>MRWG01000370.1_pt1 | contig 60818 bp, 58 predicted proteins | sample 1013341 | NCBI WGS metagenome assembly MRWG01 (sample SAMN06117577, study PRJNA244670) | biofilm metagenome | biome: Water; feature: Cathode Biofilm; material: Biofilm; isolation source: microbial consortium enriched at the cathode of a solar microbial fuel cell | place: USA: District of Columbia ...
GCCCGCCCGCCCCGGCCACCCCGCGCACGGCCAGCGCCAGCACCATGAAATGTCCCGCCCCCAGGACGACCAAGAGCCTGTCACCACCAGGAAACTCGGCCTGCGGGTCGGCGTTAACCATGCCGTGTGCCTTGAGCCGATCGAGGCAGAACACGAACACCGTCACATACCCAACGGCCAGCCAGCCCCACACCCCGCCCCAAAGCGCGGCGAGCGCCACCACCACCAGCGGCAAGGATGCGGCGAGCGCGAAGAGAAACATGGGCCAGCCCCGGCTTGTGATTTGCCTTTGACGTGCGCAGATTACCCTGCAAACCACGGCACGCACAGGGCGCAACCCGTTAAAACATGCGGCATTACACGGCAAGACAACGCATCCGGCGCCGCAAATGTCGCTTTTGGTCCCGCCATGACGCGACCGGAGGGATATTGGCTTCGTCAGCGACGCAGGAGGACAGCGCAATGGCACTCGACGAACGCAAGGGCGTCTGGAAATCCGGCAAGGGCAAGGGACGGCACACGCCCAAGGGCCGCCAGCTCGAGGATCAGGCCTGGGAGGAGGTGCGCGCGCTCATCGGCGACGCCCCCCGGCGGCGCGACCTGCTGATCGAATACCTGCACCTGATCCAGGACGAATACGGCCACCTGTCGGCGGCGCATCTGCGCGCGCTGGCCGAGGAAATGCGCATCGCACAGGCCGAGGTTTACGAGGTGGCGACGTTCTACGCGCATTTCGACGTGGTGAAGGAAGGCGAGACGCCGCCCCCTGCGCTGACCATCCGGGTGTGCGATTCGCTATCCTGTGAACTCGCGGGCGCACAACAGCTCAAGGCCGCGCTTGAGGATGGGCTCGACCCGACGGAGGTGCGCGTTGTGCGCGCACCCTGCATGGGCCGCTGCGATACCGCGCCGGTGCTGGAACTGGGCCACAATCATATCGACCACGCCACGCCGGAAAAGGTGCAGGCCGCCGTCTCCTCTGGTGACACGCACCCGCATATCCCACAGTATCAGACATTTACGGACTATACCTCAAGCGACGGATACGCCACCCTGCGTGCCCTGCGCGCAGGCGGTGATTTTGAAACCGTGCAGCAGACGCTGCTCGATTCAGGCGTCCGAGGCCTTGGCGGCGCGGGCTTTCCCTCGGGCAAGAAGTGGGGTTTCGTCCGCGCCGAGGCGGGGCCGCGCTACGTCGCCGTCAACGGCGACGAGGGCGAGCCAGGAACGTTCAAGGATCGCTTTTACCTCGAGCGGGAACCCCATGTTTTCCTTGAAGGAATGCTGATCGCCGCCTGGGCGGTGGAGGCCGAGCGCTGCTTCATCTACATGCGCGACGAGTACCCTGCTGTTCTAGAGATTTTGCGCCGTGAAATCAGGGCGTTGGAGGACGAAGCTCTCATTGATCCCGGGTATGTCGAGCTGCGCCGCGGTGCGGGCGCCTATATCTGCGGCGAGGAATCGGCGATGATCGAATCGATCGAGGGCAAACGCGGGTTGCCACGCCATCGCCCGCCTTTCGTCGCTCAGGTGGGTGTCTACAACCGCCCCACGCTCGTCAACAACGTGGAAACGCTCTACTGGGTGACGCGTGTGCTGCGCGAGGGCGGCGATATCCTGTCGGGCGTCGAGAAAAACGGGCGCAAGGGCTTGCGCTCCTACTCGGTCTCGGGCCGGGTGAAAAACCCCGGCGTGCACCTTCTGCCCGCAGGCTCGACCATCACCGATATCATCGAAGCCGCCGGGGGCATGCTGGATGGCCACACGTTCAAGGCCTACCAGCCGGGCGGCCCCTCCTCGGGCCTCTTGCCCGCCTCGATGAACGACATCCCGCTCGATTTCGACACGTTGCAGCCGCATGACACCTTCATCGGGTCGGCGGCCGTGGTGGTGCTCTCGGATCACGACCGTGCGCGCGACGCCGCGCTCAACATGCTGCGCTTCTTCGAGGATGAAAGCTGCGGGCAATGCACGCCCTGCCGGGTGGGCTGCGAGAAGGCGGTGAAGCTCATGCAGGCCGACCGCTGGGATCAGCCGTTGCTGGAGGAGCTGTGCGGTGCGATGGCCGACGCCTCGATCTGCGGGCTGGGCCAAGCAGCCCCTAACCCGATCCGGCTGACCATGCGGCATTTCCCCGAGGAAATCTGAGGGCCGCACGGGCTTCCATATGCCGCCGATCCGAAGTAGGGATCGGGTGATCGGCGGCATGGAGGGCGCATGGCGTTTTTCTCGAAGCTCAAGGAACGGTTGTTCAAGTCTTCGTCGAAACTCGACGAGGGGCTCGACGCGATCGTGCAGGAGGGCGGCGACCCGCCCGAGCCGGAGCCCCGGCCAGAGCCTGAGCCCCGCCCCGAACCGCCCACCATCCCGCCGCGGCCCGACGAGACCCCGCCGCCCGCGCCGCAGGAGGCCCCCATTGAGCGCCCCGACGAGGTGCCGCCACCACCCTCCGAGGCCACGGCCACGCCCGCTCCGCTGGAAATCCCGGCCGACCCAGCCCCTTCGGACGCCCCGCGCGCAGGGTTTCTCGGTCGGCTGCTTGGCCGCGGTGACGCCCGCGGCGCCCCGCGCCGGGTGCTCGACGACGACATGCTCGAAAGCCTCGAGGACCTGCTGATCACCGCCGATATGGGCGTCGACACCGCCGCCCGCGTCACCGCCAACATGGCCGAGGGGCGGATGGGCCAGCGGCTTTCCTCGCGCGAGATCAAGTCGATCCTCGCGCGGGAGATCGCACGCATCATGGAGCCGGTGGCGCGCCCCATGCCGCTCTATTCAAAGCGCCCGCAGGTGGTGCTGGTGGTGGGCGTCAATGGCTCGGGCAAGACCACCACAATCGGCAAGCTCGCCAGCCAGTTCAAGGCGGCGGGCAAATCCGTGGTGATCGCGGCGGGTGACACGTTTCGCGCCGCCGCCGTAGAGCAATTGCAGGTCTGGGGCGATCGGGCGGGCGTGCCGGTGATGACCGCGCCCGAAGGGTCCGACCCGGCGAGCCTCGCGTTCGATGCCATGACAAAGGCCGAGGCCGATGGCGCGGACCTGTTGATGATCGACACGGCGGGGCGCTTGCAGAACCGCGCCGACCTGATGGAGGAGCTGGCCAAGATCGTCCGCGTGATCCGCAAGAAGGATCCGGACGCACCACACAACACGCTACTGGTGCTCGATGCCACGACGGGGCAGAACGCCCTGAGCCAAGTTGAGATTTTCCTCAAACTCGCCGATGTCTCGGGGCTGGTGATGACCAAGCTCGACGGCACCGCGCGCGGTGGCGTTCTCGTGGCGCTGGCCGACCGCTTTGGCCTGCCCATCCATGCCATCGGGGTGGGCGAGCAGATCGACGACCTCGCACCCTTCGACCCGGAGGAATTTGCCGCCGCCCTCACCGGCCTCGACGCTGCATGAGCCGCACCCCTGCTTCTTCTTGGCGGAAATACTCCGGGGGGTTTGGGGGGCTGGTCCCCCAAGCAAACACGCGGTTTGGGAGGCAGGCCCCGCAAGTGACGGCCCCCGCCGCATGAGCGCCTGGCTGATCTCGCTGGAAGGAACCGAGGCCGGCAGCCTGCTGGCCACCACCCTCGCGGTGATGGCCGCGTTTCTGCACGCCGTGTTCGGCGCGCTGCAAAAGGGGCGGCACGATCCGTGGCTGAGCCGCGGCGCGATTGACGCCTCCTACTCGCTGATGGCCGCGCCCTTCGCGCTCTTTGTGGTGCCGTGGCCAGAGCCGCATATGTGGCCCATCTTCGCAGGCGCGGTGCTCATCCATATCGGCTACAAGGTGTTGCAGGCGATGGCCTATTCACGAGGCGCCTACACGGTGGTCTACCCGGTGGTGCGCGGCACCGGGCCGCTCTTTGCCGTTATCGGCGCGTGGCTCCTCTTTGGCGAGCGGTTCACGCCCACGCAATGGCTGGGCGTCGCGGTGCTCTTGTCGGGCATCTACGGGCTCGCGATCTACAACCTGCGCTTCTACCCGCTGCAGCGCGACACGCTGCGGATGGCGCTCGGCCTCGCGGTGGCGACGGGGCTGTTCGTGGCACTCTACACGACGTATGACGCCTACGGCATCCGCGCGAGCGCCGATCCCTTCACCTTTCTCGCGTGGTTCTTCATGTTTGACGGGTTGTCGATACTGCCGCTGGCGTGGCGCCGATGGCGCGCGATGCCGGTGCGCCCCGCGCCCGGGCCGCTGGCGGTGCGGGGGGTGACGGGCGGGCTGGTGGCGTTCCTATCGTTCGGCTCGATCATGCTGGCCACCCGGCTCGACAAGGTAGGCGAGGCGGCGGTTCTGCGCGAGACCTCTACGGTCTTTGCCGCGCTGATCGGCTGGCTGGTGCTGCGAGAGACGGTCGGGCCGCGGCGCATCGCGCTCATGGGGTTGATCGCGGCTGGGGCGGTGATAGTTGAATTCGGCGGCTGAAACAGGAGATGTCCATGACTGACAAGACCTATCCGAAATGGGCAAAACCGGCGCTGGAATTCGGCCCGATCCTGGCGTTCTTCGTCGCCTATCTCTTGTTCAAGAATCAAATCTTCGAGATCGGCGGAACCGAGTATGCAGGGTTCATTATCGTGACGGCCGGGTTCATCCCGGTCTTCCTGATCTCGATGGCGGCGCTGTGGCGGCTAACCGGGCATCTGAGCCGGATGCAGGCGGTGACGGCGGTGCTGATCGTGGTCTTCGGCGGCCTGTCGGTGTGGTTCAACGATCCGCGGTTCTTCAAGATGAAGCCGACGATGATCTACCTGCTCTTCGGCGGTGTCCTTGGGGTTGGCCTCATGCGCGGGCAGTCGTGGTTGCAGGTGGTGATGGACGGGATGATGCCGCTCACCGACCGGGGATGGATGCTCCTGACGCGGCGGCTGATGCTGTTCTTCTTCGGATTGGCCATACTCAACGAGGCGATCTGGCGGACGCAGACCGAGGAGATATGGGTCTATTTCAAGACCTTCGGCCTGACGGCGGCGATCTTCGTCTTCTTCATAACGCAGGGGCGGCTGTTCAAGGACCACGGCCTGCCGGAGGATGACGAAGGCTGAGCGGTCGGGCGCTGCGCGGCGGCGCGTTCCGCGCCATTATTCCGCGCATTGGCCCAAGCGGTCACGCCCTGACCGCCCCATCCCCCACAACGAGATACTTGAAGCTGGTAAGCTGCTCGGCCCCGACCGGTCCGCGCGCGTGCATCTTGCCGGTCGCGATGCCGATTTCGGCCCCCATCCCGAACTCGCCCCCGTCGGCGAATTGCGTCGATGCGTTGCGCATCAGGATCGCACTGTCGAGCCGGGCGAAGAAGCGGTCGGCAGCGGCATCGTCCTCGGTGATGATGCAATCGGTGTGCCCCGACCCGTAGCGGCGGATATGGGAGATGGCGGCGTCGATATCATCGACCACCCGCGCGGCGATGATGCTGTCGAGGTATTCGCGGCCCCAATCCTCCTCGCCTGCGGGCACAACGCCCGGGATGGATTGCAGGGCCGCGTCGCCGCGAACCTCCACCCCCGCGTCGATGAGCGCGCGGATCACGCCCTGCCCGATGGTGTCGGCCAAGTCGCGGTGGATGAGCAGGCATTCCGCGGCACCGCAGATCCCCGTGCGCCGGGTCTTGGCGTTGACCACCACCTTCAGCGCCTTCGCGGGGTCGGCGCCCGCGTCGAGATAGATATGCACGATGCCTTCGAGATGGGCAAAAACCGGTACCCGTGCCTCGCGCTGCACCAGCCCCACGAGGCTCTTGCCGCCACGCGGCACGATCACGTCGATCGTGTCGGTCATGGTGAGCATCGCTTGCACCGCCGTGCGGTCGGTGACGGGCACGCGCTGAATGGCGTCCTCGGGCAGACCGGCAGCGCGCAGCCCGTCGACAAGGCAGGCATGGATCGCGCCGGAGGAGTGAAAGCTCTCCGATCCGCCGCGCAGGATCACCGCGTTGCCCGATTTGAGGCACAGCGCGCCTGCGTCGGCGGTGACGTTGGGGCGGCTCTCGTAGATCACGCCGATCACGCCCAGCGGCGTGCGCACGCGCTGGATATGCAGGCCCGAGGGCCGGTCCCATTCGGCAATGACCGTGCCGACCGGATCGTCCTGCGCGGCCACGGCGCGCAGTCCCTTGGTGATGCCCTCGATCCGTCCCTCGTCGAGCGCGAGCCGGTCCATCATCGCGGGCGTCAGGCCCTTGTCGCGCGCCGCCGCGAGGTCGCGCTCGTTGGCGGCAAGTATATCGGCGCGGCGCTGCCAGACGGCATCTGCCGCGGCCTCGAGCGCGGCGCGCTTGGCCCCGGCGTCGGCGGTCGCAAGTTCTGCCGCCGCCGCGCGGGCGCGCGCGCCGATCTCGGCCATGAGGGCGGGAATGTTGTCGGTGTCCTTCATCGGTACAGCCTTCCGTCGCATGTTGCGCGGACTATAGGCGGCGGGTAGGCGCGCCGCAACGGCGCGCTCAGCCAACGGCCGCCTGCAGGTCGAAGATCGGCAAGAGGATCGCCAGCACGATCACCAGTACCATCGTGCCCACCACCAACATCAGCAGCGGGTCAATGAGCGCCGCGACCCGCTTGCGTTCGTTCGCGAGCCACGATTCTACCAGCACAGCCGCGCGTTCGGTCATCCGGCCGAGCCGCGCCGATTGCTCGCCCGCGGCGATGAGCTGGCGGCACACGGGTGGCACGAGGCTCATCCGCGCCAACCCCTGGCTCAGGCTCTCGCCACGGCGAACGGCATCCGCGAGTGCCTCGGCCTCGTCACGAAACCGACGGACCACCAGAACCTCGGAGGCCGAGGCGACCGCGTCCACCACCGCCTGACGGCTGGAGATGACAAGTGCCAGCGTGCGCAGGTATTGCGCCGCCGCCGAGAGCCGCATCAGCCGCCCCACCACCGGCAGGCGCAGCGCAAGCGCGTGCCAACGGTCGCGGATCGCGGGGACGCGCAGGGCAAAGACGGTGCCGAGGATGAGGCCCACGGCACCGAGTCCGAGGGCAACCGCGTTGGCCTGCACGAAGTCGCTGATTCCCATGACGGTCTGCGTAAGCGGCGGCAGGGGACGGCCGGTGACGGCGAACATGGCGGCAATCTCGGGGGCGACGTTAACCATCAGGATGCCCGCCACCAGCAGCGACACCGCGGCCACGAAGGCTGGGTAGATGAGCGCGGTGGCAAGCTGCGCGCGATCCGCGCCCGCGCTTTCGAGGTAATCGGCCAGTTGGTCGAACACGGCGGCCAGGTCACCCGACCCTTCGCCCGCGCGCACCGCGGCGATGTAGAAGCGCGGGAACCCGGCCCCGGCCATGTCGAGTGCAACGGAGAGCGGCTGGCCGTCCATCAGCGCGGCCTTGGCCTCGGCGGCCGCCGCCTCGATCGCGGGCGCGGTGCCCGAGGCGCGCACCGTCTCGAGCGCCGATTCGGCCGTGAGATCGGAGGCAAGCAGCACCGCCAGCTGTCGGGTAAAGACCGCGCGCATATCGGCAGAGAGCCGGGTGCGACGGGTGAGCGAACCGCGCCGGGCGTTGGCGCGGTCCTTGGCGGTGATCGCTTCGGCGAAGAGGCCCTGCCCGCGCAGGATTTCGGCGGCTTGCGCCTCGCTCTCGGCCACCAGCGTGCCGCGCTTGCGCGCCCCCTCGGCGGTGAAGGCGGTATAGGCGAACGCCCTCACAGCGCGTCGCCCACCACTCGCAGCGCCTCTGCAAGGCTCGTGCGCCCCTGAGCCACCTCTCGCAGCGCCTGCCCGAACAACGTCTCGGCCGGGGGGAGCGCGAGTGGTTTCATTTCGGTCTCGGATTTGCCGGCGTCAATGGCCCCGCGCAGCGCATCCGAGACCTCGAGTATCTCGAAGATGCCCACCCGCCCCGCGTAGCCTGTGCCGTGGCAGGCATCGCAGCCGCGCGCGACGTGATGCGCCCGCGGCACCTCCAGTCCTGCCGCCTCGAAATGGCGCGCGGTCCCGGGATCGACCGGTTGCGCCTCGCGGCACTCCGTGCAGAGCCGCCGGATCAGCCGCTGTGCGATCACGCCCCGCAGCGTGGCGGCGATCAGGAAATCGTCGAGCCCCAGATCGCGCAGCCGGACCACTGCCCCCACCGACCCGTTGGCGTGGAGCGACGAGAACACGAGATGCCCGGTCAGCGATGCCTGCGCCGCTATGCTCGCTGTCTCGCCATCGCGAATCTCGCCTACGAGGATGATATCGGGGTCCTGCCGTAGTGCCGCCCGCAGCCCGGCGGCAAAGGTCATGCCGATCTCGGAATTGATCTGGGTCTGGCTGACGCCGGGCAGATCATACTCGATCGGATCCTCGGCGGTGAGAATGTTGCGCACCTCGTCATTGGCCAGTTGCAGCAGCGAATAGAGCGTCGTCGTCTTGCCCGAGCCGGTGGGGCCGGTGGCGAGGATGATGCCGTTGGGCCGGTCGGCGAGGCGTTTGAGCGTGGCCTCCTGATCGGCGCGCAGGCCAAGTTGCTCGAGCGGCATCAGCCCTGCGGAACGATCCAAGAGCCGCATCACCACCCGCTCGCCATAGTTCCCCGGCAGAGTGGATACACGCACGTCGATGGCGCGCCCCCCTAGGCGTAGCGCGATATGGCCGTCCTGCGGCAGGCGCGTCTCGGCGATGTCGAGCCCAGCCATCACCTTGAGCCGCGAGATCATCCGGCGCACCGGCACATCTCCCCGGTCGAGCACGGTCTGGAGCATCCCGTCCACCCGCATCCGCGCGCGCAATCCAGCCTCGTGCGGCTCGACATGCAGGTCCGAGGCGCTCGCGCGCACCGCGCGGCGCAACAGCTGGTTGACGAGCTGGATGACCGGGGCCTCCTCATCCGCCTCCAGGAGATCGCGCGGCCCCTGCCGCGTGGCCCCCTCCTCGAGATCGAAGGCCAGCCCCGCGTCGCCCATCTCCGTCTCGCCATCGTCGCGGTAGAGCGCGGCCAGCCGCGCGTCGAATTCCGCTGCCTCGAGCCGTTCGAGCGCGAGCGCCTGCCCCGCGCGGCGGCGCGCCTCGCGCAGTCCACGCGCGCCTGCCTCCGGTCCGGCCAAGAGCCGCCCGCCCTCGATCAGCACGTGCATGTCACGCGCGAGGGCAAAGGGTAGCACCGGCGCGGACATGGCTCAGCGATCCGCGAAGGTCAGCCGCGAGGGCAGCGGCGGCAGCCGCCTTGCGCGCGCCGCCGGGTCGATGAAACCCGCGTCAAACGGCTGATCAAGATCGGCCCCGTCGAAGGGGAAGGCCTGATCGGGCTGTTGCGGCCAGGTACCATCATCGGGCGGCGCGATATAGGCGCTCGCGCGCTTGGCGGCCTTGGCGATGCGGCGCGTCTCACGGGCGGCCTCGGCATCCGATGACAGGATACGAGGGCGCAGCATCACCAGCAGGATACGCTGGTTCTGCGAGGTCGAGCGCCCCTTGAACAGCCGCCCCAGAAGCGGCAGCTCGCTCAAGCCCGGAACCCGCTGGTTGACCGCGCCCGAGCCGTTTTCCAGCAGGCCACCCAGCATGATCACATGCCCGTCGCGCACCAGAACATTGGTCGAAAGCTCGCGCTTGGCGGTGATCTCGCTGCCGGCGGCGGAAGCGGAATTGGTAAGGTTCGACACCTCCTGCCGCAATTCCAGCCGCACCGTGTTGTCACGGGTGATCTGCGGCGTGACGGTAAGGGTGAGGCCGACATCCTGCCGCTGGATGGTCTGGAACGGCTGATCGGGCACCGCGCTGTCGCCCACTGTGGCAAAGCTGCCGGTGACGAAGGGCACGTTCTGCGCCACCACGATTTGCGCCTCGCGGTTGTTGAGCGTGAGGATCGAGGGGGTGGACAGAAGCCGCGTGGAATTTTTCGAGGCGAGCGCAGCGAGGAACCCGCCGATGCCGCTGCGGTCGAAGGCCGCAAGGCTTCCGCCGGTGCCTCCGCCGGTAGGCTCGGCCCCCGACAGCACGGTGGTCACGAGGCTGGTAAGCGTCGGCCGCCCCTGAATCGCAAACTCGACACCGCCCACGGTCGCGTCCTCGATCACACCGCCAAACTGGAACGACAGGTCAGAAAAATTGTCGACCGACAACTCGAAGATCACAGCCTCGATGAGTACCTGGTCGGGGCGCTGGTCGAGTCCACGCACGGCGGCGACAATGGCCTGCATCCGGTCGGCAGGCGCGGTGATGACAAGCGCGTTCTGCGAGGTTTCGGCCACGACCGAGATGCCAGTGGTCGCCGGGGCGGTCCCGCCTTCACCCGTCGCCGCCCCAATGCTCGTGCCCGCGCCGCCAAAGCTCTGGCGGATCACCTCGGCCATGTCCTCGGCACTGGCATAGTTGAGCCGCACCACCTCGGTCGCGAAGCTGCGCTGCGGGCGGTCAAGCTGGGCCACCACGTTTCGCACCCGGTCGCGGAATTCCGGCGTACCTGAAACGATCAGCGCGTTCGATCGCGGATCGGCCGACAGGCTCGCGCCAGGCGGCGCGATCGACAGTGCGTCGATGACGCCGAGCATCTCGGCGGCCTTGCCGTTGCGCAGCGGGATCGTCTCGATGGCACTGCGCGTCGGGCTGTCGAGCCGGTCCACGAGCTTGACGATGCGCTCGAAATTCTCGCGCCGGTCCGACAGGATCAACAGCCCGGCCTCGGGCACCACCGACAGCACCGCCTCGCCCGGCAGGAGCGGGCGGACGACCTCGGCGATTTCCTGCGCCGGGCTGTTGTCGAGCGCGATCACCCGTGTCTCGAAATCGCCACCGCGGCGACCGCGATCAGCGCCGGGGGCCAGTTCGCGCGCCACGTCGATGGGCACGATGCGGTCGGTCTCGTCGCCCTCGATGATGGTCAGGCGGTTGATCTCGAGCACGTTTAGGAAAATCTCGTAGATGGCACCCGGCGACACCTCGTTGGGGGCGACCACGGTAACGCTGCCCTGCACCCGGTCGTCGAGGATGAAATTGCGCCCTGTGGATTGCGCCACGATCTGCACGAAATCACGCAGGCTCGCGTCGCGCAAATCGAGCGAAACCTGTGCCTTGGTCACGTGTGGAAGCGCTGCGCAGAGCGTCAGGAGCAAAGCCGAGAATCTCAAAAATTGCATTGTCAATTCAGTCTTCAAAGCCACATCGCGGCGGAATAGGGGAGCAGGTGCACGGGTCGCTCGCCGCGTCTGCCCGCCACCCGTTGAGCCTAGCTTATTTGTTCCGCCCTGGCCATCGCCAAGACGCACGCCAAGCAGGCATACGTGCGCGGCGTCTTTTTTCCGTCGTCACCCGTCTTTTACGTGGCCATGCCGCGCCAAGGCATGGTATCCCAAGATCACGACCGGCACTGGTAAAAGCATTATGATAAAGCAACTTGCAACGAAATTTCTGGTTCTCACGGTCGTGACGGCGGGGCTTGCGGGATGCGAGGCGGGCGCCATCGGCGAAGGCGCGAATTTCCAGAAGAAATATTCCGGTGCGCGCAAGGCGCTGGAAGAGGGCAATTACGATCTCGCAGCGCGCAATTATGCCGCGCTGATCCCCTCGTCGGGCCCGCTCGCGCCGCGTCTTCGGCTGGAATATGCCCATGCGCTCTTGCGCGCCGGACGCAATGACGAGGCGGCACAGGTCGCAGGAAAGCTGGCCTCCGAGGTGGAGGGCGGCAACCGCGCCGCCGCGCTCGCCGTCGAGGGCACGGCGCTCCATGAAAGCGCGCTGGCGGACATGCAGGCCGGGCGTTCCGGGGCGGAGGTCAACGCCAAGCTGCGCCGCGCCGACGTCGCACTCTCCGAGATGCTGTCGCTCGATGCCGCGCTCGATCCGCTGGGCGCAATGCAAAGCCGACGGGCCGAGATCGCACGCAGCCTTGGACAGGGCTGACCGCTCAGCGCGGCACAGGCACCAGCCGCAAATCGGCAGCCACAAAGTCCTCGCGCTCGCCACGCTCGAAGGTGAAGGCGTCGAGATCATAGCCCCACTGCCCCGATTGCGCCGAGAGCCACGCGGCCAGCCGCGAAAAGCGCACCGCGTCGAAGCGCAGGGTGATCCCGCCATCGGCGGTATTGGCGAGTTCTGTCACATCCGCGCGCAGCCCCGCCTCGCGCAGCGCCTTTTCCAGCCCACTCATCCCGACAGGCGCGGCGGCACGACCGGCCCCGTCCCCCGCCGCGCGCGTGAGCCGCGCATGCTCCACCGCCTGTTCGGCCACCCAAACTTCGGTGGCGCGCGTGACGGCCAGCGCCGCGCGCGCCTGCGCCTGCCGTTCGATCATCGGCACGGCCACCCCTTGCCATAGCCCCAGAGGCAGCGTGCCCAGTACCAGCACGAGCAACAGCCAACGCTCTCGGCGGCTGCGCTCCATCAATAGGGCCGCGAGCCTGTCCCACGCCGCGCTCATCGTTCCGCCTCCGCGCGCGTCGTGGTCAGCGCCAGCACCGCCTCGACACCGCGACCCTCGCGGGCGACCGAGCGGGCGACGCGCGCCTCGGTCCCGGCGGCGGCCAGGTCACCTACCAGCGCATCGAGCGCCGCGAAATCGCCGATTTCGAGGTCGATCACCAGTCCCAGACCGGGCTGATAGCTGACGCGCGTGACTCTTGGATCATGCGCGACCAGTGCCTCGCCGGCCGCGCGCAGCACGTCGAGCGGGCGGGATCGCACGCGCGCGGCCTCGGCCTCGGCGCGCGCCCGCGACAACGCGCCCTCCGCCTGTGCACGAATGTCTAGAACAGGACCCGAAGGCACCAGCGCGGTGCGCAGTATCGTCTCGGCATTGGCGCGATAGCTGCGGTCGAGATCGCGCAGTCGTTCGGTCTCTATCTGCACCGAGGTCGCCCACAACCCGAAGCCACCCAGCGCCAGAACCAGCGCCGCGGCGATCCGGCGCAGGCTGCCGCGCAGCGCAACACGCAGGGCCTCAGGGTCGCGCGCCAGATCGAGCACAAGCTCGCCATGACCGAACCGCACAGGCTGCGCGATACCGGTTGTCGCCAAGGCCTCGGGCCCGTTGCAGACCCGCACACCGAGCGTTGTCAGCCAGTCGTCGAGCGGCACGCAGGGCGCGCCGAGCCGCAAGATCGCGGCGGGGGCGGCCTCCTTCGCCGCTTCTTCCAACAGCGCGCGGGCGAGGTCGGGCTCGGCAGCGAAGCCGTCCTCAAGGCCGAGCCGGGCGCGAACCGTGCCCCCCTCGTCCACCTCGATTACCCACAGGCCCGGAGCAGCGGGCAACGTGAGATAGTCGGGCAGCACCGCCCGGCAACGCCGGCCCGCCGGAGCCACCAGCGTCGCCCAATCGGCGCGTAGCGCCCCGTCGCAGACCAGCATCCGCGCCCACGACTCGCGCGTTGACCCCAACCGCGCGGGCCGCAGGTCGAGCCCGGCGGCGCAACCGGCATCGCGCAACTGCCGCCGCGCCACCCGCTCGCGCGCCACCCCCTTCAGCCCGGACGGCAAATCAAGCGGCAGGAGCGGCGCATCGGCACCGGGAACGGTTGCCACGAACGGCCCGTCGGGCAGGGGCGCGCCACTCTCCACCGCGTGGATCGCGAGGGACGGCGCGGCGGGCGCAGAGCGGCGGCGGTGAAAGAGCGCGATCATGGCAGGACCATCCGGCGGTGGGCGATCAGCGCCGCGCCATCCTCGGGCGAACGCTCGATGGTCAGGATGCGCCTGTGCACGCGTCCGTCAAGGTGGAGCGCGAGCCGCGCCTCGAACCAACGGGTGGAGACACCCAATCCCCCGTCCGGCACCTGTGCCCGCACGGTCGCCTTCGGGTGGATCAGCCGCCGGGCGCGCTCCTCGAAATCGGCCATGTCGACAAACGGGGCGGTGGCGCGCTCGGCCACCAGACGGTCGATATCAGCAGGGCTGGCAGCAGGCAGCACCGCGCCCAGAACCTCGGGCGGCGCGGTATTGACGTTGAGCGGCGTGCGCGGCGGCAGCGCGGCGACGAAAGGGGCAAGCCGCACATAATGCGCCTGGGTCATGCCGCGCACGAGGCGCAGTGCCTCGGTGCGGTCCGCCGCACCACCCACCACCCGCACTGGCACCGGGCGGTCCGCGTAATCGGCTGGGCGCACCGGCCCGCGCGGCTGCACAAAGCCCGCGACCTCGGCCCCGAGCGCCACCGGCAGGCCAAGCCGCCGCAAGAGCCGCTCGAACGCGCGCGCCGACGCCGTATCGGAGGCGTTGGCGAGGCTGTTGACGTTGAACCGGCCCTGAAGATCGGCGAGCCGCGCGACAAGGCGGCCCCGGTCGATATCGGCATCGAGCGGCGCGCGCGCCCAGGGCTCTCCCAGGTGGTCGAGATCCGGCGCACGCAACCAGTCCGCGCGCAGCACCGGATCGACAAGCAGCAGGCCCGCATCCAGGTGCAGCGCCGCCTGCTGGCTGCCCGCGACATGGGCCATCCGGTCACGGCTATGACCAGCCTGGATCATCAGCCCGGCGGCCAGCGCAGCGATCGCCGCTACCATGACCAGCGCGTTGAGAAGCGCGATGCCCCGGTCGCGCCTCATGGCAGCGCCACCAGAACGCGCAGCGCGCCGTAGCGCTCCGATTGCACGATGATTTCGACGGCGCGGGGCAGATCGGCCTGCGCCGCCTCCGGGGCCTGTCCCCAGCCACCGATCCAGCCCTCTTCGGGGCCCGCATAGGCGCGCAGGCGCAGGCCTGCCACACCTTCGAAGATCACCGTTTCGGCGGCACGTGCCGTCTCCGATGCCGGACGCAGCACCGGCCACGCGGTGCGCAAGAGCCGCTCGCCGCGCCGGTCGTGGCGCCAGATCACGCGCTCGGTCCCGGCGGCCTGCGTTCCTGGCAGCACGGCGCGTGCCTCGGTGCTGAGCGCAAAACGCCCCTCTTCGGCGCTGAGGTCAAGCAGCGGTGGCTCTGGCTCCACCGCCTCGGGCGGCCAGAACGGCAGGTCCGCCGCTGCCTTGAGGTCTGCACGCAGGAGCACGAGGCCACGGGCGAGCGCGGCCGCCTCCGTCGCGGCGGCGGTGGTGCCATCGCGCGCGCGCATCATGCCGCTCAGCGTTTGCAGCCCCATGATCGCCACCAGCGAGAAGATCGCAAGCGCGGCGACCAGCTCGACGAGAGTCAGCCCGCGGCTGCCCGCCTCGGTCATGGCGTCACCACGCGCGGCGCGATTACCGCGACCCGCGCCCCCGGGCCCACTTCGCCTCGCGCGCCGATGGTCGCCAGCACATGGCCCGCGCGCGTCGGCTCTTCGGTCACGTCGAGCCGCCAGAGCGTGGTGCCGTAACGCGCCTCGCGCGGCAGCCCGCCCGCCACACGCGCGCCGTAGAGGCGGTATTCCTCGGCCCGGTTGAGGGCCACCTGCAGCGCCAGCACGCGCGCCGTCTCGCCGCCCAGCGCACGGGTCGCATGCTCGGTGCTGCGCAGTGCCGCCATTGTCGCCATCGCCAGCACCAGCACCGCCACCACCAGTTCCAGCAGCGTGAATCCGCGGGTCGCGGCCCGCACGCTCATCGGGTCGCGCATTCGAGACCGGCGAGCCCCTGCGACCGACAGGCGGTCACGGCGTCGTCGGTGACAAAGACCACTTCGAACGGCGTCACCTCGCCATCGGGAAGAAACACGATGTCGGGGCGCGGCGGTCCGCCATCGGGTGCGGCGGCCAGGATTGGGCCGCGCGCGCCCTCGAAGCGTGCCTCGGAACGGAAAGCCTGCGTCCCGCCGGAGACCCGCCATCCCAGGTCGCCTCCCTCCCCCGGCAACAGCGCCTGCCAGCCCCCCGGCACGAGTCGCAAGCCGCGCGCTTCCTGCCCCAAAATGGCCGCGTCGCGCAGTGCGTCGTAGGTAGCGGTGAGCCGCGGCGCGTCCGCCGTTCCGCCGCGCTGGCCAATGGAGAGGCTCGCGCCCACCGACAGTGTGGCGATGATCGCCACCACCACCACCATTTCCAGCAGCGAGAATCCGTGATCGGGACGCGCGCTCAACCGTCCCATGAGCCGATATCCGCGTCGAGCCCGGTGCCCCCGGACACCCCGTCCGCGCCGAGCGTGAAGATGTCAAACTCATCGTGCACACCGGGCGAAAGGTATTGGTACGCGTTGCCCCAAGGGTCCGTTGGCAGGCGGTCGATATAGCCGCCCTGCGCGTAGTTGCCGGGCACCGGTTCGGCCGCCGGGGCACTAACCAGCGCGGCGAGCCCCTGCTCGGTGGTAGGATAGCGGAAATTATCGAGCTTGTAGAGCTTCAGCGCGCCCGCGAGTGCCGAGATATCGGCCTGCGCGCGGGCCACGCGGGCCTGATCCGGGCGGTCGATGATGCGCGGCATGACCACCAGCGCGAGGATCGACATGATGACCACGACAACCATCAGCTCCAGCAGCGAGAACCCGGCGTCGCCGCGCCGTGCCAGTTTTGGCCTGAAAAGAAGTGACTTATTGATTTTCATGGTAAATTCTGTCCGGAAAGTGCTATAGTTTTCAGTATTGATGATAAACGATGGCCACGCGTCTGACAATCGTCCTGCGCCCCTGACCGATCCCCTGCCCGCGGTGATGCCCGATGCAGAACTTGCTGCCGCTCGCCCTTTTCCTTCTGTTCACCGGAGCGGCGGCGGGTTCGTTTCTGGCGCTCTGGGCCGAGCGGTTGCCGCATGGCGAGGGGGTGGTATTGCGCAGCTCGCGATGCCGGGCCTGCGGCGCACGGATCGGTTGGCGCGACCTCGTACCGGTGATCTCGTGGCTGCGGCTGGGTGGAGGGTGCCGGGGCTGCGGCGCGGCGATCCCGCGCTGGCTGTTTCATGCCGAGCTTGGCGGCGTGGCGCTGGCGGCAACGGCGATCCTCGTCGCGCCCACGCCCGCCATCATGGCGCTGGGCGCGCTGTGGCTGTGGCTGTTGATGGGGCTGGCACTGTGCGACCTCGTGGCCATGCGCCTGCCCGATGCGCTCACCGGCGCGCTGTTCGTGACGGGTCTCGCCTTGGGGGTACTGGGGCCGGGCGCGGGGCCAGCGCTCATCGGCGCGGGCGTGGGCGCGGGCTGCTTTCTCGCGATCCGGCTGGGCTACGAAGGCTTGCGCGGGCGCGAGGGGCTGGGCATGGGAGATGTCAAGCTGATAGCTGGGATCGGCGCGGCGCTTGGCTGGGCGGCGCTGCCTCTGGTCGCGCTGATCGCGGCACTTGGCGCGCTCGCGATAACGCTGCTGCTGCACCGCGGATCGGTGGCGCGCGATGCCGAAATCCCGTTCGGCGCCTATCTCTGCGGCGCGGCAGCGCTGGTCTGGATCCTGAGCGGCAGCGTCGCCGCCTGAAGAATGTGCGGACGGCAGGTCGCCCCGCCGCCCGCTACGCACCCGTTGGCCCATTACTCAAAACCTCAGGGTACGATCCAGTCGCTGACAACCCGATATCCCAGCCGGGTATCGGGGGCGAGCGCGGCGATGAACGCGCCTTTCGAGGCAAAGCGCTGCCCCGGTCCCAGCGCAAGCTCGGGATGGGTGCCAGGGTTCAATTCGTTCTCGGCCTGGTGCTCGATGATCTCCAGCATGTAGTCACGGTAGAAATCATCAATCATGTGCAGGAGCGAGAACTGCGCCATCGTCAGGGCGTAATAGGTCTGCAACTGGATACGCGGGTGGCTCACCTCGAGCCGCCGGGAATGCATCCAGCCGCGCACGCGAAACTTGCGGGGGTGATAGCTGCCGGGCTTGTCATAGGGCCAGACCAATCGCGTGCGCGCCATCAACTCGGGGGGCAGCGTCTCGAGCGCGCGGTCCTTGGCCGCCGAAGGCAGGTAGATGAGCGAGGCACCGGGCGCGGCACCGGCCAGCGCCGCGAGCACGCCGTCAATGTCCTGTGGCCAGAGCGCAAGTACATCCGCATCCCCCGCGGCGGCCAGTGCCGCCCTGAGCTCCGCCGCATCCTCGTAGGTCACCGTCTCTACCGTCACATCCGGCAGCACCCGCTCCAACGCCGCGGCGAAGGCTTGGGCGGGCCGGGTGCCTGCGGGGCCGGTGCCGTGAAGCTGCACCACACGCGCCGGAGCGCTGTCCCGGTCGCCCAGGTGCAGGGCCAGCGCCTCGGCCTCAAGCGCGAGGCCGCGGTTGAAGAAGACCGAATAGCCATACCGCCCCTCACCGGGCGTGGGCAGTTCGGTATTGGGAAAGATGCAGGGCAGGCGACGCGCATCGCAGAACGCGCCGATCTCGTCCCACGGCCCCGCGACCAGCCCGCTTACCGTGGCGAACACCGGCTGCGCGGCATAATGCGCCTCGAGCTGCGCGCGCCAGGTCCCGGGCGGCCCCTCGAGACGCCAGACATGCAATTGCCAATAGCGATAGGCGGAAATGAAATTCGACCGGTAGTTGGGTGAGAAGGTGGGATTCTGGGTGTCGCCCTCGGTGTCCTTGTTCATCCAGTCGAAAAAGAGCCGCATCGTGCGCTGCATGGCCTCCGCCTCGTCCGGGTCTGCATCAGGGCCGATGATCGTGGCAAAATGGATGTCGCGCCCATCGACGCCCGGAGATATTTCCTCCGACAGCGTGCGCAGGAAAGCCGCCAGATTGGCCACGTCTGTGTCCGACAGGTCATAGCGCGGCATGATCGGGTCGAACTCATGGCCGCCGGGGTCCACCCCTTCGCGCAGTGCGCGCGCCAGCGCCGCCTCGTCATAGGCGGGCCGCATCCGCGGCTGGCGCACCCGTGCCCAGAAGCCGGGGGGCTGCACCTCCTGGTATAGCTCCTTGAAATTGCGGTTGCGGTCGGGCGTTTTGCCGTTGAACAGCACCTCGCCGATGATGGGGGGCATGTAGTTGCCCCCCTCCGAGGTGCCGAACCCGCTTGGGCGGTGACAGCTCACGCAGGAAAACTGCGCGCCGGTCACCTCGACATCGCCCTGCGTTACGCCGCGGATCGGGGCGCCATCGGCGCCGATCCCCTCCCAGTAGAGCCGCTTGCCCGCCTCGGCATCGCCCGCCTGCCCCGCACCCACAAAGGCCGGGGCCGCTGCCAGCAGCACGGCGAGCGCCGCGGCCCGAAGCCGCCCGATTACTGTCCATCGTGGCATCAGTTCACCTCTGGACGCAGCAGCTTGGCGTATTCCTCGGCCAGTTCCTCTGCGCCGAGCAGCCCTTCGAGCCGCAACCACTTGGCGCCGGCGTTGGCGCGCAGGAATGTGAGTGGGCGGTGATACATCTTGTTTTCGCCCTTGTAGACGGCGTCGAAGGCGCGCACGACGGCATAGATATCGTCGAACTGCCCGGTCAGCATAACCCAGTTGTCACGCGCATCGTGTAACTCGGCATACTCGCGCAGGCGGCGGGGCGTGTCGTATTCTGGATCAATCGAGACCGACACCATCAGGTAGCGATCATCGATCGCCGCGAGGTCGGGCTGTACCTGGCCGAAGGTCGCGCTCTGCACCGGGCAGATGGTGGCGCAGCTGGTGAAGATGAAATTCAGCAACACCGGACCGTCGAACTCCATCAACTCCGCGAAATCCACCTTGCGGCCCTGCCGGTCACGCAAGGGGACGGCGGGGGCGGCATAGACGTGGTGGCCGCGCTTGTAATGAAATCCGTCGGGACGCATCGCCAACTCGGTATTACCGGCGTCCATGCCCAGATGATCCGGCATCCGGTGCTTGTCCTCATGTGCCAGCGCGTCGGGCCCGGAGAAAAGAATGAGCGCCCCAGTGGCGATCACCGCGGCGCACAGGCGCGGAAAGGAAATGTGATGAACGTTCATCGTGGTCTCCACGAACTGAAAGTGAGTAATGTCAGTCTCGTGGAGACCGGCGGCATCGCCGCCGGCCCCCAGTATTACGTCGCAGGTCAGTGCACCGACCACACCGCCACGTCGTGGTGCAGCGCGTCGAACTGGTACATCCGCAGCCGGCGCGACGGCTCGTAGGTAAAGGTCACCTCGAGGTTATGCTCGCCCACGCCATCGGTGTTGACGTAGTCCGAGATCTCCTGCTGCATCCCGCCCCAGGCGAACTGGTGCCCCAGCCCGGCATAGCGGCCCGGCTTCCACCCCATCTCGCTCACCGGGGTCGGCGACGGCTCGTCGGGCCTGGTCGCCGGCGGCACCGGGATCGGGCCCTGGCCTGCCACGTGGATCCAGAAGTAGTTGCGCCCGAAGGTAAAGAGCGGACCGGCCCCGCCCACGGGCAGCGTGTTGTGGAAGGTGTTCTCCCACCCCCGCAGCCCGCCGAAATCCACCAGCACATAGGCATGGGGGAAGTAATCGCCGTTCAGAAGCTGGATATTTACCTTGTCGCCGCGCTTGTCCCACAGTCCCTGGTCCATCCGCACCTCGGCCTCGCCGTCATGCCCCTTGAGCTTGCCATACATGGTGTTGTTGAGAAACAGCGCCGTCACGTCGGTATCCGGGGCCATCTCATAGCCCGTGGGCAGCGTGCGACGGTTCCGCCAGTCGTAGAAGGCCTGCCGGATCAGTTCCATCTGAGCCCGCACGACCGAGGCGTTGAACCCACGGAAATGTCGCCGGTAGTCGCGCCCGGTGTCCATCGCGGCCAGCTCGCGGAACATCCGCCACATGCGTTTGGCCGGCGCGGTATCCCCGATCATGCCGATGGCATTGAGCTTGGACTCCTCGCTCTCGCGCGGATTTTCCCCGAACACGGCGATTTCGGCCGCATTGCGCGGCATGCCATTGGCCAGTGGCACGAGTACATTTTCCGTGACCTGCACGCGCGGCGGGTGGTTCCGCCAACCCCAGTGATAGCTGAGGTTCCAGAACCGCGCCGGCGGCATCTTCATGTTGAGCGTGTACTCCAACCCCTCCTCCATCGGAAAGAAGGTCTGGTCCATGCCGACATTCGGCAGGCGTGGGAAAGCGTCACCCCCTTGTGTGAGGTCGGGCCCGCCGAGATCGGTCAGGTCGAGCTCCGTGGGATCGTCGAAGAACATCGCGTAGGGCGCGAAGTCCTCATGGCCGCGGTTGAGAATCTTGACGACATAGTTGATCGTCCATTCCTCGTCATTCACCACGGTCGGGTCGATATAGGCCACGTCCGACTCGATATGCGTGTCGTACCAGAGCTGCGTTATCGTGATCGTCTTGGTCTCGGGATCGACTGCCTTGGTCTTCAGCCCGCCAAGATAGTGCAGCAGAGGGAAACCTTCGTATTCACGCTCGCTGAACCGCCCGCGCAGGTCGTTGCCCTCGATGATGTCCACCGCGTTCTGCGCGAGTTCGCGAAGGTCCGCGATATTCACCCGACGGGGATAGGAGTAGCAGAACCGATATCCCCGGACGCTGCGGCATACCTTGCGCGGCTCCGCCATCGCCTCGATCTCGTCCATGATCCAGTCGAGATCATCGGTCGGCGAGGTCTTGTCGATTTGGCGGATCACCGGATCGTCGTGCAGGTTGTAGGGGTTGTCCGGTGTCGAGGGTAACGTGTTCGGTATTTCGTTGCCCCGGCACGTCTTGGCGTTCTCGTAGATGGTCGGAAGCATGTTGGGCGGGTTAGGGCCGAAGGAATCACCCTCGGGAAACACCGCCGTGCCGCCCGCCGTGGTGAGATAGGTGCGCGTGGCGGGGGTGATAACCTCGTCGCTCACCGGATCGCGCACTTCGTTGGTTGTGCGGATTTCAAAGGGAACCCGGGGCTGTTGTCCGCCGGCGGCATGGCCGCCGTTCTCGCAGAACATGTTGAGCCCGGCCGGCCCCTGCGCGAGGGCTGTTCCCCCCCACAGGCTGATGACGGGCACTGCCATCACCGCGGCCAATTTCATGGATTTACGAAACATTTCGTTTGTCTCCGTTACAAATGACTTGTCAGGCCCCGCGCGGCGGGGCCCGGAATCACGCTTCGCGGTTGTGGTTGCGCAGGTCCGTGAGATCGAACACCCGCGGGCCCGCGCGGTGCGGCTCGGCACCGGGCTCGGGCGCGCGCCCGGGCATAACCCAGCCCACCCGCTCGGCGGCGTCATCGGCGCGGATATCCCACGGGAAGGTGCCCCACAGTCCGGCACGGCCATTGCCGTAGAACACCACGTCCACCTTGCGCTTGCCGGGCAGCGTCGCATGGCTCATGCGATACATCCGAAAGGCAAGATCGGCGCAATGCTGCGGCGTGCCAGTCAGGAAGTGCCAGCCCTCGGGCGCGTTCAGCTCGCGCGCATAGGCCGCCATCCGCGAGGGCGTGTCGTGCTCGGGGTCGCGGGTGATAGAGTAGACGAACACGTCGCGCCCGACCTTCTCGCCCAGCTCGTGCACGACATCGGCCATCCGGCGCGTGATCGGCAGGTGCGCCTCGTCCTGGAGGCTCATGAAGTGCATCATCACGACCTTGTTCTCGACAAAGCCCTCGTAGAAGGCCATGCCGAGACCGTCCTGATTGACCATCATCACATTGGGAAACGAATCCCGCAGGTTGGGGTCGATAACGCCACCGCTCTCGACGGGGTTGCACAGGACCGGCGTGTCGTTGGGATGCGCCTGCGCCGCGGCGTCGCGCAGCCGGCCCCGGGCTTCGGCTGCCGCCGCCGCCGCGCGTTCCTGCGAGTTGCCGGGCGTGGTGTAGAACCCCGCCGTCACCCCCGCAGCCGCCGCGACCGGCAGGCTCGCCATGAATTGACGTCTGTTGGTCATATCTTTTCCTCTCGTCTTTCAGAGAATTCCGTTACGGCGCGCTCAGTCGCCCTGACCCGGTTCGACGATGTCCCAGCGGATCATCATCGCGTGGTCCTCGTGGACGACGTTGTGACAGTGCATCACGTGCTTGCCGAAGAAATCACGCCAGTGGCTGTAGAAAGTCACCTCGTCACCCGGTCCGAGCGAGACCACGTCCTTGCGGGACCGTTCGACCGCGCTTGGCGGGCGTCCGTTAATCTCGAGGATCTGGAACTCTTCGAAATGGGTGTGCACGGGGTGAGCCCAGGCGTTGCCCTCGTTGCGGAACGTCCATATTTCGGCAGAGCCCTGCTCGATCTTGGCATCCACGCGGTTGGGATCCATCAGGCGGCCGTTCACCGTCCAAAGCCCGTTGTCGTAGTCGAACACAAACAGGCGCTCGCGACGCACTTCGGACATGTCGATCTCGGGCAATTCGCGCATCCGCGCAGGGATACGCGAAGGATCGTCAACCTTTTCACCCTTGGCGCGGAACTCCATCACCGGCATCATGTTCTCATCGTCCAGCATGTAGCCGGTCGGACCCGCGCCATCGTCGCGAATCTCGAGATCGTTCCAGACCTGGATCTTGTCGCCATCGCTGTATTTCGAGAAATCCACGATCACATCGAACCGGTTGGCCACCCACAGGCTCAGGGTGGACTCCACCAGTGGCGCCTCCAACAGGTTGCCGTCGTTCGACAGGACGATCCAGTCGTCGTAATAGGGATCACCGCCATCACCCGGCACGATGCGCAGGCGCAGACGATAAAGCCGCGATGGACCGCCATTGAGGAAACGGAAGCGATACTTGCGCCGATCCACGTCGAGATATGGGGTGATGATGCGGTTGACCGTCACCATGTCGCCGATCATGCCCTGCGTGGTGTATTGCAGGCGGTTCGAGTCAAACGTGTCTGGTGCCCCCTGAGAGTTGCCCACATCGACCGGGCTAGGGCGCGGTTCGGGGTTTGGCTGGTCGCCGTTGTCGGGCAGGAAGAAATCCCACCGCGCCTGTCCGTCGGCGGTGAACTGCACGTCGTGCAGGATCAGCGGAATATCATACTTGCCCGAGGGCAGACGGAACGCGCGGCGGTTGCGGTCACGCTCGTTACCGGAGTCGCGCTCGTCGAACAGCAGGTAGAATCCCGAGAACCCGGCATAGACATTGGTCGCGGTGAAATCGAGCCGGTGATCGTGATACCACAGGGTATTCATGATCTCGGTGTTGTAGGCGCTCCACCCGTTCGGCGACCCGGCCGGGAAATTGGCATAGTGGTGATCCCAGAATTCGCCGGGATTGAAGAAGTCCTGCGGGATGCCGTCGGATTCCGACGCGGTATGCGCATTGTGCAAGTGGATCGTAGGCGACGGCAGCGCGAACTGCACCTTGCCCGCCCCCACCACCGGCAACATGTTGATGCGGCGCAGGAACACCGGCTCGCCGTAGCGGGCGTGATAGGTCTCGCCCGGCGTGATGCCGTTGAAGCCCCAGTGCCACGAGCCGATATCGGGATCGCCGTCCTTGCCCACGACATCCGGCGTACCGTCGCCATAGGGGGGCTGCCAGTGGTATTTCCAACGGAACTCGCTCAGCACCTCCTGGTAGAATTTCTGCGGCGGGAAATCGTCATAGCGCTGATGGCGCGCCGGCTCAGGGGCCGGGTCAAGCGTATCCGGATCGACCGGCTCGGCGAGCGGCATGATGTTGAGCGGGGCCGTGAACGGCTCCACAAAGGGGCTCGGATCGGTGACGATGCTCGGCTGAAACGTGTCGGGGAACACGAGGCCCGATTGCGTCAGGCCCTCGGCGGCATTGTCCGGCCATTGTTCGATCTCGACCGCGCCGGCCTGCGTCGCCGCGACCGTCGCACCAGCCGCACCGAAGCCAAGCTTCAATGCATCTCTTCGTTTCATGCTTTGTCCTCCAGCAGAAAAAGCTTTGTTAAACACAAATGGGCAAGCAAAATGCTAACCCTCCCGTGCCATCGACATGCCACGGGCGAGAAGGGCCGAAGCCCCGTGACGCCAATGCGCACAGCTCCAGCGCCGCTTGCATTCGTCAGATTTATATCGGGCGCGAGCCCGGAGCTTGGGAAACAGGCCGGAAGGGTGAGTAATGTGTGGCCCGTGCGTGACCGTGATCACGCGAATTTGGTTCAAAAGGGTTTAGAGCGATCGCTCCTCTTCAGGTTTCGCGCGCTGTACACAAATGTCTCGTCGAACTAATCGACGCCGAGATGCGCGCTTAACACCAGACGTGACCACATTTTTTTACGATAAACAACGATAACATTTTCGTGATATCATGTAAGATCGCTTGGTCTGACGATATCTGCACGTGTCCCCGCCACTACCCCTTTGGTTGTGCCCGGGATTTTTTTGTCGATCATTGCGGGACATTCCGTTCAACACGCGCTCGAACGGGCAGCACCCGCGCGCTATCCGCGCCCGGTGACGCGCACCCGAATCGTGCTCCTCTGACCCGCGCGCAGGATTTCCACGGAAACTTCCTCGGCCTGCCCGAGCATGTCCTTCGCGTTCGCCAACAGCTCCGGATCGAACACGTTGTGCCCATTGACGCGCAGCACCTTGTCGCCCCGCCGAAGGCCGATCAGGTCATAGATATGCCCCTCACGCACCCAGAGTATCTCGGGGACGAGGTCGCCCTGCCCGCCGTTGGGCGCCACCATTCGCACGCTGCCCGCGCGACCCAGAACCAGCCGCATGTCGCGCCCGGCCAGCAGGCTGAGCGGCAAGTCCGCTTCGAGCGGCGCATCGGACGCGTTGGAGATGAGATCGGCCAGCAGCGAGCGCGGCGTCTTGTCGAATCCGACGAGGGTCTCCTCGCCGTCCTGCCGCAGCCGCACGCCCACCTCCTCGATCGCCACCACTTCCGTGGCAACGCCCAGCGTGTCGCCCTTGCGCACGATCTGCTCTCCGCCCGTGCCCGACAGGATGGCCCAGGCGTCCTCTCCGCCGGCGACCAGCCCTACGAGGCGCCATGTCTGTTTTGGGCGCGGCGCGGAGGCGGGTTTGGGCGGGTCGGGCACGTAGGCGTCAAAGATCGCGGGCCAAGGCGCATCGGGTTCGGGGGCGGCGCTGCGAGCGACCTCGGCCAGCGCGTCGCCGATCTCGACCGGGGGCGGTGGAGCGGCGCGCGTGGAGAACACCGCCCCCCACAGCACCCAGCCGCCATAGGCGAAACCACCCGCCGCCAGCAGCACAAGCAAAAGAGCCGCGCGCATCGCATCAGCCTCCGGGCCGGGGCAGCGTCCGTACGGGGCAGGCCTGTCGGGAAAGACGGCGATACTTCATGGAAATCGTCCCAAAGGAATTCGTCTTGACTATAGCGCGCGGCACCGCCGCCGGGCAAGCGCAGCAGGGGTTCAGTCCAGCGACGGCACGGCCAGGGGATGCGACCAATCGGTGACCGGAGTGGCCTCGTCGGCGGGGCGCGCCAGCAGAACTTGTGCGTGGAAATGCCCGCCGGTCTCGACACCGTCAGTCTGGTGGCCCGCGGCGCGCGCGTTTGCAATGGCGCGGGCTTGCTCCTCGGGGCCCTCAAACCGGCGATGAACGAAGGGCGGCACCGGCAGTTGCTCCTGCACCATGCCATGCGAGCGCAGCACCTCCGCTGCCGCCGCGCGCTCGTTGCCGCGGATGGGCGACGTCATGATCCACGGCTTGCGCGGCCCGCAGGCCGCGAGTACCCGATCCAGCGCGCGCGGCATGAGTTGCGCCACCGAGCCGCATTCCACGATCATGTCCACTTGCCCCAGCGCGGCGGCCAGGCCGTCAGAGGGATCAGAGGTCTCGAGATCCTCGGCATATCCTTCGTCGAACAACCCCACCGCGCGCCCATAAGCCACGGCATTGGGCATGATGTCGAGCCCGGTGACATGCAGCGGTGGGGTGCGGCGCGGCAGGCGTACGAGCCAATCGCGGTCGCGCGCGATCACGTCACCGGGCGAGAGCCCGTCGAAAGCGGGATCGCGGTAGCGGGCAAACACCTCTGCCAAGGTGGTCTCGTGGCGCATCAGCAGCGTCACGATCCCGTAGCTCGACGCGAAATCCAGCATCCGTGGCGCGTCGAGCCCGCGCACGCGGGCAACCGCATCGAGCCCGGCCCGGAATGCCGCCGTCGCATGGTGCTGGTTGCGATAGCCCAGCGCATCCATCATCCGGAAATAGGCTCGACAGTCGGGCTGGTCATAGGTGTCGTCGAAGATGGTAACAAAGGCTTCCGCCTGCGGCTCTTCGGTCATCGGAACGCTCCCTGCGCGGGTCTTTTTCCCTGCCAAGCTGCGCGCCCCGGCATCGAAAGGCAAGCGAATGCACGCGGGCGTGATCTTCGCACCTAGCAAGAGCCGATCCGTGAAACAATGTTGCGTGGCGATTGAGGCATCGTGAACCGCCGTGCGCTGAAGTCATTTGCACTCGGCACCGCCCTGCCCCATCGTCGGAACAAGGCGCAGGCGCGCCATAGTGACGAGGATAAGGATCAGTAATGGCCCAGGCCGGCACCCAGGCAATACCGGACAATTCGCGGATCATGATGGGCGCGGCGCTCGCGTGGGTCGCGGTCGTGATCTTCGCGGCCGGCAACTCCATCGTCTCGCTCCTCGCCGAGATCGGCATGGAGAACCGGGTGATGGGACGAAACGTCATCACCTATTGCAACCTGCTGTTCGTCGGCTCGCTCATGTCGATCGTGCCGATGGGTTTCATGTTCTGGCGCGAATGGACGCTGGAAAACCTGCGCAAGCTGACGCGTTTCAACTGGATGATCCTGACACTATCGGCGTTCCTGTCGTCGGCGTTGACGCCGGGGCTGTTCTTCTACGCGCTCGAGCACACCACGGTAACCAACGTGGTGCTCATGGGCCGGATCGAGCCGCCGCTCTTCGTGCTGGCGGCGTGGCTGATCCTGCGCGAGGAATTCGAGCCCTGGGCGTTCGCCGCCGGGCTGGTGGCGCTGGTTGGCGCGGTATTGATGCTGTGGCTCAACAGCGACGGCGGGTTCAGCTTCGGCAAGGGCGAGATCGGCGCGCTGCTGGCGACGCTCTCGTACATCGCCTCGACGCTGGTGGCGCGCACCGGGCTGCGCGGCATTCCTCTGGGGATTTACGCGATTTACCGCACGGTGGTGGGCACGATCTTCTACTTCTTCCTCGCGATCTACCTCTTCGGCCCCATGCATTTTCAAGACGTGTTCCACCCGCTCGTTTGGGAATATGTCTGGATCTATGCCCTGATCGTGGTGATCGGCGGGCAGTTCGCCTGGGCGCTGGGGCTGAAATACGCGCGCTCGGGCGACGTGTCACTGGCCACCTCCTTCTCGCCACTGGCCGCGATCATGATCGCGATGGTGCTGCTTGGCGAGGACCCGGGGCCGGGCCTCCTGCCTGGCGGGGCGATCATCCTGCTGGCCATCGGGCTGGGGCAATTCGGGCGGCTGCGGTCGCGCCGCACACGCGACGATTGCCCGGCAGCGGCCCCGGCCCTTTCGCGGGCGATGGAGCACGAGGGCGAAGTGAATTTCAAGGGCACGTGAGAGGGTGCCCTAGCTCCCGCCATCCACGATCCGGAACGTCTCGTGCGGGGGCACCTGTGTGGACAGGCCAAGCCGCTCCAGCGCCGCGCGCTTGAGCGGCGCACCAGCCTCCAGCGGCACGGAGACATCCGCCGCGCCTTGCATCTCCCAGACCTCCACCGGCACCGATCCCACGGGCGCGCTGCCACCAATCCCGGCCGCGCGGATGATCCGCAGCCGTGCCGCGTTGGCGTGGGGCACATGCCGCGCGGCCTCGGCAAGCGGCGCACGGCGATAGGTTGGAAAGCCGCCGAGCACCGCGTCGAGCGCCGCCCCGCCCTCCTGCAAGTACACACTCACCCGCGCCCCGGAGATGAGCTTGTCGGCGATTACGCCACCGGCATGGCACACGGCCCCGGCTTCGGTTTCGGCCATCACCACCACCTCGTCCAAAAGCCCCAGCGGCTGCCGCGAGAGGAAAAAGGCGAGAATTTCCTGGGCCATGCGGCTGTAATGGTCCGGGTTGCGCGTATCGTGCACGATGCGCCCGATATCGACCTCCGCCACCTCCGCCCCGGCAGCATGGATGCGCAGCATAACGTCGATATCGACGGCGTAATCCGAGGTCAGCCGTTCATGCGCGATCCGCGATCTGTCGAACAGGTAGATACCGGTGTTGGGCGCGCGCAAATCCGCCAGTCCCGGAAACATCAGCCGCAGTGCGGGTGCCACCAGCAGCCGCGTCATCGGCATCGGATCGTTCGGATCGTTCCACGCGCCCTTGACCAGCCCCACCCCCGGCGCGCGCGCCTCGGCCATCCGCGCAAAGAGCGCGGTGTCGAACCGGCCCAGGTCGGCATCGACCTTCATCACCCAGTCATGCGCCGCCGCTGCCACACCGCTGCGCACGGCATTGCCCATGCCGCGCCGCGCCTCGGCAATGACGCGCGCGCCTGCCGCCTGTGCCCGCGCCGCCGTGGCATCCGTCGAGCCGTTGTCGATCACCACCACCTCGGCCACGCAGGGCAGATCCTGCATGGTCGCGACCACTTGCGCGATGGTTTCCGCCTCGTCGCGGGCGGGGATGATGACGCTGATCGGGGCGTGCATGGCGGCTCCTTCGCGGGCACGGGCAGAGACGCGCAGCCTAGCCCCCCCCGCGCGCGGCCACAACGGCCCAACGACCTGTCAGAAGCTCATCGTGGCCTTGATCGCACGTGCCCAGGCATCACGTTTTCGCGCCCGCGCCTCGGCGTTCATCCGCGGCTCGAACCGGCGCTCCAATGCCCAGCCCTTGGCGAATTCCTCCTGCCCCGGGTAGAGACCGGCGCGCATCCCCGCCAGCCAGGCCGCGCCCAGCGCCGTGGTCTCAAGCACCTCGGGCCTGTCCACCGGCGCGTCGAGGATGTCGGCGAGAAACTGCATCGTCCAGTCCGAGGCGCTCATGCCGCCATCCACCCGGAGGATCGCGTCGGCGCCGTGCCCCTCCCAGTCCGCGCGCATCGCCTCCAGCAGGTCGCGGGTCTGGAAGCCCACGCTTTCCAGCGCGGCGCGCGCCATCTCGGCAGGCCCGGTGCCACGCGTCAGGCCGAATATCGCGCCGCGGCAATCGGGCCGCCAATAGGGCGCGCCGAGGCCCGTGAAGGCGGGAACGAGCACCACCTCCTGATGCGGATCGGCCTTCTCTGCCAGCGGCTGCGTCTCGCGCGCCTCACGGATCAGGCCGAGCCCGTCGCGCAGCCACTGCACCACCGCCCCTGCGACAAAGATCGACCCTTCGAGCGCATAGGTCGGCTGGCCATCCAGCTGATAGGCGATGGTGGTAAGCAGGCGGTTCTGCGACACAACGGGTGTCTCGCCCGTGTTCAAGAGCGCAAAGCACCCCGTGCCATAGGTGGATTTTAGCATTCCGGGCTGAAAGCAGGCCTGCCCAACCGTGGCCGCCTGCTGATCGCCCGCCACCCCAAGGATGGGGATCTCGCACCCGAAGAGATCGGCGCGTGTGGTGCCATAGTCGTCGGCGCTGTCGCGGACCTCCGGCAGCATTTCCATCGGGATGTCGAGCAGATCACAGATCGTGCGGCTCCATCGCCCCTTGCGGATATCGTAGAGCAACGTGCGCGCGGCGTTGGTGGCGTCGGTGGCGTGGACACGTCCCCCGGTCAGCTTCCAGATGAGAAAGCTGTCCACCGTCCCAAAAAGCAGATCGCCCGCCCGCCCGCGCTCCCGCGCGTCCTCCACGTTATCAAGGATCCACGCCAGCTTGGTCCCCGAGAAATACGGATCGAGCAGCAGGCCGGTTCGCGCCTTGACCATCTCCTCGTGCCCCGCGTCGCGCAGGCGGGCGCAGGTATCGGCGGTGCGGCGGTCCTGCCATACGATGGCGCGGTGGATGGCGCGCCCCGTGTGCCGGTCCCAGACCACGGTGGTTTCGCGCTGGTTGGTGATGCCGATGGCGGCGACGTCGGCACCGGTGATCCCCGCCTTCTCGATGGCGGCGCGGCAGGTGGCGGCTGTGGTGGACCACAGGTCGCCCGCGTCGTGCTCGACCCAGCCGGAATCGGGGTAATGTTGCGGAAATTCCTCCTGCGCGGAGGTGACGGGCTTCATGCCTGCGTCGAAAAGGATCGCGCGGCTCGACGTGGTGCCCTGGTCGATGGCGAGGATATGGGTCATTGCGGCGCGCCCCTTCTGTCGTGATGCGATCGCCCGAACGGGCCGGGCGATCGCGCATTCAAGCAAGCGTGGCGCTTACTGCCAGGACTTGATCAGCTCGTCATAGGCGATGGTGACCGGCTTCTCGTCCTCGTTCTCCAGCGCAGGGTATGGCGCGCCCGGCTGGCTCAGCCAGTATTCGGGGTCGCGCTCCTCGTTCAGCTTGGGGCCGATATCGCCCTGGATGCCAGCCCGTTCGAGCCGCTCGAGCACGCGCTCCTGGTCCGAGCACAGCGCGTCGAGCGCCTCTTTCGGGGTCTTGGCGCCGGACATGGCGTCACCGATATTCTGCCACCACAGCTGTGCCAGCTTCGGATAGTCCGGCACGTTGGTGCCCGTGGGCGACCACTGCACGCGGGCAGGCGAGCGGTAGAACTCGACCAGACCGCCAAGCCGCGGTGCGCGCTCGGTGAAGTGGTCGGCATTGATCGTCGACTCGCGGATGAAGGTCAGGCCCACATCCGATTTCTTCAGATCGACGGTCTTCGACGTGACGAACTGCGCATAGAGCCACGCGGCCTTGGCACGGTCCACGGGCGTGGATTTCATCAGCGTCCAAGAGCCTGCGTCCTGGTAGCCGATCTTCTGGCCTTCCTTCCAGTAGACACCGTGCGGCGAGGGGGCCATGCGCCACTTGGGCGTGCCGTCCTCGTTCATCACCGGCAGGTCAGGCTTGACCGTGGCGGCGGTGAAGGCGGTGTACCAGAACATCTGCTGCGCGATGTTGCCCTGCGCGGGGATCGGCCCGGCCTCGGAGAAGGTCATCCCGGCGGCGGAGGGCGGCGAGTATTTCTCCAGCCACTCGATTGCCTTGTCCACCGCGTAGACGGCGGCCGGGCTGTTGGTCGCGCCACCGCGCGCCATGCAAGAGCCGGTGGGTTGGCTCTGCTCGTTCACGCGGATGCCCCATTCGTCGACCGGCAGGCCGTTGGGCTCGCCCACGTCTCCCATGCCGGCCATCGACATCCACGCATCGGTATAGCGCCAGCCAAGGCTGGGATCCTTCTTGCCATAGTCCATGTTGCCAAAGACCTCACCCTCGACACCGAGATGGCTCAGGTCGCGCCCGGTAAAGAACTCTGCGATGTCCTCGTAGGCCGACCAGTTGACGGGCACACCGAGGTCATAGCCGTACTCGGCCTTGAAATCGGCCTGGTTCTTCTCGTCGTTGAACCAGTCGTAGCGGAACCAGTAGAGGTTGGCGAATTGCTGGTCGGGAAGCTGGTAGAGCTTGCCATCCGGCCCGGTGGTAAAGGAGGTGCCGATGAAATCGTCGATATCGAGCCCCGGATTGGTCACATCCGCACCCTCGCCCGCCATCCAGTCGGTCAGGTTACGCGCCTGCTGATAGCGCCAATGGGTGCCGATGAGGTCGGAGTCGTTGACATAGCCATCATAGATGTTCTGCCCCGACTGCATCTGCGTCTGCAGCTTTTCCACCACGTCGCCCTCACCGATGAGATCGTGGGTGACCTGGATGCCGGTGATTGCCGTGAACGCGGGCGCAAGCACCTGAGACTCGTATTCATGCGTGGCGATGGTCTCCGAGACGACCTTGATCTCCATCCCCTCGAAGGGCTGGGCCGCGTCGATGAACCATTGCATCTCGGCCTCCTGATCGGCGCGGCTCAGCACCGAAAGGCCCGCTATCTCGTCATCGAGGAACGCTTGCGCGGCCTCCATGTCGGCGCTGGCCTGCCCGGCCATCAGGCCGAGCGAGACGATCGCCGTTGTCGTTGTCAGTCGCAAGTTCATGTTGTCCTCCCTTATGAACTCTCAGTCAGGTTATTATGCCGTCTCACACCCAGCGAAACACCGCCGCTGCGTAGATCAGGCAGACGATCAGCGCGTAGGGTTGGTTCGCGCCGACGAGCCCGAGCCAGGCCAGGTTGATGAAGGCCGAGCCCAGAAGCGTGATGAAAAGCCGGTCGCCCCGCGTCGTCTCGATGCGCAGGATGCCTCTGCGCGGGGTTTCGGGGAATTTTACCCCGATGATTGTGAAGGTGATCAAAAGCCCCGCGATCACCATGAAGAAGATCGCCGTGGGCCATGTCCATGCCATCCATGCCATATTCAACGCCTCCCCTGCAGCGCTCGGAGCGAAGGGACGTCATCCTCGGGCTTGACCCGAGGACCTCCCGCAACCGGACGATCAGCATCATCTATGCTCCGCGCATGTTCTGCCACAAATCCCGCCATTGAGGGTTCGCCGTCTCCACCAGAGCGATTTTCCAGTCGCGATACCAGCGCTTCAGCGATTTCTCTCGCTGGATCGCATGGCGTGGCTCGGCATGGCGCTCGAACCATACGAGGCGCTCGAGATTGTAACAGTCCGTGAAACAACGAATGGCGTGGGTTCGATGTTGATACGCCCTCTTCGCAAGGTCGCTTGTCACCCCGATGTAGAGTGTTCCACGCGGCTTGTTGGTGACGATGTAAACGAACATGTCCTTCGGCATGGACGGCCCCGGTTCTCGCGAGGCGCTCGTTCCATGAGGTCCTCGGGTCAAGCCCGAGGATGACATCAGAATGGTTAACGATGCGTTCCATCACACCCTCCCCAGGGCAAAGCCCTTGGCGATGTAATTCCGCACGAAGTAGATCACGAGCGCCCCCGGCACGATGGTCAGAACCCCCGCCGCCGCCAGCACGCCCCAGTCAATGCCCGCCGCGCCCTGCGTGCGGGTCATGATCGCGGCGATGGGCTTGGCATCCACCGTGGTCAGCGTGCGCGACAGAAGCAGTTCCACCCATGAGAACATGAAGCAGAAGAATGCCGCCACGCCGATGCCGGAGGCTATGAGCGGCATGAAGATCTTCACGAAGAAATGCCCGAAGGAATAGCCGTCGATATAGGCGGTCTCGTCGATCTCCTTGGGCACCCCGCGCATGAAGCCTTCGAGGATCCACACCGCCAGCGGCACGTTGAACAGCGTATGCGCCAGCGCCACCGCGATATGCGTGTCGAAAAGCCCCACCGATGAATAAAGCTGAAAGAACGGCAGCGCGAACACCGCGGGCGGCGCCATCCGGTTGGTCAGCAGCCAGAAGAACAGGTGCTTGTCACCGAGAAAACTGTAACGCGAGAAGGCATAGGCCGCTGGCAGCGCCACCGCCACCGACAGGACCGTGTTCATGGTCACGTAGATGATCGAGTTGACATAGCCCATGTACCACGCCGGATCGCTCAGGATCGTGCGGTAATTGTCGAGCGTCAGGTCGTCGGGCCAGAGCGTGAAAGCGTTGAGGATCTCGGTATTGGTCTTGAGGCTCATGTTCAGCAGCCAGTAGATCGGCAGCATGAGAAATAGCAGGTAGAGCACCATGACCAGGTTGATGCGCGGACGGAAATTCATCACTTGCCCCCCTGCTGGTCGAGATTGGTCATCACCGTGTAGAACACCCAGCTCACCAAGAGGATCACAAGGAAGTACATGATCGAGAAGGCCGCCGCCGGGCCAAGGTCGAACTGCCCCAGCGCCATCTTGACGAGGTCGATGGATAGCAAGGTGGTGGCGTTGCCGGGGCCGCCCCCGGTGACCACGAAAGGCTCGGTATAGATCTTGAAGCTGTCCATGAAGCGCAACAGGATCGCGATGGTCAGCACCCCCGTCATCTTGGGCAGCTCGATATAGCGGAACACCGCCCAGCGGCTCGCCTGGTCGATGCGCGCAGCCTGGTAATAGGCGTCGGGGATCGACTTGAGCCCGGCATAGGCCAGCAACGCCACCAGCGATGTCCAGTGCCAGACATCCATCACGATCAGCGTCACCCAGGCGTCAAGAGCGTCCTGCGTGTAGTTGTAATCGACCCCCAGCGCCGCCAGCGTGTGCCCCAGAAGCCCGATATCTACGCGCCCGAATATCTGCCAGATGGTCCCCACCACGTTCCACGGGATGAGCAGCGGCAGCGACATCAGCACCAGGCAGACCGAGACCATGACGCCGCGCTTTGGCATGTTGAGCGCGATGAGCACGCCCAGCGGCACCTCTATGGCGAGGATCACGCCGGAAAACAGCACCTGCCGCTGCAACGCGTTCCACATCCGCTCGTCCTCGAGCATCTGCCGGAACCAGTCGAGCCCCGCCCAGAAGAACTGGTTGTTGCCGAACGTGTCCTGCACCGAGTAATTGACCACGGTCATCAGTGGGATGACGGCGGAAAACGCCACCAGCACCAGCACCGGCAGCACCAAAAACCATGCCTTCTGGTTGACGGTCTTTTCCATCACGCGGCCTCCTCGCTGCGAGACCCCGGCGCCACGCGCCAGTCGTCCGAATAGACGTTGATCGCCTCCGGGGCGAAACGTGCCCGCACGTCCCCGGCGGGCAACGGTGCACCCTCGGGCAACAGCGCGTTGAGCGCCGTGCCCTCGAAATCGAGACGCGCGATGCGGTGGCGGCCCACGTCCTCGACGCGGGTCACCGTGACCGGCAGCCCCTCTGCACCGAGGCTCACGAATTCGGGCCGCACGCCGATCTGCACCCGGCCCCCCGGCGGGGCATACTCGGCCCCGAGCGGCACCTCGAATCTCCCAACCCGCGCGACCTTCCCGGCCACCTCGGCGTCAAGAAGGTTCATCCCCGGGCTGCCGATGAAATACCCCACGAAAGTATGCTCGGGCCGCTCGAACAGCGCCTGCGGCGTGCCCACCTGCACCACGCGCCCGTCATGCATCACCACAACCTTGTCGGCAAAGGTCAGCGCCTCGGTCTGATCGTGGGTGACATAGATCATCGTGTGCCCGAACTCGTGATGCAGCGCCTTCAGTTGCGTGCGCAGCTCCCATTTCATGTGCGGGTCGATCACCGTGAGCGGCTCGTCGAACAGCAGCGCGTTGACATCCTCGCGCACCATCCCGCGCCCGAGGCTGATCTTCTGCTTGGCATCCGCCGTCAGCCCCCGCGCCTTGCGGTCAAGCTCGGCCTCCATGCCGATCATCTCCGCGATGGCCTGCACGCGCGTGGCGATATAGCCCGCCTCCGCACCCCGGTTCCTGAGCGGAAAGGCAAGGTTCTCCCGCACGGTCATGGTGTCGTACACCACCGGAAACTGGAACACCTGCGCGATGTTGCGTGCGGCGGTCGGCTGATCGGTGACATCGATATCGTTGAACAGGATGCGCCCCCGCGACGGGCGCAGCAGCCCCGAGATGATGTTGAGCAGCGTGGACTTGCCGCAGCCCGACGCGCCCAGCAGCGCATAGGCCTCGCCATCGCCCCAGACATGGTTGAGCTCCTTGAGCGCCCAGTCCTCCTCACCCGCGGGTGAGGGCAGGTAGCTATGCGCAAGGTTGTCGAGCGTGATCTTTGCCATGTCTTCCCCCCTCAGGCCGCCTGCGCATAGGACGCGGGCGCGACCAGCGCGCCATCGGTTCCGAACACGTAGACATGCGCGGGATCGAGCCAGACCCGCAGTTCAGCGCCGATCTCCAGATCGCGCACCCCGTGGATGAGCCCCACCCAGCGCTCTCCGTGATGGTCGAGATGCACAAAAGTTTCCGACCCAGTGATCTCGGTCACGCTGAGCCGCGTGTAAAAACCCATCACCTCGTCGCCGTGCCGCTCGATTTCCAGATGGTTGGGCCGGAACCCCACGATGTACTCCCCGTCCCCGAGCCGCGCCAGCGCGCCCAGCGCGGGCACCTCCTGCGCATCGCCAAATCCGATCCGGTCGCCCGTCTTGGTCACATCCAGGAAATTCATCGGTGGGTCGGAAAATACCCGCGCGGTGGTGGCGTCGGCGGGCTGACGATAGACTTCCGCCGTCGGCCCGAACTGCGTGATCCGCCCCTCCCACAGCGTCGCGGTGTTGCCCCCCAGAAGCAGCGCCTCCTCGGGCTCGGTCGTGGCATAGACAAAGATCGCACCGGATTCCTCGAAGATGCGCGGGATCTCGAGGCGCAATTCCTCGCGCAGCTTGTAGTCGAGATTGGCCAGCGGCTCGTCGAGAAGCACCAGCCCCGCCCCCTTCACCAGCGCCCGCGCCAACGCGCAGCGCTGCTGCTGCCCACCAGACAGCTCCAGCGGCTTGCGGTCGAGCATCGGGGTGAGCTTCAGCATCTCGGCGGTCTCGCGCACGCCCCGGTCGATCTCGTCCGCCGCTTTGCCCTGCAGGCGCAGCGGCGAGGCGATGTTGTCATAGACGTTCATCGACGGGTAGTTGATGAATTGCTGATAGACCATCGCCACCGCGCGGTCCTGAACCCGCATCCCCGTCACATCCTGCCCCTGCCACAGGATGCGCCCCGTGGCGGGCGCATCGAGTCCGGCCATCAGGCGCATGAGCGAGGTCTTGCCCGCCAGCGTGGGCCCTAGCAGCACGTTCATCGTGCCGGGCGCAAGGCTCAGATCGGTGGGGTGGATATGCACCTCGCCGCCCACCACCTTCGATATGCCCTCAAGTGTCAGCGTCACGCCTTGGCCCTCCCCTTCGCCGCTGCGCCGGGCGCGCGCGCCGCGCGCATCCAGTCATCGAGCGCGGCGATCTGATCCTCGGTCATCTTCAGCCCCAGCCGCGTGCGTCGCCAGACCACGTCCGCCGCCTCTCGTGCATATTCGTGCGTCATCTGCCAGCGCACCTCCGCCTCGGTCAGCGTCGCGCCGAAATCGCGGCCCAGATCGGCGGCCTCGTGCGCGTCACCCAGCACATGCGCAGCCTCCGTTCCATAGGCACGCACCAGCCGCGGCGCATGGCCCGCCTCCAGGAACGGATACCGCGACTCCAGACTTTCGGTCAGCGCCCCGACCCCATCAACGGCGAAGTCCCCGCCCGGCAGCGGCACCCCCGCAGTCCACGCAGCCCCCGCACGCGGGAAATGAGGCGCCAGCCGCGCCATCGCCGATTCCGCCAGCCGCCGGTAGGTGGTGATCTTGCCGCCAAAGACGTTCAGGAGCGGCGCACCCCCGGTTTCATCGAGCGACAGCACGTAGTCGCGCGTTGCCGCCGTGGCCGATTTCGCCCCGTCATCGTAGAGCGGGCGAACGCCGGAATAGCTCCAGACGATATCCGCCTCGGTCACGGGTCGCGCAAAATATTCGCTTGCGAACCGGCACAGGTAGGCAGCTTCCTCGGGGGTGCATTCGGGGGCCGTGTCGGGGTCGTCGTGTTCGACATCGGTGGTGCCGATGAGGGTGAAATCGCCCTCGTAGGGAATGGCGAATATGATCCGCCCGTCCTCGCCCTGAAAGAAATAGCACTTGTCGTGGTCATAGAGCTTGCGCGTCACTATGTGGCTGCCGCGCACCAGCCGCACGCCTTCGCTGGAATTGAGCCGCAGCGTGCCGGTGATGACATCGCTCACCCACGGCCCCCCGGCATTGACAATGGCGCGCGCGCGCACCGTTGAGGGCTCGCCGCCCTCCAGTCGGACATGCCATAGCCCGTCCCGGCGCTCTGCCCCGGCGACGCGCGTGCGCACCCGGATGCGTGCGCCCCGCGCCTCGGCATCGCGCGCGTTGAGCACAACGAGGCGGCTGTCCTCGATCCAGCAATCGGAATACTCGAACGCGCGGGTGAACTTGTCCTTGAGCGGCCGGCCCTCGGGCCCCTGCGTCAGGTCGAGCGTTTTCGTACCGGGCAATATCTCGCGTCCGCCAAGGTGATCGTAAAGAAACAGGCCCAGCCGAATCAGCCATGCCGGACGCCGGCCCTTCATCCACGGCATCACGACATTCAGAATGCGCGAAACCGGTGTCTCGCCCTCGAACCGCATGTCACGATGCCAGGGGAGTACAAACCGCATCGGCCAGCTTATATGCGGCATCGCCCGGAGCAGCGTCTCGCGCTCTATCAGCGCCTCGCGCACCAGCCGTATCTCGAAATACTCGAGGTAACGCAGCCCGCCGTGGAACAGCTTGGTCGATGCCGAGGACGTGGCCGACGCCAGGTCGTGCATCTCCGCGAGCTCGACCGAAAGCCCGCGCCCGGCAGCATCCCGCGCGATACCACAGCCGTTGATCCCGCCCCCGATGACGAACAGATCAACAATATCGCCGTCAGCCTCCTCCACGCGCATGCCCTCCCTCACATGAAAGTAAACGAAACAGCATTCGCGCGTTTCAGTCAATAACGAATGTTCGTTTTTGCTCTCTTTTGGCAGAGCACTACATTGACCGACATCACAACGCAGGCCACACGCGCCCTTGCGGTGGGCGAAAAAACGAACATAATCGAACACTCAGCCAGCGAGGTCCGCCATGTCGCAATCGTTTCGCCAGCCCGATATCCTCGAGATCGCCCGCGCCGAGGGAAAGGTGATGGTCGAGAACCTCGCCGAACGCTTCAACGTCACCGTCCAGACCATCCGCCGCGACCTCACCGAGCTTGCCAACGCCGGCAAGCTTGAGCGCGTGCACGGCGGCGCGATCCTGCCCTCGGGCGTGAGCAACATCCTCTACGAGGAACGCCGCCGCCTCAACGAATCGGCCAAGACGGCGATCGGTCGCGCGTGCGCGGCGGCCATCCCCGACGCGACATCGCTCTTTCTCGACATCGGCACCACCACAGAGGCGGTGGCGCAGGCGCTGCTCGACCACCGCAACCTGATGGTGGTGACCAACAACATGAACGTGGCGCAAACCCTGCTGGCCAACCCCGATTGCGAGATCGTGCTCGCGGGCGGCGCGCTGCGACGCTCCGATAATGGGCTCGTGGGCCACCTCACCGCGCGCGCCATCGAGAATTTCAAGTTCGACCACGCGATCCTCGGCTGCTCGGCCCTCGACGAGGACGGCGACATGCTCGATTTCGACATCCAGGAGGTGCTCGTCGGCCAGACCCTTCTGAAACGCTCGCGCGAGGTAATGCTCGTGGCCGACCACTCGAAATTCCAGCGCAGCGCGCCGGTGCGCATCGGCTCGATCCGCGACGTCGATCACGTCTTCACCGACCTGCGGCTGCCTTCTGCCCTCGCCGAGGCCTGCGCGACATGGGACACCCATGTCCATGTCTGCCCTCCCCGCGACTGACCCGCTGCGTCTTCTTGGCTCAAATACTCGGCGGGAGTCGTCCATCTCCGAACAGGAGGAACAGCCTGCCCGCGCCGACGGCCAGGCTGACCGGAGAGCGACCTGAATCAGGCGGTCGGGCGGCCGATGGAGTGGCACAGCCCCGCGGCGGCAAGCTCTGCCTCAACCGCACGATTCGCACGCTGAACCGCACGGTTCGGGCGCTGCGCGCCGAGGATGAGGGGGCGTTTCATGCGCCTGAAAAACTGCCGAACGGGATGTAGCGTACCGGGTCGCCGGGGTAGATGTCCGCCGCGCAGTCGGGCAGTTCGACCAGCCCCTCGGCCCAGCTCAGCCCGCTTATGCGCCCCGAACCCTCGGACTTGAACACCTCGACGCGACCCTGCCGGATACGCGCGCGCAGGTATTCGCGACGCCCCGGTTTCTTGCGCTTCTCGAACGCAGCGGGCACGTCAAAGCCCTGCGGCGCGCACCACTCGGCCCCCGAGAGCACCGCCATGGCAGGCCGCGCGAAGACCAGCGTGCACACCAACGCCGCAACCGGGTTGCCCGGCAGGCCGAAAACCGGCACGCCAGCCCACATCCCGAGCGCCAGCGGCCGCCCCGGCTTGAGCGCGATCCGCCACTCCGCCATCGCCCCTGCCTCGTTCAGCAGCGCCGAGACGTGATCCTCGTCGCCCGAGGACGCACCACCCGAGGTCAGGATTACATCCGCCTCCGCCGCGCCCCGGTCCATCGCCGCGCGCAGGGCAGCCCGGTCGTCGGCCACCCGCCCAAGATCGACGAGATCGTATCCCGCCTGCCGCACGAGGGCTGCAAGCATGGGCCGGTTGGCGTCGTAAATCTGTCCCGCGCGCGCCGCCTCTCCCGGCTCGACCAGCTCATCCCCGGTGGAGATCACCGCCACGCGCAACCGCTTGAAAACAGGGAGGTCAGCCAGCCCCACGGCGGCACAAAGCGCCAGATCTGCAGGGGTCAGAACGCGCCCCGCCTCCAGCACGGTCGCGTCCGCCTCGACATCCTCACCGGCGCGCCGCGTGTTCGCGCCCGGCTTTAGCCCCCCACGAAAGGCGATGCGCCCCTGCCCGAGTGTCACGTCCTCCTGCAATACCACCGTATCGACGCCCTCAGGCAGCGCCGCGCCGGTCAGCACCCGCACGGCATGGCCCGGCGGCACGGCGCCCCGATAGGGCATCCCGGCCGCCGCGCGCCCTTCCACCAGCGGCAACACCTGATCGCCCTCGCTGAGCGACGCATGGGCGAACCCATATCCATCCACCGCCGTGTTCGCCTCCGGCGGGTTGGCGCGCCGCGCCACCACCGGGGCCGCCAGCACCCGCCCCGCCGCGTCGCCGAGCGGCAACCGCTCCTGCCCCACCACGGCGCGCAGCCGGTCGCGCAACATCGCCAAGGCGTCATCCACCGGCGTCCAGTCCACGCCCGCAGGAAGTGCGAAACAATCGTCGCGCAAGGGGGGCGGTTTCAGGGGGTCGTCGCAGGCTTTCATCAATTCCTCCTCGTGGCCCAGGCCGAGAATCCAGCCCTCCTCGGGCGCCTCCACCGCCAGCATGGTGGCGAGGCGGTCGCGAGGCAAGCGGGCCATCGCACGCGCCATCAACCGCACCTGGTGCGCGTCGCGAATGCCGCCCGCCGCCTCGGCCCGTTTCACGGCCCCGTTGATCAGCCCCGGCCATGTCTCGACCAGCGCTACCGGCGCGTCGAGCGGCTCGAACGGCCAGACCGCCACCTGCCCGTGAAACCTGCGCCGCAGGCGACCCAGCACCGGCAGCCCGGTCAGCACCTGCCCACCGACAGCCCCCACGCCGCCCATCTGCCAGCATGTAAAGGTGCCCGGCGCACGCGCATCCGCCACGCGCCGCTCGGCCATTCCATGCCCCGTGCGCGTATCCTTGCGCGGCAGGCCAGCAATATTGCGCCTCAGCCCGTTGAACCAGAACGGCCCCACCCCGGGAAAGCGCGCGTTGATCTCGGCCGCCACGTCGAAACGATTGTTCGCTATAGGCGTGTCCTCGATCCGGTCCTCCAGCCAATCCCAGACGGCAAAGGGATCGGCGTGGCCCGTCAAGGCCGCGGAAAACCCCGCCGGAAAACCGAAGGGAAAATCCACCCCGATGAGCAGCCTGCGCCCCGCCGCGCGCTCGCCCTCGATCAGCGCGGCGAGCGCCGCTTCGGCCTCGCCCCGGTTGCGCAGGTAGCGCGGTTCTTGGTCCACCTCGCCCCGCACGACCCCCAGCCAGATCGCGTCGCGTCGCGGGCGCGGGCCGGTATCGTTACCCCCGGACCAGTCGAGCATCGCGACCGTGTCGAATGGGGTCAAAGCCCCACCTCTGCGAGAATGAAATCCGCGATACCCCCCGTATCGTCCAGATCGAACACCGGCCGGTCCAGATCGAGCGGCACGTCACTCGCCACCGCGCGGATCGTCGGATCATCCGTGGCGATCATCGCGTTGCCCGTTTCGGCGCGAAATGCCTCGACCTTGGGATGGCGGTCGCGCTTGTAGCCCTCGACCAACACCAGATCGACGGGGCTCAGCTTTTGCAACAGCGCCTCCAGCGCGGGCTCGCCCTCACCCCGCATCTCGTGCATCAGCGCAAAGCGGTTGCGCGAGGCCAGCAGCACCTCGGTCGCCCCCGCGACCCGGTGGCGGTGGCTGTCCTTGCCCGGATGATCGACGTCAAAGCTGTGATGTGCGTGCTTGATCGTCGAGACCGAGTAGCCCCGCGCGGTGATCTCGGTCACCAGCCGCTCCATCAGCCCGGTTTTCCCTGCATTTTTCCAGCCGGTGACACCGTAGAGCCTCATGCCCCTGCCCTCCTCTGCGCGAGGTCCAGGTCCCCGGGCGTGTTGACGTTGAAAAAGGCGTCCGGATCCTCGAACAGCGCCTCGCGCCCGCCATGCTTGTCGGTCCAGAGCACGACCTTGCGCAGGCCACCCTCCAGAGCGGCGCGCAGATCGTCGCGCAGCGCCACGGGCCAGAGGCCGAAGGTGGGGTGGCGCACCTGCCCGCCGCGGCTCATGGACTTGGTCTCTTCCGCGCCGCGCGGCGTGGCTGCCAGCACCAACGGGTGATCCATTCCCTCCGCCGCCGATTGGAAGCGCGCCACGAGGTCACGGGGAAAGAACGGCGTGTCGGCGGCCACAGTCACGATGGCCTCGGCCCCTTCTCCCGCTGCCCAGTCGAGCCCGGCAAGCACCCCCGCAAGCGGCCCGGGAAAACCCTCGACCGGGTCGGGCAGAACCGGAAGGCCGAACCGCGCGAACCGTGTCGCATCGCCATTGGCGTTGAGCGCCAGCGCACCCGCCTGCGATGCAAGCCGGTCGAGGACATGATCGAGGATCGTCGCCTCGCCAAGCGGCAGCAGCCCCTTGTCGCCACCGCCCATCCGCGTGGCCTGTCCGCCCGCGAGGATCACGCCGGGCGGAGCGCTCATCCTTGGGCGCTCTTGCGGCGATGCTTCGGGCTTTCCTCGGCCACGCTCGCGGGGTCGGCGTCGCGCAGGACCCGGTCTTCCCCGCTTAGGCAGACAAACCGCCGCCCGCGCATCCGGCCAATCAGCGTGAGCCCCACCTCGCGCGCGATTTCCACCCCCCAGGCGGTGAAGCCCGAGCGCGATGCCAGCACCGGAATGCCCATCAGCGCGGTCTTGATCACCATCTCCGAGGTCAGTCGCCCGGTGGTGTAGAGCGTCTTGTCGTCCGGGCGCACGCCTTCGGAGAACATCCAGCCGGCGATCTTGTCCACCGCGTTGTGGCGGCCGACATCCTCCATGTAGACGAGCGGGCGCGCTCCCTGGCACAGCACCGTGCCGTGGATCGCCCCTGCCTCGAGATAGAGCGACGGGGTGCGGTTGATCTTGGCGGCCAGCGCGTAAAGGTCCGATGTGCGCACCTCGACCTGCGGCAGACGCACCTCCTCCAGCCCCTCCATCATGTCGCCGAAGACCGTGCCCACGGCACAGCCACTGGTGCGGGTCTTCTTTTTCAGCTTTTCCTCGTAGGACGTCTGCCCGTCGGTTCGCACCACCACCGTTTCCAGGTCTTCATCGTAATCTACACCGCGCACCACCTCATCCGGCGCCAGCATCCCCTGATTGCGCAGGAAACCGAGCGCGAGATACTCGGGATAATCCCCGATGGTCATCGCCGTCACGATTTCCTGACTGTTGAGAAAGATCGTCAGGGGCCGTTCCTCGACCACCGAGATACGCGCAGGATTTCCCTCGTGATCCACCCCCTCGACCGCGCGGGTGAGCCGCGCCGCACCGGGATCGGGCGCGATGAGATAGTCCGGAATATCGCTTTGAGCGGTCAATTGAATCTCCTCCCCGCATCCGATAGGCCAAGGGCGCAACCATCCCGGAGCGCCCCCGACAGTGTCCAGCCAAAGCACCAATTCGCCCTATTGGCAAGGCGTGCGCGACGGCGCGCCCTTCATCCTCGTGATCGTGCCGTTCTCGATGCTGTTCGGCGTGGTCGGCACCGAGGCGGGACTGCACATCGCGGAAACGATGGCGTTTTCCGTGCTGGTGATCGCTGGCGCGGCGCAGTTCGCGGCGCTGCAACTGCTGACCGACAACGCGCCGACGCTCATCGCGCTCGTCTCGGCACTGGCGGTCAACCTGCGCATGGCGATGTACTCGGCCTCGCTGACCCCGTGGCTCGGGGCGGCGCCGCTGTGGCAGCGCGCCATCGCGGCCTACTTCACCGTCGACCAGAGCTATGCCTGCGCGGTGGTGAAGTTCGAGCAGGAGCCGCACTGGTCGGTGCCCGCGCGCCTGGCCTATTTCTTTGGCGTTGTCACGCCGATCTGCCCGCTTTGGTACGTGTTCACCCTCGTCGGCGCACTGGTTGGCAACGCGGTGCCCACGGGGCTGCCGCTCGATTTTGCGCTGCCCATCACCTTTCTCGCGATGATCGGTCCGATGCTGCGCACCCTCGCCCACATGGTGGCGGCGCTGGTGTCGGTGACGCTGGCGTTGACGCTGGCGTGGCTGCCCTACAACCTCGGGCTGCTGCTGGCGGGGATCGCGGGCATGATGGCGGGTGCGCAGGCCGAGGTCGTGCTCGAACGCCGCAAGGAGGGCCGGACATGATCGAAGGACCCGCCCTGTGGCTCTTCATCGCCGCGCTCGGCCTCGGAACGTTCGGGCTGCGCTTCGTCTTTCTCGGGCTCATAGGCGACCGCCCGCTGCCCGCCTGGCTGCTACGGCACCTGCGTTACACGGCGGTGGCGGTGCTGCCGGGGCTGGTCGCGCCGCTGGTTGTCTGGCCCGCCGCCACCGGCGGCACGCTCGACGCCCCGCGCATGGCCGCCGCCCTCGTCACCCTCTCCATCGGATATTTCATGCGTAACGTGATCCTCGCCATCTCGGCCGGCGCGCTCACGCTTTTTGCAGGTCTCGCCCTGCTGGGCTGACAGCCCCGGCTTCTCTTTGGTGAAAATACTCCGGGGGGGTCGCGCGGATGCGCGACGGGGGTAGCGCCCCCTAGTCCCGGGGGGCCGCCGCGCGACGCAACCGGTCGTTGATCGCCCGTCCAAGGCCCCGCTCCGGAATGGGGGCCACGGCAATCCCTGCCGCACCGGTCGCATCGAGCGCGTGGAGGTGGTGAAAGAGGTTTGCCGCCGCCTCCACCAGATCACCCGTCTCCGACAGGCTCAGATCGCCCGCCACCGCGCCGAAGCCCAGCATCGCCTCGCCCGCCTGCCGCTCCGTCGCATTGAGCCGCACCCTCGCGCCTGGCGCGTAATGCGAGCGCATCTGCCCCGGTGCGGTCAACGCGTCGGCCTCGCCACGCTGCGCGACCGGGGTACCTAGCGCCGCCTCCAGCACCTCGACCGGCACGCCGCCGGGGCGCAGCAGCACCGGATCGCCCGCCAGCCCGAGGATGGTCGATTCCACCCCCACCGGGCAGGCCCCGCCATCCACCACCGCCGCGATCCGCCCGTCCAGTCCGGCCAGCACATGCGCCGCCTCGGTTGGGCTGATCCGTCCTGAAGGATTGGCCGAAGGGGCAGCAACCGGCCCGCCGAACTCGGCCAACAGCGCCCGCGCCACCGGGTGCGCGGGCACCCGCACGGCGAGCGTCGGCAGATCCGCCGTCACCAGCGGCGACACCCGCGCGCCCTGCCGCAATGGCAACACCAGCGTCAGCGGCCCCGGCCAGAACGCGCTCGCCACGATCTCCGCCGCGTCCGACCAGTCCACGAAGTCGCGCGCGCGCTCGGCGCTATCGACATGCACGATCAGCGGGTTGAAGCGCGGCCGCTCCTTGGCCTCGAAAATCGCGGCCACCGCGCGGTCATTGGCGGCATCGGCGCCGAGGCCATAGACCGTCTCGGTGGGAAAGGCCACGAGCCCGCCCGCGCGCCAGATGGCGGCGGCGCGGGCAAAGCCTTGCGCATCCGCTTGCAATGTTTCGGTTGCATTTGGCATCTAGAACCCTTGACGCGGCGTTTCGCTTGCCGCCACGGCGCCACCGGCTACCCTCGGCGGGAAGAGGTTGAATACAGCCCCGCGGCCCGCTTGCCAAGCCGCGCCGGCAGGATGGAAAGGATGAGTGACAATGCCCTATCGCGCCCCTGTCGAGGATTATCGCTTTCTCTTCGAGCATGTGATCGGCCTGCCCGAGGTGGCCGCTACCGACCGTTTTGCCGAGGCAGCACCGGACATGACCGACGCGATCCTGACGGAGGCGGGGCGCATGTGCGAGGAGGTGCTCAGCCCGTTGAACCGCGCGGGCGACCTGCACCCCGCGCACATGGAGAATGGCGTGGTGCGGACCTCGCCCGGTTTCGCCGACGGCTACCGCGCGATCGCCGAGGGTGGCTGGATCGCGATCAGTGCGGACCCTGATCACGGCGGCATGGGGCTGCCTATGGTGCTGACCACGGCGGTCAACGAGATGATGGCAGCGGCCTGCCTGTCGCTGCAACTCGCCCCCTTGATGACACAAGGCCAGATCGAGGCGATCGAGCATCACGCGAGCGACGAGTTGAAGGCCCTCTACCTGCCCAGACTCGTAAGCGGGGAATGGTCGGGCACCATGAACCTGACCGAATCGCAGGCAGGCTCGGACGTGGGCGCGCTGCGCACCCGCGCCGAGCCCAATGGTGACGGCACCTATGCCATAACGGGCCAGAAGATCTACATCTCCTGGGGCGATAACGATTTCACGGAAAACGTCTGCCACCTCGTGCTCGCGCGGCTGCCCGACGGTGTGCCGGGCACCAAGGGGATCAGCCTGTTTCTGGTGCCCAAGTTCATTCCCGATCCGCAAGGAAATCCCGGCGACCGCAATGCGCTGAGCGTGGTCAGCCTCGAACACAAGATGGGCCTGAACGGCAGCCCCACCTGCGTGATGCAGTATGACGGCGCAACCGGCTGGCTCGTGGGCGAGCCACATCAGGGCATGCGCGCGATGTTCACCATGATGAACAACGCCCGCCTCGGCGTGGGCGGACAAGGCGTGGGCGTGGCCGAGGCGGCCTATCAACACGCCCTCGCCTATGCGCAGGAGCGCCGACAGGGTCGCACCCCGGTCGGGGATGGCAGCGGCACGATCATCGACCACGCCAATGTGCGCCGGATGCTGGCCTCGATGCGCGCCGAGACCTTCGCCGCGCGCGCCATCGCGCTGGCCTGCGCCAAGGCCACCGATATGGAGACCGCGACCGGCGCCGATCACTGGCGGGCACGCGCCGCGCTGCTCACGCCTATCGCCAAGGTCTGCGGCACCGAGACCGGCATCAATGTGGCCAACACCGGCGTGCAGCTTCACGGCGGCATGGGCTATATCGAGGAGACGGGCGCGGCGCAGTATCTGCGCGACGTGCGGGTGACGGCGATCTACGAGGGCACCAACGGCATCCAGGCGATGGATCTCGTGGGCCGCAAGCTCGCCGACGGGGGCGAGGCCGTGCTGGCGCTGATCGACGAGATCGAGGCACAGGCCGAAGGCGCGCGCACTACCCTGCCCGACCTTGCCGGGCCGGTCTGGCAGGCGACCGAGAGCCTGCGCGAGGCCACCGACTGGATGCTCGCACAATCCGACATGACCGAGCGCTTTGCCGGGGCGATGCCATACCTGCGCGGCTTTGCCCGGGTGCTGGGCGCGCATTTCCACCTGCGCGCGGCGCAGGCCGAGGGTGGGGACGGCCCTCGCACGCGGCTCGCACGGTTCTACGTCACCCGGCTCCTGCCCGAGCACGCGGGCCATTTCGCCCATGCCTGCGCCGGGGCGGGCGACCTCTATGCTCTCACGCCCGGGGATTTCACGGTCTGATGGACGGGGGAGAGATCATCCGCCACCCGTGGGACAGCCCCCCACCGGAGGGCTGCGCCACCGAGGTCGCGCCCGGCGTGCTGTGGCTGCGCCTGCCGCTGCCCATGGTGCTCGACCATGTCAATGTCTACGCGCTCGACGAGGGCGATAGCTGGACCATCGTCGATACCGGCATCCACTCGCGCAGGGCCGTGGCACTGTGGGAGACGATCCTTGCAGGCCCCTTGCAGGGAAAGCCGGTGGGCCGGGTGATCCTGACCCATCATCACCCCGACCATGTCGGCATGGCGGGCTGGCTGATGGAGCGGTTCGGAGCGGCGCTGTGGGCCTCGCGGACAAGCTGGCTGATGGCGCGGATGCTGATCCTCGACGTCGAGGAGCGGCCCACGCCGCAGGCGTTGAAATTTTCGCGCGCGGGCGGCATGGACCCCGACATATTCGAGGCCCGCGCGCAGCAGCGCCCCTACAATTTCTCCGACACCTGCGCGCCCCTGCCCGTCGGTTACACGCGCGTCACGGACGGCGCGGTGATCCGCGCAGGCGGGCGCGACTGGGACGTGCATTTCGGCGGCGGGCACGCGCCCGACCATCTGACACTCTGGTCCCGCGACGACGCGCTGGTGATCGCGGGCGACCAGATCCTGCCCGGCATCAGCCCCAATATCGGCGTCTACCCCACCGAGCCCGAGGCCGACCCGCTGTCGGACTGGCTCGCCGCCTGCGCCCGGCTGGCCGAGCATGCGCGCGAGGATCACCTCGTGTTGCCGGGACACAAGCTGCCCTTTACCGGGCTACCGCTGAGGATGCGACAACTGGCCGGAAACCACCACGCCGCGCTCGACCGGCTGCGCGATTTCCTGATCGAGCCGCGCACCGCCGCCGACTGCTTTCCGCTATTGTTCAAGCGGCGGGTGGAGGCGGGCACCTACGGGCTTGCACTGGTGGAATCCGTTGCGCATCTCAACCACCTGATGCACGCTGGAGAGGTGACCCGCTGGCGGCGCGCAGACGGTGCGTGGCTCTGGAAGGTCCGCGATCAGGAACAGCCGGGGTGCCCATGACCGACCGTATCGAGACCACCGCCGAACATGCCGAGGCAGCCGCCATGCCGCGCGCCCACGAGGTGCATTCCAAGCCCGGCCAGCCCTGTATCGAGACAGCGGCGAAAGCGCTCAAGAACGGCCCGGCAGAGGACAAGAGCCCCGCCCGCTGGGCCTATGAGCGGCTCATCCTCTACATCCGCAATTTCGAGGAAACGCTCGACGAGGCGCACGAGGTGGCGATGGGCTTTGCCGGGTCGGACGCTGGCACCATTCACATCGAGGGGATGGGCTATTTCGACCCCGATATCGTCACCTTCTACGGTCAGGACCAGCTGGGGATGCGCACGCAGCTTGTCCAGCATGTCAGCCAGCTCAGCGTGATGCTGCGCGCGCTGCCCAAGCAGGTCGAAGAGGCCCCGCCCACGCGCATCGGCTTTCGTCTCGCGCAGGATATCGAGGCCGAGTGAGAGGCGCCCACGTCTTGGCGCGTGACAGCGCGCCGGAAATGCAGTAATTCGCTCCCGACCCGGAGTTCAAAGACAAGAGGACCGCAGGACATGGCCGACCACAAGCATGGCGAAATGGATACCACCGTTCAGGAAAAGACCTTCGAGGGTTTTATCAAGATGACCGTCTGGGCGGTCGTCGGCATCGCCGTCTTCCTGATCTTTCTCGCGATGGTCAACGCCTGAGCCTTAGTCGGACCGGGGGACAATATGCGGTCGATCCTTCTGGCGCTTGGCGCCGCACTGTTTTTGGCCGGTTGCGCAGCCGAATCGGTCCTCTCGACGCGGGAGGAGGTGGCGCGCGCGGCCTATCGCCATGACGGGCCGCCGCGGCTGACCCTCTACACGATGATCAACAACCGCAGCGGCGCGGGCGCGCATTCCGCGCTGATGATCAACGGCCCGCAACGGGTGATCTTCGATCCCGCCGGCTCGTTCAACAGCCTTCGCTCGCTGCCCGAACGCGATGACGTGCTCTACGGCATCACCCCGGCGGTGGCTGACGTCTATACCCGCTACCACGCACGCAAGACCTACCACGTGCGTATCCAGCAGCTCGACGTGTCGCCGGAACTGGCCGCGCGCGCCATCCGGCTGATCGAGGCCAACGGCCCGGTGCCCTCGGCGCAATGCTCGCTGGCGACATCGCGCATTCTCGGAGAGCTGTTTCCCGGTCGGGTGCGCAGATCGTGGTTCCCGAAGAAGACCGCCGACGATTTCGCGCAGGTCCCCGGCGTGACCGAGGAAACGCTCTACGAATACGACAGCGACGACAATTCAGGCGTGCTCGCCGCCTGGGACCCCGAGCGCTTTCGCGCGCAGTAGCGTGGTCCGGGCATCCCGCCCCGTGGCCAGTGAGGGTAAGAGCAATCCTCCGGATTCGCGGCAAACTGCCAACCGGCGGGTCTTCGCGGCGCGCGAAACCGGGTCCCACTCTTGAGCAACATGCATTAGACTGTGCGCGTCATGCCCAGCCTCTGCCGCGATTGCCTGCACCCGTTCGAGCGCGCCCCGCGCTGCCCCGCCTGTGGCGGTCCCCGGATCGTGGCGCATCCCGAATTGTGGGAGTTGAGCATCGCGCACATGGACTGCGATGCCTTCTATGCAAGCGTGGAAAAGCGCGACAATCCCGAGCTTGCACACAAGCCCGTCATCATCGGCGGCGGGCGGCGCGGTGTGGTCTCGACCGCCTGCTATGTTGCGCGCATCCGCGGCGTACGCTCGGCCATGCCGATGTTCCAGGCGCTGCGGCTTTGCCCCGAGGCGGTGGTGATCCGGCCACGGATGGAGACCTATGCCGAGGTGTCGCGCGCCATCCGCGCGATGATGCTCGATCTCACCCCGGCGGTGGAGCCGCTCTCGCTCGACGAGGCGTTTCTCGACCTCACCGGCACCGCGCGACTGCATGGCGCACCGCCCGCCGTGGTTTTGGCGCGGCTCGTCCGGAGGATGCGCGACGAGCTTGGGCTCACAGGCTCCATCGGGCTGAGCCACAACAAGTTCCTCGCGAAAATCGCCTCGGACCTCGACAAGCCGCAGGGGTTCTCGGTGATCGGGCGCGCCGAGACCGCCGATTTCCTGCGCGAGCAGCCGGTGAGCCTGATCTGGGGGGTAGGCCAGGCCACGCGCGCGGCCCTGCACGACGCCGGCATCCGCAGCTTTGCCGACCTGCTGAGATGGGAGCGGTCCGATCTCGTGGCCCGTTTTGGGTCAATGGGGGATCGGCTATGGCACCTCGCGCGGGGACAGGACCGCAGGCGCGTCACGGCGAACGCGCCAGTCAAGTCGATCTCGAACGAGACCACCTTCGGCGAGGATATCGCCGATCCCGACCTGCTCGACGGGCACCTGTGGCGGCTGTCGGAAAAGGTGGCGGACCGGGCCAAGGCGCGCGCGCTCGCGGGGCGGGTCGTGACGCTTAAGCTCAAGCACAGCGACCATCGGATCATCACCCGCAGGCACGCCCTGCGCGAGCCCACGCAACTGGCCGACACGCTATATCGAGCGGCGCGCGGGTTGATGGACCATGTAACCGCCGGGGTGGCGTGGCGACTTGTCGGGGTGGGGCTGTCGGATCTCGTGGCCGCGGCAGAGGCGGATCGCGCGGGCGATCTTCTCGACCCTGCGGCCCCGCGCCGCGCCGAAGCGGAGCGCGCCACCGATGCGATCCGCGCGCGTTTCGGCCCGGACGCAATCGTGAAGGGGCGGTCGCTGCGGTAGGGCATGCCGATCGTGAGCGGACTTCGGTTCCGAACTCCCGGTAAATCTATATTGCAACCCTGCGACGCGATACTGCGGATGAACCGCGTAGATCAGCCCGCGAGATCAATTTCGGCCATTCGACGCGCGGCGTCTCGCATTCTGACATCAGGCGCGGCCCCGGGATCGGTTTCGGCCAGAGCCGTCGCCAGGGTCTGATGGCCAATCTCGTAATTCTGCGGGCCCTTGGTCCAGTCAAGAAAATTGGCGCGCGGTGCGGTCGGCAGCTTGACGAGGATGTCGCGGCCCATATCCATCCGCCCTGTCTCGCGGCGGGAGTTGATGATCATGGACCGGGACAGGATCGAGGGGATGTGCGGGAACCTGTTCTTGCGGCTACGCTTGAACAGGAATCCGCGCAGTGCGCCCAGTCGTCCGGGCAGAGCATCATAATCCGCGTGCACCTGCCAGTTGCTGCCATTGTTGAAATCAAAGACGATATTGGACCCCGACTTGACCTGTCGCATCGTCTCCAACGGCACGTTCTCCAGCAACCCGCCATCAATCAGCACCTCCCCCTCGCCGGTCAGGATGGGCGGCAGAAGCGCGGGGATGGAGCCGGAGGATCGCACGGCTTTCCATAACGGTCCGGACCGGTGGACATGGATATCGTTGCGCGAAAGGTTGGACGAGACCGCGAAGAACGGCATCGCCAGATCCTCGATCAGGCCATCGCCGAAGTGCTTGGCCAACTGCGCATCGAATATGCGGTGATCGAGCACCGAGTAGAGCGGCACATTAAGACGGTTCATCGCGCGGCTGGTCACGAATATCTCGTTGCAGCGGCGCATGATCTCTTCCGCCGGAAGCGCCTGCGCGATGGCCGCCGTCATCGCCGCCCCGACGCTGGTGCCGCCGATGTAGTCCACGGGAATGCCAGCCTCGGACATGGCACGCAAGGCACCCACATGCGCGGTTCCGAACGCACCGCCGCCCGCCAGCACGACACCCACGGCACGGTCGCCGGACAGGGGATCACTCGGCGGCGAGCGGCATCGCCTGCGCACGCCCGATCTCGGTGATCTCTCGGACGACATCGCGCATAAGCCGCCGGAATGCCTCGAAATTTCCGTTTGGACGGATCAGCCGCTCGTTCATGTAGAGCGCGCGGTCGATCTCGATCTGAACGGCGTGGCGCCCGCGCGAGGGGCGCCCGTAGGCCTGCGTGATATAGGCCCCGGCAAAGGGCGTGTTGCGCGTGACCATGAGCCCGGCACGGGTAAAGGCGGCTTCGATCCGGTCCACGATCTCGCCGTCGGCCGCCGCGCCGAACCGGTCGCCCAGCACGACCTCGGGGCGGCGGAGGCCGCGGCTCGCGACCGTGTCCATCGCCTCGTGGGGCATCGAGTGGCAATCTATCAGGATCGCCTGCCCGAACATCAGGTGCGCCTGGTCCAACTGGCCCTGCAACGCCTCGTGATACGGGTGCCAGAAGTCGTCGATGCGGTGGCGGGCCTCGGCGAGGGTGATCTTGCCGGAATAGATCGCGCGACCGTTGGCGACGACGCGGGGGATGACGCCGAGGCCCGAGGCGATGCGAGGGTTGTGGCCCTGCCGACTGACCCCCTCGATCAGCGCCGGGTCAAGCTCGTCCGGGCTTCGGTTGAGATCGACATATGCGCGCGGCGCCCCCGCCCGCAAGAGCGGCGCGCCGACCCGTGGGGCACTGTCAAACAGTTGATCTACATAGGCATCTTCGGACGAGCGCACCGAATGTTCATTGAGCCGCGTGCGCCGCAGGAAGGACCACGAATAGTCCCGCCCGCTATGCGGAGAGGCGAACACCACCGACGTGGTGCGGCGCTCGGGGTGGGTGAGATGATACGCGGCCTTGGGCATCGGGGACTCCTCGGGGGATATAATAGACGGAAATCGCAGCGCTAAAAGCCCTTGATCCCTCCCCCGACTCCTTTTATACGCCAGCGGACCGGCGCGGATTTCCGCGCCCCTCTTTGTTACGGGGGGCGGGGGGCCGGGTCAGGGCGATTAGCTCAGCGGTAGAGCACTTCGTTGACATCGAAGGGGTCACAAGTTCGAACCTTGTATCGCCCACCATCGAATTATCGTTGCGTGTCAAGCACGTAACACCCGCAACCCCAGGTGCGCCGGCGCGTGCCGCGACAGACAGGAGACGACCATGAAGGTGCGCAATTCGCTGCGTTCTCTGAAGAACCGGCACCGCGATTGCCGTGTCGTGCGCCGCAAGGGCCGCGTTTACGTCATCAACAAGACCCACCGCAAGTTCAAGGCGCGGCAGGGCTGAAACCGGGCTGAGACCGGGCCCGCAGCGGCCCGTCCCTCGCCACGAAGCTACAGGTTCGGGGCGTGAACCGCACGGTTCGCGCCCTTTCGCGTGCGCGGGGGTAACGATTTGTTCACCGCCCCGCGAGAGACTGCCCGTCCCAATCCCGAGGACGGCCATGACCGAGCAGATATTCCCCCCCGTTCCCGAGATCACCATCGAGACGCTGCGCCGCTCGCTCGGGGCCTGCCTCGACGAGGTGCGGCTGAGCGGGCAGCAGCGGATCGTGATGCGCCGCGGGCACCCGGTGGCGGGGCTCGTGACGGTGACGGAGGCGCGGGCGCTGTGGACCCTCGATCACGAGAGCGCGGTCTATTCCGAATGGCGCATGCGCGAACGCCTCGACACCCTCACCCGCCGCCGCGATGCCGTCACCCGGCAGGCCGAGGCGGAACGAAGGGTGGCGTTCGAGAGGGGGGTGTTGGGGAGGTGAAGGGGGGCACTTAGCGGACCGCCAAACGGTACAAGTTGGAAAGTCGATTGCCGCGAACGGAATGACGGCCTGCCCTCACGAGGTAGGTCGTTTTTGGTCGTACTTAAGTCAAACGTCTCTCCCACAATGTTTGCAAACTTTTGCATCTTGTTTGATCAATTCTGCGCAACTTGGACACTTCTTCATCCCCAAACTCAACTGTTGCCTTTCAATTGCACGATCATCAGCCCGCATCATAAGCGCATGAGGGAGAGCCACAATGAATATGGCTGCGCCGTATATCCACCAAAGCAGAAAGGACTTGCCCTTTCCCTGAGCGATGGCAGCGGGAATAAGTCCAATTAGCACTGCAAATATAAGAACTTCCACTTTATCTACCCTTATCGACCATATTCTCTGCCACCCGTTGACCATAAATACAAAGTCTCACTGTACGGAAGACGGAAGTAGACAGTTGTTTCCTTTAAAAACTTGCTCATCATCATACCGCGGCAAAGCAAGCTGACCCCTCCCATTTCTCGCTCACAGATAGAATCTGCGCTATCCAAAAATCTTGTTTTTCCAATGCGTTTTGTTACAAGAGTTCGGCCCTCTGGTAATGCGCCAATAGGCTGAATCACAAATACTGTAAGAGAAAAATACGCAAACATGGCCGCAGCCATCACTATTCCTGTGCAAACAGCCGTGATTGATTTAGTTGTCATATTCTCATCCATTCAACTAATACTGACACACTAAGTCACCCTGAAGTTCATGCTATCTCTTGATTGCAAGCTTCTTTCGTCATGGATCGACCTCGTCAAGGCTCAACAGGCCCCTGCTTGCTGCGCTCCAAAGGCAGCCTGATTTCTTGTATATTTATCACCAACATCCGATGAAAGTTGGTCGATGAGCCCCTTGCATGAAAATCCCATCATTTCAAGATATTGTTTTGCAGACCTTACCGCTTGAGCATTCCAATCAACAGACAGGCTATTCACAGCCACTGTAGCGTCGGAAACATTATAACCATCTCCATATGGGGAGGATAGCTGATCAATAAGACCGGCTCGAGAAAATCCTGAAAAGCTCAGGTAATTCTTTGCAGACCTGACGGCGTTCTTCTGTGGGCCAGTTAAACTTTGAGCTGAAGCGATTGAAGCCCCAAGTATGGCAAACGACAATACGGCAATCCCCACAAATTTAATCATATTTATGACCTCCCCTTAGCTTACATTCTCCAATAGAATGATTTCGCCTGCAGGGCGCAACCAAAAAGATAAAAACTGTTTCAAATCCTGCCCCACCAGACTCGCCCAGGGGCTGCGCTTGGGCGCGTCTGCGGTCTTCTCGCGCAGACCGGTCGCCAACACCCAGCGAATGGCCACTCCAGCCCAGTCCAACCAACACACCTGGCGACAAGGAGGCAAAGGCGCCCCCCTCCCCTACCGGTTCAGAAAATCCAGCCGTGCGCGGACCGACAACCCGTGGGCCTCGAGGCTCTCGGCGTTGGCCAGCGTCTCGGCGGCGGGGCCGATCCTGGCGAGCGCCTCGGGGGTCATTTTCGCCAGCGTCGTGCGCTTGAGGAAATCCATCACCGACAGCCCCGAAGAGAACCGCGCCGAGCGCGCCGTGGGCAGGACGTGGTTGGGCCCGCCGACGTAATCGCCGATGGCCTCGGGCGTCCAGGCGCCGAGGAAGATCGCGCCGGCATGGGTGATCTGCGTAGCGAGCGCATCCGGGTCGGCGACGCAAAGCTCCAGATGCTCTGGCGCGATGCGGTTGCTGAGGGCTGCGGCGGTGGCGAGGTCGGGCACGGTGATGATGGCGCCGAAGTCGCGCCAGCTCGCCCCCGCGATGGCGCGGCGCTCCAGCGTTTCGAGCCGGGCCTCGACGGCGGCGGCGACGTCGCGGGCGAGGGCAGCGTCATCGGTGATGAGGATGGCCTGCGCGCTCTCGTCATGCTCGGCCTGGCTGAGCATGTCGAGGGCGATCCAGTCGGGGTTCTGGCCCTTGTCGGCGATGACGAGGATTTCGGAAGGCCCCGCGATCATGTCGATGCCGACGCGCCCGAACACGCGCCGCTTGGCCGCCGCCACGTAGGCGTTACCGGGGCCGGTGATCTTGTCCACGGGCGCGATGCTCTCTGTCCCGTAGGCCAGCGCCGCGATGGCCTGCGCGCCGCCGACGCGGTAGATCTCGTCCACCCCGGCAAGGCGCGCGGCCAAGAGGACCAGCGGGTTGGCGCGGCCATCGGGTATCGGCACGGTGATGGCGAGGCGCGCGACCCCCGCCACCTTGGCGGGAATCGCGTTCATCAGCACCGAGGACGGGTAGGAGGCGAGGCCGCCGGGGACATAGAGCCCCGCCGCGCCGACCGGCGTCCAGCGCCAGCCGAGGGTGGCGCCGTCGGGGTCCGTCCAGCTTTCGTCCTGCGGCATCTGGCGGGCGTGGTAGGCGCGGATGCGCTCGGCGGCGAGATCCAGCGCGGCGCGCTCGGCATCGGGCACCTCGGCCACCAGCGCGTCGATCTCGGCGCTGGAGAAACGCAGGGTCTGGGGCGAGAGCGCCACGCGGTCGAATTTCGCGGTCAGCTCTATCAGCGCCGCGTCGCCGCGCGCGCGGATATCGGCGATGATCGCGGCGACGGTGTCGTCCACGTCCGCGCTGTCCTCTCGCTTGGCGCCGAGCAGGGCGGTGAACCGGGTCTCGAAATCGGGCGCCGTCGAGTCCAGAAATACAGGCATTGTGCTCTCCTTGGTCTCCAGAGCCATAGAACGTTGTGCCGGGGGTCTCAACACGTGAAGGTGAGGGAGCAAGACCAAAACATATTCACATGTCACTGATCTAGATTAATGACACACGCCCTGTGACCCGTAATGCTCGGCTATCGAATGCTCTTCGATGAAATGCGCGAATGTTTCCATGGAGGGACACACAATGACGTCGATTTTTAAGAGTGTTTCCGTGACGATTACCTGCCTTCTTGCCGGTGCTGTTCAGGCCGATGAGCTGGGCAAGGCTGAGTACATGAGTGCCTGCGCCTCGTGCCACGGAGAGAGCGCGGCCGGAGACGGCCCGCTGGCCGAGTTGATGACCGTGCCGGTGCCCTCGTTGACGGGGCTGAGCGCGGCCAATGACGGCGCGTATCCGATGCTAAACGTGATTCACACCATCGATGGTCGCCAGGGGACGCGTGGTCATGGCTACCCGATGCCCGTCTGGGGAAGCCGATTCAAGGCAGAACTGGAGAATACCGGGCCCTACGGCGCGGAGGTCCTGGTGCGGGGGCGGATCCTGTCGATCGCCTATTACCTCGAAACGCTGCAAGAGTAACGCGGCACGGGTCTCCCCGTGCCCGGGGTTAATGCGCCATGGGCACGGGGATGGATCAATCGTGTGACGGAACCTTGCCCGAGGGGGCGCGGTAGGGGCGGGTGACGTCGCGGAGCGTAACCTCCAGCGCCTCGATCTCGAGCCGGATCGCGCCGTCGCCGGCGAGCGTCAGGATCAGGTGGCCCGTGCCCTCCTCGCCCGGCTCGAACGTCACCGACAGCAGCGACAGCACGGTGTCGGGATCGTCGCGGTCGATGCCCTGGCTGGCCACGCCGAGCACGTTTTCCACCACCAGAAGCGATTGCGTGCGTTCCGGCCCGTGGCGCTCGCGGCCCTCGTCCTCCCAGCGGAAGCGGTTGAGGAGCAGCGCGAAGCGGTGACGGCGCGCCAGCCAGCGCATTTCGGTGATGGGAAACACGGCGTCCTGCGCCAGTGCCGAGATCACCTTGAGATCGTCAGGGTCGAAGGCGCCCAGATTGAGCGGCGTCTCGCGCCCGTCCTCGAACGTGGCATCGTCGGTCATTGGCCGGTAATCCTTTCGATTCTGGCGCCTACGCCGCGCAGCTTTTCCTCGACGCTCTCGTAGCCGCGGTCAAGGTGGTAGACGCGATTGACGATGGTCTCGCCCTCGGCCGCGAGCCCCGCGAGGATGAGCGAGACGGAGGCGCGCAGGTCGGTGGCCATCACCGGCGCGCCCTTGAGCGTCTCGACGCCGGTGACGGTGGCGGTGCCGCCCTGCACGTCGATCTGCGCGCCCATGCGCATGAGTTCGGGTGCGTGCATGAAGCGGTTCTCGAAGATGCGTTCCTCGAGCACCGAGGCGCCCTGGGCCGTGCACATGAGCGCCATCATCTGGGCCTGAAGATCGGTGGGAAAGCCGGGGAACGGCGCCGTCACCACATCGACGGCGCGCACGCGGCCGTTGCGGCGCGCGACGGTGAGGCCGGCCTCGGTCTCGGTCACGTCGATGCCCGCCTCGTCGAGCTTCTCGCAGAAGGCGGCCAGCAGGTCGATCCGCCCGCCAAGGCAGGTCACCTCGCCGCCGCAGATCGCGGGGGCGAGCATGTAGGTGCCAAGCTCGATGCGGTCGGGCACGACCGCGTGGGTGGCGCCGCCGAGCCGGTCCACCCCCTCGATGGTGATGGTGTGCGTGCCCTCACCCTCGATCTGCGCGCCCATCTTGCGCAGGCATTGCGCGAGATCGACGATCTCGGGCTCGCGCGCGGCGTTGTCGATCACCGTGGTGCCGCGCGCCAGCGTCGCGGCCATCAGCGCGTTTTCCGTGGCCCCGACCGAGACCATGGGAAACGTGACCCGGCCGCCCCGCAGCCCGCCGGGGGCGCGGGCGTGCACGTAGCCGTCGCGCAGGTCGAGCTCGGCGCCCATCGCCTCTAGCGCCTTGAGGTGCAGGTCGACGGGGCGCGCACCGATGGCACAGCCGCCGGGCAGCGACACCACCGCGTGCCCGTCGCGCGCCAGCATCGGGCCGAGTACGAGGATCGAGGCGCGCATCTTGCGCACGATGTCGTAATCCGCGCGGTGGTTGGTTATGCTATGCGACGACAGCGTCAGCACCTGCCCGCCCTGCATCTGCGCCACCTCTGCGCCGAGCGATTCCAGCAGCGTGCTCATGGTGCGGATATCCGACAGGCGCGGCGCGTTGGTCAACGTCAGCGGCTCTTCGCTCAGCAGCGTGGCGGGCATCAGCGTGAGGCACGCGTTCTTGGCCCCGGCAATGGGGATCTGCCCGTGAAGCGGCCCGTTGCCGGTGACGACGATGGAATCCATTTGGCTCTAGTCCTTCTGCTCTTCGCCGTGCCCTGCCTCGGTGTGCCCGGCCTCTCCGGCGGCCCGCGCACGCATCTGTGCCTTGCGCCGTGCGAGATTGGCCTTGAGGGCGGATTTGAGCCTGTCCCCGCGCTCTTTCGGCGCGGCTTTGCGGGTTTCTGGCTTGGGTTTATCGCTCATGTCCCCCCTCTTACAGGAGGTGCGAAATAGCGTCCAGTTACCCCTTGCGCCCCCGGCGAGAAGCGTCTAATCACCGCGCCACATCGGCGCTGCTGTAGCTCAGAGGTAGAGCACTCCCTTGGTAAGGGAGAGGTCGAGAGTTCGATTCTCTCCAGCAGCACCATTTCAACCCATTGAAATGAAATAAGGCCCTTGCATCCAAGGACGTTTGGCCGTTCGAAGGTTGCAAACCTGGTAACATACGATCGTTCTCATGGCGGGTAGGGTCAGGCACTTGGTGAATCGCAGCGGGCGCTATCATGCCGGGCTGGTCGTGCCGAAAGACCTGTGTGGAATCGTCGGCAAGACTGGGTTGCGAACGCCTCCGGGCGGCGATTACCGGCAACTCCAGATAAGGCTGAGCCGGCCGATCTGGTAGGGCCTCAGAGCGCGCCGACCCTGCGGCGTGTGCAGCTGCTGCGACGCGTCTGTGAGGCACCGAAGGCGTAGCGAGGAGGAATGCGCGAACCACGGAGAGGAAGGGTCGGGCTGCCGTCCCTCGCCGGGTCCCGTCGAAAAGATTTACCTTAAGTTTACGCTACTTGACAGATTCTGCCGGGAAAACGTGTTATCCTCGGCGCGATGTAAACCTTCCGGACCCGACGGCCCGGTTCACGCACGCTCGTGGCGCCGGGCCAACCATGCTTGATCAGACGCACGTCGCAAAACCGGGTCCGCGCCCCCATATTGACTGAACAGGCGTGATAGTCTCCGCCCAAGAAAGGCATCACTCGATGACCATGTTTTCCATGAAGCCACAGTTCAACCTTGCCGAATTCCTCGCGGTGCCCGCCCCCGTGGGTGCGGCCAGATCCCGTAACGCACGGCGCCGCAAAATGCAGTTCCAACCCGGTGCGAAAACTGAAGGTTCA
>MRWG01000371.1_pt1 | contig 60683 bp, 54 predicted proteins | sample 1013341 | NCBI WGS metagenome assembly MRWG01 (sample SAMN06117577, study PRJNA244670) | biofilm metagenome | biome: Water; feature: Cathode Biofilm; material: Biofilm; isolation source: microbial consortium enriched at the cathode of a solar microbial fuel cell | place: USA: District of Columbia ...
GAAAAATGGTCGGAGCGGCGGGATTCGAACCCACGACCCCTTGACCCCCAGTCAAGTGCGCTACCGGGCTGCGCTACGCTCCGAACCGGCGCAAGGGATATAGTTTCCGAGGGGGGCGCGCAAGGCCTAAAAATCATTCCGCAGCAAAAAGCCGGCAACGGGGCCGGCTTTCAACAACAAGGATGCGCGGTGGCGATCCGAAACGGTCAGCGCACCTGATCGAGAAGGCGCTTGCACTCCAGGAGATCGAACAGCGCCTCCTGCAAAAGCGCCCTGTTGTCACGCGAAAGGCTCTCCGCATCCGCCTGGACGGGCCCCTCCTGCTCGCCGCGCCCAAGGCCGAAAAAACGCTTGCTCGGCTTCGCTTTCGGAGCGCCAACCAGCACTTCCTCCTCGGAAACCGTCTTTTCCACGTCCGCCTGCTGGCTCTGGGCGATGGCCTCGACCGCCGCCACATCGCCACGACCAATGGCCACGACGAAAGGGTTGCCGTTCTCGCGCAGAAGCTTCTGTACGCCCTTGATGGTGTAACCCTGATCGTAGAGCATGTGACGAATGCCCTTGATCAGGTCGATGTCCTGCGGCCGGTAATAGCGGCGTCCACCGCCCCGCTTCAAAGGCTTGATCTGCGAGAACCGCGTTTCCCAGAAACGCAGCACGTGCTGCGGCAGATCGAGTTCTTCGGCGGCTTCGCTGATGGTACGGAAGGCGTCGGGGCTCTTTTCCATGGTCACGCGTCTCCTGCGGGCTGTGGCTCCGACCTGCGTGCGGAGCCCTGCCGAACGATGCGGGCCTCGGAGGGAAACGCAACAGCTTCCAGCCAACGCCCGACGATTCGGGAGTTTAACCAGTTCGTGAGCCTGTCGAAAGCACCACGCGCAATTGTGCACCGTGGTGGCCCTGCGGGGCCGGAAAAGGTCAGGCGCTTTCGCGCGGTTGCCTGTCCTGATGCGCCTTGAGGATACGATCCTTGAGGACGTTGGAAGCCTTGAACGTCATGACGCGACGTGGCGAGATCGGTACTTCCTCGCCGGTCTTCGGGTTGCGGCCGATGCGCTCGTTCTTGTCGCGCACCTGGAAGGTGGCGAAGGAAGAGAGCTTAACGGTCTCGCCGCGAACAACCGCGTCGCAGACTTCCTGCAGAACCATTTCGACAAGCTGGGCGGACTCGGTGCGTGACAGTCCGACTTTCCGATAGACGGCCTCAGCCAGCTCGGCACGCGTCAGTGTCTTTCCCCCCATAGGGCTACCCATCCAAATCTTGAAAATGCTTATGATTTCAATACGCGGCGCTGACGTTACAAAAATTGCTTCGTAACGGTCAAGGACGATGCATGTGATTTGCTGTCGCTACCAGCGCACCAGCACGGCGCCCCAAGTGAATCCGCCGCCCATCGCCTCAAGAAGAACCAGATCGCCCTTCTTGATCTGACCGTTTTCCACCGCAACGGAAAGCGCCAGCGGCACGGACGCCGCCGAGGTGTTTCCGTGCCTGTCGACGGTGATCACAACCTTCTCCTCGGCAATGCCGAGCTTCTTGGCGGAGGCGTCGATGATGCGGCGGTTGGCCTGGTGCGGCACGAACCAGTCGATATCGTCGGCAGTGATGCCCGTTTTGGCAAACACATCTTCGATGACGTCGGTGATCATGCCAACGGCATGTTTGAACACTTCGCGGCCCTGCATGCGCAGATGCCCCACCGTGCAGGTGGTCGAGGGCCCGCCATCCACATAGAGCTTGTCGCGCTGGCTGCCATCGGAGCGTAAGGATGCGGCGAGAATGCCGCGATCATCCAGAGAGCCCTCGCCTTCCTGTGCTTCCAGAACGACAGCGCCGGCGCCATCGCCGAAGAGCACGCAGGTGGTGCGGTCGTTCCAGTCAAGAATGCGCGAGAAGGTTTCCGCGCCAATCACCAGCATGCGCTTTGCCTGACCACCGCGAATGTAGAGATCGGCGGTGGTGATGGCATAGACGAAGCCGCTGCACACGGCCTGCATGTCGAACGCGAAACCGCCGCGCATGCCGAGACGTTCCTGAATCTCGACGGCCGTGGCGGGAAACGTGTTGTTGGGGGTCGACGTGGCCAGAATGATCATGTCGATGTCGTCGGCGGTCAGCCCGGCGCTGTCGAGCGCTGCGCGCGCAGCCGCCTCGCCCAGCGACGCCGTGGTCTCGTCTTCCGAAGCGATATGGCGCTGGCGGATACCCGTGCGCTGCACGATCCACTCGTCAGTCGTGTCGACGAGCTTCTCGAATTCCGCATTCTTCATGATGCGGCGGGGCAAAGCGGAGCCAATGCCACGCACGACGGATCTAATCATCACAGCGTCCTATTCATTCACGGCTGCAGCGCCGGCGGCCGGAAGCGGCTGGCGGGCGTGATAAAGGTCAAGAGTGGCGCGCGTCTTGTCGAGCAGATGACTGCGCGCCATTTCATATCCAAGTTCCACGGCGGCGGAGAAGCCTTCAGCGTCGGCGCCACCATGGCTTTTCACCACGATGCCGTTGAGCCCGAGGAAGACGCCGCCATTGATCTTGCGCACATCCATCTTTTCGCCGAGGCGCTGGAAAGCGCCGCGTGCAAACAGATAACCGATGCGCGCCATCATGGTGCGTCCCATCGCCTCGCGGAGATAACCGGCAATCTGACGCGCCGTGCCTTCGGCGGTCTTCAGCGCGATATTGCCGGCGAAACCTTCCGAAACGACCACATCGACCGTGCCCTTGCCGATATCGTCGCCTTCGACAAAACCTTCATAGCGCATGGATTTGAGTGCGGCCTCGCGCAGCATGCGACCGGCTTCGCGCACTTCTTCCTGGCCCTTGATCTCCTCAACGCCGACATTGAGCAGGCCCACGGTCGGACGCTCCACGTCGAACAGGGCATTGGCCATGGCAGCGCCCAGAATCGCAAAATCGACGAGCTGCTGGGCGTCTGCGCCAATGGTCGCGCCCACATCGAGCACGATGCTCTCGCTGCGCATGGTCGGCCAGATGGCCGCAATGGCGGGGCGTTCGATATCGGCCATGGTGCGCAGGCAGAATTTCGACATGGCCATCAGCGCGCCGGTATTGCCGGCGGAAACGCAGGCATCCGCATCGCCATTCTTCACCGCTTCGATGGCCTTCCACATGGAAGACTTCCAGCGGCCCTGGCGCAGTGCCTGGCTGGGCTTGTCGTCCATCCGCACCGCGACTTCGCAATGGGTGAACTCGCTCACATCGCGAAGGCCCGGCAGCGCATCAAGCACCGGAACAACGGCGTCTTCACGACCGTATACAAGAAAGCGGGCGTCGGGACGCCGCTCGATGACCTTGGTCAGGCCACGCAGCGTGACCTCGGGACCATGATCCCCCCCCATCGCGTCAATCGAAATGCGTACCACGCGTGATTTGCCTCAAACGTTGATCGGTCGCCGGCATCGGCTCAAATGTGCGGCGAAAATAGCGCTTTTGACCGGTGGCACAACCTTGTTTCGCCCATCGGTCACGCAATTCAGCTTTTTTGCCCGAGCTTGCGCAGGCCCTCATAGAGTGGCCCGGCCTCTTTCGGTGCATCATCGCCTGCATCGGGAGCGTCAATAACAGCCCCGGGCTTGCGCGGATAGGGGTCAATGCCAAGCGCGAAGAATTCCTCGGCCAGCGCGCCCACATCAATGATGCTGCCCTGGAAGGGTTCGGGCATGTCCGGCCCCTCCGCATCGAGCACGAACTCGCCGCCATCAATGTCGTTGCGGGCGAGCCGGGAGCCCTCGGGCACCAGCGTGGCCGAGACCTCTTCCTCAATGTGAGTCGTCACCGGCTCCAGCGTGACCACGCAGGACTGCGTGATATCAGCTTCCACCTTTCCGATAATCCGCACGCCATCGGCCTTCCAGGGGCGAACGGTCATTGCGGCGACATAACGCTCAACGGAAAGAAGGTCGTGTTCGGCAGCCAGCGCGCGGCGCTGGTTCTCATCGGCGTTGATCTCAACCGGCATGCCCTTGCGCGGCAGACGGTGGACATTCACCTCGAATGAAACCGGGGATTTCCTGGTGGCGGACATGGTTCAGATCTCCCTTTGTGCGTCAGGGAATGAAATTTCGGCGGCGATCAGCTTTTCCACCGGCTGCGCATCGAGCGCACCGGCGGCTTCCACCGCATAATCGGCAAGCGGGCGCGCGCCCTGCCAGTTTTCGACATCGGGGCGGATGTTGCGCTGCATGGCGGCTGCCAGCGCCTCGACATCGCCTGCATCAAGCGCGTCGCCATAGGCGGCAGCGCGGCCATAGAACATGCGCGCCAGCTTCTTGATGCGCTTGGGCACGCCCAGATCACCGATTCCCAGTTCGCGAATCGCATATTCGACATCGCTGAAAAAGAGATCGGTCAGCTCCTGGGCCGTCTCGCGGACCTTGGGGTCCTCTTCGTTGCGAACGCGGCGCAAAACGAGGATCATGTGCAGCGCAATCATCTCGAAACGGCCAAGTGGCGTGTCCGGCGCTTCCCACTTTGCGTAAAAGACGGGCTGCCGCGAGGCCGCCACGATTCGTTCATACAAGCCGTCAATGACGGTGAGGCGCGAACGCTGCCCAAAGCCAAACAGCTTCTTGAACATGGGAATTGCCCTCCCTCGGGGCTGGTTTGGGACAGGATCAGGTTGCATCGGCGCTTAAGCTGGTTTACCCGTTTTGCCGGCGGGAACAAGGGCTTTCGATTGAAAGCCTTGGCGCCGGGGACGCTATGGAGATGTCGTTGCAGGTGAAAAAAATCAACAGCTATCCTGTCGGACGCACAATTTTGGCGGCCGGGATCGTGGGTTCGGCGGCTGTGCTGTCCGGCTGTAATGTCGCCAACACGCTCGATGCGCGCGAAACGTTGACGCAGGGCTATGTGATCGACCAGCAGGCACTCGAACTCGTGCCGGTGGGTTCCAGCCGCGAGCAGGTTCTCCTGGCGCTTGGTTCGCCCTCCACCACGGCGACCTTCGACAACGAGGCCTTCTACTATATTTCCCAGAAGCGCGTTCGCGGCGCAGCCTTCATGCGCGCACGCCTTGTGGAGCAGCAGGTTCTCGCCGTCTATTTCGGCGATGATGAGCGCGTCTCGAAGATCGCCCATTACGGAATGGAAGACGGCAGGGTCTTCGACTTCATTTCGCGCACCACGCCGACCGGTGGCAAGGAACAGACCTTCATCGGCCAGATTCTCGCCGGCGCATCGAAGGGCGGGCCACCTGCAGGCATGTTCGGCGGCGGCGGCTGATCCGAACCCGGTTTCAAACGAAAAGCCCGCAGGCGTTGCCTGCGGGCTTTTTCTTTGCCGGGATCTCACATTCAAAGACCTCGCCTCGCCGCCCTTTGAGAGGCGGCGAGGACGGAGCGCCCCTGTCAGTGCGCCAGAACGGCCAGCAGAAGAAGCGCGATGATGTTGGTGATCTTGATCATCGGGTTCACGGCCGGGCCCGCGGTGTCCTTGTAGGGATCACCCACCGTATCGCCGGTAACCGACGCCTTGTGCGCCTCCGAGCCCTTTTCATGCTTCACGCCATCGGCGTCCACGAAACCGTCCTCGAAGGATTTCTTGGCATTGTCCCAGGCACCGCCGCCGGCGGTCATGGAAATCGCCACGAAGAGACCGGTCACGATCACGCCCAGAAGCATTGCGCCCAACGCCGAGAAGGCCTCGTTCTTGCCGGCAATCGCATAGACCACGGCGAATGCGACAAGCGGCGAAAGCACCGGCAGGAGCGAAGGAATGATCATTTCCTTGATCGCCGCCTTGGTCAGAAGGTCAACCGCCCGTCCATAATCGGGCTTCTCCCTGCCTTCCATGATGCCCGGCTTCTCGCGGAACTGCCGGCGCACCTCCTGTACGATCGCGCCCCCTGCCCGGCCAACGGCCGTCATGGAGAGGCCACCGAACAGGAATGGCAGCAGACCGCCAAACAGAAGGCCGACCACCACATATGGATTGGAGAGCGAGAAATCGACGGTAACGCCTTCAAAGAAGGTTCCGGGCTCCGCATTGGCCGCGAAGAATTTGAGATCCTCCGTATAGGCCGCGAACAGAACCAGAGCGCCGAGACCCGCCGAACCGATGGCATAGCCCTTGGTCACCGCCTTGGTCGTGTTGCCCACCGCGTCGAGCGCATCGGTCGTCTGACGCACTTCGCTTGGCAGATCCGCCATTTCGGCAATGCCGCCGGCATTGTCCGTCACCGGGCCGAACGCGTCGAGCGCCACCACCATGCCGGCCAGCGCCAGCATCGTCGTCACCGCGATGGCGATGCCGAACAGGCCCGCCAGATTGAACGACAGGATGATGCCGGCAATGATGACGATGGCCGGCAGCGCCGTCGCCTCAAGCGAGACGGCGAGGCCCTGAATGACATTGGTGCCGTGCCCGGTCACCGACGCCTGGCTGATGGAGCGGACCGGCCGATAGCCGACGCCCGTATAATATTCGGTGATCCAGATGATGAGGCCGGTCACACCGAGCCCCACCACGCCGCACCAGAAGAGCGATGCGCCGGTGAACTCCGATCCATTGCTGGCCGAGAACGCGGTCGAGCCGCCAAGCCAGCCCCAGATGATGATCGCAAGCGCCACGACCGACAGACCGGCAGTGGCCCAGAAGCCCTTGTAAAGCGCGCCCATGATGGAATTGTTGGAACCAAGCTTCACGAAGAAGGTGCCGATGATCGAGGTAACGACACAGGCAGCGCCAATCACCAGCGGGAAGAGCATCAGCGTCAGCGCCGTCTCGCCCGTAAAGAAGATCGAGGCAAGCACCATGGTGGCCACGACCGTCACCACATAGGTTTCGAACAGATCGGCGGCCATGCCGGCGCAGTCACCGACATTGTCGCCCACATTGTCGGCGATGGTGGCCGGGTTGCGCGGGTCATCTTCGGGAATGCCCGCCTCCACCTTGCCCACGAGATCGCCGCCGACATCCGCCCCCTTGGTGAAGATGCCGCCGCCGAGACGCGCGAAGATGGAGATCAGCGACGCGCCGAAACCGAGCGCGACCATAGCGTCGATGACGATGCGGTCCGTCGGTGCGTGACCGAGCGGGCCGGTGAGTATCCAGAAATAGACTGACACGCCGAGCAGTGCGAGACCGGCGACCAGAAGGCCGGTGATCGCGCCCGACTTGAAGGCGATGTCGAGGCCGGCTGCGAGGCTGTTGGATGCGGCCTGCGCCGTGCGCACATTGGCGCGCACCGAAACATGCATGCCGATGAAGCCTGCGGCGGCGGAAAGAACCGCACCGATGAGGAAGCCGATGGCCGCCACGCCGGTGAGCAGCCACCATGCGAGAATGAAGACCACGACGCCAACAATGGCGACGGTGGTGTACTGCCTTGTCAAATAAGCCTGCGCACCCTCACGGATGGCGCCGGCGATTTCCTGCATGCGTGCATTGCCCTGGTCGGCGGCCAGCACCGACCGGGTTGCCCAAATGGCATAGAGTACGGAAAGCACGCCGCAGGCGATGACCACGAAAAGCATGTTCATTGCCAATCTATCCCTTGATTTCGACCCGCAGTTGGAACCCCCTCCCGGGTCATGCTGGAAAGGCCGGCGGCATTTGCGCCCTCTCCGGCCCAATCCGCGCAGCTTGGTCGAAGCCGTGACGCACCGTCAAGGTTGTGCTGGGATAAATTGTCACACCTCCCGGAAAGACCAGATGCTTTCCAGGAGATGTCAGCGCCGGGTGAAGCGGCCTCAGGCGGCCTGCTTCGTGCGCTTGCTCATAGCCAGAATGCCAAGAGCCACAAGGCATGTGGCCGCAACCGGGATAACGATCCAGGCAAGCATGTTCCAGCCGAAGGCGTTGTAGATCTGGCCCGACATCAGGGAGGCGAAAGCAGTGGTGGAGAACAGGATGAAGTCGTGCACCCCCTGCACGCTGCTCTTCTCCGACGAGCGGTAGCACTCGGCAACCATGGCGGTCGCGCCGATGAAACCGAAGTTCCAGCCGATGCCCAGCAGGATCAAGGCCGTCCAGAACTGCCACAGCTCAATGCCCGAAAGTGCGACGATGGCGCAGCCGATAAGCGTGACGAGACCCGTCGCGACAATGGTTTCCTTGCCGAAGCGGGCGATCAGTCGGCCGGTGATGAAGCTCGGCGCGAACATCGCCATGACGTGCCAGGAAATGCCCAGCGTTGCCTCGTCCGGCGTAAAGCCGCAGCCAACCATGGCCAGCGGCGCGCCGGTCATGACGAAGCTCATCAGCGCGTAGGAAGCCACGCCGCAGAACAGCGAGACCAGGAAGCGCGGCTGCAACAGGATCTGCGCCAGCGGCCTTGCCGGCTCATGATCGTCAAGCGTTGCCGAGGGCGCTTCCTTGGGGAGACGCAGGAAAGACAGGATGACCGTGCCTAAAAGACCAAGACCGATCAGCGCGGCAAACGCGCCCGCGAACATGATCGGCGCGAACAGGTCGCGCGTGTAGATGACGGTCTGCGGTCCGATGATCGCGGCAAACACACCGCCGCCCAGCACCCAGGAAATGGCGCGCGGCTTGAAATCGGCCGGCGCATTGTCTGCGGCTGCAAAGCGGTATTGCTGCAGGAAGGCGTTGCCGACGCCGACAAGCATCAAGCCGAGGGCAAAGAGCCAGAAACTGCTCTGGAAGAGCGCGCTCGCCGCGACGAAACCGCCACAGGCGGTGACAAGACCGCCGGCCATGAAGCCATTGCGGCGACCGACGGCGCGCATCAGCGCTGCGGCGGGAAGCGCGCCAAGCGCGATGCCGACATTGAAGCCGGTGACGGGCGCGGTTGCGAGCGACTTGTCGCTGCCAAGGAGATAGAAGCCCGCGAGACCGCCCATGGAAATGGCGATCGGGGCAGCGGAGCCGACGATGGCCTGGGCGGAAGCGAGGATTAATGCAGTGCGTTTCGCCTCACGGTACAGGTCATCGCGCGTTCCAGTCATTCCTTGTCTTTCCCCCTGCCCTCATCACGGCTGCGCCGGGCGACCCGGTCGAGCACGGCATTGACGAGCTTGGGCTCGTCCTCGGTGTAGAACGCCTTGGCGATGTCCACATATTCGGAAACGATCACCGCGACCGGCACATCCCGGCGGCGCGTCAGCTCGAACACACCGGCGCGCAGAATGGCGCGCAGGGTCGAATCGAGCCGCGACAGCGGCCAGTCTTCGGTCAGCGATTTGCGGATCACCGGGTCGATGGTTTTCTGGTCTTCCACCACACCCGCCAGAATGGCGCGGAACCACTGCGGATCGGCATCGCGGTAAAGCTCGCCGTCGATCTCCTTGCCGAGCCGGAAAAGCTCGTATTCAGCGGTGGTTTCCAGAAGGCCGGTGCCGGCCACATCCATCTGGTAAAGCGCCTGAACGGCGGCCAGCCGTGCGGCGCCGCGTTTGTTGGCCGGGCGAAAGCCGTCTGCGGTCGGTACGGTCACATCAAGCTCCCAGGCGCTGTTTGAGCGCAATCATCGTCAGTGCCGCTTCGGCGGCGAAATGTCCCTTGCCCATGCTCTCGCCGCTGGTGCCTTCGCTCTGTTCGATCCGGGCCAGAGCCTGCGCTTCGTTCTCGACGGTCAGGATACCATTGCCGATGGCAAGGTTCTGCTGCACCGAAAGGTCCATCAGCGCACGGCTCGACTCGTTGGCCACTACGTCAAAATGATAAGTCTCACCACGGATGACGCAGCCAAGCGCCACATAGCCGTGATAGACAGGGCCACCATTGCCGGACGCGGCAAAGGCGATTGCAGCCGGCACTTCAAGCGCGCCAGGCACAGTCACCACATCATAGTCGGCGCCGGCTGCCTCAAGCGCGGCTTTCGCGCCTTCCAGCAGGCCATCGGCCAGGTGGTCGTAAAAACGGGCTTCGACGATCAGCAGCCTCAGGGGGCGCGCATCGGCCATGGTCATTCTCCGCACGGCAAACAATTCAGAAAGAGAAGCGCTGCCTTAAGCCTCTTTGGCGGCATCCGCAAGACGTGCGGCGTAACGCGCCATCGTATCGACCTCGATATTCACCCGGTCGCCCACCGCGCGCTGCCCCCAGGTGGTGACCGCAAGCGAGTGATGAATGAGGAGAACATCGAACCGAACGCCCTCGACACGGTTGACCGTGAGGGATGTGCCGTCCAGCGCCACCGAGCCTTTCGGCGCGATGAATTTGGCGAGCTCTTTCGGCGCTTCGAGCACGAAACGGACCGCTTCGCCCTCATCCCGGCGCTCGACGATTTCGGCCATGCCGTCCACATGGCCCGAGACAATATGTCCGCCCAGCTCGTCGCCCACCTTGAGCGCGCGTTCCAGATTGATGCGCTGGCCGGACTGCCAGTCGGCAACCGTTGTCAGCCGCAGCGCCTCTTCCCAGGCCTCCACCTCGAACCAGCGGGTGTTCGCGCCCTCTTCAGGCAGTTTCACCACGGTCAGACAGACACCCGAACAGGCGATGGACGCACCGATGTCGATGGTCGCCGGATCGTAATTCGTCTCGATGCGCAGGAGCACGCCCTCATCACGCGGGGTGACCGATTGCACGGTGCCGATATCAGTGACAATGCCGGTGAACATCAGCCGCCTTTCACATATTCGCGGTAAACATCTTCGCCGAACCGCGCCTCGCGCAGCAGGCCGAAACCTTCGGGGATATGGTCGAAATCAACCGGCGCGGCAATTCCACCAGCCCCGATTTCGGATGGCCCAGAAAAGAGCGCGAGCCGGTCGACCAGCCCTTCTTCAAGGAACCGTCTGGCGGTGAAGGCACCGCCCTCGACCATGAGCGTTGCAATGCCGCGCGCCGCCAGGTCTTCCAGAAGTTCCGGCAGCGCAATCTGGCCTTCATGTACTTCGACACCGAGAAAATCGACGCCCGCCCCGGCCAGCGCCCTGCGTTTGTCGCTCGGGCAATCACTGGCGGCTGTCAGAAGAACCGGCACCTCGCGGGCCGTGCGCGCCAGAGCCGAGCTTGTCGGCAGCTTCATGTCGCGATCAAGAACGATACGCAGCGGCGAGCGCGCCTGAAGCCCCGGCAGGCGGCAGGTCAGAGACGGATCGTCAGCCAGTGCCGTGCCGATGCCGACAAGGATCGCATCGCTTTCGGCCCGCATCATGTGCACCTGCCGGCGCGAAGCGGGACCGGTGATGGCGATCTGCCCCTCCCCCATGCGGCCAATCATGCCATCGGCCGATAAGGCAAGTTTGAGAGTCACTTCCGGGCGTTTTTTCTCGGAGCGCATGAGATAGCCGCGCAGCATGTCTGCCGCTTCGTCGGCCAGAACGCCTTCCACGACCTCAATGCCCGCCTCGCGCAGAATGGCGTAGCCATTGCCGCTGACGCGGGGGTCGGGATCGGCGGCAGCGCCCACGACGCGGGCAATGCCGGCATTCACCAGCGCGTTGGCGCAGGGCGGCGTACGGCCATGATGGGCACAGGGTTCGAGCGTGACATAGGCGGTCGCGCCGCGTGCAGCCTCGCCCGCCTCCCCCAGCGCCTGCGGTTCGGCATGGGGACGACCGCCAATGGCCGTCACGCCGCGCCCGACAATCTGCGGGCCGGCGCCATCGTCGCGGACGATCAGTGTTCCAACGGAGGGATTGGTTCCGGCAAGGCCCATATGCCGGCGTGAAAGCCGGATGGCCGCCGCCATGAAACGCCGGTCGAGATCGCTGGCCGACGCCCTGCCGGTGTCCATCCTATCCCTCGTTTTCCTCATTGCCTTTCAGCTCGCCAAGAACGTCCTGGAAATCCTTGGCTTCGCGGAAATTGCGATAAACGGAGGCGAAGCGCACATAGGCAATGTCATCGAGCACTTTCAGCGCATCAATGACCAGAAGGCCGATATCATCGGAGGGGATCTCCGTCTCGCCGGAGCTTTCCAGCTGGCGCACGATGCCGGTGACCGCACGCTCGATGCGCTCCGGCTCGACATTGCGCTTCCTGAGCGCGATGTCGAAGGAACGCATCAGCTTGTCGCGGTCAAACGGCACCTTGCGGCCCGACCGCTTGACCACCACCAGATCGCGCAGCTGAATGCGCTCAAACGTGGTGAAGCGCCCGCCGCAATCGGGACAGGCGCGCCGTCTGCGGATTGCCGCCCCGTCTTCTGCGGGGCGGGAATCCTTTACCTGTGTGTCTTCCGACTGACAGTACGGACAGCGCATATCGGGCCCTTGTTCACGAATCCATTCGTGACAGGCTTACCCCAGATAGGGGTAGAGCGGGAAGCGCTCGGTGAGCGCGATCACCTTGTCCTTCACAGCCTGCTCGACCTGAGCATTGCCTTCGTCGGAGTTGGCGACCTTGAGGCCGTCCAGAACCTCGGCGATCAGCTGGCCGATCTCGCGGAACTCGGCAGCGCCGAAACCGCGCGTCGTGCCGGCCGGCGTGCCAAGACGGATGCCGGAGGTGACGAAGGGCTTTTCAGGGTCGAACGGAATGCCGTTCTTGTTACAGGTGATGTTGGCACGGCCAAGAGCTGCCTCGGCGCGCTTGCCCGTGGCGTTCTTCGGGCGCAGATCGACCAGCATCAGGTGGTTGTCGGTGCCGCCGGACACGATGTCGAGACCGGTGTCCTTCAGGCTCTCGGCCAGCGCACGGGCGTTCGTGACGACGTTGCGCGCATAGGTCTTGAACTCAGGCTCAAGCGCCTCGCCCAGAGCAACTGCCTTGGCTGCGATGACGTGCATCAGGGGGCCGCCCTGAAGACCCGGGAAGACGGCGGAGTTGAACTTCTTCGCCAGCGCCTCGTCATTGGTCAGGATCATGCCGCCACGCGGGCCGCGCAGCGATTTGTGCGTGGTGGTGGTGACCACATGGGCGTGCGGCAGCGGCGACGGATGCTCGCCAGCGGCCACGAGACCTGCAATGTGGGCCATGTCGACCATGAGCCATGCGCCAACCTCGTCGGCGATCTCGCGGAAACGCTTCCAGTCCCACACGCGCGAATAGGCGGTGCCGCCGGCAAGGATCAGCTTCGGCTTGTGTTCCTTTGCAAGACGCTCCACCTCGTCCATGTCGAGCAGGTGGTCGTCCTTGCGAACGCCGTAGGAGATCGGGTTGAACCACTTGCCGGACATGTTGACCGGGGAACCGTGCGTCAGGTGTCCACCGGAATTCAGGTCGAGGCCCATGAAGCTGTCGCCCGGCTGCAGAAGCGCGAGGAAGACGGCCTGGTTCATCTGCGAACCGGAATTCGGCTGAACGTTGGCGAAGGCGCAGCCGAACAGCTTCTTGGCGCGCTCGATCGCCAGTTCCTCGACGATATCGACATACTGGCAACCGCCATAATACCGCTTGCCCGGATAACCTTCCGCGTATTTGTTCGTCAGCACCGTACCCTGCGCTTCCATCACAGCGCGCGAAACGATGTTTTCCGAGGCGATCAGCTCGATTTCGTGACGCTGACGGCCCAGTTCCTGACGGATTGCGGCAAAGATTTCCTGGTCGCTGTCTTCGAGCGGGCGGGTGAAGAAGGCATCGGCCTCGCTTGAAGCGGCGGCGGTCGCAAGTGCCATGGCGGTTTATTCCCTTCGATGATGGATCAAATGCGGAAGACGGGCATCTAGCATTTTTCCCTCGCCGCCACCACGCCCGCAGACGAAAATTTATCCTCCAAAAACGAAGCAACCGCCCAGTTTCGGGCGGCTGCGGCAATTGACCGTAGGATATTGCGCTCGGGCCGAGCCGTCGCTTTCGGCAGACTCGCACCGGCCCGTCTTCGTTTCAGAAGACACCCTCATGCGCCCGTCAGGCAATGCAGCCCGACGACGACACGCTAAAGCGCCGTCGAGATCTGCAGCTCGCTCGCCCCGTCGCGGGCATAGATGTCGTCGCGCAGATGCACGGCGCCATCGCCGGTCGACCAGGCGGAGATATAGGTGAAATAGACCGGCACCGGATTGGACAGCGCGACGCGCACATCCTCTTCGGTCTGAATGGTCTGCTCGATGCGGCGACGGCCCCAGCCATCGGTCTCGCTCAGGAGCCAGGTCACCAGGTCGCGCACATTCTGCACGCGAACACAGCCCGACGAATAGAACCGGTCGAGATCGCGGAACATGCCCTGCTGGGGCGTGTCATGCATGTAGACCGCATGCGGGTTCGGGAAGTTGATCTTGATCGACGCCATGGCGTTGATGCGGCCCGGATCCTGCCGGAACCGGTATTTTGCGGCATCATCCGTCGACCAGTCGACCGTCAGCGGATCCACTTCGCTGCCATTGGGCGCGATCAGGCGGATATTGTTGTCGGTCAGGTAACTGGGGTTCTTGCGCATCAGCGGAATGATGTCCTTGCGGACAATCGACACCGGCGCGTTCCAGTAGGGATTGATGATGATTTCGTTGATCTTGGAATTCAGGATCGGCGTCTGGCGGTCCACCTTGCCGACAATGGCGGTGTGGCGCAGCACGACGCGGCCCGTATCCACGGCCTCGATCTCGGCGGCGGGAATGTTCACCACCACATAGCGATTGCCCATGGAGCCCGACATGGAGGTGAGCCGGCCCAGATTGGTCTGAAGCTGGCCAAGGCGAATAGCCGCCGGAACATTGAGCGCCGCAAAGGTGTGCGGTCCGGTAACGCCGTCGGCAGGAAGGCCATGGCGGGTCTGGAAGCGCTTGACCGCCGCTTCAACATAGGAATCGAACGACTGCGACATGCCCGCACGCGGCGAGAGATCGCCGGACACCATCAGTCTGCGGCGCAGGACCTCCACATTGGGATCGACCACACCGACCTGAAGCTTTTTGTTGTCGGGAACGCGCGGCCACCCGCCCTGTGACACGATGTTGGAATATTCCATGATCGCGCGCTGAAGGTAGGAAACGGTTTCCTGACTGAAGATGGGAAGATTGGTCGCAACCTTGCCGCCGGCGCTGGCGCGAGCATCAAACTGATCGTTCCAGGCGCCACGCCTTGGCGAACGGATGATCGCGTCAAGAAAGTCCTGGGCGTTGGCGGCTCCGGTCATCGCTGCCGTAGCGGCAGCACCGGCACCGGTTAAAAACATACGGCGGTTCGTCTTCATACGCGTGTCCGAGCTCTCTGTGGCTAGCACCCCTCCGGGAGGGCTGCGGGCAGTGTTGCGGCCTGACCATGCCGCGACTGCGTTAAGAATCCGCGAACCTTATTCAAAAATGGCGCTCGCACGCCAAGCGGCTCCTGCGCCTTAGGTTCCACCGGATTATGACCTTAACGTGACCAGCAGTCACCTATCGCAAAATAACGGATGCGTGAAGGCCGGCGTCCCGCCACGCCGGCCTTCGAATGACTGCACACCGGCGCGCAGTCAGGTGATCAAGGCGAGACTACATACGGTAGGCGATGGAATCGTTCCAGAAGCGATCAAGGCGCTGGAGGGCACGATTCATCTGGCTGAACTCATCGGCGCTGATGCCGCCGACCTGCTCGATGGAGCCGATGTGACGATTGTAGAGACCTTCGACAACCTTTGCCACCTGGACACCCTTCGGCGTCAGGCTGATGCGCACCGAACGACGGTCGACGCGCGAGCGCTGATGGTTGACGAAGCCGAGATCGACCAGCTTCTTGAGGTTGTAGGAAACATTGGAGCCGAGATAGTAGCCGCGCGAGCGCAGCTCGCCTGCCGTCAGTTCCGTGTCACCGATGTTGAAGAGCAGCAGCGCCTGAATGGCGTTGATGTCGCTGCGGCCGTTGCGCTCGAACTCGTCCTTGATGACGTCGAGCAGACGGCGGTGCAGGCGCTCCACAAGCTGAAGGGATTCAAGATAAAGAGAACGCAGTGCATCCGAGCGTTCTTCATTCGAAGCGGCAGGTTTCGCCGCGGGTCGCGAAGTATTCATAACTAAAGCCTCTCGTTTGACGCCGGTGATTTTTGTTTTTTGTCTCACCTTGACCCGAACCTAGCGAAGGCATCTAAAATTCGACTTAAACACTAGCCTTAACAACGCCTTACAAAAGCCAACGCTGCTAATACGGCTAACAGGCAGTAAACCCGCCTGTGGACATTCGATGAAAGCTTTAGAGATTAAGGGGATGCGGCTTGTGGCCTGAAACCGGGCCTGCCCCTAAAGCATCGCCTGCCGCTTGCGGCGGTAGCGCGCAATGCGCAAACCGGCATAGGTAATCGCCACGAGAAGGTGAAAACCCAACAGCGGATAATTGTGCCCGAACATCTCTGGCATGAAGCCGTACATGGCCACTTCCGTGCCGGCGCACAGAAACCAGATGACCGCTCCCCATGGCGCGACCAGCCAGAGACCGACGGACGCAAACGGATAAAGCACGGCCAGAACGATGCTCGCCACCTGCCAGTGGATCGGCATCAGGTCGAACCGCCACATGAGCCCGGGATAAAAACCGAGCAGCCGCACCCAGTACACAAGCCCCATGACGAGGCAGACGAGCGCGACAATACGGTGGAACGCGTAATAGGCTGCTTCAAGCTGGGAGGGCCGCGCCGAAGGCAGACCCGAGAGCGTTTCAACTTTCACAGCGCCAGCTCCTTGCCCGGCAGGGGCGCGAAATAGGCGTCAATGTCCTCATCCTTCACGCCGTCGAGCGTATCGGGCTTCCAGTGGGGCGTGCTTCCCTTCTCCACCAGAACCGCGCGGATGCCTTCATAGAAGTCGTGCCCGGTGAGCATGCGGTTCAGGATGCGGAATTCCATATGCATGCACTCGTCCATGGTCAGCATCGCGCCGGCGCGGACCTGACGAAACGCGACGTGAAGACTGGTGGGCGAGCGCCTGGCGATGGTCGCAACCGTCTTCTGCACCCATTCGTCCTGATCCTCGCCAAGCGACTGCAGGACCTCCGCAAGCGTGCCGAAAGAAAAATGGCTGGCAATCGCATGCAGCGCGCCGTCATCCATTTCGCGTTCCGCAGTTCCGGCAAATGCTGCCAGCGTCGCATCCACATCACCGCCCTCGCACAGGGCCTGGGTCAATGCCGGCAGTTCCGCCGCATCGACCGCGTGCGTGGCAAGCCCCGTGGCGCAGGCGTCACCCCTGCGAATGCGGTTTCCGGTGAGCGCCAGATACATGCCGAATTCGCCCGGCAGGTGCGAAAGCAGGAAACTGCCCCCGACATCGGGGAAAAAGCCGATACCGACTTCGGGCATGGCGAAGATGGCGTTTTCCGTCATCACGCGATGCGAACCATGGAAGGAGACGCCAACGCCGCCGCCCATGACGATGCCGTCGATCAGCGCCACATAGGGTTTGGGGAAACGGGCAATTGCCGCATTGAGCCGATACTCGTCTGCAAAGAAGTCCGGCTTTGCCTCGCCGGCAAGCCCGGCTTTGTAAACATCGAGAATGTCGCCGCCGGCGGAGAAGGCGCGCCCCTCCCCGCGAATGATCACGAGCTTGACCGTGTCGTCCGTCTCCCAGGCGGAAAGCGCGCGGGCGAGCGCCCGAACCATGCCGTGATTGACCGCATTGAGGGAAGAAGGCCGGTTGAGCGTCACGATCCCGGCACATCCGACCTGTTCGAACAGGATTTCCTCAGCGCCACCGAAATCGACTTTCACAGCCACCCCCCAGAACGTTGCAACCACGCGCAGGCCTTTCTAGCTGATTATTAGCCGCTTTTCGCCCCGTCAATGCTATAAGGAACTGCGACCACAGGACACCGGACCCGCACTTGGACCCACAGGGCCTGCATGATAGAGAGGCGCCACACTGGAGTCGAAGCCGTGAACAAGTTTTCCCGCACCATGAACAGCCCCGCCACACGCCGCACCGTCGATGAGATCACCGGCAGCCGCCGCCTGCGCCGCACGCGCAAGGCCGACTGGTCGCGCCGCCTCGTGCGCGAGAACCATCTGACGGTCGACGACCTGATCTGGCCGCTGTTCCTCATGGAGGGCGAGAACCGGCAGGAGCCGCTTTCCGCCATGCCCGGCGTCATGCGCCATACGGTCGACCATGCGGTCCGGCAGGCCGAATACGCCGCAAAGCTCGGCATTCCGGCCATCGCCACCTTTCCCAATATCGACCCGGCGCGCCGCGACGAGACCGGCTCCCACAGCCTCGACCCGGACAATCTGATCAACCGCGCCACCCGCGCCATCAAGGAAGCGGTGCCGGAAATCGGCATCATCACGGATGTGGCGCTCGACCCCTTCACCAGCCATGGTCATGACGGCATCCTGCGCGATGGCGAGATCATCAATGATGAAACGGTCGCCCAGATCGCGGCTGCGGCCGTCGGCCAGGCCGAAGCCGGCGCGGACATCATCGCCCCCTCCGACATGATGGACGGGCGCATCGGCGCCATTCGCGACGCGCTCGACCAGAACGGCTTCCAGAACGTGGCGATCATGTCCTACGCGACGAAATTCGCCTCCGCCTTCTATGGCCCCTATCGCGAGGCCATCGGCACGGGCGGTCTGCTGAAGGGCGACAAGAAGACCTATTACATCGATCCGGCCAATTCCGACGAAGCGCTGCGCGAAGCCGAGCAGGATCTTCAGGAAGGTGCGGACATGCTGATCGTGAAGCCCGGCCTTCCCTATATCGACATTGTCCGCCAGCTGAAGGACACGTTCTCCGTGCCGACCTTTGCCTATCAGGTGTCCGGCGAATACGCGATGATCCGCGCGGCAGCCGCCAATGGCTGGATCGACGGCGAGCGCGCCATGCTGGAAAGCCTGCTTTCCTTCAAGCGCGCGGGCTGCGACGGAATTCTCACCTATTTTGCCGCCGAAGTTGCTGAATTGCTCTGATTTTGCTCGGAAAATCTTGAAGCGCCGTGTGAACGCACCCATTTTTCATTTGTTCGACAAACCAATGAAGGAACGTTCATGACGGCCACAAGGCCCCTCGACGGCGAAATCATCGATCCCGCACGGGATGACTGGCATCTTTACCGCGGCGTTCGCACGCGGCGCATTTTTGCGTTCTGCATCGACTACCTGTTGATCGGGCTGATGATGGTGCCCGTCGCAATCATCGTTGCCCTTCTGGGCGTGATGACTTTGGGACTTGGCTGGCTTCTGTTCGGCATCCTCGCCCCGCTGACCGCCCTTCTCTACGTCGCGATGACGCTTGGCGGTCGCAGACAGGCGACGCTCGGCATGCAATTCATGGACGTCAGGCTTGTCCGCCTCGACGGCGGGCGCGTCGATTCCATGCTGGCCGTGGTTCACACGGTTCTGTTCTGGGCCGGCAATGCGGTTCTGACGCCGCTGATCCTGCTCGCAAGCCTGTTCCTCGATTACAAGCGCACCGTCCATGATCTGCTTCTGGGCACGGTTGTGGTGCGAACGAGCTGATAATCGAAATTATCGCAAAAGTTGCATCTTTAACGACGCTACATACTTCTGATTTATCAAAACAAGATCGCTCGCTATCGTGAGGCGTTTTCGAACCCTTGATTGATTATGCGAGCGACTTTGATGACCAATACATTTGATCTTAGCCCCCAGCTGACCGCACCGCCCGGAGACCGGCAACCAGATTTCATCGTGCGACAGGGCACGTGGCTGCATTTGCGGCGATGCCTTGCCTTCCTGTTGGATTACGCCCTGTATGCATTGCTGGCCGTTATTCTGTCCGTTCTGGTAACAATGCTCATGGAGTATGTCGTGTTGCACTGGATTGCGCCCGACCGGACGCCGGGAGACATACCGACTGCTCTTTATACGCTTTCCAAGGCCGCGGCCGGAATGGCAACGCTGGTCGCCGTCATTCTCTACATCAGGGCGACACTCGGCGGGCGCTACCAGGCGACCCTCGGCATGCGCCTGTTCAGTCTGCGACTGGAACGGCTCGACAGCGTCGAGATCACACCCCGCTACGCAACCGCACATACCCTGCTAGCAGTCGCTCTCTGCACGCTCTTCAGCCCGCTGATTCTGCTGGCCGCATTCTTTCTGTCGCACAGACAGACCGTGCATGACCGGCTGCTCGATACGGTGATGGTGAGAACCGACTGACGACGGCTTTTTGAAACGCGGCGCCTGCCGCGCTTCGGCCCTCCTGCGACAAGCAAATTCCTTTCCCGTCGGAAGACGCGAAAGCCTTTCCTTTGCCCGCCTTTTGCTGGCATCGGCAAATCCATGCTTGCGGCGCGACCGCTCGTGCTTATTCTCCTGACCTTGCAGGCAGGCATTGGGTATGGCCTGCGGGGACAGTTTCAAGCGGCGGGAGCTGAATGGCCGATTTCCATCTCTGGGCGACCTACGCGATCATTTTCGCCACGGTCGCCGCCTATATCAGCGAACGCTTCACGCTCGAGCTTGTCGCCCTTGGCAGCCTCGTGGCGTTCCTCGCGCTTTTCGCCTTCATTCCTTACGAGAACGCATCCGGCGGCCTGCCGCCCGAAGAACTTCTTTCAGGCTTCGCCAACCCGGCGCTCGCGACGGTTCTCGCGCTCCTGATCGTCGGTCAGGGACTGTTTGCCACCGATGCGCTGGACAAGCCCGCGCGCATTCTCGCCAGATCGGCCGGCGGGTCGAGCACCCGCACAATCATCATCACGCTTGTGACGGCAGCCCTGCTCAGCGCCATTTTGAACAACACGCCGGTGGTGGTGATCTTCATTCCGGTGCTGATCGTCTTTGCCGCGCAGCGCAATTTCCCGGTTTCCAAGGCACTGATGCCGCTTTCCTTCATGACCATTCTGGGGGGCATGACAACGCTGATCGGCTCGTCCACCAACCTTTTGGTTGCCGGTGTTGCCGCCAAGGCGGGCATCGGGATCGGATTCTTCGACATCACCCTGCCGGGCTTTATGCTGGCCGCAGCCGGCGCGCTTTATGTCTTCTTTCTCATGCCGCGCATCCTGCGCGATTCGAGCAATGAGAAGACCTTCCGGCAGGTGCAGTCGGGCACGCAGTTCATCGGTGAAATCCGCATCGTGCCCGGCCACCCCTTCATCGGCAAGGAATCGAAAGCCGGTCTCTTTCAGGGGCTCGGCGATCTGACCCCGCGCCTCATCATACGGCGCGGCATGAGCTTTCATCCCCCGTTCGAGAATGTGGTGCTTTCCGAAGGCGACCGGCTGATGGTGACGGCCACCCGCCGCGCCTTCACCCAGGCGCTTTCGCATGGGGCGGCCGGCCACATGGCCGAGGGGCAGACCGAGGCGGCGCGGGTCGGCCCGGACTATCATATCGCAGAGGCGGTGATCCCGCCGGGTTCGCGCCATGCAGGACGCACCATCCGCAATGCCGGCATTGAGACCGAGCACGGCGTTCACATGCTCGGCGTCCAGCGCAAGAGCCGCATGGGCCGCACGCCTGTCTCCGACATCCGGCTTGAGCCCGGCGACACGATCCTTGTCGGCGGCACCGACCGCGCCTTCGAGGATCTGCGCGAAAGCCATGACCTGCTCGTTCTCGAATGGTCGGCAGAACCCGTGCCGCAGCGTCGCAAGGCCTGGATCTCCTTTGTCATCTTTGCCGGCATCGTGGTGACCGCCGCTCTGGATATCGCGCCGATCGTCGCCACGGCAATCGCCGGCGCCTTCGCCATGATCGCGACCGGCTGCCTGACGCTGGCGCAGGCCGGCCGCGCCTTCGACCGGCAGATATTCCTTCTGGTGGGCTCGGCCATTGCCGCCGCCACGGCGCTGGAACGCACCGGCGGCGCAAACCTGATCGCCGACAGCGCGGTCGCGCTCCTCGACGGTCAGAGCCCCGCCATCATCCTGTCGGGCTATTTCGCCGTCGTGGCCGTGCTGACCAATTTCCTGTCCAACAATGCAACGGCGGTGCTGTTCACACCCATCGGGCTTGGCATCGCGGCCGCCATTGGCGCGCCGGCGGAAGCCTTCATCGCGGCCACGATCTTCGCCGCCAACTGCTCTTTCGCCACCCCCATCGGCTACCAGACCAACCTGATGGTCATGGGGCCGGGTCACTACTCCTTCCGTGACTTCATGAAGGCCGGCATGCCGCTGGTGGCGATAATTTGGTTGACGTTTTCGTTTGTCGGGCCATGGTATTATGGGCTTTAGATCGCGTGCGCCCATTCTGACGCACAAAGGACGATCTGAATTATTGATGGAGCATCGGACTATCCCGAAAACCGGATTCCACGTTTCGGTCCGATGCTTCAGGACAGGAGTGACGCCCTACCGACATGACGCAGCAACCCGCCCAATCGCCGCAGTTCTTTCTGACCGCGCCTTCGCCCTGCCCTTATCTGGAAGGGCAGTTCGAGCGTAAGGTCTTCACCCATCTGGTCGGGGACAAGGCGCCCGAACTGAACGATTTGCTGACCCAGGGCGGTTTCCGCCGCTCTCAGAACATCGCCTATCGGCCTGCCTGCGAAACCTGCCGCGCCTGTGTTTCCGTGCGCATTCTGGCGCAGGAGTTTCAGCCGACGAAGAACATGAAACGCATTCTGAGGCAGAATGCGGACCTGATCGGAACGGCCCAGGCGGCCGAGCCCTCCACGGAGCAGTACACGCTGTTCCGCAGCTATCTGGATGCCCGCCACAAGAAGGGCGGCATGTCGGACATGACCGTACTCGACTATGCGATGATGGTGGAGGACACCCATGTGGGCACCCAGGTGATCGAGTATCGCCGCCGCGGGCCGGACAGTTTCATCACCGGCAAGGGCGAAGGCGAGCTCATGGCCGTGGCCCTGACCGACTTGATGGGTGACGGGCTGTCGATGGTCTATTCCTTCTTCAATCCCGCGCTGACCGAGCGCTCGCTCGGCACATTCATGATTCTCGACCACATCAACCGCGCCGTGGCTGCCGGTCTGCCGCATGTCTATCTGGGCTACTGGGTCAATGGATCGCGCAAAATGGCCTATAAGGTACGCTTCAAGCCGCAGGAACATCTCGGCCCGCAGGGGTGGGAGCGCGTGGACTAGCGCGCGCCACCCGGACAGGGTCTACCAAGACGGCACATCTTCATTCCCCTTTCTCAGAGGATTGCCGCCCGTGTCCGACCCAGCCTCTTCTTCGCATGCAAAAGGCCTCGCACTGACCGCGTTTGGCGGCATGGCGCTGACCATCGACATTCCGCTGATCCGGCTTGCCGATGGCGATCCCTGGCCGATCCTGATGGTGCGCAGCGCGCTGACGGTTGCCGTGGCGCTCGCCGTCTGGTTCGTCTGGCGTCTCTTTTCGCGCAATGTGCCGCCGCTCATGCCCGGTCGTGTCGGCCTCGTCGTGGCGGCGCTCTACGCGCTTTCCGCACTTTGCTTCATCACCGCCGTCTACAACACCTCAACGGCCAATCTGGTGTTCATCCTCGCCTTCAATTCCATGTTCGCAGCGCTGCTCTCCTGGCTGTTCCTGAAGGAGCGACCGAAACCGGCCACGCTGATTGCCATGGGGGTGATGCTGATCGGCGTGCTGATCATTGTCGGTGGCGGCATCGGGGCTGGAAATCTGTTCGGCGACGTGATGGCGCTGAGCGCGGCCTTCCTGCTGGCGACCGCCATCACCATCACGCGCGGCAGCGGGCGCGACATGGGCTTTACGGCGCTGGTCGCCGTCATATTACCCTTCATCGTCGCCGTGATCATGACCGCCAAGACCGGCTACCGCATCGAGGCTCCCTGGTGGATCATCCTCAACGGCGCGGTGATCATGCCGATATCGTTCTTCTGCCTCTCCAACGGCCCGAAATACATTTCGGGCCCCGAGGTGGCGATGTTCTATCTTCTGGAAACCGTTCTTGCGCCCGTCTGGGTGTGGCTGATTTTCTCGGAAGTGCCGAGCCGCGCAACGCTGATCGGCGGCACGATCCTGATCGTAACGCTGGTCGCCCATTCGCTCTGGCAGCTTCATTCCGGGCGCAGGCGGCGGCGCGCGCAGGCCGCACTGCGCCATCCGGTATAGGGTGAGAAGCGCACGTCATCACCGCCCTCGTGGTTCGCCCTTCGACAAGCTCAGGCGCTCACCATGGCGGCTGGGTAAAGAACGCCCCTATTTCTTCTTCATGGCCTGAGCCAGTGCGGCGGCGAGTGCGCCCTGCGGTTCGCTGCTGCGCCCGCCCGGCTTGCCCCCGCCACTGCGCTGCTGCGCGCCACGGAAGGGCTTGCCGCCATCGCGCGGACGGCCAGCGCCCGCACCGGCATCTGCGCCACCACTGGCTCCGCCGGCATCCTTGCGCATGGAGAGGCTGATACGCTTGCGCTTGATGTCGACCTCAAGCACCCGCACCTTCACCACATCGCCGGCCTTCACCACCTCATGCGCGTCCTTCACGAAGCGGTCGGCAAGCTGCGAGACATGCACCAACCCGTCCTGATGAACACCGATATCCACGAACGCGCCGAAGGCGGCAACATTGGTCACCGTGCCTTCAAGGCTCATGCCGGGCTTCAGATCCTTGATGTCGTCGATGCCCTCGGCAAAAGTGGCCGTACGGAAGGCCGGGCGCGGGTCACGGCCCGGCTTCTCAAGTTCGGCAATGATGTCGCGCACCGTGGGCAGACCAAAACGCTCATCCACGAAGACGCGCGGGTCGAGCGCCTTGAGCGCGCCGGCGTCGCCCATCAGCGAGCGCACATCGCGCCCGCAGGACGAGACGATCTTGCGCGCCACGCCATAGGCCTCCGGGTGAACTGACGAAGCGTCCAGCGGCTCCGTGCCGTTCGGGATGCGCAGGAAGCCGGCGCACTGCTCGAAGGTGCGCTGGCCAAGCCGCGCCACCTCCAGAAGCTGCTTGCGGCTGGAGAACGCGCCATTGGCGTCGCGATGCGCCACGATGGCCTCGGCAATCGACGCGCCAAGGCCCGAAACGCGCGCCAGAAGCGAAGAGGATGCCGTGTTCAGGTCCACGCCGACCGCGTTCACCGCGTCTTCCACCACGGCGTCGAGCGCCTTTGCCAGACGGTATTGATCCACATCGTGCTGATACTGGCCGACGCCGATGGACTTCGGCTCGATCTTCACCAGCTCCGCCAGCGGGTCCTGCAGGCGGCGCGCGATGGAGACAGCCCCACGCAGCGAGACGTCAAGATTGGGGAATTCGGCCGCCGCCGTGGGCGACGCCGAATAAACCGATGCGCCGGCCTCGGAAACCACGACCTTGAGCGGCTTGGGCGCCGGCATATCCGACAGCATGTCGGCCACGAGCTTTTCGGTCTCGCGGCTTCCCGTGCCGTTGCCGATGGCGATCAGCTCGACGCCGTGCTTGCGGATCAGCGCCGACAGCTCGGCCTGGCTGCCACGCAGATCGTTGCGCGGCGGGAACGGGTACACCGTTGAAGTGTCGAGCAGCTTGCCCGTGGCGTCGACCACGGCCACCTTGACGCCGGTGCGAATGCCCGGATCGAGCCCGAGCGTTGCCCGCGTGCCGGCGGGTGCCGCCAGAAGCAGATCCTTCAGATTGCGCGCGAACACATTGATCGCCTCTTCCTCGGCCCGCTCGCGCAGATCACGCATCAGATCGAGATTGAGATGCAGGAAGAGCTTTACGCGCCATGTCCAGCCGGCAACCTCCATCAGCCACTGGTCACCGGGACGCTGGCCGCCGATCTCATAGGCAGCCGCGATCATGCGCACCGCGGGCTTGAGCGGGCTGGTGTCGTCCGCATCCACTTCCAGGTCGAGCGCCAGCACGTCCTCGTTGCGGCCGCGCAGCATGGCAAGCGCGCGATGGCTCGGAACGCCCGACCACTGCTCGGAATGGTCGAAATAGTCGGAGAACTTCGCGCCTGCCTCCTCCTTGCCCTCGACAACGCGGGCGCGCAGGACGGCGCGTTCCTTCATGTGATTGCGCAGTTTTCCGACCAGATCGGCGTTTTCTGCGAACTGCTCGGCCAGAATGTCGCGCGCGCCATCGAGCGCGGCCTTCTCGTCTGCGACTTCTTCGCCAAGATAATCCTTCGCCAGATCGGCCGGCACTTTGGAGCGATCCGCCAGAATGGCCTCGGCCAGCGGCCCGAGCCCGCGCTCACGGGCGATCTGCGCCTTGGTGCGCCGCTTGGGCTTGTAGGGCAGGTAGATGTCTTCCAGCTCCGCCTTGGTGGCGGCGGTGACGATCTTGGTCTCCAGATCCGGCGTGAGCTTGCCCTGCTCGCGGATCGAACCGAGGATCGTGTCACGGCGCTGATCGAGCTCGCGCAGATAGGAGAGCCGCTCGGCGAGCGTGCGCAACTGCGTGTCATCGAGGCCGCCGGTGACTTCCTTGCGGTAGCGCGCGATGAACGGAACGGTCGCCCCTTCATCCAGAAGACCAATGGCCGCCTGAGCCTGCTCCGGCCGGGCGGTGATCTCGGTGGCAATAAGGGCGGCGATGCGTTTTACGTCAGCTGACATGCGAATTCCTGAATCTGTGAACCCGGCGAAGATAGTGTCATTCGCCGCCCCCTGCCGCTCACAAGAGTGGCTTTTCCACAGTCGCGGGCGTGATCGCGGTGGATGGTGGGCGCGTGAGGCGGGGATTGGCGAGCGGGAGCGCTGTGCGTCCTTCGACAAGCTCAGGATGAGGGACGTGGGGCTCGGGCAGTTGAGGCCTGGTGCGTCCTTCGACAAGCTCAGGATGAGGGACGTGGGTAGCCGGATTTCGGGTCAGGTGTATGGGATAGAGGGTCTGGGTGCTCGGGAGAACGCACATGCGCTCACTGCAAGGAAGGCAGCTTCTCAGAGTGGGGAGATGCGCGCAGATCTCAGCGAAGCAGGCAAAAAGCCTACAACCAACCCTTCAGGACCGAGGAGAGCGAGCACAACTCTGCGTGCCCTCCCCGTCATTCTCAACATCCCTCATCCTGAGCCTAACACCCCTCATCCTGAGCTTGTCGAAGGACGCACAGCGCTCCCGCGCGCCGCACAAGACCAAGGGGCAAATGCAGCGCGTACCCTACACCGACAGCCCCCCTCGCCCCTTAACGCGGAGCGAGGTCGGAGATCAGGCCGTTCACCACTTCGGCCATCAGCATGGAAGCCGAGAAATCGAACTCGTTGATGGCGACGAACACGCCAACGCCGCGCGTCGGGGCAAAGGCGTGGTAGACGAACATGCCCTGCAGGCCGCCGGCCTTCTGCAGGATCAGCGGACGGTCACCCTCGGGCTGCATGACGATCCAGCCAAGCCCCATGGAATCCATATGACCGGATTCGTCAAAGCCATAAGTGGGATCGAGCGCATCGCGCTGCACATAGGAGGCGTGGTCGAGGAGCCGCATCTCGGCCATGTCCGGCGAGAAGCGGTCAAGATGCCATTGCAGCCAGGTCACCATGTCGTTGGCGGTGGAATAAAGCCCGCTCGCGCCCGACATGACCGGCGTGTTGGGCACGTCCGGCAGCGGCGATCCGTCGAAACTGTGGCCCTGCATCAGCCGGTCGCGGTCGGCCTCGGCCGGCGCAAATGTCGTGTCCTTGAGGCCGATGGGCTCAAGAACCCGCTCGGCAAGCAGTGCGTCATAGGGTTTGCCTGCGGCAGAGCCCAGCGCAACGGCCAGGATGTCGAAGCCGAAATTGGAGTAGAGCCCGCCCGTGCCCGCCGGGAAGAGCTGCACATCGCTGGTGAAGGCCTTCTCGTAGGTCTCTTTCGTGAGCGTGGAGAACGGATCATTCTCCGGGCCGGGCTCGCGGTCGACCTCGCGCGGCAGACCGGACGTGTGTGTGGCGAGGTCAATCAGCCGGATTGGCTTGCCGTCCAGCGCCGGAACGGTCACATCCCAGCCAATGCGCTCCTGCAGATGATCTGTGAACTTCACCGAGCCATCGGCGACGAGGCTCGCCAGAACCGCTCCGGTGAACACCTTGGTCACGGAGCCGACCCGCATCAGCGTGTCGCCGTCAGGCGTCTTGCCGCTTCCCTTGGCGGTTTCGCCAAAGCCGAAAACGGCGGTCTCGCCATTGCGCACCGCGCCGATCACAAGACCGGGCACATCGGTCTGCAAATAGAGGATCTGACCGGAAAACTCGACCGCGTCGCTCAACAGCCGGTCTTCGGCCGAAGACGGCTGCGCCAGCCCGACAAGTCCGGCCAGCGCCAGCGTTGCGGCCCGAAGGCCCTTCCCATTCCAGTGCAGCATATCACCCCTCCTCTGCTTGCACCCTGGCCTTCGCGCCTATGTTGCGGCGCTTACCCAAATTTTCCGGTGCGTGGAAATCCTTTCGGCGCCATGCGACCCGCAGCCGCCCGGTTGCCCATCCATTCAAGCAGTTCTTCGCGCGATTTGACGAAGGTGCGATCAGCGGAATCCTTCCACGAAAGCCCCTCCTCCATGGCGAAGGTCTTGATGTCAGAAACGCCGCCATCCTTGTAGCGCTGCAGGCGCACGCCCTTGCCGCGTGTCATCTCCGGCACTTCGGAAAGCGGGAAGACGAGCAGCTTGCGGTTCTGGCCGACCACGGCCACGTGATCGCCCGAAACCGGCAGGCAGAGCTTCATCTCGTCTGGAGCCTTCACATTCATCACCTGCTTGCCCTTGCGGGTGTTGGCGATGATTTCCTTCTCGGCGACCACGAAGCCATTGCCCGCATGCGATGCGACCAGAAGCCTGCGCTCGGGATCATGCGCGAAGGCGGTGACGATGGCCTGATCATTGTCCATGTCGACCATGATGCGCACCGGCTCGCCATGGCCGCGCCCGCCGGGCAGACGGTCCGCGCCAAGCGTAAAGACCTTGCCGCCCGTGGTGAAGAGCAGGATCTTGTCGGTCGTCTGGGCGTGGAAGGCGATCTTGAGGCTGTCCCCCTCCTTGAAGGAGAGCGAGGAGAAGTCGGCCAGATGCCCCTTCATGGCGCGCAGCCAGCCCTTTTCGGACAGGACCACCGTGATGGGTTCGCGCTCGATCAGCGCCTCGTGGACATCTTCCAGATCGTGCTCTGGCGCTTCGGCAAAGGTGGTGCGGCGCGCGCCAAGACCCGGGTTCTTCTCCGGGTCGAAGGTCTGGCGCACCTTGGCGACTTCCCAGCGCACGGTCTTCCACTGGCGCTCGGTGGAGGCGAGCAGCGCCTCGATGCCGTCCTTTTCCTCGGAAAGCTTGTCGAACTCCTTGCGGATCTCAAATTCCTCGAGCTTGCGCAGGGCGCGCAGCCGCATGTTGAGGATCGCCTCGGCCTGCGTGTCCGTCAGCTCGAAGCGCGCGATCATCACCTTCTTCGGCTCATCCTCCTCGCGGATGATGCGGATGACCTCGTCGATGTTCAGATAGGCGACGAGATAGCCGGCAAGGATTTCCAGCCGCTTCTCGATTTCCGCCAGCCGGTGGCGCGAGCGGCGCAGGAGCACATCGCGGCGATGGTCGAGCCATTCGCGCAGAACCTGCTTGAGCGACAGGACGCCCGGCACCTTGCCGCGCGACAGCACGTTCATGTTGAGCGGGAAACGGCTCTCCAGATCGGTCAGCTTGAAGACCGATTCCATCAGCAGTTCCGGCGCGACGGCGCGGCTCTTGGGCACCAGAACGACGCGGATATCCTCCGCGCTTTCGTCGCGAATGTCTTCCAGCAGCGGCAGGCGGCGCGAGATGATCAGTTCTGCGATCTTCTCGATCAGCCGCGATTTCTGCACGCCATAGGGAATTTCGGTGACCACGGCCGTCCATGCGCCGCGGCTCTGTTCTTCCTTGTGCCAGCGGGCGCGAACGCGGAAACCGCCGCGTCCGGTCGCATAGGCCTCGCGGATGGAATCCGGCCCCTCGACGATGATGCCGCCGGTCGGGAAATCCGGCCCCTTGACGAAATCGAGCAGACGTTCCGGATCGACATCCGGATTGTCGATGATGGCGAGCGCCGCATCGCAGACCTCTGCCGCATTGTGCGGCGGGATCGAGGTCGCCATGCCCACGGCAATGCCCGAAGAACCATTGCAGAGCAGGTTCGGGAACGCGCCGGGGAGCACGATGGGCTCCTCGTCTTCCTCATTGTAGGTCAGACGGAAATCGACGGCATCCTCGGTGATGCCCGTCAGGATCTCCGAGGCAACCTCGGTCATGCGCGCTTCGGTGTAGCGCATGGCAGCCGCGTTATCGCCGTCGATATTGCCGAAATTGCCCTGCCCGTCGACCAGCGGATAACGCATGGCGAAAGGCTGCGCGAGGCGCACCAGCGCGTCGTAGATCGACTGGTCGCCATGCGGATGGAACTTGCCCATCACGTCGCCGACGATGCGGGCGCATTTGGCAAAACCCTGATCGGGACTGAGGCGCAGAAGACGCATGGTGTGGACGATGCGCCGATGCACGGGCTTCAGCCCGTCGCGCACATCCGGCAGCGCACGATGCATGATCGTCGACAGCGCATAGGCGAGGTAGCGCTCTTCGAGCGCTTTTTTCAGATCGACCGGCTCTACGGCATCACCACCGTCGCCACCGGGCGGAAGCATATCTTTTCCCATGGTTTCCGGTTAGACCAGCGGGTGATTCGCGGCAAGCCTTTATGGCAAAAGGGCTGTGGCTAGACCACAGGACAGAAAAGTGGAAACCGGTTTTCGGTCTGTTCCGGTGCTCCACTAAAAGTGCAGGTCTTCCTTATGCATGCACGGCGACCTGCTTCACGTGTATGTCAGCGCGTGACCTGTGCCAGAAAGCGTTCGATCGTCACCGTCGCCGGATCGCCCTGACCGCCAAGCTTGCGCGCAATTGACCCGTGCGTGTAGCGCCCGCCGTCGAAAACTGCTGCCCGCGCTCCGCGCGCCTTGAGCAGATTGGCGTAACCATTGGTCAGCGCCCTGCGCCTTTCCCCATTGGAACCCGAGTGAAGGAAGAGATGCGGCGGAAAGCCCGAGCCGCGGCGCGCATAGGTGACCGGAGACCAGCGCACCCAGTCATTCGGGTCCGAGCCGAAGGCATTGATATAGGGATAGCCGAGCGAACCGCGCATGCCGGCATAGGCCACCATGTCATAGGCCTGCACGTCGTTGGGAATCACACCGCGCACATCGCCGGCGACATTGCGCGCCGCCGCCATCGCCACCAGGTGCGCGCCGGCCGAATGGCCCATGAGCACGATGCGCGATGGATCGCCGCCATAGCGCGAGATGTTGGAGCGCACCCAGGAGATGGCCGCCGACAGATCGTTGACCTGTCCGTCAATGGTGGTCTGCGGCACTTTTCGATAATCGATGGCGACCAGCATGTAGCCGCGCTGGGTGAGCCATTCGGGAAGCGAATAGACCTTCTTGCGCGAGCCCTTCACCCAGCCGCCGCCATGGGCGTAGATCACCACGGGAACCTTGGGGCTGCCGAAGGAGAACAGGTTCATGCGCACCACGCCGGCCTGGGAAGTCCGGCCGGGCGTGTCGGGTGCGTGAATGTCGAGTTTCAGACCACTGCGGTAGGTAATGCCTTCATGCAGCTCCACCGCCTGCGCTGCGAACGAGAAGAGAATCAAAAGAAAGGCGCTCGCCCCAAAATGCCCGAATGCCCGCATTCCCAACCTATCTCCCGTTTTCCAAGGGTTCAGCAACCATAGCGTCATGGATAACACGCAATACTGGCCTGTGAAAATTGACACAGGTTTACCCAAAGGCCATCCTCCGACCGTAATTCTCGGCCTCCATGCCAGCAGATAACCGTTATCTTACGTTACTTTAAGGAAATTGCCCATGCTCAGCCATGCAACCAAGCTGAAGACCCTCTCGCTCGCCGCCCTGCTTTCGGCCACGGCGCTGCAGTCCGCCCAGGCCTGGGAAGCGGATGAGGTTGCCGCGCGCTACAAGACGCTGCTCGGCGATCAGGGCGTCGAGGCGGAATGGACCGCCGCACGCAAGGACGGCGATTCGATTGTGCTTGAGGGCGCGTCGTTCGGTGTCGCCGACGTCGACAAAAAGGCGAACCTTGGCGATCTGGTTCTTGAAGACGTCAGCGAAACCGACACCGTCTACGAGATCGGCCGCGTCGCCGTTGATGATTTCCAGCAATCCGAGGATGATCTCGACATCGCACTGAAGGGCGTGTCCATCGAGGGGCTGATTCTGCCCAAGGAAGCGGAAGACGCTCCCTATGGCGGCCTGATGCAGTATCGCCGCTTCGCGCTGGAAAGCGCCCGCGTGGGCAAGAATGGCGATGAACCGATCTTCACGCTCGGCAATCTGGTGGCCGACACGGATCTCGGCGACGGCGCCAACAAAATGTCGTTCGAGGGCTCGGCAGAAAGCTTCTCGCTTGATCTGTCGAAACTCACCGACAGCAGGGAAGCCCACGAGCAGCTCAAGGAATATGGCTACGAGCAGCTTTCCGGCCGCGTCGACATGGCTGGCAGCTGGACGCTGGACGACGGCCGCATGCAGGTCAGCCGCTACGACCTGAAGCTCGACAATGCCGGCACGCTGGCCATCACCGCCGACATCAGCGGTTACACGCCGCAATTCCTGCGCGCACTGCAGGAAATGCAGGAGAAGATGGAGAACGGCACGGAAGAGCAGCAGCAGGCACAGGGCCTCGCAATGCTCGGCCTCATGCAGCAGCTCAACCTGCATGGCGCGTCCATCCGCTTTTCCGATGCATCGCTGACCGGCAAGCTGATCGCCTATGTGGCTGCCCAGCAGGGTGTCAAGCCGGAGGACGTGGCCAATCAGGCAAAGGCCATCGTGCCGCTCATGGCCGGCCAGTATCTCGGCCCGGACCTGACCCAGAGCCTCGCGAAAGCGGTCACCACCTATCTTGATGACCCGCGCAACCTCACGATCAGCATCGCGCCGGAAGAGCCGATGCCGTTCGCCGTTCTGATGGGAACCGCAATGGGCTCACCGGAAGCACTCGCCAAGCAGGTTGGCCTGCAGGTTCTGGCGAACCAGTAAGAGGCGTCTCACCGCCTGGCGCATCGGCGCTCCAACGGGTCAGGCAGCGCAAGCTGCCTGGCTTTTTTTGTACCGCGCCTTCTCCAAAATTTGCTTCTTTTCTAGTTGATCCAGTCCATTGGAAATTGACACCATGGCTGAGGGCGCGCATTGTCACCGACGCTCCTAAAATAACATAAACCATTCTTTTTATTAATTATTTTACATCCATATTGAAGGCTTTATTCATGCGTATCGACGCACAGATATTGAAATCCCTTGCACTCACCGCGCTCGTTTCAGCAACTGCACTACACTCAGCGAAAGCATGGGAAGCGGAAGAGGTTGCTGCCCGCTACAAGAAGCTGACCGATGATCAGGGTAAAGAACTGGTTTGGTCTTCCGTCCGCAGGGACGGCACTTCAATTGTTCTGGAGGGTGCATCACTCGCATTGCCGTCCGGCCGCATTGCAAAGATATATGATGAACTGGTCTTGAAGGATGTCAGCGAAACCGACAGCTTTTACGAGATCGGCCATATTTCCCTGGGCGATATGGACGTTCCCAACCCCCGGCATGATCAAGCGCTAATCGGCCTCTCCCTCAATGGTGTTGTTCTGCCCAAAGCGATCGAGAAACCGCCTTATGGCGGCTTTATGCACGTTCGCCAATTGACCTTTGAGGAGGCGCGCGTCGGCAAGATTGGCGAGAAACCACTCCTTGTGATCAAGGACGCGCGCTTGAATACGCGACTTGGTGATGACAGGGAGACGCTCACTTATGACGGCGCAGCAGAGATGGTTTGGCTCAACCTCTCCAGTCTCGCAGACGATGATGTTGCTCGCAACTTCCTGAACGAGAACGACTATGGTGAGCTGACCGGCCGTATTGACGTGGCTGGCAGCTGGAATACGGAGAACGGTCGCGGTCTCCTTGATCGCTTCGATACCAAGTTCGACAATTTCGGCACACTGTCCCTCGAGTTCGAACTCGACGGCTACACAGCAGATGTGGCACGCGAGGATGTATACTTGGATAGGCTGGATAGGCGGATTATACACAGCGCGAAGGAGGAGCGGCAGGCCCTTGAACTGGCCATGTCCAATCTCCTAGGGCAGATTAGCCTGCATGGCGCGTCCTTCCGCTTTTCCGATGCGTCGCTGACCGGCAAGCTGATCGCCTATTTGGCTGCGCTGCAGGGCGCCAAGCCGGAAGATGTGGCCAATCAGGCAAAAGCCATCGTGCCGCTCATGGCCGGCCAGTATCTCGGCCCGGACCTGACCCTGAGCCTCACCAAGGCGGTCACCACCTATGTTGATGATCCGCGCAACCTCACGATCAGCATCGCGCCGGAAGAGCCGATATCGCTGTCCATCCTGGAGGATCTCGACATGGGCTCGGCTGAAGCGTTCGTCAGGCAGGTTGGCCTGCAGGTTCTGGCAAACCAGTAAGAGGCGTCTCATCGCCTGACGCATCGGCCCGAAAATCGAAATCGATTTTCGGAAAGCACGATGTGCCGATTCAATAGGTAGGGCGTCCTTTGTGCATCCGAATGGACGCACGGCGCTCCAACGGGCCAGGCAGCGCAAGCTGCCTGGCTTTTTTGTGCCTGCAGCCGAAGCAGGGCGGAAACGAAAACGGCCCCGCCAGTGAAGGCGAGGCCGTTCTCAAAATGTCTGGATGGCGCGGTTTAGCGCCCTGCGCGTCAGTCCTTCTTGACCGGAGCGAGACGCAGGTTCAGCTCGCGCAGCTGCGCCGGCGTTGCCTCGGAAGGCGCGCCCATCAGGAGATCCTGCGCCTGCTGGTTCATCGGGAACATGGTGATCTCACGCAGGTTCTTCGCGCCAAGAAGCAGCATCACGATGCGGTCGATGCCGGCGGCCATGCCGCCATGGGGCGGTGCGCCATACTGGAACGCGCGGTAGAGACCGCCAAAGCGCTCCTCCACTTCCTGCTGATCGAAACCGACCTTCTCGAACGCCTTGACCATGACTTCCGGCAGATGGTTGCGGATGCCGCCCGATGCGATCTCGAAGCCGTTGCAGACGAGGTCGTACTGCCAGGCCTTGAGCGACAGCGGGTCATCGCCTTCCAGCCCTTCAAGGCCGCCCTGCGGCATGGTGAAGGGGTTGTGGCCGAAATCGAGCTTGTCCTCGTCTTCGTTCCATTCGTAGAAGGGGAAATCCACGATCCATGCGAGGGCGAAACGCTCGCGGTCGACCAGATCGAGCTCCTCACCGGCGCGCGTACGCGCAGCGCCCGCAAAGCCGGCGAACTTGCGCGGATCGCCAGCGGCGAAGAAGCAGGCGTCACCGTCTTCCAGACCAAGCTGGGTGCGGATCGCCTCGGTGCGCTCCGGGCCGATGTTCTTGGCGATCGGACCAGCGCCTTCGAGGCCCTCGCCTTCCTTGCGCCAGAAGATGTAGCCCAGACCCGGCTGGCCCTCGCCCTGCGCCCAGGAGTTCATGCGGTCGCAGAAAGCGCGGCTGCCGCCGGTCTTGGCCGGAATGGCCCAAACTTCGGCCTTTTCGTCATTGGCCAGAATGTTGGCGAACACCTTGAAGCCCGATCCGCGGAAATGCTCGGAAACGTCTTCCATCTCGATGGGGTTGCGCAGGTCCGGCTTGTCGGAACCATATTTGCGCATGGCCTCGTCGTAGGGAATGCGCGGGAAGACATCCGTGACCGGCTTGCCATTGGCAAACGTCTCGAAGATGCCGCGCATGACGGGCTCCATCGTCTGGAACACATCTTCCTGCTCGACGAAGCTCATTTCCAGGTCGAGCTGGTAGAACTCGCCCGGCAGGCGGTCGGCGCGCGGGTCCTCATCGCGGAAGCACGGCGCAATCTGGAAATAGCGGTCGAAGCCCGACATCATGATGAGCTGCTTGTACTGCTGCGGCGCCTGCGGCAGCGCGTAGAACTGGCCCTCATGCAGACGCGACGGCACGAGGAAGTCGCGCGCGCCTTCCGGCGAGGATGCTGTCAGGATTGGCGTCGAATATTCGGTGAAGCCGACCTCGCCCATGGCACGACGCATCTCGGCGATGATCTTCGTGCGCTGCACAATGTTCCTGTGCAGCGTTTCGCGGCGCAGATCGAGGAAGCGGTATTTGAGGCGGATATCTTCCGGATAGTCCGGCTCGCCGAAAACCGGCAGTGGCAGTTCCTTGGCCGAGGACAGAATCTCGATCTCACGGGCGAAGATTTCGACTTCACCGGTGGGGAGATTCGCGTTGATGGTCTCGTCCGTGCGGGCCTTCACCTCGCCGTCGACGCGAATGACCCACTCGCCACGCACGGTCTCGGCCACCTGGAAAGACGGAGAATCGGGATCGGCGACGATCTGGGTGATGCCGTAATGGTCGCGCAGGTCGATGAACAGCAGGCCGCCATGGTCGCGCACACGATGGACCCAGCCGGACAGGCGCACATTGGCGCCGACATCGGATTTTCTCAGTTGGGCGCAGGAATGGCTGCGGTAGCGATGCATGGTCATATCATCCGTGTCTTGGAATTCTTGCTCAGGCCCCGTGGAAAAAGGGCCAGAAGGTCGGCGGGAAAAGCGCATGGGAGGTGCGATTTGTCAAGGTGTCGCGCCCGCGCGGGCACTGCGCCGGCCAAAAACCCGCCCGTAAAACCTCTGCCGCCCGCGCCATTCCGCTTCCCCGCCGGAGCCTGCATCCTACGAATGCAGGAATTGCCGGTCCCCTGCCCCCATGCGACACTTGCCCCCGTGTCCTTGAGGAGAGACTTCAACAACAAGCGATGAAGGGACCGGGACAATGCACGCACTCCAAAGAGTAGCCGCGCTCGCAGCACTGGCTGCCGGGCTCGCCGGATGCAACCAGACGACACAATCCGAAAGCACATCAATGTCGGGCAGCACGGCTGCGGCCATGCGCACCGGCAGCCCGCAGGACGAGCAGGCCTGCCTCGCCGCCGTGGCTCAACAGACCAACAACACGGTGACGGTGCTGAGCTCGGAATTCTCCGAAGCGAACACGCTGGTCATGGTCGGCGTCGGCCCCAATCGCGCGCCATGGCGCTGTCTGGTGTCGCGCGGCATCGTCTCCGAGGTCATGTCGATGGTGAATGAGGGTGCGCTTTAAGCACTTTGTGCGTTCGCCAGATGGCGGGCGACTGCATCGCCCAGGCCGAGTTCATTGAGAAGGCGGATGAAGTAGCTTCGCAGCCCCTCCTCCGTCTTCGCCCCGGGCTTCAAGAGAAGCTCATACATCAGTGCGCCGCTGAACATGTCCTGAAACATGTCCACATCCGTGTCGGCCGGCAGCGCGCCTTCGGCACGTGCGCGCTCCACGATCACATTGAAGGCGGCGCGGCGTGGCGCGAGATAAACCTCCCAGAAGACGCCGAGCAGGTCGGGCGCATCCGGCACGGAACCGATGATGCGGGCGAGAAGCCGACGCGCATCGTGCTCCACCCACCCCTTCGGCCCGTGATCGATCATCATGCCTACCAGCACCTCCAACGGCAGCGCCCGCCATTCGCCAAAATCCTGCTCGGCATTTTCCTTCAGCCGCCCCAGCGCATCGGCGATCAGCGTTTCGCGCGTCGACCAGCGCCGATAGATGGTGGCGCGGGTTACACCGGCCTCGCGCGCGATCTTCTCAAAACTCGCGCCATCGAGCCCGTTGGCCACGAAAAGCCCGAGCGCGGCATCGAGTATGGCCGCGTCGGTCTGCGGATCGCGGGGGCGGCCCGGGCCGCGTGCCTTACCCTGCGAATTTTGCGTGTCGCCGGACAGGGTTCTTCTCCATCGTTGCGTCAGATCAAAGCGAAGCCTCTCTCAGCATGAGAAAGGCAATTGTACGACCGAAATAATTTCGATACAGATATGCATCGTATTTATTTTGCCGCCTCCTGCGGCTGTCAGGGAGAACGACGTGACATTCCTCCGCCTCTTTCTAGCAGCCATTCTGATTGCCGCGGCTGCCGGTGCGGCTTTCTGGTACCACAACCAGCCCGCCCCTGTCGCAGTGACCGGTCCTGAAAGGGGCAGCGCCGCCGACATCGTGTTCGCTTCCGGCGTGGTGGAGCCGCGCAACTGGGCCAAGGTAACCTCGCTGGTGCGCGAACGCATCGTCGAAGTCTGCAATTGCGAGGGCGAGCGCGTTGAGACCGGCGACATTCTGGCGCGGCTCGACGCCACCGAGGCCGAAGCCATCCTCACCGAACTGAAGGCCCGCTACAAGCTGGCGGTGGATGAGCGCGACCGGCTGACCCTGCTTGTGGAACGCAATGTCACCAGCGTGACGGCGCTGGAACGCGCCAGCGCGGAAGTAAGTCAGGTGGAAGCGCTGATCGCCGGCCAGACCGCGCGTCTTGAGGACTACACGCTGCGCGCACCAAGCAACGGCATGGTTCTGCGTCAGGACGTGGAAATCGGCGAGATTGCCGAGCCCGGCCATGTCCTGTTCTGGGTCGGACGGCTCACGCCGCGCATTGTGGTGGCCGAGGTCAATGAGGAGGATATTCCGAGCATCGAGCCCGATCAGGACGTGCTGATCCGCTCGGACGCCTTTCCGGGCCGCGAACTGGAAGCGATAGTCGACAGCATCACCCCCAAGGGCGATCCCGTTACCCGCACCTATCGCGTGCGCCTCGCCCTGCCGGACGACACGCCGCTCATGATCGGCATGTCAGTCGACGCCAACATCATCACCCGCGTGGTGAAGGACACGCTCCTCGTGCCGGCGCTGACGCTCCATGGCAATGAGCTTTTCGTCGTCGAGAATGACGCAGCGAAGCGGATGACGGTCGAGACCGGCATTCGCGGGACCGAGCGGATCGAGATCCTCTCCGGCCTCGATGCCGGGGCGCAGATCATCACCCCCTACCCCGACACGCTGGAAGACGGAACGCCCGTCGTCATAGAGGCCGAATAACATGCGCCTCATCCTCGACATCGCGATGACCCACATCGTCGGTCGCGGGCGACAGACGCTCGTGGCGGTGATCGGTGTGGCGGTCGGTGTCGGCTTTTCCATCGCCATGGCGGCGCTCATGCAGGGTGGCCAGGACGATTTCGTCGAACAGCTCATCGACACCATGCCGCATGTGCAGATCACCGACGAGCGCCGCAGCGCCCGCCGCCAGCCGGCCGAAGATGCGTTCGATGCGGCCGCGATATCCGGCCTGCGCCCACCCGACGACCGGCGCGGCATCATCAACCCCACTGCGGCGCTGGCCTGGCTGGAAGGCTGGGTGCCCGGGAATGTCGCGCAGAGCCTCAGAACACAGGGCGTGGTGCGCTATCAGGGCCGCGAGGCGGGCGCCGCCCTTGTCGGGGTCGAACCGGAAACGGAACGCACCATCTCGCCCATTGTCGAGGATTTCACCCGTGGCAGCTTCGCCACCCTGTCCGAAGGCGGCAACAACATCGTCATGGGCGACCGCATGGCCGACAAGCTGGGGGCGGATCTCGGCGACACGGTCACGGCGGTTTCATCTTCGGGCCTGACGCGCAATTTCCGCATCACCGGCCTGTTTCACACCGGCACCACGGCCCGCGACGAGGGCGAGGCCTATCTCCTCCTGAAGAATGCGCAGATCCTTTCCGAGCGGACCAACGCCATCAACGACATTCGCATCAAACTGCGCGATCCCTACGCCGCCACCACAGCCGCCCAGCGCATTGAGGCGGAACTCGGCTACAAGGCCGTTTCCTGGCAGGAGGCGAACGAGGCCATCATGGAGGCTTTCGTGGTGCGCAATGTCATCATGTATGCGGTGGTGGCGGCAATCCTGCTGGTGGCCGGTTTCGGCATCTTCAACATCGTCTCCACCATCACCCATGAGAAGGCGCGCGACATCGCCATCATGAAATCCCTCGGCTTCAGCCGCAGCGACATGCAGCGCATGTTCGTGATCGAGGGCATCGCCATTGGCGCTGCCGGCTCCATTCTGGGCTGGGTTCTGGGCTTTGCCCTCACCTACGCCCTCTCCTCCATTCGCTTCGAACTTGATGCCGGCGGTCAGGAGATGACCGAGCTGCCGATAGCCTGGAGCGCCCTGCACTATGCCATCGCCTCGGCCTTCGCGCTGGGCTCGGCTGCGATTGCCGGCTATCTGCCAGCACGCAAGGCGGCAAGGCTTCATCCGGTCGACATCATTCGGGGGGCCTCATGACCGCGCTTCTGGAAGCCCGCAATCTGACCCGCATCCTGCCGGAAACCATCCCGGTCACACTGGTCAGGGATGTCTCGCTAACCGTTGCCGAGCGCGAATTCGTGGCCATTACCGGCCCCTCCGGCTCTGGCAAATCCTCGCTTCTCTATCTGCTTGGCCTGCTCGACCGGCCAACCAGCGGCACGCTCACCATCGAGGGCCGCGACACCGGTCCCATGAACGATGCCGAGCTTGCCCGCACACGGCTGGAGATGCTCGGTTTCGTCTTCCAGTTCCACTTCCTTCTGCCCGAGTTCACCGCCCGTCAGAATGTCGAGATCCCGATGCGCAAGCTCGGCAGGCTCTCGCGGCGGCAGATGCGCGACCGCGCCGGCGATCTGCTTGCCATGCTCGGCCTCGCCGATCATTGCGACAAGAAACCCTACCAGCTCTCCGGCGGCCAGCGGCAGCGTGTCGCCGTCGCCCGGGCGCTCGCCAATGACCCGCCCATGGTTTTCGCCGACGAACCGACAGGCAGCCTCGATTCGAAAAGCTCCGAACAGGTGTTCCAGACCCTGCGCGACCTCGTTTCCGAGCGCGGCAAGACGGTCGTGGCTGTGACACACGATCTGGACATGGCGGCGCGCATGGACCGGCGCATCCATCTGGTGGACGGCATGCTGGCGGACGCCGACGACGACTGACGCCCGACGACGCACGGCGACGTTTGACGCGAATGAGGCGGCTGGGATGATCGGCCCACCCGCCTGGCTCAAGAGAATTGGTACAGCCCGGCCTATAGCTCGATCATGAAGGGCGCGACCGGCCGCGCCGCCAATACCGGGCCTTCCGCCATGTCCAGCCTTCGCCCGCTGATCCCGCTTCTCATCGCTGCAGGCATCCTGCTGGCGGGCAACGGGCTTCAGGGCACTTTGATCGCGCTGCGCGGAGCGGAAGAAGGCTTTTCCGAAACGCTGATCGGCCTTATGGGCAGCGCCTATTTCGCCGGGTTTCTGATTGGCTGCCTGTGCGTGCCGCGCCTGTTGCGGGCCGTCGGCCATATCCGCGCCTTTGCGGCGCTCGCGGCGATGGGAGCGGCAGGCTCCCTGCTTCTCATTCTGTTCGTCGATCCCATCGCGTGGATCGCCATACGTTTTCTCTCGGGGATCTGCTTTTCGAGCCTTTTCACCACCATCGAGAGCTGGCTCAACTCGGCTGCGAGCAACAGCAACCGCGCCCGCCTTCTGGCCGTTTATCGCATCATCGACATCGGTGCTGTGACCGGCTCGCAATACATGCTTCCCGCGCTCGGCATTGAGGGGTTCACGGTCTTCGCGGTGATGGCCATGATGATCACCCTTTCGCTGGTGCCGGTCTCCATGGCCGACCGCTCCAACCCCAAGCCCCCGGCCGAGTTCAGCCTGAACCTGCCGGCCGTCTGGCGCATCTCGCCCCTTGCCGCCTTTGGCTGCCTTTCCGTCGGTCTCACCAACAGCGCCTTCCGCATCGTCGGCCCGATTTACGGCCAGTCCATCGGCCTGAGCGTGTCGGAGATCGCCACTTTCATGAGCGCGGGCATCATCGGCGGCGCGGTGATGCAATATCCGCTGGGCGCGCTCTCAGACCGGCGCGACCGGCGGCAGATCCTGCTGGGAACCACCATTGGTGCGCTGATCTCCGCGCTCATCATCGTCTGGTTTGCGGGCGATGACCGCACGGCGAACATGCTGCTCGTCTTCCTGTTCGGCGCGTTCGCCATGTCGCTCTATTCGCTGTCCGTGGCCCATGCCAACGATCACGCCAAGAAGGACCAGTTCGTGCAGCTGGCGGCCGGACTGCTCTTCTTCTATTCGGTCGGGGCCATGGCAGGCCCGCTGCTCGCCTCGCTTCTCATGCAGCGTTTCGGCCCGCATGCATTGTTTGCCTATACCGCCCTCATCTATGCGGTTCTCATCGCCGTCACGATCTACCGGATGCGCGCCCGCCCGGCCGTGCCGAGAGCGCATCGCCCGCGCTTTGCAGCGCTCCTGCGCACCTCGCCCGTTTTCATGCGCATGGCCCGGCGCAGCCGGAACTCCCGCCCTGCGAACGACGGATAAGCCGTGTTGCACAGCGTTTTCTTTCCTTTTTCCTCCGCATGACCTAAAGAAGCAGAATGCAGCTGATTACTACGCAAAAAGACCTCGAAGCCGCGATCACCGCGCTCAAGCAGTCCGATTTCGTCACCGTCGACACCGAATTCATTCGCGAATCGACTTTCTGGCCAGAGCTTTGCCTGATCCAGATGGCCGCACCCGGTGTCACGGCGCTGGTGGATCCGCTTGCCGACGGGCTGGATCTGAAACCCTTCTTCGAGCTGATGGCCGACGAGAACATCGTCAAGGTGTTCCACGCCGCGCGTCAGGATGTGGAGATCGTCTACCATCTGGGCAAGCTGATCCCGCACCCGCTGTTCGACACGCAGGTGGCGGCATCCGTCTGCGGTTTCGGCGACAGCGTTTCCTACGATCAGCTCGTCGCCAAGATCACCGGTGCGCGCATCGACAAGTCGTCGCGCTTCACCGACTGGCGCCGACGCCCCCTCTCCGACAAGCAGCTCAGCTATGCGCTGGCCGACGTCACGCATCTGATTGATGTCTATCAGCACCTCAAGGGGCAGCTGGAGCGCGAGGGCCGCGCCCACTGGCTCAATGAGGAGATGGCCGTATTGACCGCCCGCGAGACTTACGATCCGCATCCGGACGACGCCTGGCGTCGCCTGAAGCTGCGCGTCAAGAAACCCATCGAGCTGGCCATTCTCCAGCACGTTGCGGCCTGGCGCGAACGCGAAGCGCGCGAACGCAATGTGCCGCGCGGCCGTGTCGTGAAGGACGATGCGCTCTATGAAGTGGCACAGCAGCAGCCGCGTGATGCGGAAGCGCTCGGCCGGCTTCGCACGATCCCCAGAGGCTGGGAGCGCTCGGGCGCTGCCGCCGGTCTTCTGGGCGCGGTCGCCAAGGCCATGGCGCTGCCGAAGGAAGAGCTTCCCCGCCTGCCGCGCCCACCGCAGGCGCCGGAAGGCGCCGCAGCCGCAGCAGAGCTCTTAAAGGTCTTCCTGAAGCTTGTCGCCGACCGTCAGGGCGTTGCCGCCAAGATGCTGGCCTCCAGCGACGATATCGACCGCATTGCCGCTGACGGCGAGGATGCCGACGTTCCGGCCATGTCCGGCTGGCGGCGCGAAGTGTTCGGCGATGAAGCACTGAAACTGGTGCGCGGCGAACTCGCCCTGCGCTTCAACAGGCGCAAGATCGAGATATTCGAGCCTGCGGCGGGGGCTCAGCGCGAACCGGCTGAATAGTCCAGGCACCTCAACGGACGTCCTGTCCCAAGGAATATTGCGAGCGGAGAGTTGATTCAGCTCTCCGCTCTATCTTTTTGATTTTCCGGATTTATGCAGGTTTCAGGCAAAACCGTCTGACTGCAAAAACTCTAGCTTTCGGCCACTTCCAGCGCCAGCTTGAGCCCCGTCACCCTGGCCAGATGCGCCATGCGGCCCACCGGGCGCTCACCCATCAGCGCCCTGTGCGAATGCGGGATGAGAAGCACGGTCGTGCCATCATCGCGCTTTTCCCATTTCAGCTTGGGCATGATGCCCGGCATCGAGGCCGTGAGCAGATAGACCACCCGCAGCAGGCCGCCCAGAATGCGCGCACGCTCCACATAAAGCGGCGTTGCAAGCTGGCGCATGCGCGGTGACAGCGCATCGTCAAACAGCCCCTCATGCCGGAACAGATTGGCAAGCGCGATGAAGGCCCGGCCCGGATGATCGATGCCGATGAAGGAGCCGTGGGCGATGATGTTCAGCGACTGGGTGCCGCGATATTCGGGGTGCGCGCGCCAGCCAATATCGGCCAGAAGACAGGCGGCCCTGCGGTAGCGCGCCTCTTCCTCGGTTTCTTCGATGCCGAGCGCCTTCATCGCCGGTCCGCTCCACTCCGCCAGTTCCCGTGCATGCGTGACAGAGCGCGAGCGCAGCACCGCCAGCTCCTCGGCCGCCGAAAGCAGCGGATCGCGCTTGCGGTCTTCCTTTTCGAGCAGCGAATAGAGATACCCCTCGCGCACGCCGAGCGCGGAGAAAACGATTTTGGAAGGCCTTGAGGACCGGATGATCTCCTGCAACACCGTTGCGCCATAAGGCAGAAGCGCGCGGCGGTTCTTGGAGATGTGGTTGATGCCGGCAAAACGGTCCACACCGCCGGCAACGCGTTTGAGGAAATCGACCGACTGCTCGATGTCCATCTCATAGTGGTGCATCACCTCGAGCGGATAGCCGGTCTCCAGCATGTGCAGGCGGGCGAGATTTCGCCAGGTTCCGCCCACGCAGTAGAAGGGTCGCCCGGCCCCGTCTTTCATCCACGGGGCGCGGGCCAGTTCATCGCGGGCGATACGCGCCGCTTTGGCGACGGAGTTGTCGGACATCTCCTTGAGCCGGAGGCCGCCCAGCGGCAATGTGATGCCGTCTTCCAGGTCATAGCCCTCGACATCCACCAGTTCGAGACTGCCGCCGCCCAGATCGCCGACAATGCCGCTTGGCTTGTGGAAGCCAGACATGATGCCGTAGGCGGAGTATTTCGCCTCTTCGCGGCCCGTGAGCACGCGAATGTCCGTGCCCAGGATTTCTTCGGCCCGATGAATGAAGTCCGGACCGTTCTTCGCCTCACGCGCAGCCGCGGTGGCGAGCACATGGAGAGACTGCGCGCCGGCCTGCTCGGACAGCGCGCGAAAACGGCGGAATTCGCCAACAGCCCTTGTCACGCCTTCGGGATCCAGTTCCCCGGTCGTGACGATGCTCTTGCCGAGGCCGGCAAGCATTTTTTCGTTGAACAACACACTCGGAGAGCGCGCGATTCCCTCATAGATCACGAGGCGAATCGAGTTTGACCCGATATCGATGACCGAAACGGGACGCCGGTCCTGAAGCCGGCCCTGAGAATTAGCTATGCCCAAGAGTAAGCGCTCGTCAGTCCGTTGGTGAACCGGGCCCGACGTCCGCTTTCCTGCGCTTTCTGAAAGCGGTGATCCGCTTCGGCGCATGGGACTTCAAGGCATTGCCGCGACCGGATAGGCTCGGATTCGTCATGAAATATTCCTGAGCGTTGAACGGTTCTTCTCCCTCGTCGGGCATAATGCGCCGCGAAGTTCCATCCGGCAATACTTCAAAGCTTTGCTGATTGTCCATGATGTTTCCGAGCATAATTTGCCCGATGACCTGCTCATGCACGGTGGGGTTGGTGATCGGCACCATGGTTTCTACCCGCCGATCCAGATTGCGGGGCATGATGTCGGCGGACGAGATGTAGACGATCGCCTCATCCGACGGCAGGCCGTGGCCGTTGCCGAAACAGTAGATCCGGCTGTGCTCCAGAAAGCGGCCGACAATGGATTTCACGCGAATGCGCTCGGACAGCCCCGGCACCTGCGGGCGCAGGCAGCAAATGCCGCGCACCACGAGATCCACCTCGACACCCGCCTGCCCTGCTTCATAGAGCGCATCGATCACCAGCGGATCAACCAGCGAGTTCATCTTCATCCAGATCTGCGCCGGACGGCCCGACCGGGCATGCTCGATCTCTGCCTGAATGTGGTCCAGTAATCGGTTGCGCAGCGAGAATGGCGACACGGCAATGCGCATTTCGCCATCGGGCTCGGCGTAGCCGGTGATGAAATTGAACACCTGCGCCACGTCGCGCGCGATTTCCGGATCATCCGTGAAATAGGACAGATCCGTATAGATGCGTGCGGTGATCGGGTGGTAGTTGCCCGTGCCCAGATGGCAGTAATTGCGCAGCTTGCCTTCCTCGCGGCGCACCACGAGCGACATCTTGGCGTGGGTTTTCAGTTCGAGGAAGCCGAACACGACCTGCACGCCGGCACGCTCCAGATCGCGCGCCCAGCGGATGTTTGCTTCCTCGTCGAAGCGGGCTTTCAGCTCCACCAGCGCCGTGACCGACTTGCCGGCCTCCGACGCCTCGATGAGCGCCCGCACGATGGGGCTGTCATTGGAGGTGCGGTAAAGCGTCTGCTTGATGGCCACCACTTCCGGGTCCAGCGACGCCTGGCGCAGGAACTGCACCACGACATCGAAGGATTCATACGGGTGGTGGACGATAAGGTCCTTCTCACGGATGGCGGCGAAACAGTCGCCATTATGCTCGCGAATGCGCTCCGGGAAACGCGGATTGTAAGGCGAGAAGAGCAGGTCTTCGCGCGGCACTTTCACGATCTCGGAAATCTGGTTGATCGCCAGCGGACGCTCCAGAACGGTGATGCGGTTTTCGGCAACGCCCAGCTCGCTGGCGACGAAGTCGCGCAGGCCTTCGGGCATTTCGTCATCGAACTCAATGCGGATCACCGAGCCGCGGCGACGGCGCTTGAGCGCCGATTCGAAGAGGCGCACCAGATCCTCGGCCTCTTCCTCCACCTCGATATCGCTGTCGCGAATGAGGCGGAACGTGCCCGAACCGATGACCTTGTACCGGGGGAACAGCTTGCCGATGAACAGGTTGACGACATCTTCCAGCGTGATGAAACGCACCGTGCCATTGTGCACCGGAAGCTGGATGAAGCGCTTGAGCGCCACCGGAAGGCGCAGAAGCGCCGTCATCGGCTCCAGTTCGCCCTCATGCTGGAGTTCGAGCGCAATGGAGAAGCCGAGATTCGGGATGAACGGGAACGGGTGCGCCGGGTCGATGGAAAGCGGTGTCAGAACCGGGAAAATCGCTTCCATGAAGTGATCTTCCAGCCATTGCATGTCGACTGGGTTCAGCGCATCGGCGCGCACCAGCTCAATGCCTTCCTTGCGCAGAAGGTCCAGCAGTGCATTCAGGCTGGCGTGCTGGTCGTTCTGCAGTCCGGCCACCTCGCGCAGCACATGCTCAAGCTGCTCTTCCGGCGTGCGTCCATCGGCGCTGCGCGTGGCGATGTGCTCGCGCACCTGACCGGCAAGACCGGCGACGCGCACCATGAAGAACTCATCGAGATTGTCGGCCGAGATCGACAGGAAACGCAGCCGCTCAAGCAGCGGATGGTTTTCGTTCTGCGCCTCGCCGAGAACACGGCGATTGAACTGTAGCCAGGAGAATTCGCGATTGACGAAACGGTCCGGCCCCACGGCGGCGATCTGCCCAGTCGGTCCGCCATCAACGGAGAATTCTTTCGTGACCGGCTTCAACTGGTTCATGATCCTGCCTGCGCCCCTTGATTTCCACAGCACGGGCCGTTGTCTACTGGTGGCCCAGTGTACCTCGTGACATGGTTTTATGACAGTTTCATATCAGAGGCTTGCAAAGACGCAGTTTATGCTACAAACGCAAGCGACTTTCCAACGCATTCCAAGCGGGAGAAGATGATGGCCGGATCAGCCATTCCCCATTTCCAGAACACCAACGGACACCAGGCAATCGAAATCGGCGTGAAGGAATTCATGTGCGTCGGTGCGAATCCGCCCTTCGATCATCCGCATGTGTTCATCGACATGGGCGATGAGAACGAGCGGGTCTGCCCCTATTGCTCGACGCTTTACCGCTACAATCCGGCGCTGAAGGCGACGGACACGAAGCCCGAGGGCTGCATTTACGACGAAGCGGCCTGATCGGCCCGCAGGCCGATGACGGACGAACCAGCAGCAATCATCGTCGGCGCAGGCGTTGCCGGGCTGACGGCAGCACTTGCCCTGGCGCGGCATGGTCTTGCTTCGCGCATCTATGAGCGTGCGCCGGAACTCCACGAAGTGGGGGCCGGCCTTCAGCTTTCGCCCAACGCAACCCGCCTGCTCGACAGGCTGGGCGTGCTTGAGGAACTGCGCGCTTCGGCCGTGGAACCGCAGGCCGTCGTTCTCAAGAAGGCTGCGACACTCGCTCCCCTCACCCATGTTCCGCTCGGTGCGGCCGCACAGGCCCGCTGGGGCGCACCTTATCTTGTGGTGCACCGCGCCGATCTGCAGGTAGCCCTTCTGAACCGTGCGCGCCAGCAACCGCTGATCGAGATCGTCACCGGCGCGCTGGCCGAGAAAGCCGATTTCCACGCCGGTCGTCCACGCCTTCAGATCCTGCGGGACGGCGAAAGCGAAGAGGTGCACACGCCCCTCCTGATCGCGGCAGACGGGGTCTGGTCGCATCTGCGTCGCCTCGCCCGCACCGCCGTGCGCAGCCGCTTTACCGGTTACGTCGCCTGGCGCGCGACGGTCCCCGTCGAAGAGGCGCTGGCTGCCGGCGACGGTGCGATCCAGCCCGACCGGGTGACGGCCTTCATGCACCCCCAATTCCATCTGGTCGCCTATCCGATCAGTGGCGGCAGGGCGATCAATCTGGTTGCGATTGTGCCGGGCGAAGTGCCGCTCAACGCCTGGGCGCAGGACGCTGACGACGCGCCGCTGAAAAAGACGCTCGCCAGCGCCAATCCCGCCCTTGCCCGGCTGGCCGCCAGCAGACATGCCTCCTGGACCGTCTGGCCCATCCATCAGGTGGACCCGGCCGATGCCTGGACAAAGCCCGAGGGCCTCGCATTGATCGGTGATGCCGCCCATGCGGTGCCGCCCTTTGCGGCGCAGGGCGCCGGGATGGCGATTGAAGATGCGACCGTGCTTGCCAATCTTGTTGCGAAGCACCGCGATGCGCCTTCTGTGGCGCTTGCGGCCTATGAGGCGCAGCGCAAACCGCGCGTGAGCCGCGTCGCCCGACGCGGCGCGTTCAACCGCTTCACCTGGCACGCCAGCGGTCCCGTGGCGCTTGTGCGCGATGCCGTGCTCAAGACACGCAGCCAGGAAGCGCTGATGGCGGATTTCGACTGGCTCTACGGTTTCGACGCAGAAGCGGCTTCTGAAAGCTGAGGCGGGCTGACAGCCCCTGCCCGCCGCTGTCTTCCCGGTTCATCCCCCAAATGCAAAACGCCGCGCTCCCGTGAGGAAACGCGGCGTTTGGTGTCTGCGCCGGAGCGCCTGCGGTCAGTGCAGGATCTGCGACAGGAACAGTTTTGTGCGCTCGTGCTGCGGGTTGTCGAAGAACTCCGCCGGGGTGTTCTGCTCGACGATCTGCCCCTGATCCATGAAGATCACGCGGTTCGCCACCTGACGGGCAAAGCCCATTTCGTGGGTCACGCAGATCATCGTCATGCCTTCTTCGGCGAGATCGACCATGGTGTCGAGCACCTCCTTGATCATCTCGGGATCAAGTGCTGAGGTCGGCTCATCGAACAGCATGATGCGCGGGTTCATGCACAGCGCGCGGGCAATCGCCACGCGCTGCTGCTGGCCGCCCGAAAGCTGGCCCGGATACTTGTTCGCCTGTTCCGGGATCTTGACCCGCTCCAGAAAGTGCATCGCGGTCGCCTCGGCCTCTTTTTTGGGCGTCTTGCGCACCCAGATCGGGGCGAGCGTGCAGTTTTCCAGAATGGTCAGATGCGGAAACAGGTTGAAGTGCTGGAACACCATGCCGACTTCGCGCCGCACCTCATCGATCTTTTTCAGATCGTTGGTGAGCTCGATCCCGTCCACGACGATCTTGCCCTTCTGATGCTCCTCCAGACGGTTGATGCAGCGGATCATGGTCGACTTGCCAGAACCCGAAGGACCGCACACGACGATGCGCTCACCGCGCATGACGCGCAGATTGATGTCCTTGAGAACGTGGAAATCGCCATACCATTTGTGCATGCCCACAATATCGATTGCGACGTCGGTATCGGAGATCTGCATCTTGCTCCGGTCAGCATGGAGCTCGTCTGCTTTAACGGCGTTTTCTGATGCCATTTTGTTCAATTCCCCTTGGCTCTCGGCCCAGAGCGTTTCCGCTTTTCATTGAATCGCGAAAACGCTCCAATTTATTGGTCCTTGCGCAATTCCGGACGGGAAACCGGTTCCCGCTTTTCCCGGAATTGCTCTCTAGCGTTTGTGACCGGTATCGAGCCGGCGTTCCATAAAGATAGAGTAGCGCGACATGCCGAAGCAGAACAGCCAGAACACGAAACCGGCAAATACCAGACCGGTAATCGGCGTCTGGGGCGACGCCCAGTTCGCATCCGAGAAGTTCTGACGCACCGCCCCCAGAAGGTCGAACATGCCGATGATGTAGACCAGGCTCGTATCCTTGAACAGGCCGATGAACGTGTTGACGATGCCGGGAATGACCAGCTTGATCGCCTGTGGAAGAACGACGAGGTTCATCTTCTTCCAGAAGCTGAGACCCAGCGCATCCGCACCTTCATACTGCCCTTTCGGGATTGCCTGCAGGCCACCGCGGATCACCTCGGCCATATAGGCGGAAGCAAACAGCGCCACGCCGACCAGTGCGCGAAGCAGCTTGTCGAACGAGGTGCCCGGCGGCAGGAAGAGCGGCAGCATGACACTCGCCATGAACAGGATGGTGATCAGCGGCACGCCGCGAATGGTCTCGATGAAGACCACGCAGACAAGCTTCACCACCGGCATTTTCGACCGTCGCCCGAGCGCCAGCAGAATGCCAAGCGGGAAGGAAACGGCGATGCCCACATAGGCCAGCACCAGCGTCACCAGAAGCCCGCCCCACAGCGGCGTCGGCACGGGCGTCAGCCCGAAAATGCCACCCGAAAGCAGGAAGAAGCCGACAATCGGGAACGCCACGAACAGCAGCAGCGCGTTCAGTCCCTTGCGCGGCACGCTGGGGATCAGCAATGGCGTCAGGAGCGAGATGAAGATCGCGCCCGTCAGATAGACGCGCCAGCGTTCATCCACCGGATAGCGGCCGAACATGAACTGCTTGAACTTGGCGTCGACAAACGCCCAGCAGGCCCCCTTCCAGCCATCCGGCTGGACGCCGCCCTGCGCCACCGTGGCGCAGACGGAACGGTCCGAACCCGTCCATTGTGCGTTGATGAACGCCCACTGGATGATCGGCGGCACGATCAACAGGACCAGGATGATGCCGATGAGCGTGAAAATCGTGTCAACGGGGTTGGCGAACAGGTTCTTGCGCAGCCACGAGCCCACCCCCTGATTGGAGGCGGGGGGTGGCTGGTTCGCAACCATTTCGGCGCGGACGAAGGAAAGATCGTGTTCTTGCATCTTACCGCTCCACCAGCGCCATGCGCGCATTGTACCAGTTCATCAGACCTGCCGTTCCCAGACTGAGCCCGAGATAGACAATCAGCCAGATGGCCACGACCTCGATGGCCTGACCTGTCTGGTTGAGCGTGGTTCCGCCCGTTGCAACCAGGTCCGGATAGCCGATGGCCACCGCCAGAGAGGAGTTTTTCGTCAGATTGAGATACTGGCTGGTGAGCGGCGGGATGATGATCCTCAGCGCCTGCGGAATGATGACCAGCCGCATTGTCTGGCCGGAGCGCAGGCCCAGCGCATGCGACGCCTCGCTTTGCCCCCGGTTCACGCCGACCACACCGGCGCGCACGATCTCCGCAATGAAAGCTGCGGTGTAGAACGAGAGCGCCAGATAGAGCGACAGGAACTCAGGCCTTATCTGCATGCCGCCACGCAGATTGAAGGTCGAGAGCTGGGGGAACTCGAAGCTCAGCGGGAAACCGGTGACGATGAACGCCAGCGTCGGAAGCCCGATGATCAGGCCGACACTCGTCCAGAGCACCGGAAACTGCTCGCCGGTTGCCATCTGTTTCTTGTACGCCCAGCGGCGCATGAAGAAGATCGTGACAAGCGCCGCCGCGAAAGCCACAAGAACGAGCCATGCGCCCGGCCCCCACTGGAAGGCAGGCACGAAAAGACCACGTGCGTTGATGTAGGATCCGAGCGGCAGGTCGATGCTCTCACGCGGCAGCGGCAGCACCGAAAGAACGCCAAAATACCAGAAGAAGATGACGAGAAGCGGCGGAATGTTGCGGAAAACCTCGACATAGACGAGGCAGATCCGGTTGATCAGCCAGTTTTTCGAAAGACGCCCGATACCGATGATGAAACCGATCACGGTCGCTGTAATAATGCCCACAATCGCAACACGCAGCGTGTTGAGAAAGCCGACGAACAGCGCGCGGCCATAAGTGGAATCGGATGAATACTCGATCAGGCTGTCGCCGATATCGAAGCCGGCGCGTCCCTTGAGGAAATCGAAACCGGAAGCGATGTTGGCGCGTTGAAGATTGGCTGTCGTGTTGCCGACGATCCAGTAGACCAGGGCAAACAGGCCGACGAACACCAGGACTTGATAGGCAATTCCTCGAACGCGCGGATCATAGAGCAGCGGCACACGAGGCGCCGCGCCCTCCGCAGTTGAGTGCTGGGTGGCCATGGCTATCCTCACCAGGAATGGTGAAAGGCGGTGCGTACCGCCTTTCACGCATTATGTTGACGGAATCCGATCTGCGATCAGCGGATCGGCATGCCGTACTGGAGGCCACCCTTGGTCCAAAGGGCGTTGATGCCGCGCGAAATCTTGAGCGGGCTTTCCGCACCAACATTGCGCTCGAAGATGTCGCCATAGTTGCCGACATGCTTGACGATCCGGACAGCGAAGTCGTTCGTCAGGCCGAGATCCGTGCCGAGCTTGCCACCTTCTTCGGTGCCCAGAAGACGACGCAGTTCCGGATTGTCGGACTGCATCTTCTCTTCGAGATTGTCCTTGTTCACGCCCAGCTCTTCCGCATTGACGAGCGCGTAGTAGGTCCACTTGACGATGTCGAGCCACTGATCGTCGCCATGGCGCACTGCCGGGCCAAGCGGCTCCTTGGAGATGATCTCCGGAAGCACGATGTGATCGCCCGGGCTGGCCAGGTTCAGGCGCACGGCATAGAGGCCCGACTGGTCGGTCGTGTAAACGTCGCAGCGCCCTGCGTCATAGGCCGAGTTCACCTCCTCGAACTTCTCGAACACAACAGGATTGTATTCCATGTTGTTGGCCTTGAAGTAGTCGGCGAGGTTCAGCTCCGTCGTGGTGCCGGCCTGCACGCAGACCGTCGCGCCGGAAAGCTGCAGCGCGGACTTGATGTCGGGCAGGTTCTTGGCGTTCACCATGAAACCCTGGCCGTCATAATAGGTGACGCCGGCAAAGTTGAGACCCAGCGCGGTGTCGCGGCTGATGGTCCAGGTCGTGTTGCGCGAAAGAACGTCCACCTCACCCGACTGGAGCGCGGTGAAACGGTCCTTTGCGGAGAGCGGCGAGAACTGAACGGCGTCCGGATCGTCGAAGATGGCCGCAGCCAGCGCACGGCAGAAATCGACATCGAGGCCGGTCCAGTTGCCATCATCATCGGGCGCGCTGAAGCCGATCAGACCGGTGTTCACACCGCACTGCACATGGCCCTTCGCCTTGATATCGTCGAGCGTAGCGGCAGAAGCCGGCGCGGCCATGACTGCGACCACGGCAGAGCCGAGCAACGCTTTGACTAATTTCTTCATGATTCAGAACCCTTTTTCTGTTTTTGGGCTTATCCCCTGACACTTTTCAGTGCGGAAGCAGGCGAATGCCGACCACCGGGCTCTTCGGGCAGCATACTCCAGAAGTGGAGCTTCAATACCCAAAAGGCGAACGGACACGCGCTTCCTCTCCCACGCACTGCAGCCATCGAATGCGATAAATTCTTTTGGGTCAAGTGTGAAAGAGGCTTGTTCCAGAAGCAAAGGAGACGCCCGTTTGCGGTTGACGTGCAGCGCACAATCGCGTTCCATCCGCCCGCCTTTTCCGGCGCATTTCAACGCTCCTGGCCTCCCGGCAAGCGCCGCAGACAATCAAGCGACAGGGTTCCATGAACGACAAGACTAATACTAAAGTCGGAGACAACACGCGCCTTGCCCATATGGGCAACAATCCGCGCGACTTCCACGGCTTCGTCAATCCGCCGGTGGTGCACGCCTCCACCGTGCTCTTCCCCGACGCACACACCATGGCGACGCGGAACCAGAAATACACCTATGGAACCCGCGGCACCCCGACGAGCGACGCGCTTGCAGCGGCCATGAACGAGCTTGAAGGGTCTGCCGGAACCGTCATCGTGCCCACGGGGCTTGCGGCCGTAACGGTGCCCATGCTCGCCTTCCTTTCGGCGGGGGACCATGTGCTGATTGTCGATTCGGTCTATCACCCGACCCGCTATTTCGCCGACACGATGCTGGCGCGGCTTGGCGTGGAGGTCACCTATTACGATCCGCGTCTGGGGGCCGACATCACTTCGGTCATGCAGTCGAACACCAAGGTGGTTCTGACGGAAGCGCCCGGCTCCGGCACGTTCGAGATGCAGGACATCCCGGCAATCGTCGAGGCTGCGCACAAGGGCGGCGCCATCGTCATGATGGACAACACCTGGGCCACCCCCCTCTTCTTCCGTCCGCTCGATCACGGCGTCGATATTTCGATCCAGGCAGCGACCAAATATCCGGGCGGCCATTCGGACATTTTGCTCGGCACGGTTTCGGCCAATGAAGCCTGCTGGGAGCAGCTTCTGGACACGCATGGGGCGCTCGGAATGTGTGCTGCGCCCGACGATGTCTATCAGGTGCTGCGCGGCCTGCGCACCATGGGCGTGCGCCTTGAACGCCACCAGAAAAGCGCGCTCACGCTCGCCCGCTGGCTGGAAGGCCAGAAAGGCGTGGCGCGCGTGCTGCATCCGGGCCTCGAATCGCATCCGGGCCATGAAATCTGGAAGCGCGACTTCACCGGCGCGAGCGGCCTCTTCTCCATCGTGCTCGATGGCGGGGGCGAGAAGGAAGCCCATGCCTTCCTCGACGCGCTGCAATATTTCGGTCTCGGCTATTCATGGGGCGGCTATGAGAGCCTCGCCGTGCATGTGCAGCTCAACGACCGCACCGTGGCGCATGCGCCCAAGGAAGGCCCGGTCATGCGCCTGCAGATCGGGCTCGAGGATGTCGAGGACTTGCAGGCCGACCTCGCCCGCGCCCTTGAAGCGGTGAACGCACTCTAGAGTCAGGCCCCTGGGCACAGGCCTTTTCAGACTGCAAACCGCCCGCGTGGTCGAGCCTCGCGGGCGGTTTTCGTTTCTGCAAAAAACTAGACCTGGAACAGCCGCCCGGCCCCGTCGGCGCGCCGGTCAAGGCCAAGAAGCCCCATCGCGCCCCAGGCCCCGGCCAGAGCGCTCGAGACGACCGGCAGGCCACAACGCTGCTCGATCGGCTCCGTCACCGGAAGCGTTTGCAGTCCGCCACATGAAATGAAGAGCGCCTCTGCGTCTTTCGCCGCCCGGCAGGTTTCCGCTCCCAGATCGATCAGCGTTTCACTGGTCACGGATGCAATCGCGTCCACATCCTCGATGTCGAGTGAGCGCAGAACCGTCACCTCGAAGCCGGCGGCCTCCAGATAGGCCTTCAGGCGGTCATTGACGGCGCTGCGATAGGCAGTCGCCACCGCGAGCCGGCGCACGCCAAGGGCCGCAAGCGCTTCGAGCACGCTGTCGGTCATCGTTGTTGCGGGCAATCCCGACGCTTTCTCCATCGTCGCGATCAGCTCCGCATTGAATGCAGCGCCACGATAAAAGCTCAGCGATGTGCCCATCAGCGAAATTGCCTGCGCGCCCCGCTCCGCCAGACGCGCGGACAATTCCTCCACCCGCTCGATCACCGCATCATAGCCTTCCGGCGAGAGCGCCTTCAGCGCCAGCCCCTCGGCGATGAAATCAGCCCGTCCCGCATAAAGCGCCAGCGGTTCCGGCGGCACAGCGCCCGCCGCCGGTGGAACGATCATGCCGATTACCGGTTTGCCGCCCATCCCCTCACCCCTTGCCATGACCGGCAGCCGACGGTCTCGCGGCGAACGCCTCGACGGCCTCCATGTTCAGATCGAAGCCGAGGCCCGGGCGTTCCGAAAGGCTCATCCTGCCGCGTTCCGGCTTCTGCAGCCCGGTGAAGATCTTCTCGCACACATTGACCGCCGGCACGTGATACTCGACCAGCCCGCCATTCGACACACCGGCATGCAGATGCGCATTGTGGAACGGCCAGCCACCGCCATTGGCGATGGGCGTTGCGAAGGCGTCGGCCATCGCCGCGATTTTCTGGGCCTGCGTAAAGCCACCGCCGATCACCACATTCGGCTGCAAGACATCGACGCATTTCTCGACCAGCAGATCGCGGAAACGGTAGGAAAGCCCTTCATTCTGCCCGCCTGCCAGCGGCACCGGGCAGCGCCGGCGCAGATCCGCAAGCCAGCCGATGTCGTTTTTCAAAAGCGGCTCCTCGAAGAAGTCGACCCTGTAGGGCGCAACCGCCTGCGCCAGTTTGAACGCGCTGTGCGGATCGAGATTGCAGTTTGCGTCGATGAAGAGCTGCACTTCCGGCCCGACCGCCTCACGCACTGCGGCCACCCGGCGCGCATCCTCCGCAATCATTTCGGCAACGTCGATGACATCGCGGCGGCGGGTCGCCTCGGGCGCAACCGTCATCTTGAGACGCTTGAAGCCGGCATCCACCCAGAACTGCGCCGATTGCACCAGCTGGTCGATGCTGAGGAAATTGAAGCCGCAGGTCACATAGACCGGCACGTCCCGGCGCGCGCCGCCCAGAAGCCGCCACACTGGCTGGCCGAGGATCTTTCCCTTCAGATCCCACAGCGCCGTGTCGACGGCGGAGATCGCATGCGCTGCATAGCCCGTCTGGCCGCGCGGGCTCATGAGCCAGAAGAGCTTTTCCCAGATCGCCTCCGTCGCCAGTGGGTCCATGCCCTCCAGCGCAGGCGCCGCCACTTCGCGAATGGCCTCGGCGACGGTGCGTTCCTCGGTGATGGCCGTAAAACCGTGCCCCACATGGCCATCGGCGGTTTCCACCGTGCAGACCACGGCGGAGAGATCGAGACTGCGGGTCACGCCCGCCGCCGTGATCTCGGCTGGTATGTTGAGAGCGTAGCTCTGGATGCGCGTGATGGCGCGCGCTTGTGCCGAAGGCGACTGCAACATGGTTATCTCATCATCTGCGAAGGTAGGAAAAGGACGATCTCTGGAAACAGGGTGATCAGCAGCGTGCCGATGCCCAGGATCGCCAGGAAGGGCAGCGAACCCATCATGATCTCGCGCATGTCGACCTTGCGGGCGATGGCCTTGACCACGAACAGATTGATGCCCAGAGGCGGTGTGATGCAGCCCATCTCCATGTTCAGGGTCACGAAGACGCCGAACCAGACCGGGTCGAAACCGGCGCTGAGCACGAAGGGCAGGAACATGGGCGCCACGATCACGACGATGGCAAAGGGCGGCAGGAAGCAGCCCAGAACCAGCATCACGCACCACAGGGCAAACAGCGTCACCCAGCGATTGTCGAACGCATCGACCAGCAGGCTGGTGATCGCGGAAACGACATCGTGGAAGGCGAGAAACTGCGAGAACGTGTAGGCGAAGGCGGCGATGATGAGGATCATCGACGTGTCCTGCACCGTCTTGAGCAACAGCTCGCGCCATACCGACCAGCTCGTGATGCGGTAGATCACCAGAACCAGGAGGATGGAGGCGGTGGCCCCCACGGCGGCGATTTCGGAAGGCGTGGCCCAGCCGCCATAGAGCGCCAGCATGATGCCGGCCATCAGCGCGAAGAACGGAACGACACGCCCAAAGCTGCCATTCCCGCCATTCGCCGCGCGCTCTGCGCCCAGTGCTTCGAATTCTGCGCGCTGCCCGGGCGTCAGCCGCTTCAGGTGCCGCCACATGACGAACCAGGTGTAGAGCGAGAACAGCGCCACCAGCATCAGCCCCGGCAGAATGCCGGCAAGAAAGAGCTGACCAATGGAGGTTTTCGTCACCACGCCATAAAGCAGAAGCACGATGGATGGCGGGATGAGGATGCCCAGCGTTCCACCACCGACGACGATGCCGCAGGCGAGCCCCGGCGGATAGCGCCGCGCCAGCATTTCCGGCACGCCCGACGAGCCCATTGCCGCCACCGTGGCCGGTGACGACCCGGAAATGGCCGAGAACATGGCGCAGCCGGCAATGGTCGACATGCCAAGACCGCCCGGCACGGGCAGAAGCCTGCTCAGGGCGGAATAGATGTCCGCGCCGGCCGGACTGACCGCCACCACCGCGCCCATGAAGATGAACATGGGCAATGCCACCAGCTCGATGGAATCGAGCGACTGGAAGGCGGTTTCCGCGATGTAGAGCAGTTCGCGCGGCTCCCCCACCATAACGGAGGAAGCCACCATAGCGCCCAGCAGCGCATAGCCGATGGGCAGCCCTGCCAGAATGAGAAGAAGAAGAATGCCAACCGAGACGAAGGCAAGCGTGACCGGATCCATCAGTGATGCCCTCCCTGCGGCACACCAAGCCGCCCGCCGCACAGCCGGATCGTCAGATCCACTGCCAGCGACATGACCAGAAGCGTTCCGCCGAGCGGGATCGCCAGATGCGGCACCCAGAGCGGCGGCCCCCACAGGGTTTCCGAGCGCCAGCCGGTTTCCCAGGAATGGAGAAACATGTTCCAGCCGGAATAGGTGACCAGCACGAAAAGACAGAGCGCCAGGAACTCAAGCAGGGCGGTGTGCGCCCGCGCGGCGCGACCCTTCAGATATCCGGCAAGAATCTGGACGCTGATCTGACCGCCGCTGCGATCGGTAAAGGCCGCCGACAGGAAGGCCGCATAGATCAGGAGGTAGACGCTGAATTCCAGCTCCCAGATCGTGTTGACGCCAAGCAGGCCGCGCGCAAACACGGCCCAGGTAATGACCACGGACGCCACCACGACGCCGACCGCCGACACCATGGCTGCGGCGGCCGACACGCGCTGCAGCACTGCACGCACCCTGAAAAGCAGCTTCAGGAACGGCGACTGCGCTGCGGGCGCCCCTTCGGGCGCACCGCCATAATCTGACTTTGCTTCATCGAGCGCGTTCATTGCCGCGGCTGGTCCACCGCCTTCAGAACGGCATCGCCATTGGGCACGCTTTCCCGGAAATAGGCCCAGGCGTGCTCACGCGCCGCATCATGCCACTGCGCCACCTGCTCTTCCGTGAGCTCGTGCACGCTGACACCGGCCTCCCGGAAGGCATCGGCAATCTGCCTGTTGTCCGCGATTGTCTGGTCGGCGAACCAGGCCTCGGATTCGGCAATCGCCTCAAGAAGGGCTGCGTAATGCGCCTCGCCGATCTTTTCTTCCACGCCCGGCGACAGAAGCACCGAATGCATCGCGCCCACAAAACCCGGCCCGACCATCAGGTGATCGATCACCTCCTGCAGATTGTACCCTTCAAAGGACGCATAGATCGTCAGCACCCCGCTCAGAACACCGGTCTGCAGCGACTGGTAGATTTCGGACGCGGGCAGCGATGTAATCGTCGCGCCATAGCCGTTCATCATGATCTCGGTGGCCTTGCCAAGTCCCCTCACCTTGTGGCCCTTCAGATCCTCGGGCAGGACGATTGCCTCGCCCTTGTTGCCGATCGTGCCCATGGCCCAGCCACCGCCGGCGAACACCAGACCTGCTTCCGACACTGCCTCCTCCAGCATCGGCCAGATCGCCCGCTCGCGCCACACCAGCCCGTCCTGCGGGGAAGCGACGAGGCCCGGAAGTGCGCCGATTTCCGCCATCGGCACTTTTCCCGAGAGCCAGGGCAGCGGGTAGATCGCCATATCGATCCGGTCGCGCGCGACGAAATCGGCCTGCGCCCGCGCCTTGCCGAGCTGCTGGTTGGGATAGACCTCAACCTTCACCTCGCCACCGGTCTTCTCGGCCACGATTTCGGCGATTCGATCGGCCCACAGATCGCGTGTGTCGCCATCGGTGTAGGAATGGCTGAGCCGCAGAACGGTTTCGGCCGACGCCGCCTCCACGGCGATGACCGAAGCGGCGCAGGCAAGCGCTGCCGCCATGAATCTGTTCATAAATCTCCTCCCGCCGGTTTCCCGGCTCTCGCTCCCATTTGAACACCAGATATTAAATCTGGTATACCAAAACGTAGTTTGGGGCGCTCCGGCTTGTCAATAGCCGGAAGAAGGGCCAAGAGATTCGAAACCGGGTATGGATGCGGATGCAAGGTGGCGGGTGCAAGGTGACGGCAAGGCACAGGACTGTTTCCGACGACAAGCCGCTGGCCGAGGGGCTGGCGCGGCAACTTGAACAGGAAATCATCGACGGCGTTATCAGGCCGGGCGACGAGCTGGACGAGCGCCGGCTTGCGGAGCGTTTTGGCGTGTCGCGCACGCCGATCCGCGAAGCGCTGCGCAGGCTTGGCGTGGAGCGTCTGATCGAGCTTCGCCCGCGCCGCAGCGCCATCGTGCGCTCGCTGACGGCGCAGAACCTGGCGCAGATGTTCGAGGTTTTGTCCGGGCTCGAATCCTTCGCCGTCGAATGCGCGGCGCGGCGCATGAACCAGCAGCAGATCGAGCAGCTGCGCTCCATACACGAGGAAACGGCGGCCATCGTGGATGCCTGCGACCGGGATGGTTTCGACCGGCTGAACTACCAGTTCCACCAGGCGATCTATCGCGGCGCGGGCAATCCCTATCTGCTGGAGCAGCTGGAGGGGCTTCGCACCAAGCTCGCCCCCTACCGCCGCTGGCTTCTGCGCCGTCTCGACCGCATGCGCCAGTCGCATAACGAGCATGCGGTGATCCTTGAAGCAATCGAGGCCGGCGACGGCGCCCGCGCAGCCACCGAAATGCGCCGCCACATCTGCGACCCCGACCGGCTGGTTGACTTCATGATGATGGAACAGGCCGAGCGCTAGATCGCCACCGTCCGTCTGGGCGCGCCAAGGGCAAGTTTTACGATCAACCGGACACCGGAATGCCCGAAAACCGGCTTCCATATCTTGGTCAACGCTCAAACACCCGAACAGGAATGCTGACACCGCTTCCTGCATCTAGGAAACGACTGTCGGTCAGCCCGTCCCACGCGGATTGAGAAAACCCACGCGCCCTGCCCCGACTTTTCAATCGGATTGTCGGAACATTCATTTCATCGTTGATGCATGCGAATGCTTCGGCTATGAAAGCGACGCGCTGGCGCTTCGCCGCCACCGCCACGGCTAG
>MRWG01000372.1_pt1 | contig 60438 bp, 53 predicted proteins | sample 1013341 | NCBI WGS metagenome assembly MRWG01 (sample SAMN06117577, study PRJNA244670) | biofilm metagenome | biome: Water; feature: Cathode Biofilm; material: Biofilm; isolation source: microbial consortium enriched at the cathode of a solar microbial fuel cell | place: USA: District of Columbia ...
CCCTGACCCATGCCGGTCAGCGCGGCCAGCATCTGGCCAGTCTGGTTGTTATCGGAATCGATGGACTGCTTGCCAAGAATGACCAGCTTTGGCTCTTCTTTCTCAACAACAGCCTTCAGCAGCTTGGCCGCTTCGAGAGACTGAACCTCCTCGTCGGTTTCGACATGGATGCCCCGGTCCGCACCCAATGCAAGAGCCGTACGGAGCTGCTCCTGACAGGCTTTCGGGCCAATGGACACCACCACGATTTCACTGGCAACACCCTTCTCTTTCAGGCGAACCGCTTCTTCAACAGCGATTTCGCAGAACGGGTTCATTGCCATCTTGACGTTGGCGAGATCAACACCGGTGTTGTCCGGCTTGACGCGCACCTTTACGTTGTAGTCGATTACTCGTTTTACGGTGACTAGAACTTTCATCCAATTCTCCAGTTTTCAGGTGCCGGTTTCGGTTCCAAGAAGTCAGGTGAAATCCCGTGCGGATGCAGACGCAAGCAGTCGGCCATTGCGCTTGACGGTATAAATCGGAGTCAGGTAAAGCCAAGGGGAGTTCGGGTTGCGGAGGGTCAGTCGGAGAGGTCCGGTAACCGTATAGCCCTACAATACCCGGGCCTGTCGGGCCCGGGTGTTTTCCCTTTCAGTGACTGACTCAGAAATTGTACTGGGCCGCGAACATCACTCGGCTTGCATCGCCATCGTCACCGTTTACTTTCTCCACCTCGAAGTAGCCATACTGAACGCCGAGATTTACGCTTTTCACTGGGCTCCACTGGTAGTTAACGAAAGCGTTGGTGTTGGTTTCGTGTTTGTCACCCACGGCCAGGCCATCATCGACAGCGTCGTCCCAATCCATAGTGGTGAAACCATAAACAATGTTGAATGCACCCGGGCCGGCCTTGATGCTGGTGCCCAGGTTAGCGCTGTAGCCGGTAATGGTTTCTACGTCGCCGTTGGCGTCCACATAGGCATCTTCACCATAGTAGTTGGTGCCTGAGCGCCACAGGTAGCCGTTGGCGCCGTCGGTATAGTTGACGTTGCCCTGAATGCTGACCGTATCGGTTACGTTGAACTTGGCCGAACCGAAGACAGCAAAGCCCAATGCCGCATCGTCTTTGGTGCCGGTGTCATAACCAACTTGCTGGACAAGTGCCGCTGTGGAAAACGCAACCGGCCCTGACTCTCCGGTATAGCGTGCAGTAAAGGTAGGGATGCTTTGTTTGGTCTCTACTGAGGCACTACCATCAGTGATGCTGGCTTTGGAATCTTCAGCAGCCAGTGACAAACCGCCAGTGGTTTAACGTACTTGAGTAGTTCGGCTGTATAAGCCTGCGTTGCCTGCTACTCCGTCGAATTCTAGGACAGAGGTGGCGCCAGTGAACGCAGTGTAGTTTGACCAAGTCTGCCCCATAAGCCAGTTTTTGTACTGACCAAAAGCGTGGCGAAGACGGACGGTGCTGGTGCTGGTCCGAAAGTCACCTTCAATGGTAATTTTTACATCATTCGGGAGCGTCGTGCGAACACCGAGCCTTGATTGAACAGCATCGGCACCGAAATAACCGGAAGCTTCATTGTCTTCTGCTGCGCCGGTGTTCACTTTACTGAAGTCGCCTGAGCGGGTGCCGGTGGAGCGACTGATATCTTCATCAATATCGTAGGAGGCGTTGAGTCGTGCATAGCCATAAATATCAACGGTTGCATCGCCGGCGGTAAATCCGATAGCGGCCGACTGTCCAGCGACACCCAGTGCGATGGCGGCTGTAGTCAGTTTGATGGCTGTGAATAATTTATTATTGGGCATAGGGGGTTATCTCCAAAATTATTGTTGGAATATCGAAAATCTACACAGGCGTACCCTGACTGACGACTTCATGAAATTATCCTTGTACGTCAGGTAGCGCCTGAAAAGTAACAGTAGATATGTACTCCAACAATTATCTATATTCGATAATACCTATGCCCCGTTTATATGGCTGGCTACTGATTCCGACATTGGCAGACCCTATCTATCCGGTTTTTCTATGCATCCTCATGCAATATTTGGTTTTTACGGGTGTCGCCAATCTCCTTTGGATCGAATAACAATTTTCCATTCCAGATTCCGGCCTGCACCTGTATCGCCACTTGCTGCATGATGATCTCCGCCAGCTTGAGGGTGGCCACGGAAGAGGGAAGGTCCATCGGAGTGACAATCGCCAGGGTTCTGCTGATCTCCGGAGAGGTGATGGGGATGGCGACGACTTCGGATCTTGAGGCCATGTCGTGGACCGCTGCTGATGAAAGGATGGTGTAACCCAGTCCCCGCCTTACCATGTCCGTCAGCATCGGCCAGGCGCTGACTTCCAGTGCCAGGTTCAGACTTTTATTGCGCTCCGCCGCCTCTTTTTCCATTCGTACACGCAAACCATGTTTTTCTTCCGGCAGTACGAGCGGCAGATCCATTACTTCATCCAGGGTAATCTCGGAGAGCTTGGAGACCTTGGTGCCGGGGGGCGAGATCAGGTAAAAGCGCTCTTCGATCAATGGCCGGTAGCGCAGATTTTTCTGGCTGCCGTGGTGGCTGTAGGTTATGGCAAGATTCAGCCGGTGTTGCAATACCATCTGTTGTAGCGTGCCGCTCATTGCGGATTTCACCGAGAGGGTGACCTGAGGAAAGCGTTTGCGATATTCCTCGATCGTGGCTCCGGAGAATGTATGGGCTACGGTAGGCAGGAGCCCCAATGTCACCTGGCCGGTCACCTCGCCAGCAACGGCGGTCACATCGGCCTGGGTGCGCTCCAGGCTCTGCAGCAGTGTGTGGGCCCGTTCATAAAGAAGTTCGCCAGCTGCGGTCAACACCACCCCCCGGCCGTGTCGGACAAACACCTCGACGTTCAGGGCTTCCTCCAGCATTCGGATCTGTCGGCTCAGTGCGGGTTGCGCCACAAACAGCTTTTCGGATGCGCGACTGAAACTGCCGGTGTCGGCGACCGTCAGAAAGGTGTTCAGCTGGCGCAGGTCGATGTTCAGATTGAAAGGCATGCCATCCCTCTTCTATAACAATTAAGTATCTGTTATTCGCATTCTATACCACACTTATGCATTAGTCTTGGTGTCTGTTCTTTAATAATAATATGCTGAAAAAATATAGCACATATAAAAAGTATATAATTGCTGTAGTTTTGCCTTGCTGATACGGTTACTCAAATCAAGGGTTTTCTGTCGCTTCAAGGGGATAACAATATGCAGAACCGGTCAATCTACAACAGTGACCATGAGCTGTTTCGTGATAATGTCCGCCGCTTTTTCCGTGCCGAGCTCGAACCCAATATCGAGCAATGGGAAGAGGAAAGCGTGGTGCCGCGCAGTCTTTGGGAGAAAGCTGCGGAGAATGGCTTTCTGTGTTGCGGTGTGCCGGAGGAGTACGGCGGTCCGGGGGCGGACTTCCTCTACAACATGGTGCTCTCCGAAGAAACCGGCTACGCCATTGGCGGTGCCAGTGTCGGCTTCTCCGTTCAGGCCGACATTGTTGCCTACTACCTGCTGAGCGCCGGTACCGAAGAGCAGAAAAAGTACTGGCTGCCAAAGATGGTAACCGCTGAAAAGATTGCCGCCATCGGCATGACCGAACCCGGCGTCGGCAGTGACCTGAAGAACCTCCGTACCACGGCCGTCAGGGACGGCGACGAATACGTTATCAACGGCCAGAAGACCTTCATCACCAACGGTCAGAACTGTGACTTTGTCCTGGTGGCCTGTACCACGGACCCCAGTGCCGGTGGCCGTGGCATCAGTCTGATTATCGTCGAAACCGACCGCGCCGGTTTCTCCCGCGGTCGCAACCTAGACAAGATCGGTCAGAAGGCGGCCGATACCTCTGAAATGTTCTTCCAGGATGTGCGTGTTCCCATCAGCAACCTGGTCGGCGAGGAAGGTGAGGGGTTCAGAATCATGATGCGGGAGTTGCCCCGCGAGCGAATCACCATTGCCTGTCGTGCGCAGGCCGAGGCCCAGCGCGCTTTCGACATCACTAGGGATTATGTCAAGGAGCGCAAAGCGTTCGGAAAGGCGATTTTCGAGTTCCAGAACACCCAGTTCACGCTTGCCGATATGAAAACCAATCTGGAAGTGGGCTGGGCCTACCTCGATCAGTGCATCAAGAAGTGTGATGAGGGTGTGTTGACCCCGGAAGAGGGTGCCATGGCGAAGCTCTGGACGACCGAGAACGAAGGGGTGGTCGTCGATAAATGCCTGCAGTTGTTCGGTGGCTACGGCTACATGCGCGAATACCCTATTTCCCGCATGTATGTGGATGCCCGCGTGCGTCGGATCTATGGCGGCACCTCCGAGATCATGAAGCTGGTTATCGGGCGCTCGCTTTAACGGCGCACAGAGCTCTTAATCACCACTAACGATTGTTGAGATTGCACAACTAAAGGAAGGAATTCACATGTTTGGTATAACCGCCTACGGTGCCTACATTCCCAGAACCCGCTTGTCCAAGGCGGCGATCGCTGATGCCAACGACTGGTTTGACCCCAGTCTCCGCGGCCTTGCCAAGGGTGAGCGCAGCGTCTGTAACTGGGATGAGGACACCATCACCATGGCTGTCGAGGCTGGGCAGGACTGCCTGTCGGTCCTCGATGCCGGATCCGTCAATACGCTGTACCTGGCGTCTACCACACTGCCGTTCCTGGATCGCCAGAACTCGGTGGTTGTGAGTCAGGCCCTGAATCTGGGTGATCAGCTTCGTACGATGGATGTTGCCGCCTCCCAGAGAGCGGGAACATCGGCCTTGATCTCCATGCTGGAGTCTGGTGCCAGCGTTAGCGGCAACGCACTGTTGGTGGCGTCCGAGCACCGGCGCAGCAAATGCGGTTCGCGTGCCGAAATGCTCTGGGGTGATGGCGCCGCGGCACTCGGTGTTGGTGCTGAGGAAGTTATTGCCGAATACCTGGGCAGCGAAACCTATGTGACTGACTTCGTCGACCATTACCGCGGTGAGGACTCGACCCTCGATTATGAATGGGAAGAACGCTGGATTCGTGATGAAGGTTACATGAAGAGCGTACCCAAGGCTGTTTCCCGCTTGCTCGAAAAGGCGGGTGTAAAAGCTGTCGACATTGCTCACTTTGTGTTGGCATCGGATCAGGCCAGAACACCGGCGGCAGTTTCAAAAGAGATGGGGATCCCTGCCGAGGCTCTGGTGGACAACCACATCGGTAGCGTGGGTGTATCCGGTGTGGCTCACCCCATCCTGTTACTGGCCGCCGCGCTGGAAAAAGCGACCGCAGGTGATCTGATCCTGGTGACCGGGTTTGGTCAGGGCACCGACGCGGTTCTGTTCCGTGCCACCGACAAGATCAAAGACAGACAGCCGAAAATCGGCTTTGCTGGCGCCCTGGCGCGTCGACGTGAAGACGCCAACTACAACCGTTTCCTGAGCTTCAACAACCTGGTTGAGCGCGAGGTTGGCAAGCGTGGTGAGATGGACAAGCAAAGTTACCTCGCTGCCATGTATCGCCGAAAGGATTTGTTGACCGGCTTCGTGGGCGGCCAATGTCGTAGCTGCGGCACCATTCAGATCCCAAAAGAAAATTATTGCGTTAACCCCGAGTGCGGCGAACTGGACAGTCAGGACGATTATCCAATGTCTGCCGTACAGGGCCGCGTCAAGACCTGGACCGCTGACCGTCTGACCTTTGACTGGAACCCACCTGCGTATTTCGGCCTGGTTGAGTTCGAGGGCGGTGGCCGTCTGATGATGGACTTTACCGAAGTAGAGCCGGGCTCGATCGATACCGGCGTGCCGGTGTCGATGCACTTCCGTATCCGTCAGTTCGATAACCAGCGGGGCTTCCGGAAGTACTTCTGGAAAGCCACTCCGGTCCAGCAATAACTTACGCAGCTAAGACAGGTGAATGACAATGGCTAGTGGAATCAAAGATAAAGTAGCGATCCTCGGGATGGGCTGCAGCAAGTTCGGTGAGCGCTGGGACGCAAGCCCTGCGGATCTGATGGTTGAGGCATTTGAGGAAGGTCTGGCAGATGCGGGCATCGATAAAACCCAGATCCAGATGGCCTGGTTTGGCGCCGGTATTGATGCATTCAACGTTGGCTCCAGCGCCATGCCGCTGTCGATAGCCCTGCGGTTGCCGAATATCCCCGCTACTAAAGTGGAGAATATGTGCGCGACCGGTACCGAAGCCTTTCGTGGTGCGGTTTATGCGGTCGCTTCCGGAGCCTGCGACATTGCGCTGGCACTGGGTGTCGAGAAGCTCAAGGACGTGGGTTACGGCGGCCTGCCACAGCGCACTCGCGGTGTTGAGAATGACATGTATTGGCCGAACCTGTCCGCACCAGGGGCATTCGCCCAACTGGCCAGCGGTTACCGCGCCAAGCACGGTGTCGACAAGGCTGACCTGAAGCGCGCCATGGCTCATGTTTCCGTGAAAAGTCATGCCAATGGCGCCAAGAACCCGAAGGCTCACCTGCAGCGCGAGATCACCGAAGAGCAGGCCATTAATGCGCCATATATTGCCGAGCCCATCGGTCTGTTCGATTGCTGTGGCGTCAGTGACGGTGCCGCCTGTGCCATCGTGACCACGCCGGAGATTGCCAAACGCCTGGGCAAGGCAGATCTGGTGTCGGTCAAGGCCCTGCAATTGGCGGTGTCCAATGGCGAGGAAGCCGGTTTCAAAACCTGGGACGGTTCGCACATCAAGACCACGCGCATTGCTGCCCAGCGCGCCTACGATGAGGCAGGTATCACGAAGCCCCGGGAAGAAATCAGCATGACCGAAGTGCATGACTGCTTCTCCATCACCGAACTGGTTACCATGGAAGATCTGCAATTGTCCGATGAGGGACAGGCGGTTCGGGATGTCCTTAACGGTGACTTCGATGCCGACGGTCGGATTCCGTGCCAGATTGACGGTGGCCTGAAATGCTTCGGTCACCCCATCGGCGCATCGGGCATGCGAATGATCTATGAGAACTACCTGCAGTTTCAGGGGCGGGCTGGAGCGCGCCAGCTCAAGGATCCCCGGCTTGCCTTGAACCATAACCTGGGTGGTTTTCCTCACCAGAACATTTGCAGCATTTCCATTATAGGTCGCTACGAATAAGGCGGGTCAGTGTGTGGCCGGGCGTCCGGCCACAGTGGTACGCCCCTTAAACAACCAGATTCGGGAAGGTGTCGTGATGAGTGTCAGTGAACAGGTCGCAGCTCTGGAGCAGGCGGGACGCTGTGTCAGTCAGGTCCGAGTGAATGTTCAGCAGGCCCTGAAGAATCTCCAGTCGTTTTCCATGGTGAACGGCAAGCTGGATTCCGATCTGCTGGATAAGCACCAGTTGAGCTGCTACGAGCTGGCTTTCTGTGCCGCCGAGCTTGCCGCTTCCGACGCCGTATGCCGCTATGCAGCGGACGCGGTGACTGAAGACGAGCTTGCCGCCAGTACGGCGCTGGCGTTTTCCTCCGAAGCGGTCAGTTCGGTGATCCAGCGATTGATCGCCCGTGCCGGCGATATGGGGCTGGACATCGCGGAGTTGTCGGGGCTCTACGCTGACAGCGACATCCGTGAACTGCGCTCCGTGTACGGCAGTGGTGAGTTCCTGGCCTCGGTCGGCGCCACGGTCAGCGAGCGTGGCAGCACCCGCTTGCCGACCCTGCTCAATGAAGACAAAGAAATGGTGCGGGACATGTTCGCACGCTTCGGTGCGGACGTGGTGGCCCCCCTGGCCGAGCAAATCCATCGGGAAGACTTGGATATTCCGGACGAAATCCTTCAGCAGGCGGCTGAACTGGGGTGTTTCGGAATCAGTATTCCGGAGCGTTTTGGCGGCCTGCAGCCGGACGATCGGGACGACAGCCTCGGCATGATCGTGGTGACGGAGGAGTTGTCCAAAGCTTCCCTGGGGGGCGCCGGTTCCCTCATTACCCGCCCGGAGATCGCCGCCAAGGCCCTGCTTCAGGGCGGCACTCAGGCTCAGCAGGAAACCTGGCTGCCCCGTATTGCCTCCGGCGAAACACTGTGCGCCATTGCCATTACCGAGCCCAACTACGGCTCCGATGTAGCCTCGCTGGGTCTGAAAGCGACGCCGGTCGAGGGCGGCTGGGTTCTCAATGGTAGCAAGACCTGGTGCACCTTCGCCGGCAAAGCCAGCCTGCTGGTCACCATGGCTCGCACCGAGCCCGACCCGGCATTGGGGCACAAGGGGCTGAGTCTGTTCCTGGTGGAGAAGCCGGCAACACCAGGCCACCGCTTTGACCATCGCCAGCCCGGTGGTGGCACCATTTCCGGCAAAGCCATTGCCACGCTCGGCTACCGCGGCATGCATTCCTACGATGTGTTCTTCGAGGACTACTTCGTGCCAGCGGACCACCTGATTGGTGAGGAAGCGGGCCGGGGCAAGGGCTTCTATTTCACTATGGCCGGTTTCGCTGGCGGTCGCATCCAGACCGCCGCCCGGGCTACGGGGGTCATGCAAGCCGCATTCGAAAAGGCGCTGGGATACTCCCGGGAGCGTAAGGTGTTTGGCAGTGCGGTGGGGGACTACCAACTGACCCGCGTAAAACTGGGGCGAATGATGGCCACGCTTACCGCCTCCCGCCAGTTCAGTTATTCGGTAGCGCGGATGATGGATGAAGGGGCGGGCCAGATGGAGGCCAGCCTGGTGAAGCTGTTCACCTGCCGTGCTGCGGAATGGGTAACCCGGGAAGCCATGCAGATTCACGGTGGCATGGGGTACGCGGAAGAATCGGCCGTCAGCCGCTATTTCGTCGATGCCCGGGTGCTGTCGATTTTCGAGGGCGCGGAGGAAACCCTGGCCCTGAAAGTTATTGCGAGAAACCTGGTGGGTAACGCCTGAGCGCCGGCAAATTGTATTGAACAACATTGATGAATCAAACAAGAGACCTGTAGGAGGGTGTCATGAGCAACAGTAAACTTCTTGAAGGAAAAGTCATCGTCGTCACCGGCGCGGGCCGTGGTATCGGGCGTGCAACATCGCTGATGTTGGCGCAGAGCGGGGCGAAGGTTGTGGTTAACGACATCGGCGGCAGCGCCGATGGTTCCGGTAACGATGCCACACCGGCCCAGGAAGTGGTCGACGAAATCAAGGCGGCTGGGGGTGATGCGGTTGCCAACTTTGACAGCGTGACCGAATGGGAAGGTGGTCAGAAGATCATCCAGTCCGCCATTGATACGTTTGGTCGCATCGACGGGGTGATCAACAACGCCGGTAACCTCCGCGATGTGATCTTCCACAAGATGACCGAGGAAGACTTCGATGCGGTCCTGGCCGTGCACCTGAAGGGTACTTTCAACGTCAGTCGTGCAGCCGCGCCGATCTTCCGTGAGCAGGGTAGTGGAACCTTCGTCAATATGACCTCCACCTCCGGTCTGATCGGTAACTTCGGCCAGGCTAACTATGCCGCTGCCAAGATGGGCGTTGTTGGTCTGTCCAAGTCCATGGCGCTGGACATGCAGCGTTTTGGTGTGACCTCCAACTGCATCGCGCCCTTCGCCTGGAGCCGTCTGATCGGCAGTATCCCGACCGACAGCGAAGAGCAGAAAGCCCGGGTGGCCAAGATTCAGCAAATGACCCCGGACAAGATTGCCACCCTGGCAGTGTCCCTGTGCAGCGACCAGGCGAAGAACGTTACGGGCCAGATCTTTGGTGTTCGCAACAACGAGATCTTCCTGTTCAGTCAGCCGCGCCCATTCCGTTCCGCACACACCTCCGAGGGGTGGACGCCGGAAACCGTTCTGGATCGTGTGCTGCCGGCCTTTGAAGCCGATTTCTATCCATTGAGCCGTTCCGCTGATGTATTCAGCTGGGATCCGTTCTGATTCCTGCATGACACCGAAGTATCCTTCCGGCCCCTGGGGCCGGAAGGATACTTCGGTACGGACGTAACAACAAAGGAGCGCCATTGTGGCCATCGATTACGATAAGCTGATGAATCGCAAGTTCGAGCGCCTCGAACACACCTACACTGAGAAAGACACCATTCTCTATGCCCTGGGCGTCGGCATGGGTATCGACCCACTCGATGAAGACTGTCTCCAATTTGTCTACGAAGATGGCCTGAGGGCACTGCCCAGCCTGGCAAACGTGCTGGCGTATCCTGGCTTTTGGGCGAAGGAATCGGATACCGGGATTGACTGGGTCAAGATTCTTCATGCGGGTCAGGAAATGATCATGCACAGGCCGTTGCCCGCCTCCGGGCAGGTTGAGGCAACCACCAAAATCACCGACATTATCGATAAGGGTGAAGGCAAGGGCGCGTTGATCATTTCCGAACGTACGGTGCGTGACAGTGCCACCGGAGAGGACCTTTGCACGCTGGTCAGCACGACCCTGGCCCGTGGCGATGGCGGTTTTGGCGGCCCGGCGGTTGCGTCTCCCAAGCCGGACCCGATTCCCGAGCGAGCGCCAGACCAGATGTGTGAGCTGCCGACGCTTGCCCAGGCTGCACTGATCTATCGCTTGTCCGGCGACTTTAATCCCTTGCACGCTTCACCGGAAGTGGCCAGGGCTGCCGGATTCAAGGCGCCCATACTCCATGGCCTGTGTACCTTCGGTGTAGCAACACACGCCATTCTCAAGACCTTGTGCGATTACGATCCGGCCAGGTTCCATCGCATCCGTCTGCGCTTTTCATCACCGGTCTATCCCGGTGAGACCATTCGCACGGAAATCTGGCGCAATGGTGATGAGGTGGCCTTCCGCTGTCGTGTTGTCGAGCGCGATGTGGTGGTGATCAACAATGGCTATGCCGAGGTCAGCTGATGCAGAGCATACTTTCAGGATTCCGCGTTGTTGAAGGCAGCGCGTTCGTTGCGGCCCCATCGGGTGGGATGACATTGGCACAACTGGGGGCCGATGTTATCCGCTTCGACCCGATTGGCGGCGGCATTGATTACAACCGCTGGCCGGTGACCGCTGATCAGAAAAGTCTTTACTGGCACAGCCTGAACAAGGGCAAGCGTTCCATTGCCGTGGACTTCCGGCGCCCGGAGGGCCAGGAACTGCTGACCCGGCTGATTACCGCTCCCGGTGACGATGCCGGCATGTTCCTGACCAACTTCCCGGCCAAGGGGTGGTTGTCCTATGACCGCCTGAAGGCTTATCGGGATGATCTGATCTACCTGAACCTGAAGGGCGACCGTCATGGTAAAGGAGCACTGGACTATACCGTCAACTGCAAGGTGGGCTTTCCATCGATCACCGGTGTGGGCCGGAGCAAGTCGATTCCGCCGCTGAACAATCCATTGCCGGCCTGGGATGTGATCACCGGACAGCAGATTGCACTGGGATTGTTGACGGCTGAACGTCATCGGCTGAAAACCGGAGAGGGGCAGTTGGTGACAATCGCCCTGGCGGACGTTGCCCTGGCAACGCTGGGTAACCTCGGTTATATCGCCGAAGCGATGATTAACGGCACCGAGCGTGACGCTATCGGCAACGATCTCTACGGTACCTATGGTCACGATTTTGCCTGCCAGGATGGCGAACGGGTGATGGTGGTCGGGGTGAGCCCGAACCAGTGGCGGGCGCTGGTTGAGGTTACCGGCACCGCGAATGAAATCAACGAACTGCAAACCCGCATGGGGCTCGATTTCCGCAAGGAAGGGGACCGCTATCAGGGGCGGGAGCAGATTACCGAGATATTCCAGCCCTGGTTCGCGCAGCGTCCATTCAGCCAGGTGGCAAATGAACTAGACAATGCCGGTGCGTGCTGGGGTAAGTACCAGACCATCAAGGAAACTGTGGAGTCGGATATTGACTGTTCGACGGACAATCCCTTGTTCCAGATGGTGAAGCAGCCTGGCATCGGGAAGTATCTGATGCCGGATCACCCGCTGAATTTCACCTCACTGGAACGGGAGCCGGTGCGGCGGGCTCCGAAACTGGGTGAGCATACCGAGGAAATCCTTGCCGACACCCTCGGCCTGTCCACACCAGAGATCGCCAGGCTGTTTGACCAGAAGGTCGTGGCCGGGGCTGACTAAACATAATAATACCATTCGCCGGCACGGTTGCCGCGGGATGGCGTGGGAGGCATGGTATGGGACCGCTACATGGCGTCCGTATTATTGAGTTGGCCGGTATCGGCCCCGGGCCGTTCTGCGGCATGGTGCTGGCGGACCTGGGCGCAGAAGTGATCAGCGTGGAGCGCATTGGTGCTCAGGCAGAGAAGCCCGCACTGGACTGCAGTCGCAGGGGCAAACGATCCATTTCCCTCAACCTCAAGAGCGAGGCCGGTGTCGAGGCCCTGTTGAAGCTGGTGGAAAGTGCCGATGCCCTGTTTGAAGGATTCCGCCCCGGGGTGGTCGAGAAACTGGGTATCGGCCCCGAGCAGTGCCTTGAGCGTAACCCGAAACTGATCTACGGGCGCATGACGGGATGGGGGCAGTATGGCCCGATGTCGCAGGCCGCCGGGCATGATATCAACTATATCTCTCTTACCGGGGCGCTTCATGCTATAGGCCGTCCGGGAGAGAAGCCGGTGCCGCCGCTGAATCTGGTCGGCGACTTTGGTGGTGGCGGCATGTTCCTCGCTCTGGGCATCGTGTCGGGGATACTTGAAGCACGGACATCAGGCAAGGGCCAGGTCATCGACGCCGCCATGACCGATGGTTCCGCCGTACTGATGTCGATGTTCAACACGGCCTATGAGATGGGGCGCCATTCCCTGGAGCGGGGCACCAATCGGCTTGATGGCGGCGCCCACTTCTACGACACCTATGAAACCCGCGACGGTAAATACATCTCGATCGGCTCCATCGAACCCCAGTTCTACAATCAGCTGCTTGAGGTGGCCAACCTGCCGCGCGAGCGTTTCGGGCAACAGATGGACCGATCCCGCTGGCCCGAGCTCAAGCAGGCCATTGCGGACGTGTTCCTGCAGAAAACCCGGGATGAGTGGTGTGAGTTGATGGAAGGGACCGATATCTGCTTTGCACCGGTCCTCGATCTGAAGGAAGCCCAGAAACACCCCCACAACCTGGCTCGTCAGACCTATGTGGATGTAGGCGGTATCAAACAGCCGGCACCCGCACCCAGGTTCAGTCGCACGGAGCCTTCTGTCCGGCATGAAGCCCGGCCTTACGGCGCCGATACCGATGCGGTACTGGCCGAAGTGGGGTATAGCGCTGAACAACTTGACGAGATGCGGGCGCAGTCGGCGTGTGGTTGACGATCCGTCGCACCGGCAAGGCCTGTTCAGGAGGACGATAACAGAATGACCCATTTACTCTACGAAGTAGAAAACAACGTTGCCTATCTGACCATGAATCGTCCGGAAGCCCGCAATGCGCTTTCGATCGAGATGCGGCAGAAACTGCTTGAGACGCTCCAGACTCTGGAAGCGGACGACAATGTCCGTTGTGTGGTTCTCCGGGGGGCGGGTGAACACTTCCTGGCCGGTGGCGATGTGAAGTCGTTCATGGAGTTCACCGAGCTCACACCGCAACAGCGTCGACTGACCTTTGTGAATCGCATCCACGGTCTCAACACGATCATGTACACCATGCGGCGCCTGCGCAAACCCATCATTGCCAGCGTTCGCGGGGCGGCGGCCGGCGCTGGGGTCAGCCTGGCGCTGTGCTGTGATCTCGTGGTCGCGGCCGAGGACGCGTTTTTCACCCTGGCTTATTCCCACATTGCCAGCAGCCCGGACGGTGGCGCCTCCTATTATCTGCCGCGCCTGGTCGGCACCAAGAGAGCGATGGAAATCGCACTGCTCGGGGATCGGTATACCGCCGGGCAGGCTCTGGACATGGGGCTGATCAACCGGGTGGTGGCAACTGAAGAGCTGCAATCCGAAACCCGGACTCTGGCAGAACGACTGGCCAGCGGGCCCACCAAGGCCTACGACAACATCAAAAAGCTGATCCTTGAGTCGTCGGACAACTCCCTGGAAGAACAGCTGCAGTCGGAGGCCGAAACCTTCGGTGACAGCGCCATGGCCGAGGACTGGGTCGAGGGTGTCAGGGCATTCAACGAAAAGAGACCCCCGAAGTTTACCGGGCGCTGAGCCGGGTAAGGGGAGCGAGGAAGTTCACAGGAGACACGCAGTGACAAATACAACAATCGATAAGGCGTCGTTCAAAGGCATTGTCTGTGGCAGCAGGCACCTGACCCATGAAGAATTCCAGCACAACATCCGTCAGGCCGCCAACGGTTTCAAGCGTATGGGCGTGCAGCCGGGCGATTGTGTCGGCATCTTCATGCGCAATGATATTCCGTTCCTGACGGCCAACCATGCGGCGAATTATGTAGGGGCCTATGGCGTTCCTATCAACTGGCATCTGGCCGGGGAAGAGCTGGAATATATCCTCAAGGATTGCGGTGCCAGGGTCATGGTGATCCATGCCGACCTGTGGCGCCGGATTCATCAGGCCATCCCTGGCGATGTCCAGTGCCTGGTGGTGGAAACACCGGAGGACATCCGGGCGGCGTTTGATCTGGATCCGGACGCCTGCGCCGTACCGGAGGGACAGACCAACTGGCAGACCTGGCTGGCTGCCGAGGAGCCTATCGCGGAACCGGCGCAGGCGGGACCGTCATCCATGTTGTATACCTCGGGCACAACCGGACATCCCAAGGGTGTGCGCCGCGTTACCCTGGATCAGGAAGGCGCGGCACAGATGCGTGATTTTCGCTCCAGGGTCTACGGCTGCGCGCCCGGGGCTCGCTGCATGGTGCCCGGTCCGCTCTATCACAGCGCCCCGAACGGCTACAGCATGCAGGCTTCCAAGATCAGTGATCTGTTGGTGATCGCCCCCCGCTTTGATGCCGAGGGAGTACTGCGGCTCATTGAGGACTACAAGCTGACGGCGGGCATTATGGTCCCCATCATGTTCATTCGCATGCTGAAACTGCCTGAAACGGTGCGCAACCGGTATGACCTGTCGTCACTGGAGTTCATTATTCACGCGGCGGCGCCCTGTCCGGCGGATGTGAAGCGCAAGATGATCGAATGGTTCGGGCCGGTGATCAACGAGTTCTATGGCTCTACCGAATCCAGCGCGGTGGTTGCTTGCAATTCCGAGCAGGCGCTGGCGAAACCGGGCAGCGTGGGCAAGACGGTCCCGGAGGCGGAACTCCGCATACTGGATGAACAGGGCAACTGCCTGCCTCCTAACACCGTCGGGGAAATCTACTCCCGGTTCCCGTTGCTGGATTTCACCTATCACGGCAAACCGGAAGCCAGGGCGGAAATTGACCGGGATGGCTTCATCACCTCGGGCGACATGGGCTATCTGGATGAGGATGGTTTTTTGTTCATTGCAGACCGGGTCAAGGATATGGTGATCTCCGGAGGTGTGAACATCTATCCGGCGGAAATCGAGTCGGTGTTGCACAACTACCCGGGTATCAAGGATTGTGCGGTCTTCGGGATTCCCGATGAAGAGTTTGGCGAATCGGTGATGGCGGTGGTTGAGGCGGAAGGCGCTAATGATATCTGTGTAGACAAAGTTAAAGCCTATCTCCGTGAGCATCTCGCGGGTTTCAAGGTGCCAAAAACCATCGAGATTGGATCAGACCTGCCACGGGAAGATTCGGGCAAGATTTTTAAGCGTCGCCTGCGTGACAAGTATTGGCAGCAGGCTGGCCGGAAGATCTGAGGTTGCCATACTGCTGGCATGCATACGGCCTCCTGGGCTTTCCGGGGCTCAGTATCCGCGGAATGCCGGCCGCCTCCTGCGATGACGAGCATCGATTGCTTCGGCGAAATCCTCGGTGTTGAAGGCCATTTGCTGGCATTCGGCCTCCAGGCTAAGTGCGGAGGAGAGATCCAGTGTCGCGGCCATCGCCACTTCTTTCTTGATCAGGCCGAGAGCGGTGGTTGGTCCGGACGCCAGTTCGCAGGCCAATTCCTCGGCTGCCATCCAGAGCTGATCATTGTCCACTACTTTGTGGGCCAGCCCCCAGGCAAGTGCCTGCTCTGCCCCGAAGGTACCGCCGGTCAGTGCGAGCGCGGCTGTACGTCGTGGGCCGAGGGCGCGGGTCATAAACCAGGAGTTGCCGCCGTCCATGACTGCGCCAATACGGGCAAAGGAAATATGAAATGCTGCATCCCGGTTCACCAGCATAAGATCAGAGGCCAGGGCAAGGCTTACGCCCGCGCCTGCAGCAGGGCCATTGACGGCAGCTATGACCGGCACCGGCAGGCTGGTCAGCCGCCTGATGATCTGATTGATTCCGTTTTCCACCTGGTCACCAATGGTTGTGCGCCGGGTGAGGATTTCATCCGGCTGGACATCGGCGCCGCTGCAGAATCCTCGGCCGTTGGCGCGGATTACAATGGTGCGAACATTCAGGTCTGACTCCTGTTTTGTAAGCAGCCGGAGTAACTCCGTGCGCATCTCGTTGCTCATCGCATTGAGGCGGTCAGGTCTATTCAAGGTAATGGTCAGAATGTTGTTGTTTATCTCATGTATTGTATCGGCCATGATTACTCCAGATGTTATTGTCTTTTGGCGATTTGTCGACTGATCTATCGGTATTTAAAAGTAACCCGGAATTGCTCTTTAATCTGACTTTTGGCATATCCGATCGGCATGGAAAATATAGATAAATTATAACTGCGCCAATGCAGGCATAGTGATAGCGTTGAGTCCCATTCCTGGTGATCTTGCAATCCGGATTTTACAAAAAGGATAACCGTAGCGACATCATTCATGGCCAACAGATTGTGAGAGTAATATGAGTGACGCAAACTTACAGTTTGAAGATTCAAATATGAGCGGTTTTCGGGAAGTTCTAGGGTTTTCCGTAACTGACTGGGAGCCTGGTCGTGCTGTCATTACCGCAGAGATGACTGAACGTCATCTCAATCGTAATGGTTTTGTTCACGGTGGGGTATTTGTGTCCTTGCTGGATAGTGCCGCAGGGCTTTGCGGAACATACTGCTCGGTGCCCGGCAACGTCAGGCGTTGCATTACGATATCGCTTAACACCCATTTCATGAATCCATTGCAAGCAGGGGTGGTGCGGATCGAAGCTGAGATGGTCAGCCGCGGCAGGAAGATATTTTTCGTCCAAGGAAGAATTACTTGCGGAGAGCTTCTGATCGCGACAGGCCAAGGCACCTTTCGCTATGTCCTGGGAGGCGAAAATGAGGAGGGTGTTCCCGTAGATTGACGTCCGTCAAGTCATGCCTGTCTGGCATGGAATTTATAAAATATGGGACGTTGTTGATATTGCTTTGCGGTGGTAGCTTGATCCTGTGAAGTGGATGCGTGTCATCCGCCACATCCAACAAAAACAAAACCCCATACGAGGAACAACATCATGATAACAAAATTCAAGTCGCTGACCTTCGGGTTTGTCCTGGCGATGGCCGGGGCTGCCCAGGCCTCCGCTGAGGTTGTGCTGCGTTACGCAGAACCAGGGCCTAACCGCGGTACCCGCGCTGCAGCCGTGCAGTTTTATGCAGATGAAGTTGAGCGCCTGTCAGGTGGCGACATCAAGGTTGATATCCATTGGGGTGGTGCGCTGCTCAAGTGGAGTAGTGTCATGAATGGTGTCTCTGCGGGTAGTGCCGATCTTGGCTCTGTGCTTTCTCTATTGGAGCCTCAGGAGCTCAAGGCGCTGGCTATTGGCGATATTCCACTTGAATACGCTGATCCCTGGGTTGGTATGCGGGCCATGTACGACTTGATGACCTCAGCGTCCCAACTTCAACAGTCCCTCGCCGATCAGTCGCTCGTCTATCTCAGCAACTTCAGTACAACCGGCGTCCAGTTCGAGTGCACCGAGGATAATCAGATTCGCACCGTTGATGATATCAAGGGCAAGCGTATTCGGGCCACCGGCACCTATGCCAAAGTGCTGACGGAACTGGGTGCTCACACTGTTAGCATAACTTATGGTGAAGTTTATCAGGCACTGGATACCGGCCTGGTCGACTGCCTGGCCAGTTACTTTTACGGCATGGAAGCCTACAAGACTTATGAAGTGGTAGAGACAGTGACCCGGGTCGACTGGGGGCAGCTGCTTGGTTTTGCCATTGTGATCAACAAGTTTGCATGGTCCGATTTAAATGACGAGCAGCAGGCCATTATGCTGCAAGCCGGATCAAAAATGATTGATCACTTTGCCCGTCTGACGATCGGGCATGCAGAGGAGGTGGCCAAAACCCTTGCGAACGGAGGTTTTGGCAAGGTGGTTCCGGTAATCCGGATGGCGCCCGAAGAGCGCCAGAAGATTCTCGAAGCCACGCTCCCGTTCCGTGATAGCTGGATTCAGGACGCAAATCGTCGTGGAATGGATGGACAGCGGATCTGGGACAGGTACATCGGACTGCTCGAGCAGTATCAGTCCGAATTCGAGGTTAATGGCTACCCTTGGCAGAGCTGACATTTAGAGAGCACGTTCGACTTCAAGCTGTTTGGCTTTGGATGGACCATTGAGAGAGGTGTGGGCAACCACGCCGTACTTTGAATAACAAGAGGTTAAAAGCAATGACTGCCAAAAAAACGTTGAAATTTTGGGCTCTTGGCTCCGTACTCTCGCTTGCTACATTAGGTCATGCAATGGCAGAGACTACATTTCGTTTCGCCGCATCAATTCCAAACCGCGGGGCTCGGGCAGAGGCAATTCAGTTTTTTGCAGATCAACTGGAGGCGCAGTCCGGTGGCAACATGAAGCTGGACATTCACTGGAGTGGTGCGCTGCTAAAGTATAGAGCGATTCTCGGTGGCGTCAGTTCTGGAGCCGCCGATATGGGGTCGGTGCTGGCCGCCTATGAGCCACAGAAAATGCGGGCTCTGAGTGTTGGTGATATTCCGGTGCCGCAGGCCGATTCCTGGGTTGGTATGCGGGCCATGTATGAGCTGATGACTACCAACGAGCAGTTGCAGCACGAGTTTGAAGAGGCCGGAGTAGTATACATCACTAACTACACTACCAGCGCGATAGAGTTCGAATGTGGGGGTGGCGTGCGAATCGAGAAGCTGGAGGATTTTGCCGGTAAGAGAATTCGGGCCACCTCCATCTATGCCAATGTTCTCGACGACGCTGGCGCAAACATCGTGAACCTCAGCTACTCCGAAGTGTATCAGGCCCTGGATACCGGGCTGGTGGACTGTTCTGGTGGCTACCTATACGCCATGCGGGCATTCAAGACCCCGGAGGTTACTACCAGCGTGGCACTCACTAACTGGGGCCAGATCGCCGGTTTCGCCATGGTTATGAACAAATGGGCCTGGGATGACCTGACAAGTGAGCAGCAGAAACTTTTGCGACAGGTGGGCTCCGAAATGGTCGATTCCTTTGCCGAAAGGGTGATTGCTGACAACCAGAAAGTGATCGAAAAGCTGCCTACTGGTGAACTGGGTAATGAGGTCGAAGTTATTGAATGGTCGGACGAAAGTCGCGCTGAACTGTTTGACGAATCAGAAAAATACATTAATGCATGGATTGCGGATATGAATAGGGCCGGTCTAAATGGCCAGGCCATCTGGGACGAGTATCAGTCCCTGTTAACCAAGTATCAGGCGGAGCTGGACGAAAACGGTTACCCGTGGAACCGGAGCTGATTGACTGAAGTCGTGAGGCCCACGGCCGGTGGCAAAGCCATCGGCAGATCCTGGGTAACCTACACTGATTTGACAACAATAAACAACTTTTCAGTAATCGGGACTCGTCCGGGTTCGGACGGGTTCTTATGGAGGTGCATATGGTCGTCACCGAGCGTTCGGAACGACTGCAGTCTGAAGGCTCATCGACTGCTCCCCTGGGAGTGATGAGGTGTGCAAGGGGCACTCTGGCCTGGCTGGAGAACGTGTTTTTGCTGATCGCTGTGGTGTGTATTCTAGGTCTATGCGTCGTCATAGCCAGCAGCGTTCTGTTACGGACATTTGCTTCTTCCGGAATACCGGATGAGGTCGTGATTGTCGGCGAACTGATGATTGGTGCACTCGTATTACCGCTGGCATTCGTGGCCGCTGATCGTGGTTTTATTGCCGTGGAAATCTTCACCCAGTTGTTGGGGCCAAAGGTACAGCAGCTGTTAAATGTGTTGACCGTGTTTGTGGGTTTGATTGCGGTGACACCGATTACCTTCGCGGCGTTTATTTCCGTGGTTGATGCTTTCGAGTCCGGCTCCTATTTTTTTGGCCTACTGGAGCTGCCCAAGTGGCCGGGGCACACCCTGTTCTTTCTGGGTTATTTCCTGTTTTTTGTACGGCTGATTGATCTGGCTCTCCATGACGGCCTGGAGGCCCTGGGCGTCATCAATCGCAAACAGCCGGAAACCGCAGATGAGGCCGAGCACTAATGGAACCGTCCGTTATTGGCAGTTGGGGCTTTGGGGCCGCGCTGGTGTTGATGATTCTGCGGGTACCCATCGCCTACGTGCTGGTTGGCGTGGCGTCGGTGTGCTCGCTGCTGGCCTACGCGTGGCGGCCGGGTGGCGAGTTCATGTTTGAGCGCGGTCTGCGCCCTGCCATGGCATTGATCGAGTCCAATGCCTTTGATTTTATCCATTCCTATTCGCTGAGCATGATCCCGCTGTTCATTGCGGCCGGGCACATTGCCTATCATTCCCGTATTACCACAGACATCTACGAGGCGGTTCGGGTGTGGCTGGCAAAAATGCCGGGTGGGTTGGCGATCGCGTCATTGTTCGGTTGCGGGGGGTTCTCCGCGATCACGGGTTCCAGCCTGGCCTGTGCATCCTCCATGGGGCGTATCTGTGTGCCTGAAATGCTGCGTTTTGGGTACAACAAGCAGCTTGCGACCTCCACCGTTGCCATGGGGGGCACGCTGGGGTCCCTGATTCCTCCGAGTGTCCTGTTTATTCTGTATGGCATGTTTACGGAGCAGTCGGTAAACAAGCTGTTTCTGGCAGGCGTTTTGCCAGGCATTCTGACGATTACCGGCTTTATTATTGTGGTCGTTATCTGGGCCATGCTGAAGCCGGGCGATGCCCCGGCTCCGAAAGACCTGAACTTTACCGGTCGTGACCGGCTGAAAGCCGCGATCAAGGGCTGGCCGGCGCTGATGCTGATGACGATCATCATCGGTGGTATCTATGGCGGTTTCTTCACTGCCACCGAGGCCGCCGCTATCTGCCTGGTGTTTGCGCTGACATTTGGGGTTCTGTCCCGCCGCCTGACCTGGGAGGATTTCCTGAGCTCCATGAAGGAGACGGCGTTCCAGTCCGCATCCCTGTTCTTCATCGCCATTGGCGCCAAGATATTCGTTTCCTTTGTATCCCTTACCGGCGTGACGGGGGCCTTCGTAGACTTCGTTGCTAGCCTCGGGCTGGAAAACTGGATGGTGCTTTTTAGCATTGTGTTGCTCTATGTGGTGTTGGGCATGTTCCTGGATTCCATCGGCACCATGCTGCTGACCCTGCCCTTTGTGATTCCACTGGTGGAAGGCATGGGTATGGATCTGATCTGGTTTGGCGTTGTGGTGGTCAAGCTGTTGGAAATTGGATTGGTGACGCCGCCCCTCGGCATGAATGTCTTCGTCATTAATAGTGTGGTGACGAAAGAGATCAAGGTACACACGATCTTCTTCGGTGTTATGAAGTTCTTGGTGGCGGATCTTATTGTGCTGGCGCTGCTGGTTTCGTTCCCCATTATCTCCCTGCTGATTCCACACAGCATGGGATGATGAAGGGTAACAAAGGTCAGGGGTTCGTTTTCAATGGCTGCAAGGAACTGGATTGATGTTAGCTGAGAGTGCGTATGCAGTGTCGGTGGTGAACCTGCTGGAGAAGGCAGCGGGCCGCTGGCCCGATAGTCCTTCGGTGACTTACGAGGGATATTCGTACACCTGGATTGAGACGTATGAGCGCTGCCAGCGTCTGGCCCGGGCATTGGCGAACCAGGGAGTGGGACCGGGGGCTCGGGTAGCCTACCTTGGCTACAACTCCCACTGGTGCTTTGAACTCTTCTTCGCTGCACCGATGGCAGGAGCTGTTGCGGTGCCGGTAAACTTCCGCCTGTCCGAGGGCGAAATGATTGAGTGTGTCGAGGATGCCGAACCAACGGTGTTGCTGGTCGACAGCCATCACGTTGAGCACGCCGGGGCGATCAGCCGGGCATGTCCCAGGCTGGAGACTCTGGTGTATTCGGGGGAGGGAGCTGTACCGGAGGGTTTCCTGAGTCATGAGGAACTGTTGTTGAGTGCTGTAGAAACGGAGCTTCAGCCCAGCGGCAACGATGATACCCTGATTATTTTCTACACAGGCGGCACAACGGGACGCTCCAAAGGTGTCATGCTGACACATATCAACCTGTTCACCAATGCGCTTGGCGGTATCCCATTTTACCGGCTGATCGAGAGAGAAACCCATTTGCTGGCGGGGCCCATGTTCCACACCGCTGCCGGTTCACGGGTCTATACCGCCACCATGATGGGCACCCACACGGTGATTCTTTCCAGGTTTGATGTGCTGGACACCATGCGGACCGTGGAAAGTCATCTCATCAATACCATGCAGGTGGTGCCAACCATGCTGCAGTTGATGTTTGATCACCCTCGATTTGCCGAGTTTGATTTGTCCAGTCTGCGGATGATCACCTATGGCGCATCGCCCATTCCGGTGGCGTTAATGGAGCGAGCGCTGAAACTTTTGCCGACAGTCTCCTTTGCTCAGTCATACGGAATGACAGAAGCGTCCCCCGTGGTGACGGTGCTGGATGGTGAGGATCACTCTCTCGAGGCGGCCCGTTTACCACGGCTCGAATCGGTTGGGCGGGCGGTCTTCCATAACCAGGTCCGTATCGTCAACGTAGAGCGTCAAGTGTTGGGTGTCGGTGAGGTGGGTGAAATTGCCGTAAAGGGCGCAAGCATCATGAAGGGCTACTGGCGCGCGCCGGAATTAACCTCCGCAGTGCTTCAGGATGGCTGGTATTACACCGGGGACAGCGGCTACCTGGACGAGGATGGCTACCTGTTCCTGGTGGGACGGATCAAAGACATGATTGTCAGTGGCGGGGAAAATGTCTATCCAATAGAAATTGAAAATATTCTATCGCGCCATCCTGACATTAAAGAGTCTGCGGTTATTGGTGTGCCTCATAAAAAGTGGGGCGAATCTGTTCATGCCGTGGTAAGGCTGGCCGATGATGCGGTGGTAAGTAAGGACGATATTATCCGTTACTGCAGGGAGCGCATCGCCCATTACAAGTGCCCCACGGGGGTGACCTTCATGGAGCAGCCGCTTCCGGTATCGGCAGTTAACAAGATTCTTAAGTCAGAGCTCAGGAAGATGATTTCCGACGGTAATGAGTGATATTTTGAGGTTGTGGTGATTATGGATAGTATCCGTTTTAATTTTCCCGCCCCCGAGATTGATGACAGTGTCGATCAACTCCGTAAAGACGTCCGTTCGTTCCTGCAGGACGAAATTCGCAATGGCAGCTTTCGCCCCACGACAGATTGCTGGTGCGCCGGTATCGATCCCGCATTCAGCCGCAAACTGGGGCAGCGCGGCTGGATTGGTGTGACGTGGCCAAAACAGTACGGCGGCCGGGAGCTCAGTGCCCTGCATCGCTACGTCATCACAGAGGAACTGCTGGTTGCAGGTGCACCTGTACATGCGCACTGGATCGCCGATCGCCAGAGCGGTCCGCTGATCCTGGCAACGAGCACGGAAGAGATGAAACGTACTATTCTCCCTCGTATTGCAGCCGGCGAATGTTTCATCGCTCTGGGGCTCAGCGAGCCGGAATCGGGTTCGGATCTCGCTTCGGTGCGGACGCGTGCGCATCGTGTCGAGGGCGGCTGGGAAATTACCGGCACCAAGCTGTGGTCTTCCGGCGCCCACCACTGCCAGTACATGACGGTATTGGCACGCACCGGAGAGCGGGACGACCGGAAACGCCACGACGGCCTGACCCAGTTTCTGGTGCCGCTGGATTCGCCGGGGGTCACCGTTCGGGGTATCCGTGACATGAGCGGCGTGGAGCACTTCAATGAAAGTCATTTTGAAAAAGTGTTTGTTGCCGACGATGCCGTGCTTGGAGCGGTGGGCGAAGGCTGGAAGCAGATCACCAGTGAACTTGCCCTGGAACGTTCAGGCCCAGAACGTTTTCTGAGTACTTTTATTGCCCTGGAAAAGGCTATTCAGCGGGGGGCAGCATCGATGGAGAAGCGGCAGGCCGTAGTCGTTGGCAGCATTCTGGCACGTATTCGTGGGTTGCGCGCCATGTCGTTGGGCGTGGCGGCGTTACTTGGCCAGGGACAGTCACCAGATGTGGAGGCCGCCCTGGTGAAGGATCTGGGAACGCGTCTGGAGCAGGATGTCATTGAACGTTTGCGTGAGTTCTGGCCTATCCAGATGAAACCGGATGCCGGGGACGAATTGCAGAACTTGCTGTCCGACAGCCTTTTGAGGCAACCGTCGTTCACGCTTCGCGGGGGTACCAATGAGGTTCTCAAAGGCATTGTCGCCAGAGGTATGGGGCTGAGGTAAGCCACGTCTGGTAGATGCCGACTGGCGCGGAATTCATCAGGGGATGCAATATGGAAGAAACAGATCAGCTTATTCTCGATACAGCCAACCGGCTGTTCTCTGATCATTGTGGCGCCGAGGTGGTTAACCGGTCGGAAACCGGTCAATTCCCCGGGGCGTTGAGCGATACCGTGATCTCCGCCGGTCTTCCGCTGGCCTGGGTGTCCGAGGAGGCAGGTGGAGTGGGCGGTTCCCTTGCCCTGGGGTTTCACCTGATCCGTCTGGCCGCCCGTTATGCCACGCCGGTACCTCTCGTAGAGACCATGGTGGCCAACCTGGTGCTGGCCAAAAGCGGGCTAGAAGTTGCGGACATCTGGGCGGCGCTGGTGTTCGATGGCGGCCCGTTGCCGACCGTGGATAACGGGGCAGTCCACGGTGTGATCAGCCATGCGTCGGGTGTTGTGAACGAACCACTCCTGGTCGTGCCGGTTGTTGATGGGGAGCGGATTAGGGTGGCAACGTTTGCCATGGACAACCTGAACATCGAACCACAAGAGAGCCTGGCAGGCGAACCCCGGGCCAGGGTCAACCTAGAGGGTGTGGTTCCCGTTAAGCTGTCGCCGGTGGTGGATGGCATGAACGAAGATGGCCTCCGGCAATTCTGTGCCCTTGTGAGAGCCTGTCAGATTGTCGGTGCCTTCGAGAAAATAACCGATTTGACTGTCGGTTATGTCAAAGAGCGGAAGCAGTTTGGGCGCCCCTTGGGCAAATTTCAGGCAATCCAGCACAAGGTGGCGGACATTGTCGGTGAAAGCGCCCTGTCCATCGCGGCGGTGGAACAGGCCATCCGGGCGCTGTCGAAACATCCCGAACCATTCAGTGGCGACCAGGCGGTTTTTGTGCCAGTGGCGACCGCCAAGGTGGTGACCTCGGAAGGCGCCGCGACAGTGGCCCGGCTAGCGCATCAGTCCCACGGCGCCATGGGGTTCAGTTTTGAGTACCCGCTACAGCAATTCAGCCGACGTATCTGGTGCTGGCGCGAGGAATACGGATCGGAATTCTACTGGTCTGAACGCCTGGGCATGAATGTTGCGGGCGAGCTATGCAAGGTCGATGCTGGGACGCGACAGGTCTGGGATATTGTGTCCCGTTAGTAGCAACAGGGAGAATTCATGAAACCGTTTGATGATGTGGCGATCGAGTGGCATGACCATGTCGCCGTGGTAGAAATTCGCCGGCCGCCTCTGAACTTCTTTGATGTCCGTCTCATAGAGCATATTGCCGAATGCTTTGAGTCTCTGGAACAGGATCACCGCTGTCGTGCGATCGTGTTGGCCGCCCAGGGGAAGGCGTTTTGCGCCGGCGCCGACTTTTCCTCCAACGGAAGTGACCTGTTCGAGGCGGAATCGGACAACAGTGCGATTACCCTGTATAAGGCCGCCGCGCGTCTGTATTCCTGTGCAAAGCCGGTGGTCGGAGCCATTCACGGCGCCGCGATCGGTGGTGGCCTTGGGCTTTCCCTAGTGCCTGATTTTCGCGTGGTTTGTCCGGAGACACGGTTCGCTGCCAACTTCGTCAAACTCGGTATTCATCCGGGCTTTGGTATCAGCCTGATGTTGCCCAGACTGATTGGTCAGCAGCGGGCCAACCTGATGCTGTTGACTGGGTGTCGCATCAAGGGCGAAGAGGCGCTGGAGTTTGGCCTGGCGGACCAGCTGGTGCCTGCCGATCAGGTGCGGGAGCAGGCCATTGCCCTGGCTACGGAAATTGCCCAATGTGCTCCACTTGCGGTCGAATCCACCAGGGCGACGCTTCGGCACGGCATGGTGGAGGAACTCAGGAGCCGGCTGGAGCACGAGTTTGCCGAGCAGGTCTGGCTGGCCAGAACCGACGATCATAAAGAGGGAATGGCGGCGGTCACGGAACGCCGTGAGGGCAACTTCACCCGGTCCTAAGTTTTGAGTTTAAAGCAGTATAAAAAAGAAGGGGGCCAGTGGATGGCCCCCTTCTTTTTTATTTTGGGTGTCGGATTACTCTTACCCGGCCACCCGCGCTTTGGCCGATACGTATTCATCATGCAATCTGGTCACGGTGTCCGCCACCGACGTGAGCTGGGTGATCCCACCAACGCCCTGGCCCGCGCCCCAGATATCCTTCCAGGCCTTGCTCTTGCTACTGCCTCCGCCAAAGCTCATCTTGCTTTTGTCCGATGTGGGCAGGTTTTCCGGGTCCAGCCCCGCTTTCTCTATGCTGCCGCGAAGGTAGTTGCCATGCACCCCGGTAAAGAGGTTGGTGTAGACAATATCGGACGCCGACGATTGCAGGATCATGTCCTTGTAGGACTGCTCGGCATTGGCTTCTTCGGTCGCGATGAAACGCGTGCCCATGTAGGCCATGTCCGCTCCCATGACTTCGGCGCTGAGTACGTGATTGCCCTTGGTGATGGCGCCGCCCAGTATTACCGGGCCATCGAAGAAAGAACGGATTTCCGAAAGCAGGGCAAACGGGCTGAGGGTGCCGGCATGCCCGCCGGCCCCGGCTGTCACCAGAATCAGGCCATCCACACCCATGCTCAGGGCCTTTTTGGCGTGGCGGATATTGGTGACATCGTGGAAAACCAGGCCGCCGTAACTGTGAACCGCCTCAATGACCATCGGGTTGGCCTGGAGGCTGGTGATAATAATGGGCACTCTGTGCTTCACGCATACCCGCGTATCGTGCTCCAGGCGGTCATTGGTGGGATGAGCAATCTGGTTGACTGCGAAGGGCGCCACTTTGGCATTGGGATTGGAGGCCTTGTACGCGGCCAGCTCCTCGCCAATTTCTGTTAACCACTCGTCCAGTTTTTCCGCCGGGCGTGCGTTCAAAGCCGGGAAGGAGCCAATCACGCCACTCTTGCATTGTTCGATCACCATTTTGGGATTGGAGATGATGAACATGGGTGAGCAGAGGACCGGCAGTGTCAGATGATCTTTGATGTTGTCTGGAAGGCCCATGGGAGGTACTCCTGAAGGTTGTGTTTACGCTAGGTTAAAGTAATGCGTAGAGGGTGATGTACATGATGAGCAGCGCACTGGTGCTGAACCATCCATTCCATTCGATGCCAAACCGCAATGGCGAGACACCCGAGAAGCTCGAAATAAAACGCAGTGACGCGGTAAACGGTGATGCCCCCGCAAAAATAGCCCAGGTGATGGCGATTACGGAGGCTTGCACCAGGGGTGAGATATCCAGATCGGGGATCTGCTGGAGTGCCCCGAGCATCAGCGTAACGGTAATGATTGCGTTGATACCGATGAACGAAAACGTCAGCATGATCAGGGATATGCATACCATCAGGGTGGCGTTGCTGATGTTTGCCTGAATAAGGAAATCGCTAGCCGCCTGTGGGTCGATCAACGGAATCAGAATCACGCCGATAAAACCGGACGAGGTGAACAGAACCACCTCATTGCGCTGGTTGGTGAAGGTTTCAGGGAAGGAGCGGCGGATCCGACGCAGAAGTAGCCCGCCCTTCACCCTGGTTCGCTGCCCCCGGTACTGGACCCAGATCCAGATGATGCCGATGACCGGCGCGCACATCAGCAGAGCTGAGAACAGCTGCAGGCCGGTGAGCCGTGCCAGCACATAGGCCAGGCCGGGAATTAGCGCCACCAGGAACACGAGAGGGATCAATTGGACCAGGCCGCCGCCACTGACCCGGTTGGTCTTCGGTTTGGGGTAGGAAAAGCGGTCAAGGATGGCTCCCCACAGGATGAACAACAAGGTCCAGAGGAGCCCCAGCGGTGCGTATTGCTCCCAGGTTAGATCTGGAATGCCAGACAAAACCAGCAACATGGTGACCGACGTTGGCGCCCATAGGGGAACGCCGCAAAACCCACGGAGGGTGGCTGTCAGCATGCGCCGTTGACGAATGCCCCCGATCCTCTGGGTTTCCGGATCGGATGACGGCCGTATCGCACGACGAATCATGGTGCCCAGCACATTGAGAGCACCAATGTTCAGCATCACGCTGAACAGGTGTGACCCGAAGGACATCAGCAGGTAACGACGCCCTGGAGGTTGGTTGACCAGCACCTTGCCACAGCGACGAACCAGGGAAGATGACTTGGCTGATTCACGTAATACGGCCAGTGCGGTCAGGAAGAACGTAAAAAAGGCCGCGCGATCGAGACCCGCGCCCACGGTCGCGCCATCAATCAAATCCGCCAGCCAAAGGCTGATCGCGAGAGTCGGGGCGAGAATGGCAAATATTCGATAGGTCAGGCTGATGCGGGACCACTGCAGGACCACAAACAACAGTAATGCGATGCCGGCTACTGGGCTGGACCAGTGATTCGGAGAGAGTTCCCTGGCGATCGCGCACGCTGAGATGGTGACCAGGCACACCGTTGCCAGATTCTGGCTCACCAGGGTCATGTGGGTAGTCTGAGGGCGACTCAGCGCGATGATACTCACGGTCCCCTGCCGGATTAATCGCGAAAAGCGACAGTATTTTCCAGCAGTTCCCGTGTCGTCCGGGTCCGGTTCGCGTCTACTTCAGGGTCCTCATATCCAAAGCTGATGCCCAGCAGGATGCCTGTCTGGTCACCCAGGCCGAACGCATCGCGTACCAGGTCAGGGTAGGCGCGCATGCTGCCCATGGCACAAGAACTGATCCCGAACGCCTGCATTGAAAGCATCAGGGTCTGGGCATAGATGCCTACGTCAAGGGCGATGGTCGAACCAAACTGGCGATCCATACCAAGAAACACTATGTGGGGGGCGTCAAAGAACTCGAAGTTCCGTCTCACGGCCCGTAACCGACCCTCCTTATCATCCCTTGCGATACCCATTTCGTTGTACAAGGCAACTGCGCAATCGACCTGGCGGGTGCGGTATTCACCTTCGAAACGGGCAACGTAGCTGAAATCGGGGTTGCCGGGGGTGCCATCCCGATGACGCTCCAAAAACTTCCGACGAAGGGTTTCCTTCGTTTCACCAGAAGCCACAAACGCCTTCCAGGGCTGAGTGTTACAGTTGGACGGCGAGGTCCTGGCGAGCTCAAAAATCGACGTCAGAATATCGTGGCTCACTGGGTCGGGAAGAAATCCTCTCACTGAGCGGCGTGTTGTGATGGCGTCGACCAGTGTCATCGTTGGCGTAGTCATGGAATTCCCGGAATTATCAGATGGATTGTTCAGATTGACACGTTAACAAGATTAAGGTCAGTGGAGAAAAGCATATTTTCTATAAAAGCCATGCCGTTTAGGAATGGCTCTTATAGCCGGTGCGATCAGCGGTCTAAGACGCTCAGTTTGTGCCCAGCGGCTCTGTGGTTCTGAGGTCTCTATTGATTCTGCTGGCGGTCTTCTGGAGCTCTTCCAGCAGATACTCCAACACCCCTGGTTCTGCGGCTTTACTCGGAGGCATCGTCAGGTTGATAGCAGCAATGGCCTTGTAGTTTCGATTCCGGATGGGGACAGAAATACCGCACATACCTTCCTCGAGTTCACGGTCAACGATGGACCAGCCTTTGGCGCCGTCGTTCAATATCACCCGTTTTAGTTCTTCCTTGTCGGTAATGGTAAATCGTGTATAGCCAATGATTTCCTGGGTGTCCAAATAATAATCAAGCTCTTCCGGTGGCAGATCCGCCAGTTGAATTCGCCCCAAGGAAACCACGTGAGCGGGTAACCTGCTACCCACATTCAGAGTGCTCTTGAGTAGCTTACGGGTCGGCACCCGCATTACATAGTAGATGTCATAATCCTGAAGGACTGCGATTGAACAGGACTCCTGCACCTTCTGTACCAGTTCTTCCATGTGCCCCTGGGCGAACGACCATATCTCCATGGATGAGAGATAGGAAAAGCCCAGATCCAGAATCTTGGGCGTGAGCCAAAAGTGTTTGCCGTTGGAGTTGGCATAACCCATTGCCGTCAGCGTGTGCAGAAGTCTGCGGGCGCTTGCGCGGGAGATTTCCGAACGTCTTGCCACCTCCGAAAGCGTCAGTCGTGAAGCTCCTTCACCAAAGGCCCGAATCACGTCAAGCCCACGGGCAAAGGATGTCACTACGGCGTTGTCATCACTCTGAAGACTGTTAGTCATTTTTTCTATACCTGGAAAGATCCTTTGACATTGTTCAAAAATTGCACTTATCTTAATCGCGTTCTCACAAAGAACAAAAAGTGCGCATAGCGAACAATAAATTATCATCGTCCTGTGTGCAACCCAGCTATTCGGAGACTTATACATGCCTAACAACAACAGATCCCGATTGTTTCCTGCCGCAACTGGTTGTGCGCTGCTCGCCGGCCTGTCCATATCATCCGGCGTCGCTGCTCGTGACCTGACGTTTGCGAGCTATCTGCCGCCGCAGCACCCAACCAGTGAGGGGATCACGACCTTTATCGACGAAGCCCGTAAGCGATCTGACGGTAGCGTCGATTTCAAATTTTTCCCTTCCGGGGCCGCTGCATCGGGTAAAGGCATGCTGTCCGCTGTCACCGACGGAATGATTGACGGTGGCTTCCTGGTCACCGTTTATTTCCCGACTTCGGTGCCCGCCAATACCACCATCAGCGACCTGTCTTTCTGGAACCAAGACTCCTTGGTGGCGACAGCGGCATCTGTGGACACTATCCTGAACGGCTGCCCACAGTGTCTGGAAGAGTACGAAAACAATAACGTGCGGTTCCTCGCCAGTTACGCAACGCCACCTTATCAGGCCATGTGCAAGGACGAATTTGCCTCCGGATTCGAACCTGAAGGCAAAAGAATGCGAGTAGCCGGTGAGGAAATCGGCAAATGGGTATCCGGTATCGGTGGCGTACCGGTAAATATACCCAACAGTGAATCCTACGAGGCCATGGAGCGCAGCCAGCTGGATTGTGTTATCGGTGCGACCAGCTGGCTCAAGTCTCTGTCCCTGATCGAAGTGGCAAACAGTGTGGTTGAATTGCCCATGGGCGCGTTTCTTGGTGGTTCACTGTTGAACATCCGGGAATCTGTCTGGCAGGAGATGAGTGACCAAGAAAAACAGGCCCTTGTCGACGCCGCCTCGATTGGTCTCGCCCGCACTATTTACGCCTATCAGGATGAGGAGAACGAAGTTAAGGAACTGGCTAAAGAAGAAGGCGTTAACTTTGTCGAAGTATCCGGTGAGATGAAACGGCAACGCGAAGAATTCATGCAGTCCCAGCTGGAGCGGGCGGCAGAGACCGCTACAGGTCGCGGAGTCGAAAATGCGGAGCAAATCGTGGAGAGCTTCACCAGAAACCTGGAAAAGTGGGAAGAGCTGCTGGCAGGCAAATCCCTGTCCGAGGCTGAGTATGCAGACCTTCTAAAGACGGAAATCTACGACAAGGCGTTTTAATGTCGAAAGAATGCCGGCCCGCCAGGGCCGGCGTTTCCATTTTTTCAGGATGGTTTTATCAATGAGCGAGCGATTAACGCAATTCAAGCCCTTTGACGGGGTGCGTGTATTGGATATGAGCCAGGGCCTGGCGGGACCTTACGCCGCCCAAATGCTGGTGATGATGGGGGCGGAAGTGCTGAAGGTAGAGCCACCTCAGGGAGACTGGGGTAGGGTGATGGGCGTTGCCCGCGAAGGGCATAGTTCGCTCAGTGTATCGGCAAACTGGGGCAAGCGGGCTATTTGCCTCGATGCCAGAAAACCTGAAGGAAAAGCCATTCTCAAGCAATTGGCACGTGGTTCCGACGTTGTGCTTGAGAGCTTTCGTCCCGGTGTACTGGCCAAGATGGATATGAGCTATCCGGATTTGGAGTCGGTGCGCCCGGGCATCATTCTTGGCTCTATCTCCGGCTTCGGCAGTGCCGGGCCCCACGCCAAGCGCCCAGGCTCCGACAGCATCTTGCAAGGTTCCACCGGTATGGCGGTGATGAATGAGACCGACGACGGAGTCCCGAAGCGAGTGGGTATGCTGGCCGTGGATATGATCGCCGGGCTGTATGCCGGCTTTGCCCTCTCTACGGCAATTCATGAGCAGCGAGCGACGGGCCAGGGGCGCCATCTGGATCTTTCATTGCTGGGCTCTGCCTCTGCTTTCCAGGCCATGCCACTGATTGAGTCCCATCTGCAAGGTGGTGTCAGAAATAAACATGTCACGGTACCGTCGGGAAATTTTGCCACCAGCGACGGCATGATCTCGGTGGTGTGCCTGCGCAACGAAATGTTTGTTGCGCTCGCTCAGGCGGTTGAGCGCCCTCAGTGGGCTACTGATCCTCGATTTGCCGAAAACGAATCGCGCCAGATCAACGCCGAGGAAGTTCACAGAATGCTGGCAGAGGTATTTGTGCAACGAACCCGCGCTGACTGGATTGAGCGCCTGAACGAGGCGGGTGTGCTTTGCGGGCCACTGAATAGCTACCAGGAATTACAGCAGGATCCCCAGGTGCGTTTTCTTGATCTGATGCCGATGTTGACCCACGGCGCGTTCGGCAATATCCCCATGCCTCGGTTCCCTGGCGCCGACCTTAAGGCTGAAGACCTCAGCCCGGCACCGGATCTGGGCCAGCATACCTGTGAATTACTGCGGGAAGCGGGATACGGGCAAAGCGAAATTGACACCTTTCTGATGTCGGAAGTTTGCATGCAGGCCCGATAGTTCAGGGAGTTTAATGGAAGGGAGAAGGCAAGGTGAACTCTACGATGCGTGCAGTAATCTGTGAAAAATTTTCTTCTTACAAGGATCTCAGACTCGAGGACGTTGCCGCTCCCGAATTGAGACCGGGTTGTGTGCGGATTGAGGTTCACTTCGCCAGTGTCAGCTATGCCATATCGCTCATGGTGGCAGGAAAATACCAGCGCAAGATGGCCTTGCCGTTCATCCCGGGCACCGAGGTTTCCGGCTACGTTCTGGAATGTGGTGAGGAGGTGTCGGAGTTTCAGCCCGGTGATCCCGTAGCCGCGATACTCGATTCCGGTGCCTTCGGCGAGGAAGTGGTCGTTGATCCGGCAACAGTCTATCGGGTTCCTGAGGGGGTGCCGTTAGTGCAAGCAGTCGCGATCCCCTTGTCGTTTGGCACCGCCGCAACGGCGTTGGCTCGGGGAGGGGTGGCTCCCGGCAAGACTGTACTGGTGACCGGGGCGGCTGGTGCGCTTGGTTTAGCGGCAGTGCAGGTTGCCCGCCTCAGGGGCGCAACAGTTATTGCCGCCGCAAGTTCCCAGCCAAAACTTGAGGCGGCACTGGCAGCCGGCGCCACGCACGCTATTGATTACTCGACGGACAATTTTATCGATAGCGTGAAGTCGCTCACCGGGGGCAAGGGAGCGGATCTGGTTTTCGATCCGGTGGGCGGTGAGCTGTTTGAACAGCTGATCCGCTGCACTGCTATCGAGGGCAGCATGCTCTCTCTTGGTTTTGCCAGTGGCGATATCCCCTCAGTTCCGGTCAATCTGCTGTTGGTGAAAAACATTAGCCTGTTCGGGGTGAACTTTTCGGAATATATCGGCTGGGGTAAGCGTGACCGAAGGTACGAGTTTGCCCTTCAGATTAAAGAGATGATGGCCTGGCTATTCAAAGAAGCCGATGACAACAATCTCACTATCAAGCAGCCGGAAGTGTATGCGCTGACTGATTTTGGGGCGGCTATTGACTGCGTAATTGGTCGTCGATCAATCGGAAAAGTCGTCATAACAACAAAATAAGAGGTGTGTCGTGGGCAGGTATTTAAAGCAATTCAGTGATGGGACGGCACTGGTGGTAGGGGTGCTTATCGTCCTCATGATGTTGCATGTAACCGCCGAGGTGTTATTGCGGGTGGGCTTTGGCATGCATATTCCAGGCACCATGGAGGTAGTTACCTACTATTATATGGTCGCTGCGGTCTTTATGGGTATCTTTGCGTGCACTACGGAAGACGGCCATATCCGGGTGGATGTATTAGCACAGTTTCTGAAGGGCAGGGTGCGCCTCGCTGTCGAGTTGTTTGGCCTGGCGGTGATGGCTGTGTATTTCGCAATATTTGCCTGCGGTCTCTATAGGCAGGCTGTGAAGAGCTGGACCCGTAGCGAAACCGTCGATGCGATTTTCCTGGAACTGCCGGTATGGCCCTCACGATGGATTGCCGTCGCGGGGATTATGCTTTCAGTGGTTTCTGTTCTGTACCTGTTCCGCCTGGTGTGGGGTAGTCGACTTGACGAGCCTCGGGGGGCAGGGCAATGAGCAATATACAGATCGGCCTGACATGTATTGGTCTGCTTCTGGTCCTGCTCTCCCTGCGAATCCCTATTGGGGTGTCGCTGGGCATGACAGCCTTTACCGGTATTTTTGCCTTACGTGGCATGGATGCAGCGTTCGCGCTTATGGGGTCGACGACCTTTCAGTTCATTGCGCACTGGTCGCTGACGGCCATTCCCATGTTTATCCTGATGGGCGCAATAGCCTTTCACACAGGCCTGACCCGAACCCTGTTTGACGCAGGAAAGGCCTGGCTGAGTTTTTTACCCGGAGGGCTGGCGATTGCCACCAACGTCTCCAGCGCGGGCTTCGCAGCTGCCAGTGGCTCAAGCGTGGCAATGGCTGGGGCAATGTCGAGACTCGCAGTGCCGGAGATGCTCAGGGCAAAGTATGACCCTGGGCTGGCTACCGGTGTGGTAGCGGCATCGGGTACACTCGGCGCGTTTATTCCGCCCAGCATTCCGTTCGTGCTTTATGCCGTGTTCATGGAAGCATCGGTGGGCCAGCTGCTGATGGCCGGTATTATTCCGGGGTTGTTAACGATGGTGGCATACTCGCTGTTAATCATCGTGCGGGTAAAGATGAATCCCGGGCTGGCCCCGGTGACCAGTGACCGCATTACCCGTTCCGAGAAATGGATACTGTTGGTAAAGTCATGGCCACTGCCGGTTATTGTGGCCGGTGTGGTGGGTGGCTTGTATACCGGCACCGTTACGGCCACCGAAGCAGGTGCCTTCGGCGCCTTTATTGCCATTGTGGCAGCCGTGCTCCAAAGGAGCTTTAGCTGGGGAGGGCTCAGGCTGGCGGTCTCCGAGACCGTGAAGAGCACCGCCTCGATTTTCCTGATTGCCATTGGCGCAGTGCTGTTCAGTAGGATGCTGACGCTGAGCCAGATACCGATGAATATTGGTATCTGGGTTGAAGACTATGCGGTGGCGTTATGGATTTTCCTGATTATAGTGACCGTTTTTTATATCGTTCTGGGCATGTTTCTTGATCCAATTGGGCTGATGCTGGTAACTCTTCCGGTTTTGGCACCGTTCGTCATCGCCTTTGATATCAATGTCATCTGGTTTGGCGTGCTAGTCGTCAAATTTATAGAAATAGGCCTGCTTACTCCGCCAATAGGTCTCAATCTGTTCGTCGTCAGTGCCGGCGTCGGGGACTCGGTTCCATTCGGGACAATTGTTCGGGGGACCTTATGGTTTTTGGCAGCGGAAGCTGTCGTGCTGGCATTGCTGATGTTCTTCCCGGAGATCTCGCTTTTCCTTCCTTCATTAATGTATTAACGAGTCGGTTTTGCCGTCGCGTTCGGCCGTCGGCGCGGGGCTATCGCACACGGCCAGATGCGGCCCTGAAGGTAAGCTATATAAATTTGGTATGGGGTCGATAAAATAACGGTTTGCTGGGGAATGGAAGATTCATTGACCAAGTCGCAGAGAGGGGGTAGTTTTTGCGAGCTGCATGTATTTTCATCGCAGTGGGTCAGTCAATACATGTTCGTATTGGCAGGCCTGATTAAAGAAAACAAAAACCTCGGGAGAATCCTATGACCATCCACTGTTCAAAGTTCATGCGGCCACTGACTGCTACGGTCTGTTCTGCTGCCCTGATTATTGGGGCCACCAATACTGCTGCCCAGGACAAAGAGCCCAACCTGCCAGATACCATGACCTGGTCCTCTTATGACGTTGGCTCCGCTGGTTATGCCGAAGCCTCGGCCATCGCCGACGCATTCGGCAAGGAATTCGGCACCCGTATCCGTATCCAGCCCTCCGGTTCTGCTATTGGTCGTCTGCAGCCTTTGCTCAGTGACAGGGCGACTGTTGGTTTCCTGGCCACCGAAACCTTCTTTGCCGCAGAGGGTGTTTATGACTTCTCGACCCGCCAGTGGGGGCCGCAGAATCTGCGTGCGCTTGCGGGACGTCCTTCCTCCATTGGTATTTTTACAGCCAAGGATGCCGGGATCGAGACGTTGGAAGATCTCAAGGGCAAGCGGTTTGCCTACGTGGCGGGCAACCCGTCCATCAACGTCAAATGTAACGCCTTCCTGGCATTCGCTGGTCTGACTGAGGATGATCTGGAAGCGGTGGTTTTTCCTACGTATGCCAGTGCGATGAGTTCATTGGCCAGAGGCGAGGCTGATGCATCTTGCACGACCACTACGCCGAGCCATGTCTATGAGCTGGCAGAGTCTCCTCGCGGTATTCGCTGGTTGAACATGGATCCCGACAACACCGAATCCTGGAAGAAAGTGAATGAGGTAGCCCCGTTCTTTGCACCCTTCGAGGAAACCATTGGTGCTGGCATCAGTGAAGAAAACCCCGTTGATATCATGGCCTATCGTTATCCGGTAATGGCTGTAAAAGCAGAAATGGATGCCGACACCGCGTATAACATGCTCAAAGCAGTGGATCAGACTTATCCGATGTACAAGGATGCTACTGCTGCAATGCCCCGTTGGGAAATCACTCAATCTGGCGTGCCGGCTATTGACGTGCCTTTCCACGAAGGCGCAATTCGATATCTCAAGGAAAAAGGCATTTGGACCGACGAGCATCAGGCCTGGAACGACGCCCGTACCGCACGCTTGAATGCGTTGCTGGAAGCCTGGCCTGAGGCCGTTGCCGAAGGCGAGGGCAAGAGCGACGAAGAGTTTGCCGAAATCTGGGAAAAGCATCGCCAGCAAGCACTTGGGTCACTCTGATTGTTTGACTAGCTGACACGAATCGGGTGGCGGTGCCTACGGGCGCTGCCGCCCAAGACTCTAATTCCGGAGCACTTTCCAACATGACATCTGCGCCGGGTGCTGACACCCCGACCACTAATCCTGAACTCCAGAGCTCTGACAAAGGACGTCTGCGTGGAATTGGCTACTGGATAGTCATGGCCCTCGGTACCCTGGGGCTGCTCATGGCAATCAATCAGACCTTTAATCTCAAACTTCTGGGTTTCCAACCGTTGGGAAACTCCTATCTGTATTATCTTATCGGGATATTTCTGGCCGCAGCTTTTTTGTGCTTTCCGGCCTGGTCTGGTGCCCGTGACCGAATCTCTTGGTATGACTGGGTCCTTGCTGCTTCAGCACTGGCCTCGTGTGGCTATCTGGGCTATCACGGCCTGACGATGATCAACATGGGTTGGGAGTATTTTGCGCCGTCAGAGGCCACGATATTTTCGGGTGTTTTGCTGGTGCTGGTGCTTGAAGGTGTACGCCGTTGTGGCGGCTGGCCATTGCTGGCAGTGTCTTTGTTTTTTGGCAGCTATCCATTATATGCAGACAGTATGCCCGGATTTCTTTGGGGCAATCAATATGAGCTGCCGGAGCTTCTTCGTGCACACGTCATTGGCGTGGAAAGTATTATCGGGATTCCCATGCAGGTAGTTGCGCAGCTGGTTATTGGCTTTGTGGTTTTTGGCGCCGCGCTCACAATTACCGGCGGCGGTGACTTTTTTATGAAATTTGCGACCGCCCTGATGGGTCGTAGTCGCGGTGGTCCGGCCAAGGTGTCGGTGCTGTCCAGTGGTATTCTGGGTAGTCTTTCCGGCAGCGTTATTTCCAATATCCTCACCACCGGTCCCATTACGATTCCGACTATGAAAAAAACTGGTTACCCCGCGTATTATGCCGGTGCGGTGGAGGCGTGTGCATCCACCGGTGGAACGCTTATGCCGCCGGTGATGGGTGCTGTTGCCTTTATCATGGCGTCGTTTCTTGGGGTGCCCTATGCGGAAATTATGATCGCGGCTTTCCTCCCGGCTTTGCTGTTTTATCTGGCGTTATTGTTCCAGGTTGATAACTATGCCGCGCGCAGGGGTCTGAAGGGCTTACCGGACTCCGAGATTCCTTCTCTTAAGGAAACGCTGAAGGATGGCTGGCCATACCTGCTGGCCTTGTTCATGCTAATTTATATGCTTCTGGTGATGCGTCTTGAGGCTTATGCGCCTTACTATGCCTCGCTGGTTTTACTGGGCGTAGCCTTGTTCAAACGTAGCTACCGCTTGAACTGGGCCCGTGCTAGGGCCTTTATTACGGATTTGACGACCAATGTCTCCAATCTCGTGGCGATTTTGTCGGGTATCGGGCTGGTTGTTGGCGGGCTTTCCTACACTGGAGTAGCTGGCGCATTCTCGCGGGAGCTGCTGCTTTACGCTGATGGCAGTATACCGCTGATGTTGATTGCCGGTGCTATTACCAGCTTTATTCTGGGTATGGGAATGACTGTCAGTGCCTGTTATATCTTCCTGTCAATCCTGCTGGCACCGGCGCTGGTCAACGCGGGCCTTAACCCGATTGCCAGCCATCTGTTCATTCTTTACTGGGGCATGCTGTCGTATATCACTCCACCAGTGTCCCTCGCCGCGATAACGGCTGCCGGCGTAGCAGGTTCCAATGCAACCAAAACCGGGATCTATGCCATGCGGCTGGGTGGCATTCTGTTCATTCTGCCGTTCCTGTTCGTTGTGAATCCTTCCCTGATACTGCAAGGCGATATTGAGCGAATTTTGTTGTCGGCCGGCACTGCGATCGCGGCGATCTGGTTAATTGCGTCTTCGATGGAAGGCTACCTATACAGGATCGGTATCATTGGATGGCCTCTGAGAGTTCTGGCGCTTTTTGCGGGTGGCCTGATGATTTATCCAGACATACTCACCGAAGTCCTTGGTTTCGTTTTAGTCGCGGTAATCTATTTTGGGAAGCTTTTTCTCGGAGCTTCTAAAGCTCCTGTTTACAGAAACTGAGGCTGAAAGCCGTGAAAGGATGATTGAGGATGATTGATAAGCGAGTTGCTTCTTTGCGGGATTCCGTAGGAGATATTCCGCATGGAGCAAGCGTTATGATCGGCGGGTTCGGAAGCTCTGGTATTCCGCTCGGGCTGATTGAAGCACTTCGGCAGCAGGGTGCAGGGGATCTGACGATTATCTCCAATAATGCCGGAGTCGGAGAAGAAGGAATTGCGAGCCTGCTGCGCGATGGCCTGGTTAAAAAAATAGTCTGTTCCTTCCCGCGTTCTGCGGGTTCCATCTGGTTTGAAAAGCGCTTTGAGGAGGGGGCTGTTGAACTTGAGCTGGTGCCGCAGGGTACCCTGAGCGAGCGTATCCGCATAGCAGGTGCCGGGATTGGAGGATTTCTAACACCCACCGGCTATGGCACCAAACTGGCGGAGGGCAAGGAAACGAGGGTCATCGACGGCAAAGGCTATGTGTTGGAGATGCCGCTGAATGCGGACTTTGCACTGATCAAGGCCGAGGCGGCTGATCCGTGGGGCAATTTGATTTATGACACCGCTGGCCGAAATTTCAATCCGATGATGGCGATGGCGGCGACTTTATCAATAGCCGAAGTGAATCATATTGGTCAGCTAGGCGAGCTTGACCCGGAACGGGTTGTCACTCCGGGAATTTATATTGATCGGGTGGTGTCACAGGAGGCAATGCATGTTTCGGCTTAGTTCTGAAGATCTGGCCCGCCGCGTCGCGGAAGATATTCCGGATGGCTCATACGTGAACCTTGGTATCGGTATGCCGACGCGTGTTGCGAATTTTGTCGCAGGTGACAAACAGGTTATCTACCACAGTGAAAATGGCATTCTGGGTGTTGGCCCGGCACCGAAACCTGGGGAAGAAAATACCAACCTGATTAATGCTGGCAAGCAATACGTCACTTTATTGCCAGGCGGTTGTTATTTCGACAATGCTGAGTCCTTTGCAATGATGCGGGGAGGCCACTTGGACATCGCAGTGCTGGGCGCATTTCAGGTTGCTGAAAACGGCGATCTGGCCAATTGGGCCACCAATGAAGACAAGTTTCCGCCGGCAGTCGGCGGCGCCATGGACCTTGCGGTGGGGGCGAAAAGGCTCTTCGTCATAATGCGTCATAGCACTCGGGACAACGACCCTAAAATACTGCAGCGCTGCACTTTTCCCTTGACGGGCACAGGGGTTGTCAGCCGGATTTTTACGGATCTCGCTGTACTTGATGTGACTCCGGAGGGGCTGCAGATAATCGAGTTGTTCGGGTCCAACACCTTTGAAGAGGTCCAGGCGGTGACTGGGGCCCGGTTATTGCCTCCGTTGACCTCATGATGCAGCGAAGCCCATTCCAAGACATGTCGGAGACGTTTCGACTATAGGCGAATGGGATATGATTAACGCTTTCTCGAGACCGGACTGTTTATCCGGGACTCGCTCGGTGCTTACCTATCTGGCGCTCTTCGCTGGTATTGCGAACGTTGTCCCCGGTCATACCTACCTCGCCACTGTGCTAGCCTGCTTGGCCATTGTGCTGGGCTGGGGCAACTTGCGTACAGTGGGCCGTGCGATCCTGATCCTGATAGTGGTTCTGACCTTTGTCGGGTTGATAGTAGAGCCTTCTTCAGTGCCGAAAGCCGCTGGCAACATGGCTAGAATCGGGGCGCTGATTATTACCGTGATGCTGTTATCGGCGGTATTGGGGCAGTCTAACGACTTGAAGCTGATTTCACGCAGCCTGTTTGCCGGCAAATCGCTTTATCGCTACGTTGGCATGACTTCAGGCACCGCGTTGCTCGCTGTGCCGCTTAATTTCGGGTCGGTGGGGGTTATCGCCACCATGATTGGCGTGCAGGTCAAGGACCAGGGAGACAGCCCGATGGCGCGTAATGCGGCGAGGGCGGTCGTCCGGGGGTTCGGGGCCTCGCCTATGGCCTCGCCGCTGTCCGTCGCTGTGGTTCTGACGGTGACTTTCCTGCCGGCCCTGTCGAGCTGGAAATTGATTGCACTGGGTCTGCCGTTTGCTTTGTTCTACCTCTTTGTCGGTGCCTTGTCGCGGGAAGACGAGCCACCACGTGAAGAGTTGGCAATCAGTGCAGATGAAGACGGGGAAGCTGTGCTGCCCTGGCTGCGCTTTATTGGTGTTGTTGCATTGATTTGTATGGGTGCATTCACCTTGAGTGTGGTTGGCGGTTTGCTCTACTCCCAGGCAGTGACCCTGAGCTGCCTGACGGCGGTTGTCATCGGGTTGGTATACCGCCGCCTCCATGACGGGGTCTTGAACATGCCATCACTGGCTATGATGAATAACGAGTTGGTCATTATGGGGGGGTCGTCGTTTCTTGGCGGTATTATTGGCACCTTGGCATTGAATTGGCTGGGCATGGGGTTCAGCTTGCCTGTCTGGGCCTATCCGGTGGTCGCCATGGTGGTGCCCTGGTTGTTCTTTGCCGGTGGCACCGTCGGAGTTAACCCGATTATCTCAGGCACCCTGTCGGGTAGCATTCTTGGCCCGATCTGGCCGGAATACGGTCTGCTCGGGCTCGGGTTGGGCATGGTGGCGGGGTGGGGAATTACTATCGCAGGTACGCCATATTCCGCTAACGCGATATTGTTGGAACGATGCACGGGGTATAGTGCTGCCACCGCCTCCTATGGTTGGAGCCTGAAGCTTTCGCTAGTGGTACTGGTCGTCTGTAGTGTGGTGTGCGCAATTTTCACACTGCCGTTCTAAAATCCAGATGACGGAAAGCAGAGCTCCCCGCCATTTTCCATTATTTCAGGCGTGACCCGCTACTTGGTGGGGCACATAGTGTGCCTCCAGAGTCGCTTTTTCGTTCTCGCTCAGTTCCAGCTCCAGTGCAGCCAGTGCTTCCTCAATATGACCGGGTTTACTGGCGCCGATGATAGGAGCGGTGACCACAGGGTTGGAGAGCACCCACGCCAGAGCAATACGGGCCATAGACGTACCACGATTGTCGGCCACTTCCTTCAGGGCGGCGATAACAGGTTGGTCGATATCGCTGCCGAGGCGCCATTTCCGGGTATTTTCATCGGTGCGCGCCCGTGCTGTCTCGCCGGCTTCCCCCTGTACGGTTTTTCCGGCCAGGATACCCCGGGCCAGCGGACTCCACGGAATCACGCCAATGCCCTGGTCAGCACACTGTGGAATCATTTCCCGCTCTTCTTCCCGGTAGATCAGGTTGTACATCGGCTGCATGGTTACAAAGCGAGTCCAGCCGTGCTTTTCTGCCGTGAACTGGGCTTTGGCGAATTGCCAGGCAAACATCGAAGATGCGCCTATGTAACGCACTTTGCCAGCCTTCACCACATCGTGGAGCGCTTCCATGGTTTCCTCGATGGGTGTGTGGTAGTCCCAGCGGTGAATCTGGTAAAGGTCGACGTGATCGGTGCCGAGACGCCGCAATGAGCTGTCGATAGCGTCCATGATGTGTTTTCTGGACAGGCCCCGGTTGTTCGGTGCATCTCCCGTGGGATTAAATACTTTGGTGGCAATGACCACGTCTTCCCGTGGCGCGTAATCCAGCAAAGCCTTGCCCACCACCCGCTCGGATTCACCGATCGAATACATGTTGGCGGTATCAAAGAAGTTTATTCCCGAGTTCAGTGACTGTTTGATGAAGGGGCGACTGGCCTGCTCGTCCAGTACCCACTGGCGCCATTTGGGCGAGCCATAGGTCATGGTGCCCAGACAAAGGCGGGAGACTTTCATGCCGGTTGTTCCGAGGCGGCGGTATTGCATGGCTTTCTCCACAGCTGCGGGTAAAGAATAGGAATCCGGAAAAATTATTGGTGATTCGGAGTGGTTCAGAAGAATAGATTGGTATTTGCCAGAATAAAGACCACGGTAACTCGAAGTTTAAATAAAAGCGGGCCTTGAGAGGCCCGCTTTTATTTGTTTGTTATCTACCGTAAGTAGCAGGATCAAGTTTGGAATAAACTTCATTCCAATACAGTTTAGCCAGTTGATCTGCTGTCTCGATATCTCCTACCAGTCTGTTCCATTTTTCAATCAACTTCGACATGTTGGCAGCCAGTTCCCGGGTTCTCGATCCATCGATTTTGTATTCATCAGCATAGAATTTCGGGATGAATTCCAGGTCTGATTTGATGAATTCTCTAGATTTTTCAAGAAGATCGCCTTCCGCCTTCAGAATGTTGATACCTTTCTTCTCAGCTTTTTCCATGTCGCTATAAGCTTGTTGCTGATAGAGGAAGGTAACATAGGCAGCCATAACTGAACCGGCCTTTAGCAGCCCCTCTTTCTCCTCGTTATTGAAACGATTCCAGGTGTCACGATTAAGGGTTGCTGCTCCACCCGCGGCATATAATCCACCGGGTACGTCGGTGGTTATATTCTTGACAACATCAATAAGATTGAAGTTGGTTAATTCCGTGGGTGAAAGGAAGGTGCAATCCACCACACCTTGCTCGAGAGCTTCATAAACTTCGGTGACCGGAAGTGCGACCGGTGATCCTCCAAAGTTTTTGGCCCAGCGAGCCCATGAGGCTCCCGATATCCGCAAACGTTTCCCGTTTATTTCCTCAACTGTGTTAACAGGTTCGTTGCAGAACATTACATAGGCGGGAGTAGATACAACCGATGTATAGACCTGATTGTTCGATGCAAATTCGTTTTGACACTCTGGACAGTTGAGCATTATATATTCAAGCATGGCGCCGGAATAAGCGTAACCCTCTTTTCCAAGCACTTCATTCTGCAGCGCTGTTTGCATAGACATATCCGCCCCAAGATTTGAATGCGGGTAATCTGAGGGCGAATAGGCTGTAAGTAGATAACCAAGATCAGCCATTCCCTGACTAATTCCAGAAGACATTTCGCTGTGATTTAGAAGTGATAACTCGTAAATTTTAACTGAGTGCTCATTATTGGTATTTTTCTTCACTGCTTCAGCATATTTCTTGGCAGCTTCAATCGGGGCGCCAGATGGAAAACCAACGGCAAATCTGAGAGTGTCTGCTTGCACCGAACTGGTAATAGCAGCTGTGGAAAGTACAATTCCCAATGCTGTGGTATATAAAAGTTTTCTGGAATCCATAACAATTTCCTATGCTCTGTTGTTCTTTGGTTTTATGTGTTAAGAATTATTATTTCTGTTGCGCATAAACAGTATATTCAGTAGCCTTTAATTGTCAAAGTAATTGATAGTATAAAAGGTTTTGGTTTTGACTTTTTAAATTACGATAACTCAAAAAAGCAGGAGTGATTGCAATGTCGAAGCATTTTCAGCTGAATGGTAACTATGTTCGCTATGAGTTTTCCGAGTTTGGAGGAAAGTTCACTCCAGTCAATTACGATATGCCAATCCCGACAGGAAGCGAAGTTTTACTTAAAGTTGACTTTTGTGGCGTTTGTCACAGTGATGTTCATGTTCATGAAGGGTATTACGGCCTCGGCCAAGGAAGAAAGCTTGATCTTGGTGAGCGGGGAATAAAGCTTCCAGTTACCTTGGGACATGAAGTAGTGGGTACAGTCGTTTCCATGGGCGAGGAAGTTAAAGAAGTTTCAGTGGGTCAGCAAAAGTTGATATATCCATGGATCGGCTGTGGGGAATGTTCGGTATGTCAGCGTGGTGAGGAGAACCTTTGTACAAAGCCCGGATCACTGGGTGTTTTTAAACCGGGTGGATATTCCGAATGCATTCTTGTTCCGCACCAGAGATATCTTGAAAGTCTTGGCAGTTTGAATCCGGCCAACGCATCTTTGCTCGCATGCTCCGGATTGACCACGTTTTCGGCCATCAAGAAAATACAGCCGGTCCATAACGAGGAGTTCGTTGTGGTTATTGGTTGTGGCGGACTTGGGCAACTGGCGATCAAAACTTTGGTGTTGTCAGGTATTGAGAATGTGATAGCGGTTGATGTATCGGAGGAAAAACGCGAGATTGCCAAGAGCTCAGGCGCAAAATCCGCATTCGATCCACGGGATGAGAAGATCGTGGAGGTTGTGACCGAGGCCGGTAAAGGGAACTGCATTGCCGTACTGGATTTTGTCGGTAACGATCAGACCATGGAGTTTGGTCTGGGTGTTCTGAGAAAGGGTGGCAAGTTTGTAGCCGTTGGCCTGCATGGTGGTGAAATTCGCTATCCCATCCCATTCCTGGTTACCAAGGCCATTTCGATTATCGGCTCTTACACCGGAACACTTGGTGAAATGAAGGAGTTGGTGGAATTCGCCAACAAACACGATCTGGTTAACATCCCTGTTGAAATCAGGCCACTTGAGCAAGCGGAATCGGCAGTTGAAGACCTGTCGGCAGGCAGGGTCCCCGGCCGCATAATTCTGAAGAACGGATGAATAGAAACGGGGGGGCATTCGCCCCCACCGTCTCGTGACCGGCTGTGTTGGCCGGATTATCAGGTTTTGATGCAGACGTAGTGCATTTCGAGGAACTCATCGATTCCGTGGGACGATCCCTCGCGCCCAATCCCCGACTCTTTCACTCCGCCAAAGGGTACCGTTTCTGATACAAAACGCGGGGTGTTGACACCAACCATGCCGTATTCGAGAGCTTCGGAAACCCTGAAAATACGACCGGTATCCTTGGTATAAAGGTAGCTGGCCAAACCGTAAGGTGTATCGTTGGCAAGTGCGACCGCTTCTTCTTCAGTGGCAAATTTGTACACTGCGGCAATGGGCCCGAAGATTTCAGAACGGAAAATCTCCATGTCCTTTTCAACATTGGTCAACACGGTGAACTCGAAAAAGTTCGGTCCGAGGTGTGGCAACTTGTTCCCGCCACGATAGACCGTTGCCCCCTCGCTGACGGTTGAGTCGACCAGATTCTGGATCTTGGTGATGGCTTTTTCATTGATCAGGGGTCCATGGCTGACATTCTCCTGAAGCCCGTGACCTTGAACGAGTTTGGTGGCGATTGCCTCGTTGTACTTTTTCAGGAATTCATCATGAATGCCATTCTGGATAAGTAGTCTGTTGGCGCAAACGCAGGTCTGGCCACTGTTGTAGAACTTGATGGAAATCGCACCCTGCACAGCGGCATCGAGATCGGCATCTTCAAACACAATGAACGGTGCGTTACCGCCCAGCTCGAGGCTGAGTTTCTTCACCGTGCTGGCACATTGTTCAAGCAGAATTTTGCCGACTGCGGTGGACCCGGTGAAGGACAGCTTTTTGACGGTCGGGTTTTTGCTGAGCTCAAGGCCTACCTCGGCCCCGCTGCTGGCAGTGATGACATTGATGACGCCTGCGGGAACTCCTGCGTCGGTCGCCAGCTGAGTCAGCGCCAGTGCCGACAGTGGGGTATCTTCAGCGGGTTTGATTACCACGGTGCACCCGGCAGCAAGAGCCGGAGCGACCTTGCGGGCAATCATCGAGTTGGGGAAATTCCAGGGAGTAATGGCCGCTACCACGCCAATCGGCAATTTTTGCATGTATTCGAAGTTGCCATTGGCACTGCGGGGCAGGGTTTCGCCGGTTACCCGCATGGCTTCGTTGGCAAACCATTCGATATAAGCAACGGACGAGGCAACTTCGCCACGCGCTTCCGCAAATGCCTTGCCCTGCTCCATGGTCAATATGGTGGCGAGGCTTTCCAGATTGTCGTTTACCAACATGGCCCAGCGCTTGAGGATAGCGCTGCGCTCCTTGGGCGTGAGGCTCTTCCAGGCCGGAAATGCAGTGTGGGCGGCACTAATGGCTTCTCTGGTATCTTCCTGGCCTTGATCGGGCACCTGAGTGATCCGTTCATTCGTGGCGGGATTGAAGACCGGAAAGGTTTTTCCGCTTCGGGAGTCAACCCACTGACCATTCACATACGCCTGATGACGGATCAGCTTTGCTACCGGTTCGGGAATGCTCATGAAATCTCCTGTTGTTGTTTTAGCGTCCACCTACCAAGTTCGGCAGGTACATGATGATGTCTGGTACCGCGATCAGGAGCAGCACAATGAGCAGGTCCATCGCCAGAAACCAGAGAATACCTTTGAAGATTGCTGAGGTGGTGACCAGATTACCAACCACGCTTTTGATGACAAAGACATTCATCCCAACCGGCGGTGTAATCATGCCGACCTCCAGTAGTTTGGTGAGAATCACCCCAAACCAAATCAGGCTGTATTGGGTGCTTTCGATCACCGGCAGAATGATGGGAAGAGTGAGCAGCATGGCTCCGATCGGTTCCAGAAACATACCGAGCGCCAGGTAGATCAGGACGAGGCCCAGAATGATGAGCAGATCGCTGGCGTTGAACGACAGAATCAGCTCGGAGATATAGTCGCCGGCCCCGGAGAACACCAGAAACCGCGTCAGCATGCTTGCGCCAACCGCAATGATCAGTAACGCACTGGTGGTCACCAGAGTCTCGAGAACAGAAGACTTGAAAGCGCTCCAGGTCATCTGGCCTTTCACCAGTGCCACAATACAGGCCAGAGAGGCGCCTACGGCCCCCGCTTCGTTAGGGGTGAAGATGCCCGCAAAGAGCCCGCCGAAGATGCCGGACATGATGAGAAAAATCGGCCAGGTGTCCTGCAAAGATCGGATTTTCTCCTGGGTCGGAATCTTTTCCTTCACGTCGTGGGCAAGGTCTGGGTTCAGCTTGACCCGGATCCAGACCACAAGAACGTAACCCGCCATGGTAATCAGGCCGGCAGCAATGCCGCCTAGAAACAGCTGGGAGACTGACGTCTGCGCGATTACACCATAGAGAATCATGATGATCGACGGTGGAATCAGCGCACCGATTGTGCCGGCTACCGCTACAGTACCGGTGGCGAGGCCGGGATCGTATTTGTAGCGCATCATCTCTGGGACCGCGATGCGACCCATGGCGGCCGAACAGGCGATTGACGATCCGGATACTGCGGCAAAACCTGCCGATCCGAAAATTGAAGCGATCGCCAGCCCGCCGGGAACCCCTGCCAACCAGACTCGCGCAGCCTTGAACATGCCTTGGGTCAGCTGGGTGTGATAACAGATGAAGCCCAGAAACAGAAACAATGGAACCGAACTCAGGGTCCAGTTGGCCGCGAAGTTGTAGGGGATGATGCCCAGGGAGGACAGGGCGACTTCGACGCCAATCACCGCCCAGATCCCGGCGAATGACACCATGATCAGGGCGATTCCGATGGGGACTCTCAAGGCAATCAGTGAGAACAGCGAGAACAGACCGGTAAAACCAATGGCAATGTCAGACATGGGCCGCCTCCGCTACCACAGCCCGTTCGGAGCGGGTCAGGAACGACAGGAAGCGAAGCAGACAGTAGCTGCCCAGGAGGAACGTCCCCGCACAGAGAATAAAGTAGCTGGGCCATGTAATGATGGTGTAGTCCCCCTGCATGACCGAGGTGTTCGAGTGGTAATTTTTGATGGCCACCTTGAAGGCCTCGCTGGTCATTACAAACGCAGTTGCACTGATCAGAAGGTAGGTCCAGCCGTTCAAGCGATGCTGTGTCTTGTGGGAAAATTTTGTAGTCAGGATCTCCACCGCGATCGACGAGTTGGTCTGCTCGGCGTAGGCCAGAGGCAGGAAGATCGCGATGAGCATGTAGTAGTGGGCAACGATGGTGATGGTGCCGGGTAGTGGGGTGTTGAACAGAAACCGGGCCAGGATGTCCAGGCTGATATGAATCATCATGAACGCTATGGCGAGCCCGCCGAGAAATGTGACTATCTTGTTGATCTTGTTTATCAGGGTTTCTAGGTATTTCATGAACTTGTAACCACCGCCGTTCTTGTTGGTTTTGTCAGTGTGGCGAGCCGAATCGGTGGGTCCGGAACGCCCGAGCGAACTCTCATAGATTGAACAACTCCTTGTGGTTTGGGTATCTCGAAGTGGTTAAAGGGGGGTTCAGTGAGTGTTAACCAGGTGGGTGAGGAAGGGGGACGAGTAAGGGGTGATGCGTAGATAGTGAGCCAGGGGAGAATGCGGCGGTGCAGTGAGGTCAGGGTGAATCACCGTACTGCTTAAAGGTGTCTTCAACAGATTCGAATTCTAGCCCGGGGTCTGATCGAAGACTATGAGGGATGAATCAAACAGTCTGCTTGTCCAGTGCGGCTGGCGTAGTGTAGAGGGGCGAACATGCAAAAAAGACGCGCTGCCATTGTGGCACCGGTACGTACCGGGGTTGGGGCATTCGGGAAAAGCCTGCGGCCGGTTTCCGTTGAAGATCTGATTGCTGCGGTCGTCAATGAAACCATCAAGCGCTCCGGCGTGGATCCCGCCATCATTGAAGATGTGGTGGTTGCCCAGTCTTATGCCAACAGTGAGGTGCCGTGTGTTGGTCGTTGGGCGGCGTTGCAGGCAGGGTTGCCGGAGCATGTGCCTGGTATGCAGCTGCACCGTCGTTGCGGTGGCGGGCTTCAGGCGATCATCAATGGTGTGATGATGATCGAGTCCGGCGCCGGTGACGTTGTGCTGGCCGGTGGTGTTGAAAGCATGAGCAATATCGAGTATTACTCGACGGATGTGCGTTGGGGCAAGCGGGCAGGGTCCTTCACCATGCACGACCGGCTGGATCGTGGTCGGGAGCGGTCGCAACTGAAAGACCGATTCGGCTACATTTCCGGAATGATCGAAACCGCCGAGAACCTGGCCACCAAGTATGGCATTTCCCGCGAGGCGGCTGAAGAATATTCGGTTCGCAGTCATCAGCGTGCGGCCGCTGCCTGGGATGAAGGCGGTTTTGATGAAGAGATTGGAGCGGTCAGTATTCCGCAGCGCAAAGGTGATCCAATCGTGTTCAGCCGCGATGAAGGTATCCGGCCTGAAACCACCATGGATTCACGGGCAGCGCTGCGCCCGCTGATAAAGGGCGGTACCGTTACCGCGGGAAACGCCAGCCAGCAAAGCGATGCCGCTGCTGCCTGTCTTATTGTTGCTGAGGACAAACTGGCCGAGTTGAACCTGGAGCCGATGGCCTTCATGGTAGGCTGGAGTGCGATGGGGTGCCATCCGGCAACCATGGGAATTGGTCCGGTGCCCGCAGTTGAGAAACTGTTCCGTAAGACCGGGCTCGGCTCCGGGGACATGGATCTGGTTGAGGTAAACGAAGCCTTCGCCTGTCAGGTGCTTGCGATCCTGAAAGAGTGGGGTTGGGATGACCTTGACCGTCTCAATGTCAACGGATCAGGGATTTCCCTCGGCCACCCGATTGGTGCCACCGGAGTGCGCATCATGACCAGCCTGCTGCACGAGATGCAGCGTCGCGGAAGCCGTTATGGCCTAGAGACCATGTGTGTCGGTGGTGGCCAGGGCGTGGCGGCCATTTTTGAGCGAGCCTGAGGGCTCGCATACTCAGTCGGTCAGGGAGAGCGAGGCCAGGCTGCGTATTTCCTCTACCAGCTCCTTACCACACCTGGGCAAGGCATCCAGTTCGCGGACGATCAGGCTGCGCTCCCGTTCGGCCCAGTCGTCTTCCAGGTCGATGGTGACGATGTCGAGAAAATCGGCATAGCGGCGGGCAATGGAGCGGGGCAGGATGCCGATTCCGACACCGCGGCTGACCATCCGGCAGGCCGACTCGAAGCCGAACACCTGGATCCGCATCTGCAGGATCGAGCCGGTTTCGCTGGCCTGGTCCTTGAGGAAATTGAACAGGGTGCTGCCTTCCCGCAAACCGATATGGGGGTATTCCAGGGTTTCCCGGAAGGAGAGGGTCTGGCGTGTGGCCAGCTCGTGGCCTTTCGGGGCGACCACCACCAGTCGGTCGACACTGAACGGAATGATATCGAGCTTTTTATTCGCGTTAACCGGGCCGGCGACCACGCCAAGGTCGGTCGAGCCGTCCACCACCCCGCGAATGATGTCGTGGGTCAGCCGTTCCTGCAGGTCAATGGTCACTCCCGGGCGGTTGACCAGAAAACGTGCCAGCACGTCGGGCATGAAGTCGCTCACCGCCGTGGTGTTGGCGAAGATGCGCAGATGGCCTGATTTCCCCTCTGCATACTGGGAAAACTCATCCTTGATATAATCCACCTGGCGCATGATGGCACGGGCATGGACCAGTAGGTCATGGCCTGCGGGCGTCAGTTCCACGCCCTGGCTGTCACGGTAGAACAGCCGGCTGCCGAGTTGCCCTTCCAGCGACTTGATCCGCATGCTGGCCGCCGCAGTGGAAAGACTGGCACGGCGGGCGCCACCGGTCAGGCTGTTGGCTTCGGCGACATGGATAAACAGGCGCAGGTCAGGGATATCAAAGTGCATGGTTCAGATAGTCAGCAGGCTAACAAAGGGACGCTCAGTCTAAACCACCGGGGTGTTCATGGAAACCAAACGCACCCTTGTGGAAAAACGAATTCTCTCCTGCGTCGTATGTTGGCATTCTTACCATTATTCAAAACCCAGAATAAAGATTGATAGAGGATGCATGATGTTAAGCTCCCCCGAAGACTGGATCGGTAAGCAGGAATCCTGCGAGGATCGCCTCGATCCTTCCCATGCCTGCCGTATTGCGGCGATGCTGGACCGCCCTTTCCCCCAGGAAGGTGATGCTCTTGCGGCATTATGGCACTGGGCGTTTTTCCAGATTCCGGTACCGCCGGCCGCCACCGGGCAGGACGGCCACATTGCGCCGGGCGGTTTTTTGCCGAAATCCGAAGGCAACACCCGGATGTGGGCGGGGGGGCGGGTTAACTTCCACCAGCCGCTGGCAATCGGTCAATCAGCGGAACGTCAGTCGCGTATCGAGGCAGTGAACGAAAAAAATGGACGTTCTGGTAAGTTGCTGTTTGTTACCGTGGCGCATGAGTATCACCAGAACGGTGAACTGTGCCTGAGCGAAGAGCAGGACATTGTTTACAGGGCGCCGTCAGCTCCGCGTCTGTCCCTCGATAAACCGGTGTCGGAGCCCCAGTGGAGTCAGTCGGTGACACCGTCCCCCCTGTTGCTGTTCCGGTATTCTGCTGTCACGTTCAACGGCCACCGCATTCATTACGACCACCCCTACACCACAAAGGAAGAGGGATATCCGGACCTTGTGGTCCAAGGCCCACTGATTGCTACCCTGATGGTGCAGGCGTTCGTTGATGCCAATCCAGACCTGAAACCGGTGCGCCTGTCGTATCGAGGCTTACGACCGCTGACCGTCAATAAGCCCTTCCGTGTTGAAGGTAGGATTGATGGGGATGGTACAGCATTGCTCTGGGCCGCCAATGAAGATGGCCCCGCTCACGAAGCAGAACTTCAATTTGAGGAGAAGAAATAGATGACCAGTCCATCCCTGGAAAAGTACGAGGATATCCGAGAAGGCGTACGTGGTTTATGTGCGGAGTTTGATGCCGCCTACTGGCGCGGCGTAGACGAACGTAAGGCCTTCCCGGAGGAGTTCGTTGAAGCCATGACCCGTGCCGGTTGGCTGGCGGCGATGATTCCGGAGGAATATGGTGGTTCAGGTCTCGGCGTATCGGAAGCCTCGGTGATACTGGAAGAGGTCAACCTTGCGGGCGGTAACTCCGGAACTGTGCATGGCCAGATGTACAACATGTTTACCCTACTGCGCCATGGCAGTGAGGAACAGAAGCAGAAATATCTGCCGAGAATCGCGGCAGGTGAATTACGTTTGCAATCCATGGCGGTGACCGAGCCAACCACCGGAACCGATACCACCAAGATCAAGACCACTGCGGTGCGTCAGGGCGACAAGTATGTGGTCAACGGCCAGAAAGTCTGGATTTCCCGGGTCCAGCATTCAGACCTGATGATCCTGCTGGCCCGGACCACTCCGTTGGCAGAGGTCAAGCGCAAATCCGAGGGTATGTCGATCTTCATCGTTGATTTGCACGATGCCATTGGCAATGGCCTGATCGTTCAACCCATCGCCAACATGGTGAACCATGAAACCAATGAACTGTTCTTCGACAACCTTGAGATTCCTGCCGAGAACCTCATTGGCGAGGAAGGCAAGGGATTTCGCTATATTCTTGACGGACTGAATGCCGAGCGGGCACTGATTGCGGCCGAGTGTATAGGTGATGGCCGCTGGTTTATCGACAAGGCTCGCAAATATGCCAGTGAACGGGAAGTGTTTGGCCGTCCGATTGGAAAGAACCAAGGTATCCAGTTTCCCATTGCCAAGGCGCACATCAATGTGGAAGCAGCTGACCTGATGCGCTGGCGCGCCTGTGAAGAATATGACACCGGTCGCAATGCTGGCGCCAGTGCCAACATGGCCAAGTACCTGGCGGCTGAGTCATCCTGGGAAGCGGCTAACGTGTGCTTGCAGACCCACGGCGGGTTTGGCTTTGCCAATGAATATGACGTAGAGCGTAAGTTCCGTGAAACCCGTCTGTATCAGGTGGCGCCGATTTCCACCAACCTCATTTTATCCTATGTGGCAGAGCATCTTCTTGAATTACCTCGGTCGTTTTAACTCTCAATAACTGCGAGAACGTTTTTGTGGCAGCAAATAAAGCCCCCCTCCCCCTGGAGGGGGTTACAGTGATTTCGTTGGAGCAGGCGATTGCCGCGCCCCTGTGTACCCGGCAACTAGCGGAGCAGGGGGCGAGGGTTGTCAAGGTTGAGCGTCTTGGAACCGGAGACTTTGCCCGGGACTACGATACCAGAGTTAAAGGATTGTCCTCCCACTTTGTATGGGTTAACCGCTCCAAGGAAAGCCTGGCGTTAAATTTGAAAACTGCCGAGGGGCAGGAAATTCTGCATCAATTGCTGGCGGATGCGGACGTGTTCGTGCAGAACCTGGCGCCCGGCGCTACGGCCCGTATGGGGCTGTCGTTCAGTGAGCTGAGTGCACAGTACACGAGCCTAATTGTCTGTGATGTGTCCGGCTATGGCGAGGGTGGGCCGTACAGGAACAAGAAGGCTTATGACCTGCTGATCCAAAGTGAAAGCGGTTTTCTGTCGGTGACGGGAACACCCGGGACCGGTGGTATGGCAAAGGCTGGCTGTTCAGTTGCGGACATTGCTGCTGGAATGTACGCCAGCAATGCCATTCTGTCGGCGCTGTTGCTGCGTGGTCGAACTGGTGAGGGCAGCCATATTGACGTCTCTCTGCTCGAAAGTCTGGTGGAGTGGATGGGCTACCCGATGTATTACAGCTTTGATGGGGCGCAGCCACCACCGAGGGCAGGAGCTTCTCACTCTACGATCTATCCGTACGGACCGTTTCCCGTCGGGGATGGTAAAACCGTGATGCTTGGGTTGCAGAACGACCGCGAATGGCGAGTTTTTTGTGAGAGAGTTCTTGAGCGTTCGGAGCTGGCGGGAGATGCGCGTTTTTCTGATAACGCCCGTCGGTCAGCGAACAGGGACCAGCTCGGCGCGCTTATCGGTACGATTTTTTCTGAGATGACTCTGGATGAGGTGCTAACCCGCCTGGATGAGGCGGGTATCGCCAATGCGTCGGTTAACGACATGTCACAGGTGTGGCAGCATCCTCAACTGGCGGCCCGTGACCGCTGGCTGGAAGTGGCGACGCCTGTCGGGCCAGTGCCGGCACTAAAGGCACCCGGGCTATGGTTTCCGGAAGCCGTCTCGGCGGTTCCATACCTCGGCGAACATAGCTCTCTAATTCTTGAACAGCTTGGCTACAGCCGGGACAAGATTGATCAGTTAAAAAGCGCAGGTGTGATCTAACGCCGGCGCAACTCAGAGAACAGGATTCTGACCATGACAGGTAAAGATTTGAAAACCATGCTCTTCGTGCCGGCCTCTCGGCCTGAGCGGATTCCCAAGGCGATTGCTAGCGGTGCCGGAGCGGTAATTGTGGATCTAGAGGATGCGGTGCCAGCGGATGCCAAGAACCCTGCCCGTGATGCATTGGATGCATTCTTGGCAGACCATCATGGTGAGTCGATCTACGTGCGCATTAATGCCCGGGGTACTGCTGAATTTGAGGCGGACATGGCGCTATGTGCCCGTCATTCAAAGGTGGTTGGCATCATGTTGTCGAAAGCCGAGTCCGCGGAGGACGTCCAGGCTGTGGCTAATTCTGGCAAGACCGTCATTCCGCTAATTGAATCAGCTCGTGGTCTGGTTGCCCTTAACGAAATTGCCTCGGTGCCCGGAGTTGAGAGACTGAGCTACGGTGGCCTGGACCTCAGTGATGACCTCGGCATTGAAGGCAATACGGGAGGGGCGGAGACGGTCATGGACCAGTGTCGCTATCAGCTTCTGGTGAGCTCCCGAGCAGCTGGTTTACTGGCTCCTATTGATACCGTGTTTCCTGTTTTTGATGACGAGGATGCGGTACTAAGTCGTGCCCGCCGGGCCCGTAATATGGGTTTTGCAGGCATGCTTTGCATTCATCCAAAACAGATTCCACAGGTGCAGGCTGGTTTTTCCCCGGATCCTGATCAGGTGGCCTGGGCGCGTAAAGTCATGGAGGCGGCGAGGTCAGGTGGTGCTGCTTTCAAGGTGGAGGGCCAGATGGTGGATGCTCCAGTGATTGCTATGGCCAGAACTATTCTTGAGCGTGCCAGTTAGACTGCTCGCCAGAATTTCGGGAGGTTCATAGCAAGAACAGTTTCAGCAACATCTTAGCCGCAGAGCCAGGAGAAAACATGAAAGCAGGACGGAACACCTATTGGCCCAAGGGTTTGCCACGAACACTTGAACTACCCAAAACGAGCCTCTACTACAACCTGGAGGTGGCGGCAACCCGATACCCGGACAAGCCGGCGGTAGTATTCTATGACTCGGTGCTCAGTTATTCCGAATTGCGTCAGCAGGTTAGGGCACTGGCGGGGTATCTGCAGTTGGAATGTGGTGTTTGTCCCGGTGACCGTGTCGCTCTGTATTCGCAGAACTCTCCCCAGTACGTCATCGGTTACTACGCGATTCTTCGTGCTCAGGGAGTGGTGGTTCCCATCAACCCGATGAACCTGTCCGAGGAGCTTAAATACTGTGTCTCCGACAGTGGTGCCCGCACGGCTCTGGTGTCTCAGGAATTGTACGGCAATGCGCAACCTCTATTGGCTTCGGGCGATCTAGATCACGTAATTGTTCATGCCTATTCTGATTACCTGACAGCGGCGACTGACCTCGCCGTTCCGTCTGCTGTAACAGAACCTAGGCAGGAACATACCGACCCCGGCGTTATCCTTTGGCGAGACGTGCTTAGTCGCGAACTGGCGCCTTCTGCTTTTACCGGAGAGCACGATGACCTAGCTATTATTGGCTATACCTCCGGTACCACGGGACATCCGAAGGGCTGTGTTCATTCCCACAGCACCGTGATGGCAGCAGTTGCGGCTTCGGCTGTCTGGCGCGGTGGCTCGCCGGCATTCTCGGCACTGGCCATTGCCCCGCTGTTCCATTTTTTGGGCATGCAAGGTGGAATGAATGGGCCTATCTTCAACGGTGCAACCTCAGTGCTGATGCAGCGGTGGGATCGGGATGTGGCGGTGAAGCTGATTGAGCGTCACCATGTCAGCCTGTGGAGTGCTCCGCCGTCGATGATTGTCGATTTTTTCTCGAATCCGGATCTGGCCAACCATGACGTCTCCAGTCTCAGTAAACTGATGGGGGGTGGTGCTGCAATGCCTGAAGCCATCTCTCGCAAGCTGGCAGAGGAGTTTAACATCGTATACAACGAAGCCTACGGACTGACCGAAACCGCCGCTTTCATTCTTGGTAACCCCATTGAGCGCGGCAAACGGCAATGCCTGGGCATTGCCAGCTTTGGTGTAGATGCACGTATCGTTGACCCTGCCACGTTTGAGGATCTGCCCCAAGGCGAAACTGGAGAAATCATCCTGCATGGCCCTCAGGTAATGCTGGAATACTGGAACAATGCGCAAGCAACCGCCAAGAGTATTCTGGAACGCGATGGTAAACGCTTCCTTCGTACTGGCGACCTGGGATACATGGATGAGGAGGGCTACTTCTTCATGGTCGACCGGCTCAAGCGGATGATTAATGCCTCCGGATTCAAGGTCTGGCCGGCAGAAGTGGAAAGTATCATGTATGGTCACCCGGAGATTCACGAAGCCTGCGTCATTGCAGTGCCAGATCCGAAACGGGGCGAAACGGCCAAGGCGATGGTTGTACTGAAGCCCACTGCACCGGAAAACCTCACCGAGGACGACATTATCGAATGGTGCAAAAAGCATATGGCGGCTTATAAGGTGCCGACAGCCGTTTCGATTATCGATGAGTTGCCGAAGTCCGGCACCGGTAAGATCATGTGGCGACAGTTGCAGGAAGAAGCCCGAATGGAGGGAGCAAATCGTGCCTGATGCCGACATGAATCCCAAGACCGCAGATAGAGTACCAGAAGCTGCCGAGTTGGTTGAGGTAGCGCATAACGTGTACTGGTCCCGTATTCCCCTGCCTGGAAAACTGAACCATATTAATGTCTGGCTGATCCGTGACGAGGACGGCTTTTCCGTGGTTGACACCGGTATGTGTACACCCCCGGCTGAGGCCGCCTGGAAGTCTCTATTGGAGTCTCTGCCGGAGCGCAAGCCGGTCCGGCGGGTGTTTGTGACCCATCTGCATCCGGATCATGTGGGTATGGCCGGCTGGTTGCTGGAGCGGGACGCAGAAGAGTTCTGGATGACTCGTATGGAGTATCTGACCTGCCGGGTAATGGTGGCTCAGTCCCACGACGAAACCGTACCCGAGGACTTCATTGCCTTTCACCGCGCTGTTGGCTGGCCTGATTCGGCCATCGACGGATACTACGATCATTATCGCAACTATGGCAGACGGATTTCACGGTTGCCTCGCAGCTACCAACGGCTGGAGGAAGGGCAGCACCATGTTATCGGTGGACACCGATGGCGGGTTGTTGTTGGTAACGGGCACTCTCCCGAGCACGCCTGCCTGTACTGCGAAGAGAGCAAATTACTGATCTCCGGTGATCAGGTGTTGCCCGGCATTTCGTCCAATGTCTCAGTGACACCCCTGGAGCCGACTGCAAACCCGATGGCTGACTGGCTGGCCTCACTTCGTAAGCTGAAAGCTGAAATTCCCGATGATGTGCTGGTGCTACCAGCTCATCAACAGTGTTTTACGGGATTGCATGATCGGATTGAAACCCTGATTGCAGACCAGGAAAGGGCCGTCACGAATTTGCGGGCGGATCTTGGAAGGGAGCCAAAGAGAGTGATTGACGTATTCGCAGTGCTGTTTGGTCGTGACATATCGGAAGAGGACTTTATGGTTTTCAACTTGGCAACCGGAGAGGCCCTCGCTTGCTTGAATTATCTCATTGAACGTAACGAAGTGCATTTTATGACAGATGCCAAGGGTGTTCGCTGGTATCGATCTGTCGGGACCCAGGAGCAATAACGGGAAGCACGGCGTCCGGAATAACTCAGGTCAGCTACTCGAGGGTCTGACCATCATCCTATTTTCGAACAAGGAGGCCACAATGGCACTTGATGAAGAAACGCTGAACCAGTTTGTCGAAAGTGTGCGTCGGTACGTCCGTGATCGCCTGATTCCCCTGGAAATGCAAGTGGCGGAGGAAGACCAGATTCCGGAAGACGTCATCGCCGAAATGAAAGAGATGGGGCTTTTCGGAATTTCGATACCTTCCGAGTTCGGTGGTCTGGGTCTGAGCATGTCAGAGGAAGTCGCAATTATTCAGGAAATGGGCTACACCTCACCGGTTTTTCGTTCAATGTTTGGAACCAATGTTGGCATTGGTTCGCAAGGTATAGTTATGGACGGTACACCGGAACAGAAGGAAAAATATCTACCCAAGCTTGCCACCGGCGAACTGATCGGCTCATTTGCATTGACCGAGCCTGACGCAGGATCAGATGCCGGGTCAGTGAGAACAAGCGCCCGGAGAGATGGTGATGATTTCATCATTAATGGAACTAAACGATACATCACCAATGCACCCAGGGCGGGGATCTTCACAGTGATGGCTCGCACCGGCACCCGTGAAGAAGGTGCGCGCGGTGTGTCGGCATTCCTGGTCGATGCGAAACTACCGGGCATATCGCTTGGAAAACCTGATCAGAAAATGGGGCAGAAAGGCGCTCATACCTGTGATGTTATCTTCGAGGATGTGCGCGTACCCGCAAATGCTTTGATTGGAGGAAAGGAAGGGCAGGGTTTCAAAACAGCCATGAAAGTTCTTGATCGGGGGCGCTTGCATATCAGTGCGTTAAGCGTGGGTACGGCCAAGCGACTCATTGATGAGAGCGTTTCATATGCCTCTGGCCGGAAACAGTTTGGAACAGAAATTGCCAATTTTCAGTTGGTGCAGGCAATGCTGGCAGATAGCCAGGCTGAGTACTATGCCGGAAAGTGCATGGTTGAAGCGGCTGCTAAATCCTTCGATGCAGGTGAGGCGGTGTCGATGAATGCCTCGAGCTGCAAGCTGTTCTGTACAGAAATGGTAGGGCGTGTTGCGGACCGGGCAGTTCAGGTCCACGGTGGCGCTGGTTACATCAGCGAGTACTGCGTTGAGCGTTTTTTCAGAGATGTCAGGTTGTTCCGCCTATATGAGGGAACGTCGCAGATCCAACAACTGGTAATTGCCAAGCACCTGATCCGCAATGCGGAACATTCACCGGGGTGACTCGCAGAGAAACTTGATACTACAGAGCCCGTGGCGGGGCTTTTTGGCCGGCATTTTCAGGCGCTGCAGCATGAGGGTGGTCGTCCCGCGAGCTGTTACGGGATTGCCAGGGGCGTACCCAGACCGGTCTCCAAGCATGTACCGTTTAAGGAGAGAGCCATGACGGGTTCACTTTCGCATATTCGAGTTCTGGATCTTTCCCGTGTGTTGGCTGGCCCATGGGCTGGCCAGGTTCTCGGTGGTCTCGGGGCTGAAGTTATCAAGATTGAGAGGCCTGGCGGCGGAGATGACACACGGACATGGGGCCTCCCTATCTTAAGGGTCGAGATGGCGAAACGGATTTATCTGCGTACTATCTGTCAGCCAACCGTAACAAGAAATCGCTGGCGGTCGATATTTCGACGCCGGAGGGTCAGCGCCTGATACGTGAGCTCGCGGCAGAGTCGGATATCATCCTTGAGAACTTCAAAGTGGGTGGGCTGAAGCGCTACGGGCTGGATTACGAAAACCTAGGAGTCTGCGCGGCAGAAACGTTTTGAGCCCTCGTTTCCGCCAGACCGGATCATTGTCTGGCCGGAAGGAGTGTTCGCGATATCGG
>MRWG01000373.1_pt1 | contig 60379 bp, 56 predicted proteins | sample 1013341 | NCBI WGS metagenome assembly MRWG01 (sample SAMN06117577, study PRJNA244670) | biofilm metagenome | biome: Water; feature: Cathode Biofilm; material: Biofilm; isolation source: microbial consortium enriched at the cathode of a solar microbial fuel cell | place: USA: District of Columbia ...
CCCGATGAGGAGGCTGCGGCACAAGGCCCGGATTGCAACGGCGGCGGACGCAAATTCCGCGCGGGCGCGGCGGCCGAAGCCGGCGCCCAGGATATCGAGCAGACGGAAGCGGGGATCACGTTGAACCTGCGCGAAACCGACGTGCAGAGTCTGATTGCGGCCGTAGCGGACCTGACCGGAAAGAATTTCGTGGTCGATCCGCGGGTCAAGGGCAAGGTGACCGTTTATTCCGCGACCCCGACCGGGCCGGAGGCGCTCTACGACGTATTCGTCTCGGTGCTCAAGGTATACGGTTTCGCCGTCATCGATACCGGGGACGTGATTAAGATCGTACCCGACGAAATGAGCCGTCAGATGTCCACCATCGACGATCGCACGGCCGGAGGCGATCGCATCACGAGCGCCGTCATTCCGGTCACTCACGCGATAGCGGCGGAACTCGTTGCGAGCTTGCGCCCGCTCCTGCCGCAGCAGGCGCATCTCGCGGCCGTTGCCGGTGGCAACATGCTGCTGGTGTCCGATTCGGCCGCGAACGTGCGGCGGCTCGTCGACCTCGTGCGCCAAATCGACCGTCCGCAACAACTCGACGTCGAACTGCTGGAGATGCGCTACGCGCAAGCCACCGACGTCGCCGAGGCGCTGATTGCCGCGACCGGCGGCGGCGCAGCGCAAACCGCACCCGGCGCACCGGTGCTGCTGGCGGACGAGCGCACGAACCGCCTGCTCATCGGAGGCACGGCGGTGCAACGCGAGAACCTCGGCGCGCTGGCCGCGAAGCTCGATCAGCCCGCCCGGGCAAGCGATGGCAGCATCGATGTCGTCTTCCTGCGTTTCGCCGAAGCGAGCGCCATGGTTGATATTCTGCAGGCGGTGGGAGAGCGCGTCGGGAGCGGGTCGGGTGAGCCGAAACCCCGCCGCGCGCCGGCTGGCGCGGAGACGTTTCTCGTCCACGCCGACGAGAGCACGAATGCCATCGTGATCCAGGCGAAGCCTCATCTGATGCAGGTGATCAAGGACGTCATCACGAAGCTCGACGTGCGCCGCGCACAGGTGCTCGTCGAAGGCATCATCGCCGAGGTGTCGAGCACGAAGTCGGACGAACTCGGCATTCAATGGAAGACGAACGTGCCGGGCACCGGGGTGTTCGCGGGTAACCTGCAGAGCGGCGTCGGCGCCGGCCCGATCCCCTCTCCGTTCGACGCTCTCGGCGGGCCGAGCCTCTTGAGCGGTCTCACGCTCGGCTATTTCTCGCAGGGCGATCTGCGTGCACTGATCCGCGCCCTGAGCGGCGATTCCTATACGAACGTGCTCTCCACCCCGACGCTCGTGACGCTGGACAACGCCGAAGCCGAGATTGTGGTCGGCCAGAACGTGCCGTTCATCACCGGCCAGTTCACGAACAATTCGACGACCCCCGACAACCCGTTCCAGACGATCGAACGCCAGGACGTCGGCATCGTGCTCAAAGTGAAACCGCAGATCAATGAAGGTAATTCCGTCACGCTCGAAATCGAACAGGAAGTGTCGAGCGTGGCGCGCGAATCAAGCGGTGCCGATCTCATCACGAACAAGCGCTCGATCAAGACGAACGTGCTGGTCGATGACCGCAACATCGTCGTACTCGGCGGGCTGATCAGCGATGACAAACGCGAGTCGCGGCAAAAGATACCCGTGCTTGGCGAGATCCCGCTGCTCGGCCAGTTCTTTCGCAACGACCAGGGTGAATCCGTGAAGACGAACCTGATGGTGTTCCTGCGCCCGACCATCATTCGCGACGCCGCGACGAGTCGCGATCTCGTCCGCAGCCGTTACGAGGACATTCGTTCCAAGCAGACGGCGCAGGAACGGGAATCGCGCTTCCTGCTGCATGAGGATGGCGCCGAACTGCCGATGTTCGAAGGCCTGCTGGAATGAGGGTGCCGTTCATGTTCGCACGGCGCAACGGCGTGTTCGTCGAGCACGAGGGGCCGGACCGAATCGGGATCGCGATGGCGCCGACCGCGCAAGCGGGCGCGCTGCTCGAACTGCAGCGCGTCGCTGCGCGCCCGCTCAGCGTAACATTGCTGGAACAAGCCGAATTCACCGCGCGCCTGCAACGCGTGTACGAAGATACCCAGGCGCGTGCCGAGCAGACGATGGCCGACCTCGGCGACGAACTCGACCTCGAGCAACTCGCCGCGGCCCTGAACGAGCCGACTGATCTGCTCGAAGCCGCCGACGATGCGCCCATTATTCGGCTGCTCAACGCACTCTTTGCCGAGGCCATCCGCGAAAACGCCTCGGACATCCATATCGAGTCGTTTGAGGGACGCCTGGGCGTGCGCCTGCGGGTCGACGGCGTCTTGCGCGAGATCATGCGCCCGCCGGTCGCAATCGCACCTTTGCTCGTGTCGCGCATCAAGATCATGGCTAAACTCGATATCGCCGAGAAACGTCTGCCGCAGGACGGGCGCATTTCCTTACGCGTGGCGAACCGTCCGGTCGACGTGCGTGTTTCCACCATGCCGGCCGGTCACGGCGAGCGCGTGGTGTTGCGCCTGCTCGACAAGCGCGCCGGGCGTTTGCAACTGGAACAACTCGGCATGGATGCCGCGACTACCGCGCGCATCGACACCATCATTCATCAACCGCACGGCATCTTTCTCGTTACCGGCCCGACGGGCTCCGGCAAGACGACGACGCTCTATGCGGCGCTGTCGCGGCTAAACGATACGAGCCGCAACGTCATGACGGTCGAGGACCCCATCGAATATTTCATCGATGGCATCGCGCAATCGCAGGTTTCGACGCGCGTGGACATGAGTTTCGCCCGCGGCCTGCGCGCCATCCTGCGTCAGGATCCGGATGTCGTGATGGTCGGTGAGATCCGCGACCTCGAGACCGCGCAGATCGCGATCCAGGCGAGCCTCACCGGGCACATGGTGTTTTCGACCTTGCACACGAACAGCGCCGTCGGTGCGGTCACCCGCCTGCGCGACATGGGTACCGAGCCGTTTCTCCTCGCGTCCAGTCTGGCCGGCGTGCTGGCGCAACGCCTCGTGCGACTTCTGTGCCCCGAATGTAAGCGGCCGCGCGCGAGCGACGACCACGATGCGCGCGTGCTCGGTGTGGTGGAGGCAGGGCTGACGCTGTACGAGCCCGGCGCTTGCGCGTCCTGCAACGGTATCGGCTTTCGCGGCCGCAGCGCGATCTATGAGCTCTTCGTCATCGATGCCGAGGCGCGCGCACTCGTGCACGCGGGCGCGAGCGAACAGCAACTCGAGGCGCATGCGCGCAAAACCAGCCGCGCGCTGCACGACAACGGCCGCGATATGGTCCGCGCGGGCACGACCACCGTCGCCGAGCTCCTGCGCGTAACGCAGACATCGTGATGCCGGCCGCCAGCACCAGCGGGTACCGTCGTGCCGGCGTTTGAATACCGCGCGCTCGACGGCTCGGGAGACACCCGGCGCGGCCTGCTCGAGGCCGATTCCGAGCGCCACGCAAGACGCGTCTTGCGCGAGCAACAACTCGTGCCGCTCACCGTCAGCGCAGGACGGCGTACGGGGCACGGCGAATGGGGGCGGCGGCGGGCGCTCAACGGCGAGCAGCTTGCGCTGTTTACCCGTTTGCTCGGCACGCTGCTCAAATCCGGTCTCGCGCTCGACGACGCGCTGACCCTGCTTGCGCGTCAGGCCGGCGGCCAGCAGATCGAGCGCATCGTGCTCGACGTGCGCGCCCGCGTACTCGAAGGTCATACGCTCGAACAGGCGCTTGCGGCGCATGACCGCAGTTTTCCCGAGGTGTTCCGCGCGACGATCGGCGCGGGCGAACGGTCACGCCACCTGCCGCTCGTGCTCACGGAACTCGCCGGTTACATCGAGGCGCGCGAACGCCTGCGCCAGCGCGTGCGCCTCGCGCTGCTCTACCCGGCGGTTCTCTGCGTCACCGCGCTGCTGGTTGTCGCCGGACTCCTGACCTATGTCGTGCCCGAGGTCGTGAAAGTCTTCGCCGATGTCGGACAGCGACTGCCGTGGGCGACGCGCGCGCTGATCGCGGCAAGCGAGGCCGCCCGGCACCATGGACTCACGGCGCTCGGACTCGGCGCCGCAGCCGTGTGGACCATGCGCCGCCTGTGCCGTCGGCCCGCGCCGCGGCGGGCGCTGCACGCGCTCGTGCTTGGCCTGCCCGTGCTCGGCCCGCTGATCCTCCAGACCGAGTACGGCAAGTTCGCGCGCACGCTCGGGATCCTGCTCGGCGGGGGGGTCGACATGCTCGACGCACTCACGATTTCCGCCAAGGCCGTGCCGTGGCTACCGTTGCGTGACGGGCTCACCGAGGTCGTCACCCAGGTACGCGAGGGGGCCGCGCTCGGCCACGCATTACGTGAGACCGGCCGGGTTCCGCCGCTGTTGTCGCACCTCGTCACGAGCGGCGAGCAATCGGGCGATCTGCCGCGCATGCTGGAGACCGCCGCAGAGGCATTCGATCAGAAGACCGCGAGCGCGCTCGGATTCGCGCTCGGGCTGTTCGAGCCGCTGTTGATCTTTACGATGGGTGCTTTGGTGTTGTTCGTCGTCGTCGCGATCCTGCTGCCGATCTTCGAAATGAATCAGCTCGTCTGATCGTCCTCACGGCGCAAACGACAGCGTCACGCTGCCACTGACGACGCCTGGCTGTTGTGCCACCCGGTTCAGGATCACGCGCCCGACGGTGATGCCGTGCGCCGTTTCGAGCGTCACGAACCACTGGGCGAGTGCATCGAACGGCGCGGCCGTCAGGGTGACGGCGATGTTGTCGCCCTGGGGAACCGTGCGGCGCGTGGCCTCCGCCAGCCCGTGTTCCGCCGCTGAGGCATTCACGAATCCGATCGGCGACTGGCCCGCCGGCAGCGCCAGCGGGGTCCGCTGCGCGCGACTCGTGAGCGTCCGCGCGCGGGCCGCGAGCTGTTCGATTTCCGCCAGATTGGCCCGCTCGGCGGTGAGCTGGGTGAGGACAAACGCGTGACGCTTGCGCAGGGGCTCTTCCACGCCGAGAAAATACAGCGCACCGAGCACCCCGAGAGCCGCGAGCGTGACGGCACCGCGTTCGCGTCGCGCAAGAGACCGCCACCATCCGGCCACGGCACTCATTGCGGGATCACCGCAAGACGGCCGATCACCCCGTCCGTGCCGGTTTCGGCCGAGCGGATCTCGGCACGAAATGCGCCGCCATCGGCCAGCATCGCGCCGAACCGTTCGATGTCGGCCACCGCAGACGCCTGCACGGTGAGATTCACTTCCCCGGCGCCGTAACTCAGGGTCTGCAGTTCGATGGTGTCGTTGTCCGGCGACACTTGCGCGTGTGCGAGCGCGTGCAGGGCATCGAGCAAGGCGCCAGGTGGTCGCGCCGCGGCAGCGCGCGCGGCGACCGCCTGGCGCGCCTGGGCAAGGGGGTTGACGAGGCGTGTGATCTCGGGAAAAACGTCCTGCAGCAGCGCTTCCTGGGTCGTGTGTACGGCAGCGAGATCGCGCTCCAGCGCGGCGACCCGGCCTGCGAGCGCATAGGCGTGGATGCCGAGTGCGAGCACGGCTGCTGCTGCGGCCGCGATAAACGTTCGCCGCGCTCCGCCGCTGCCGCGCCGCGCGTAACGGGCGGGCAGCAGATCGAGCGGGGGGCGTTGCGTAAGCCCCGCCCCCAGGACCGCGAGCGCCGGACGGTGTTCGTGGCGCACGCGCGTCTCTGCGTCACCGGGCCAGGCGGCGGACGCTGCCTCGTGGTCTGGCGCGATCGCGATGTCGACCGAGGCGGGCCGCTCGCGCGGATCGAGCACGCCGAGGATCGCGCCGAGCAGCGCGTGGTCCGCCGCGAAGCCCGTATGCTTTCCGGTGCGCACCAGCCACCCGGATGCCGTTGCGAGCGCGGTCCAGCCGCTGGCCGGCGCCGGCGGCAGCGCCAGGACTTCGCTCCACGCGCCGTCGATCGCGACACCGGCGGCGATGAGCGGCGCTACCCAGGCATCGAGCCGGGCGGCGTCGAGGTAGGCGAGCGCGTAGCGGCCCGCGGTAGCGTCTGCGGCGCACGCAAAGTGCAGTTCGTCGATGTCGCTGATGATCTGCTCCTCGATCACGTAGGGTGCTGCGAGGCGCGCTTGCTGCAGCCTGCGTGCGGGCAGATCCACCGTGGTCAATGCGATCGCCGCGGCCGGCAGCAGCAGGCGGATGGGCGCGCCGGCAGCACGCGCCGCAACCGCCGCGGCGTCGCCGTGCTCGACCGAACTGCCGTCGATCGCGAGCCATTCGAAGCGTCCGGCAGCGGTCGACGCGCGCACAACGAGGGGGCCGTTCATTGGAAATCCTCCAGCCGATGGGCGATTCGCGCGATCCGTTCGCCATCGCGTCGGAGCACCGCGACCGCGCGCCGTTCGATCCGTTCGCCATCGATCTGCGCCGTGAGTTCGAAGTAGCGCGAGCTGACCGCGAGCGGCACGGCGAGCGTCGGCCTGCCGAGTGACCCGAGCAGCGCGTCGAATTCATGCGTCGCCAGAAACGGGCGCGCGTTGCGCGCATGGACTATTTGTTCGGCCGTTGCGCGATCGATGGCCGGGCCGAGACTCATCAGCACTTCGACGGGTGCGGTATTCACGTTTAGCGGCGTGCGTTCCGGCAGGGCACTGAGCAAGGGCGCCAGGCGCTCGAACAGCGCCGGTGTCACCCCACGGACGAGGCGGAGTTCGCGGACATCGACGAACGCGCGATTCGCCGCACGATAGGACGGGTCGAGGCCGAGATAGTAATCGTCCTCCGCCCCATTCGGATAACGGGTGATGCTATCGGGATCGATCCAATCGAGGATCGCCTGGATGACGGCGGTATCGACATCGAGTGCCCGCAGCAGGAGTTCGAGGCTGGCCTCGGCGTTGGCAGCGTGTGTGTCGTTGCCGGCCCCGGGCTGCACGGCCATGCCGGCAGTGGCAGGATCGGCGTCCGTCGCCAGCATCCGCGGGCTTCCCGGTGCGGGGCGGTTTCGCGGTGAGTTCGCGGGCGCCGGCGGCGTCGCCAGCGGACCGCCGAGCGCGGCGCCCGAATTGCCGCTTTTTGCGCTAGATGGCAATGCGACCGCGCTCCCCGTCGCCGCAAGCGCTTCGCCGCGCGGAGCGGCCGCCGGTTCGCCGAAATACGTAACCCCGGCGATTGGTTCGCCGAGCCGCTCCGTGCCCGTCGGAACGAGCAGCGGCGGCGGTGTGTCGGCCTGGCCCGGATCGGCGGTGCGCGCCGCGCTGGTCGCGGCGGCGGTGTCGACCCCGGGTGCGCCGCTCGCGCGGACCGGCGGCGCGGCGCCGGGGCTGGCAGACACCGCAGCGTCCTGGCCGCGGCGCGGTGCGACATCCTTGTCAGCCACGGCGTTCGGTGGGATCGCGGGAGCGACCGCCGCACGCGTCCCCCGACCGCGGGTCAAGGCGGCAAGATTGTTCAAATTGAACCGTCCATCGAGATCGCGCAATGTGGCGCTGCCGCGGATCCGCAGCCGATCTGCGCCGGATTCGAGGCGCGCGCTTGCCCACGATTCGGCCGCGCTGTCGTGCCCGCCGCCGCGGACATCCTCGCGCAGCGTCGCGACCGCTGCCTGCTCGAGTTCGCGCTCGATGTGACGCGCACGGTCGGCCGCGAAAACGTTGTCGGCGCGACGTATCGCGACGTGTAGCTCCGCGGTCAATGCAACCGCGCTGGCCGTGACGAGTGCGACCACCAGCATCGCGGTAATCAGCGCGAGCCCCCGGCATTGCCGGCGCGGTACGTCAACCACCCGCATGGAATTCGGCCAGCGCGACGACGCGCGTCAGTTGTGTGCCATCGCCGAATTCGAGCACCGCGCGCACGCCCTCCGGAAGGCGCGCGAGATCCAGCGTGGTCGCGCGCGGCGGCCAGAATTCAGTCCAGCTTTCACCATCGAAGTACGCGAACGTCGCGCTACGAACGTCCTCGAATACGACGCGCTCACTGTAGGTACTCGCAGGCGAGCGATCGAGCACGTCCCATGTGCGCCGGACGAGGCCCGCGTCGCGCAGCAAGTATTCGACGCGGGCGAGGCCGCTGCCGTTATCGAAACCCGTCAGCGGTGCGATCCGCCGAGTGCACTCGAACAGCACGCCGTCGATGCCGCCGCGCAGCGCCGCGATGTCCTCGCCGAGTTCGCCGCGTACCGGGCGCGGCGCGGCATGTTCGATATCCCGGGTGAGCACCGCGGCGCCGACCGCGATGAGTCCGAAACGGGATTGCGTGGCGTCGAGCGCGCTGCGATGAGCAAGAATACGGGTGAGTCCGGGATAAGCGAGCGATGCAAGCACCGCGAACAGCGCCACCGCGACCATCAGTTCGACGAGGGTGAAACCCGCGCTGCGGCAAGGCCTGCTCATGGCGTGGTGACCGTTGCCGATGCTAGCGTTTCCTCGCCGGCGCTTGCGGTTACGACGATTTCGACGATTCCGTCGGGATCCCGTGCCGAGACCCGCGCCGCGTACGTCCGCCCCAGCAGCGCCTCGGTGACGATGCGTTCGCGATCACCGGCCTCGAGCGCGCCGATGCGCACTTCCGCGCTACGGTTGTCGGCAACCCACTCGGCGAGGACCCGTTCGTGGAGCCGTTCGGCGCCGAGCGCGGCATTGCGCACGCTGGCGTAGCCGAGCGTGAGCGCGGCCGCAACCAACACGAGCGCGATGAGGACCTCGATCAGCGTAAAGCCGCGCGGGCGCGGGCCGATCATGGCTGCGGCCCGCCGACGACGGTAAACAGGCGCCCGCCCGCCCGAGGTTCGAGCCGGACGGATGCCGGCGAGGATCGATCGCCGATGATGACGGGGCGCAGGCGAAAGTCGCCGTTCGGTAACAGCACCAGATCAGGCTGTTCCGACGCCGCATAGGTTCCGCCTTGCGGTCCGCGAAATTCGATCCCGGCGGGTAGTTCGAGGGTATAGGCTGCGATATCCGTTGCGGCGGTCCGCCACGCGCCGGCGCGGTACTCAACGATGCGGTAACCATCGCGTGCGAGATCGATTCCGAGCGGGCGCGCGCGATAGACGGCCTCATCGGCGAGCGCCTGGCAGACGAGCGCGACGCGCCGCGCAATGTCCAGGGCGACATCTTCACGCCCGCGTCGATTGATACTCAAGGCAGCCATCGACAGCACGATCCCGAGGATCAGGATCACGGCGAGGAGTTCGACGAGCGTGAATCCGGCGCCGCGGCGGTGCGCGCGCACACGCTCAGTCGAGCGACCAGTTACCGATATCGGCATTGATGCCATCACCGCCGGGGGCGCCGTCGGCGCCCAGGGAGTAAACATCGAAGGGGCCGTGTTCGCCGGGCTGCAGATACAGGTACGGACGTCCCCAGGGATCACGGGGCAGGGCGGCGAGATAACCCCCTTCGCGCCAGCGCGCGCCTTCAGGCAGCCCGGGTGGCCGATCGCGCAGCGACTCTATGCCGTGCTCGGTCGTCGGGTAAGCGAAATTATCGAGCTTGTACAGATCGAGCGCCGCGGCAATCGCGCGGATGTCTTGTTGCGCTTTGATCGCCCGCGCCTCGTCCGGGCGGCTCATGATGCGCGGTACGACGATGGCCGCGAGAATGCCGAGAATGACGACCACGACCATGACCTCGATCAATGTAAAACCGCCGGCGGCGGACGCGCGGTGCGCGGATGTTCTGTGGTGTTTCATGGCGGCGCAGTTTATGTCACGAATGTGACATTTTCGCGGCGGCGGCGCCCGCCACAAAGCAACACGAATGCCACATTATTGTCACAAACAATTGCGATAATCGCCCGGCGGATCGCGTGCCAATTGCGCCGGGATCCGCACTGCGCGTTCGCCGCCGGTCCGCCGGCATCGCGGCACGGCCGTCGTTGGGACGACGGGATTACGCCGCGATCCGGATACGGGCGGCAGCCATAGATTGCACAGGGGAAGTACATGAGCGAGTCGATGACGTTCCAGGACACCATGGACCGTTTAAAGCTATGTGTCACCGACGACGCGAAGAAGAGTGTCTCGTTTCGCATGCACACCTCGGAATATGGACGCCTGCGCGTCCTCGCGGAAAAACTTAAGGCCCGGGATTCCGTGGTGTTTCGTTTCCTCCTGCGCGTTGCACTCGAGCAATGCAGGCCGCTGTACGACAATAACGCGAACGCGTGCGACCGGCTCCGCCTGCTCGCTGAACTCGGCCCGGAATTCGCTACTTTCTTCAATTTCGACACAAGCCGTCTGGAGGAGACATTCCTGCCCGAGACACTTGAGCCCCGCATCAAAATCGAGGAAGACGACCTCGGACTCATTGCCGCGTTCGGCACGTCTCGCGAGCTCGTGCGCAAACGGCTCGAGAAACTACTGAACGTCGAGCACGTAGGCGACGATCTGCATGCAGTTCTGCACGATTACCTGATCGAAAAATATCTCACGAACGGCAGCGATGCCTGTACCAAAACCGTCGTGGAAGCCACGTCCCGCGTCTGATCTGTACCGCAACCGCCGCTTGCATCCATGCGCGGCAAAATGGTCGTCACGCGGCAACGCCTGTATTGAGCAAGGCGGCCGCCCGCCGTGTATCCGGCACCCATCGCGTATTATTTCGCACCGCGCGACGTACCCCACATCGAAGTCATCGAGCACGTACGTGATGGCTGCGACACGCAGTGATCCAGGCACGCGACGAGCGCGTGCCTTCGCAAGGCCGTTGCTAAAGAATTCGTCGTTGCCCACGCGGACTGCTGTCGGCGCGCCAGCGCGAAGTTGTCAACAATTGTGCACACCCGCCGGCTGTCATCGGACCGTAACGACTCCGTCATGTGATTGACGTGCCTCGCCACTAGTCTCGCCGAAACTCGTGGAGATAGTACGATGCGTAGCTTTGAAAACCTTCGTCCCCGCCGGTTTCGCAGCGTCTGGTTGTCGGATGTGCACCTCGGATTCCGCGGCTGCAATGCCGATGCGCTGCTGGCCTTTCTCAAGTCGACGGAATGCGAAACGCTCTACCTCGTCGGCGACATCGTCGACATCTGGCAACTGAAGAAACGCCGTTACTGGCCGCAGGCTCATAACGACGTCATCCGCGCCATCCTTGGCAAGGCGAAAGTCGGCACGAAAGTCGTCTACGTGCCCGGCAATCATGACGAGTTCCTGCGTGACTTCACCGGCCACGCGTTCGGCAATATCGCGATCGTCGAAAAGGCGGTCCACACGCGCGTCGACGGGTCGAAACTGCTGATCCTGCACGGTGATCAGTTCGATGCCGCGGTCACGTCGTCACGGTTCCTCGGCAAGCTTGGGTCTTTCGGTTACGAACTGCTGCTGCATCTGAACATCGTCGTCAACGCGGTGCGACGCTTGCTCGGTTTCCCGCGCTGGTCGCTCGCACAGTACCTCAAGCACAAGGTCAAGAACGCGGTGCAGGCAATCAGCAACTTCGAGCACGCGGTGGCCCAGGCCGCAGCGCGTCACGGGGTGAGCGGGGTCGTCTGCGGACATATCCACCGCGCCGAGATCGCCCGCATCAACGATATCGTCTACTGCAATTGCGGTGACTGGGTGGAGAGCTGCACCGCGCTCGTCGAGCATACGAACGGCGAGCTCGAAATCCTGACGTGGAGTCACGAAAAGCATGCCGCGGTACCGACGATGTCGAACCTCGAAGCGGCCTGAGTCGTATCGCGATGCGCATAACAATCGTCACCGATGCATGGGCGCCCCAGGTCAACGGGGTCGTGCGTACGCTGCACACGACGGCCGCCTGTCTCGAAGACGCCGGTCACACCGTGCAATTGATCACGCCGGATCGATTCCGCACCGTGCCGTGTCCCACGTACCCCGAAATCCGCCTCGCCGTGTTGCCGCAACGGAAACTCGCGCAGCTGCTCGACGAGTTCGCGCCGGATGCGGTGCACATCGCCACCGAGGGTCCGCTGGGACACGCGGCGCACCGCATTGTGCGTCGGCGTCGCTGGCCGTTTACGACGGCGTTTCATACGCAGTTTCCCGAGTACCTGCGATTGCGCGCGCCGCTGCCGGTAAGCTGGAGCTATGCTTACCTGCGTCGCTTTCACGGCGTTGCCGCGGCGACGATGGTGCCGACGCGATCGCAGCTCGCGAAGCTCGCGGCGCGCGGTTTCACGAATCTGAAACTGTGGCAGCGCGGCGTCGATACCGAGATCTTCCGGCCGGACGATCCGCTGCGACTCCCGTACCAGCGCCCGCTGCACGCCTACATGGGGCGGGTCGCCGTCGAAAAGAATATCGAAGCGTTTCTCGATCTGAATCTGTCGGGGACGAAGATCGTGATCGGTGACGGCCCGGATCTCGGGCGTCTGCGCGCGCGCTATCCGGACACCGTATTCGTCGGCGCGAAATTTGGCCGCGAACTCGCGCGCCACCTGAGCGCCGCGGATGTCTTCGTGTTTCCGAGTCGCACGGACACGTTCGGGCTCGTCATGCTCGAAGCGATGGCGTGTGGCGTGCCGGTCGCGGCGTTTCCGGTGCAGGGACCGCTCGATGTGATCGACCACCGGCATACCGGCGTTCTCGACGACGATCTCGCGCTCGCGATCAAGGGCGCGCTGACCCTGAACCGTGCGGATTGCGTGGCCGCCGCGGGCGCCTTTACGTGGGCGCGCTGTACCGCCGAGTTCGTGTCGCACCTGGTCCCGATCACGGACGTCGTGCGACACGACCGCGCCTGCCGGATCTGAGGCCTGACCTTTGCTGCGCATCGGCGGCGGCGCATAATGACGGCTGTACAGTGCAATTCGGGAGCACGGGGTGGCAGCAAGCATTTCGACCGTCAAAGGCGCGTGTCCGCATGACTGCCCGGATCAGTGCGGGTGGAACGTTACGGTTGAAAACGGCCGTGCGACGGCGGTAACGGGCGATCCGACGCATCCGTTCACGGCCGGCGCGCTGTGCTCGAAGCTGAAACATTTCGTCGACCGGGTATACAGTCCCGAGCGCGTATTACACCCGTTGCGACGCACCGGACCGAAAGGCTCCGGCAGCTTCGAGCGGGTCAGCTGGGATGCGGCGCTCGATGATATCGCTGCCCGCACGCAAGCCGCGATCGCGCGCCACGGTGGCGCGAGTGTCATGCCCTACAGCTTTGCCGGCACGATCGGCATCGCGCAGCGCTATGCCGGCAATCTGCTGTTCCGGCGGATGGGCGCGACCGAACTGCTCGGGGACTACTGCGGTAATGTCGCCTATACCGGGGTGGCGCAGACGAATGGCCCGCTGACCGCCGTACTTCCGGAGGACGTCGTCAACGCGCGCTACATCGTGCTCTGGGGCACGAATACCGTCGTGACGAACCTGCACATGTGGAGCTCGGTGGTGCGCAAGGCCCAGCAACACGGTGCGAAAATCGTCGTCATCGATCCGGTGCGCACGCGCACCGCGGAACGCGCGGACTGGCACGTGCAGATCAAGCCGGGGACGGACGCGGCGCTCGCCCTTGGCATGATGCACGTGATCGTGCGCGAGGATCTGCACGATACGGATTACATCGAACGCTATACGCTGGGCTTCGACGAACTGCGTGAGCGGATCGCCGGGTACCCGCCGGAACGGGTCGCCGCGATTACCGGGCTCGCGGTCGCGGACATCGTCACGCTCGCAGTCGAGTTCGCGCGCGCGACGCCGGCGGTGATCCGGATGCTCATCGGCCCGGAGCGGCAGGGTAATGGCGCGGAAATGTTTCGCGCGATCGCGTGTCTGCCGTCGCTGACCGGTGCCTGGCGCGAACTCGGCGGCGGCTTGTGCCAGTTCACGGTGGATCTGTTTCGCGAAAGCCTGAACTACGCGGCCACGGTACGCGCGGACGTGCTGCCGAAACCGCCGCGCTCCGTGCATATCGCGCAGCTCGGCCGCGCCTTGACGGGCGATCTCGACCCGGCCATCCGGTGTTTGTTTGTAAGTAGCGCAAACCCCGTGGTCGCCGCGCCGAACCAGAACCTCGTGCGCGAAGGTCTCGCGCGCGAGGATTTATTCACCGTCGTCCACGAGCAATTCATCACCGATACCGCACGCTATGCCGATTACGTATTGCCGGCGACGACGCAGGTGGAACACCTCGACATCATGGCGTCGTGGGGCAGTCCGTATCTCGAACTGAACCTGCCCGCGATCGCGCCGCTCGGAGAGGCGGTGTCGAACACGGAACTGTATCGCCGGCTCGCCGCGCGCCTCGGCTATGAAGAGGCGTTTCTGTACGCCTCGGATGAACAGCGGATCCGCGAAATTCTTGCCAGTGATCACCCGTTTCTCGACGGCATCAGCTACGAGCGACTCGAACGCGAAGGCTGGGTGCGCCTGAACCTCCCGGCCGACTGGCGGCCGCTCGCCACGGGTGGTTTCAGGACCCCGAGTGGCAAGTGCGAATTCTATTCCGCGACGCTCGCGAGCGCCGGTATCGACCCCTTGCCGACCTACACCGCGCCACCGGCGCCGCCCGCGGCGAGTCCGCTGCGGCTGATCGCCGCGAAAACCGCGCACCATACGCTGAACTCACAATACGCAAACCTGCAGCGGCCCGGCCGCCGGCTCGAACCCGTCGTGGCGATCAATCCGATCGACGCCGAAACCCGAGGCATCGCTACGGGTGAAGCGGTCAGGGTGTTCAATGAGCGCGGCGAAGTGGAGTTGAACGCGGCGGTCGGTGCGGCGACCGCGCCCGGGGTCGTGTCGATGCCGTTCAACTGGTGGCCGAACGCGATGGCGAACGGGTCGTCGGCAAATGCGCTGACGGCCGACGATTTATCGACGATCGGCATGGGCAGTAATGCGTTCGATACCTGGGTCGACATCGAGAAAGTCGCGCCGGGCTAAACATCGCCGGACGGCTGTTCGAGTTCGTCGATCGCCTCGAGGACATCGTCGATGCGACGACTCAATTGCGCCTGCGCATCGCGCAGGCCCTGGTTGTAGTACAGCGCGCCGAATTCGCGGGCAATGAAATCGAGCAAAAACTCCGTGTCGAACTGGCCGGGATTGAGTTCGAAGTGCTCGCGGAGGTACTCGCGCAAGGCGTTCGTAATCCGGCTCCGTTGATCGGCGGGGAACGTGATTCCACTCATTGTTCTGCGGCTCCGTCGCATCCGGGTCGGGGTTCGATCATAGCGCGCCCGGGGCCGGTTCGCCGGCGTTTGTCGGACTCACGACTAACGCTTAGAATGCCCCGGCGCCCGTCAGTGGCGCATCGCCCTGAAACCACCGCCCCCCGGTCTATCTCGACGATGACCTGAACGTAACGGAGATAGTCCGAGTATGAGATTTCGCCTTGCCCGCTGGATCATGCAGCATCGCGCCGGTGTCAGTGTTGCATTTGTCCTGGCCACGCTGGCCGCCGTCGCGGGTTTCCCCGGCGTCGAGATCCGCACGATATTCAACGACCTGCTGCCCAAGGACGATCCGTTCGTGCAGGTGTTTTTCGACCACCGGAATTTCGGCAATCCGTTGACGATGTCGGTCATGGTGAAGAACAAAAACGGCGATATTTACAACGCGGAAACGCTCGCCAAGGTGCACCAGCTCACGCGTGACATCGACCTCGCGCCGTTCGTCGATCACGATCAGCTGATTTCGATCTCGACGGAAAAACTTCGCTATGCGCGCGCCACGCCGCTCGGTATCGATTCGCAACCGCTCATGGACAACGAGCCGCCGTCGACCCCGGAGGAGATGGTGGATTTTCGCCGGCGGGTCGAGAAATCGCCGGGTGCGCAACGGTTCTATATCTCCGCCGATCAGAGTGCGACGATCATCAATGCCTCGTTTCACGACTCGATCGATTACGGCGCTTCGTTCGATTACGTGCAAAATCTCGTCGAACAGGCACGCGACGCAAACCACGACGTGTATCTTGCCGGACAGCCCGCGCTCACCGGCTGGGTCTACCGGCTCCAGAAGCAGACCTACAACATCTTCAGCGTCACGATTATCGCGCTGATCATCGCGCTGATCCTGTATATGCGGAACGTCGCGGGCGTTGTCACGCCGATCATTTGCGCGGTCGTGGCCGGAATCTGGGGTTTCGGTTTTATCGGCTGGCTCGGACGCCCGATCGAACCGCTGCTCATGATCGTCCCCCTGCTGCTCGTGGCGCGGTCGTTCTCGCATTGCGTTCAGTACACGGAGCGCTATTACGAAGTGCTCATGCATCTGAAGGACCGGCGTCATGCCGCCGAAGTGACGATGGGGATCATGATGGCGCCCTCGATCCTCGGCATCCTGACGGACGTGTTCGGGATCATCTTTATCGCCGTCGCGCCGATCGAGACGATGGTGAATCACGCGATCTTCTGCGGGTTCTGGGCGCTGTGGATTATTCCGACCGGGGTTTTCCTCTGCTCCATCGTGTTGTCCTACCTGCCGGTGCCGAAGAACATCGAATCGATCGTCGGTGGCGCGGAGAAGGAATCGGGGATCCATCTCGCGCAGGAGCGCCTGCTCGAAGGGATCGCGAAGGTTTCGTCGAACAAGCCGGCGCGCATCACCGGGGTCGTCATCACGGTGCTCGGGATCGCGGCCGTCTATCTGAATTCGCAAATCAAGATCGGCAATCCGGTCGAGGGCAGCAATCTGCTGTGGTACGACTCGGAATTCAACACGGCGGTGCGTGCGATCAATGCGCATTTTCCCGGCATGAATACGCTCGAGATCGTGCTCGAGTCGAAGGACAACGACAATGCAAACCCCGCGGGCCGCACCCCGGAAGTTGTCGCCGTCTCCGCGGCGCTGCAGCGTTTCATGGAGTCGGATCCGGTATTACCGCCGCGCGCGACCCTGTCGTTCACGGACTACATGAGCGAAACGTATCGACTGTTCTCGGGCGGCAACCCGAAATGGGCGCCGCTCGATCTGACCACCGAGGCGATCGATGGCGCGGGATTCGCGGCGCTGTTCGGCAGCTCCCCGCTGAACTTTTCCCACGTGATCGACTTCACGGTGCAGAACTCCACTGTCTCGCTCTGGTACAAGGACAACAAGCAGGAAACCGTCGATCACGCGCTCGCGAGCGCGGCGCGTGCGGTCGAAGCCGTCGGGGTCGATCATGAACGTTTCCGGGTACGTCTCGGGACCGGGGTTATCGCGCTGCAGCAGGCCATGAACTCCGTCGTCGAACGCTACCACTGGTTCATCCTCGGGCTCCTGAACTGCGCGGTGATGCTGATCTCGGCCTATGCGTACAGGTCGATCGTCGCGGCGCTGATCCTGATGATCCCGGTAAACCTGTCGAACTTCATGCTCGGCGCGGCGATGCACGTGCTCGGGATCGGCATGGACATCAACGCCGTGATCGTCGCCGTCATGGGCGTCGGGATCGGGATCGACTACGGCATCTACCTGCTGTCGCGCATTTGCGAGGAATACAACGCGCACGACCACGATCTCTCGGTAGCCATCCACGCCGCGCTGACGACGACGGGCAAGGCGATCATGTTCACCGCGACGGTCATGCTGATCGGCATCATGCCGTGGTATTTCCTCTCCGATCTGAAGTTCATGGCTGACATGGGTCTGCTGCTCGTCGCGATCATGTTGATCAACATGGTGCTGTCGCTCGTGGCGCTGCCGACTCTCGTGTGGTTCGTACGCCCGAAATTCCTCGGGCGCGAGGATTTGATCGTCGGCGAAAGCGTCGATATCTCGCAGTTCACGACCCCCGCGCCACACTGAGGTACACTGTGATGCGGGCGAGGTCGGACGAACCTTGCGCGAATAAAGGGCTCACCTGAGCCCGCTTTTTCTGTCGGGAAAACCGGGGCGGCGGTGCAATTCAAGGCATGGCGGCGAAAGTTCCGGTCTCGTCTCGGGGTTTCTCCAGCGATGCGTGCGACCGCAGCGGAGGTGACGACGGATGACACGGCGCTACGACTTCAAAATCGTCAACGCGATCATCGCGGACGGATCCGGCGGCACGCCTTACCGCGGTGACATCGGCATCATCGACGGCAAGCTCGCCGCCGTCGGGGTCGCGCCAGGCGCGGCCGCAACCACGCTCGATGCCGGCGGCCACGTCGCCGCACCCGGCTTCATCGATATCCACACGCACTACGACGCCCAGGTGATCTGGGACCGCATGCTCACGATCTCGCCGTGGCACGGGGTGACGACGGTCGTCATGGGCAACTGCGGGTTCAGCGTTGCACCGACGCGGCCCGAGCATCGCGACATGATGATCCGCACGCTCGAAAGCGTCGAGGGCATGACGGTCAGCGCACTGCAGGCGGGGCTCGGTGAGGAGTGGCCGTTCGAAACGTTCCCGGAATACCTCGATGCGATCGAATCGCGTGGCACTGCGATTAATGTCGCCGCGATGATCGGACACACGGCGTTGCGGACGTACGTCATGGGCGATGAGGCGACGGAGCGCGAAGCGAGCGCGGTGGAAGTCGCGCAAATGCGTGAACTCGTCGGTGAAGCGATGCGCGCCGGTGCGCTCGGATTCGCCACCTCGAAAGCCGTCACGCACGTTGGCTACGCCGGTAAACCCGTACCGAGTCGCGCGGCATCGTTCGACGAAATCAAAACGATCGCCGGCGCGCTGCGCGAGGCCGGGTGTGGCGGGGTGATCCAGGCGACCGTCGGTCCGCACCTGTCGTACCCGCAATTCGCGGAATTGAACGAGGTCTCCGGCTGCCCGGTATCCTGGACCGCATTGCTCGCGGGCGCCGCGCTCAACGACGGCACCGCGACGGAACAACTGCAGGCTTCGGAGCAACTCATCGCGAACGGGTTCGAGGTGATCCCGCAGGTGACACCGCGACCGCTGAATTTCGAGTACCAGCTAGCCGCGCCGTTCGTATTCGAATCGATGCGTCTGTTCCGGCCGGTTTCCGCCGCCGATGCTGCGGGCAAGAAAGCGCTGTACGCCGATCCGGATTTTCGCGCGCGCGTATGGGAGAAGCTCGATGGCCGCGTACCGGAGGCGTTCAGGAGCGGCTTTCGCGCGACGATCATTGCCGAGGTGCCGGGACGGCCGGAACTCGCCGAGCGCAAGCTCGTCGATGTTGCCGCCGAGCAGGGCGTGAATCCGGTCGAGTGCCTGTTCGACCTTGGCCTTGAATCGGACCTGCAGGCGCGTTTTCGCATGCCGGTCGCGAATCACGAGGAAGACGAGGTGGCGGCGCTGCTGCTAAGCAAGGCCACGGTACTCGGCCTGTCCGATGCCGGCGCGCATGCGAGCCAGCTGTGCGATGCCTGCCTCACGACGTATTTGTTCCGCCGCTGGGTGCGCGAAAAGCAGCTCATCGCGCTCGGCGAGGCCGTACGCATGGTCACCGCGCGGCCGGCCGCGGTGTTCGGGATCACGGATCGTGGCCGGCTCGAAGCCGGACTCGCGGCCGATGTCGTGATTTTCGACCCGGACACCATCGGCGATGAACCGCTCACGCGCGTGCGGGATTTACCCGGCGGCGCGGATCGCCTTGTTGCCGGCGCCACGGGTATCGATGCGGTTATCGTGAACGGCGAATTGCTGCGGCAACACAATCGCGATTGCGTCGACCCGCAAGGCCCGCTACCGGGAAAACTGCTGCGTAACGGCCGCGCCCGCCCGTGAATCAGGAGAAATTCTCATATGCTGAAACCGATCATTTCCGCCGACAGCCATGTGTGCGAACCACCAAATTGTTTCGTTGACTACATCGATGCCCGATTCCGCGACCGCGCGCCGCGGCTCGAACGGGATCCGAAACGCGGCGATATTTACCGCATCGAGGGCAGTCAGACGCCGATCCCGTTGTCGCTGATCGCCGCGGCGGGTAAATCGCCGGACGAACTTTCGATCTGGGGCGCGGATTTCGAGCAGCTGCATCGCGGCGGCTGGGATCCGGATGCGCGGCTGCTCGATCAGGCGGCGGATGGCATCGCCGCGGAAATCATCTATCCCTCCGTCGGCATGGAAGTCTGCAACCTCCCCGATATCGATCTGAAATACGCCTGCATGCAGGCCTATAACCGCTGGCTCGCGGAATTCTGCGCGCCGCATCCGCACCGCCTGATCGGTCTCGGGCAATGTGCGCTGCGCAGCCCTGAGGAAGGCATCGAGGAGCTCGAGGCGATCAAACAAGCCGGTTTCAAAGGCGTGATGCTCCCCGGCTTACCGGGCCAGGAAGATTACGCCCATGAGATGTATACGGAGTTTTTCGACGCACTCGTGGAACTCGAACTCGTCGCGAGCTTTCATATCCTCACCTCGGGGGAAGGGTTGCGACAGCGGTTTCGCGGTTCGAAAATCAATTCGTTCATGTCGGTCGTGCGCGGTAATCAGGAACTGATGAGCATGTTCGTATTCGACGGTATCTTCATGCGCCACCCGGGCCTTAAAATCGTCTCCGCCGAAGCGGATGGCGGCTGGATTCCGCATTACATGTACCGCATGGACCACGCCTACGAGCGCCATCGTCACTGGATGCGCGGGCGTGAACTCGAGCGCTCACCGAGCGAATATTTCCGCGAGCATATCTACTTCACGTTTCAGGACGACTACACCGCGTTCCAGTTCCGGGATCATCTGAACATCGAACGCATGATGTGGGCGAACGACTATCCGCATTCGGATTCGACCTGGCCACACTCGCAACAACTGCTCGCCGAACATCTCGGCGATATGAGCGAACAGGAGCAGAACCTGATCGTGCACGGGAACGCGGCGCGCCTGTACCGGCTCGATACGGCCGCGCTGGAAGCCGCGGCCTAGCCGGGGCTCGCGACAAACGACCGCGCGCCGTGGCTGTGCGCGCGAACTTTGTCAGGCGGGCAATGACGACCGCCGTCGCACCCCGAGACCCCCGCAGGCGATGGCGCTGAACAGCAGCAGCAATGCGCCGGGTAAGGGTACGGGCGCGGCAAGTGTTACGGCGCCGGGATCGAACGTGAAATTCGTAATGTATTCCTCGCCGAAATCGACATCGATGTTCTTGCCCGGCCCGGCACCCGTATTGTCCGAGTTGCGGATACTGCCGGTGCCGTCGCTGTTCAGTTGCAACAGGGCCGGGTGAAACCGGCCGGTATTATTTTCGTGCCCGTCGAATACGAACACGCCCGTCGTACCGGTGAGTTCGGAGACCTGTAATCCATCGCTCAGATCGGCGCCCGCGCTGATGCTGAAAGCGAGCGAACTGCCCTGCGCATAGAACGCGGTGCCGTCGATATCACGCTGCAGTGCGAATGCGGAAAAGCCGGACGGGGTCCCGGGTTCAAGACTGCCGCTGACCGCGTAGGAAACGCTGTTCAGCACCGGGTTCACGTAACTGCCCGGCATGAGCGGTGCGTTGAGGTCGAGCGTAAACGAGAACGTCCGGACGTTACTGAACTGCGGACTCGTCGTGAACGCATCGTCGTCGAATGAAATAACGAACGCGTGCGCCGACAACGACGGGCACAGCCCGAGGGCGCAGAGCGCGCCGGCGGTCTTGCGTTTAATGTGTCTCCGGAACGTCATGGCTCAGTACCCCGTGTGCTAACCGTGGCCGCCCGTGCGGCGGTGATGCGTCGTTACCGACGTGTACACGGTAGATGCGTACGGCATAAACCGCAAACCGGCGTGGACCCGCGGCGCGGCGGGTAATTCCGGCGCAGCGGGGCGCTTGTCATGACGCCCGGTTTATTGTTAGCATTATTGCTAAGTATAGGAGCGCCATATGCTCTCTCCCGCTACGTCCATTGACCGCTCGCTCGCCGCGCTCGCCCACCCCGTCCGTCGCGCGATCGTGGATCGCCTGCGCGACGGTGAACTGACGGTCGGGGAAATCTCCGCGCCGTACGCGATGAAGAAGCCGACGTTCTCGCGCCATCTGAAAATACTCGAACACGCCGGCCTCGTCGCACGCCGGGTCCGCGGCCGGCAACATTACTGCCGTCTGCGCGGCGAACGTCTGCAGGAACTGCGCACCTGGCTCGAGCGTTACGAACGATTCTGGACGGCGCAACTCGACAGCCTCGACGATCATCTCGCCCGCCGGGCATCGCGGGATCCGGAATGAGCGCGCACGGATCAGCACCCGGGGTCCCGGCGGTGCGGATCGTCCGCACGTTCGACGCCACCGCGGATCGCCTGTTCGACTGTTTTACGAACCCCGCGGACGTCGCCCGCTGGTGGGGGCCGGTCGGCGTGCGGTGCCCGAGCGCGGAGAATGATTTGCGTATCGGTGGCCGCTTTCGCTTCGCGATGCGGGCCGACGACGGCAGCATCGACACGGCCGCGTGCGGCGAATACCTCGTGATCGAACGTCCTTCGCGACTCGTGTTCACGTGGGCCTGGGAGGGCGCGCCGGATCCGATCACACGCGTTTCCCTCACGTTTACCGCGGTCGCGGCGAACCGCACGCAACTCGAACTTGTTCACGATCGTTTCGATACCGACGAACGTGCGGCGCTGCACGAGACGGGGTGGGGCAGCTGCCTCGACAGTCTCGCGCGCGTCGCCTGAACCTGCAGGAGTGGGGCGTATGAAAAATCCGGACATAGTCGATCACGATGAATGGCTGCGGGCGCGCGTCGCGTTACTGGCCGAAGAAAAAGCGTTGACGCGGGCGCGTGACGCGCTGTCGGCGAAGCGACGAGCCTTGCCGTGGGAGCGCGTCAACAGCAACTATGCGTTTACGGACGACACCGGCCACGCGACCCTGGCCGACCTGTTTGACGGGCGCAGCCAGCTGATCGTGCAGCACTTCATGTTTGGACCCGGCTGGGAAGCCGGCTGCAAGAGTTGTTCGTTCTGGGCCGACCAGTTCAATCCGGCTGTCGTGCACCTGAACGCACGCGACGTGTCGTTCGTGGCCGTATCGGATGCTCCCTGGGCTGAACTCGAACGGTTCAGGCAGCGCATGGGCTGGTCGTTCCGCTGGGTTTCAGCGGCCGACTGCGATTTCAGCCACGATTACCTCGTGCATTACACGCCGGACCAGATTGCCGCCGGTGACACGTTCTACAACTACGATGAAGGATTCCATTACGGTGAGCATTCGCCGGGAGTGAGCGTGTTCGCGCGCGGTGAAGACGACGCTGTGTATCACACGTATTCCTGTTACGCGCGCGGCCTCGATATGCTGAACGGCGCGTACCACCTGCTCGATCTCGTGCCGAAGGGACGTGATGAGGCCGGTCTCGACGGGTCGATGGCGTGGCTGCGCCTGCGCGACAGTTACGGCGCCTGAACGCTACCGGACCGTGACGACCGCGGCGTTGAGCGCGCGGTTGCGGTGCGCCGGATTGTGGCGAATCCGTGCGGCCGTGATGCGTACCGCGCGGGATTCGCCTCGACGCAGCCCCGTCAGTCGTGATTGCATTCTGCGCATCCGCGCCCGATCACGCTAAGGCCGTGGATCGGGAGCCGGAGAAACAATACGATCACCTCCGTCGCGCGATCACCGCCCGCCCGCAGGAGACGACGAACAGGCCGGTAGCGGCACCCGCGTAACCGTCGGGATGCCCGTCAATGCCGACACCGACGATTGAACGGAGCCCCGTGTTAATGACCGAACGTGAAGCGCTATCGCCGGGGCCGGAGCTCCAGTTTCATATTGAACGCCTGCTGGCGCGTTATGCGCTCGCGCTCGATGAAGGCGATCTCGAAAGCTGGCCCGGCTTGTTCATCGACGATTGCGTCTATCAGCTGATTTCGCGGGAGAACGCCGACCGGAACATGCCGATCGCGGCGATTTTCTGCGATTCGAAAGCGATGCTGATCGACCGGGTCGTGTCGCTGCGACACGCGAACATTTATGAGAAGCACAACTACCGCCATATCATCAGCACTACGCACATCGACGGAATTGCGGACGGTGTCGTTCGGGCACGCAGCAATTATGTCGTCTATCGCACGCGCACGGCCGGGCTCACCGAGATCTACAACGCGGGGATCTATCACGACGAGATTGTCGTAACCGACGGCGGTTACCGGTTCAAGGCAAAACGCGCCGTGTTCGATACGAACATTATCGACAGCCTGCTGGCGACTCCGATCTGAATCGACACACCGGATGCGGAATTCGCCACCCCGATCCGGCATGATCCCCACCGCGAGTCTTTAGCCGACCTGGAGCATGAACCGATGAATACACGTGTCACCGACGTATTCGATCACGCCCGCTGGCCGCAGCCGGACACCGGTTGCGCCGTGCCGTACGAGGTTTTTACGAGTCCCGACTATTACGCGCGGGAACAGGAACGGATTTTTCGCGGCGATACGTGGAGCTTCGTCGGGCTCACCGCTGAATTCAGCGATGCCGGCGACTACAAGTCGACGTTCATCGGCGATACCCCGGTAATCATTACCCGCGACGCAGATGGCAAGCTGCATGCCCTGCAAAACCGTTGCGCGCACCGCGGCGCGCTCGTGTGTCGCGAGCCGCGCGGGAATGCCGATTCGCTGCAATGCGTCTACCATCAGTGGACTTACGATCTGGCGGGAAATCTCCGCGGGGTGCCGTTTCGTAAAGGGGTGCGTGGCAACGGCGGTATGCCGGAATCGTTTCAGATGGCTGATTTCGGCCTCGACAAGCTGCGCATCGACACGGTCGGCGGCATGGTGTTCGCGAGCTTCTCCGCCGCCGTCGCGCCGTTGCGCGAGTATCTCGGGCCGATGGTGGTCGACAGTATCGAGCGAATTTTCAATCGTCCCGTCGAAGTGCTCGGTGACCAGCGCCAGGCGATGAACGGCAACTGGAAACTGTACGCGGAGAACACGCGCGATCCCTACCACGCGAGCCTGCTGCACCTGTTTCACACGACGTTCGGCCTGTACAGCACCTCGCAGCAGGGCGCGAGCCTGATCGACGACACCCACAAACACAGCATGCTGTATACGAAAGCCGGCACGACGGACACGAAGCTCGACGAACAGACCTACCGCGACAGCCGCAGTTTCGATGCGGACTTTACGCTTGCCGATCCTTCGGTGCTGGCCGGGCGCGCGGAATTCGACGACGGCATCACGCTCGTGATCATGTCGATCTTTCCGAACGTCGTCGTCCAGCAAATCAGCAACACGCTCGCCGTGCGCCAAACCGTCACCCGCGGGCCCGCGCGGTTCGAACTCGTGTGGACGCATTTCGGCTACGCGGACGATGATGACGACATGCGTGCGATCCGGATCAAGCAATCGAACCTGATCGGTCCCGCCGGATACATTTCAATGGAAGACGGCGAAGCGGTCGAAATTGTCCAGCGTGCCGTCGTGCGCGACCAGGATCGGCACTCCTACATCGCGATGGGCGGCGGAACTGCCGCGAACACACCGCATCTCGTGACGGAATCGGCCATCATCGGGTTCTGGGAAAACTACCGCGAGTTGCTGGGCATCTCTGCGTAACGACACCTCGCGGTGCCGGCACCGGCATCGTGCGGTGCGGATCGCCAAACCGGTGACTAGTGCCGGTTGCGACGGTCGTCCTCGGTATCGAGCACTTCGCCGTCCGCGAGCGCGATGGCCTCGATTTCGAACATCAACCCTGGAAGCGCGAGCGATTTCACTTCGCAAATCGTGTCGGCCGGGTAGGGCGGGGTGAAGTACTCCTCGCGCAGTTTCACGACGGTTTCAAACTCGCTGATATCGGTAACGAAGATCGTCACCTTGACGAGCTTGTCGAGGCCGGAACCGCCGGCTTCGAGCACGCGCGCGAGGTTTTCAATACTCTGCCGTGCCTGCGCCGCGAAATCCCCGGGCCCGACGACAACCCCATGGTCGTCGAGAGCGGCCTGCCCCGAGACGAAAATCAGATCACCGACGCGGTACGCCTGGGCAATTTTGAACGGTTCGTAAATATCATTATCCGTGCGGATACGGTGGGCGTCGGTTGGCATAGGTTTGCTCCGGGTTCGTGCCGAATTGGCAGCAGGCTCGCGGGCGTCCCGGCGTTGCCGGGCAGCTTCGGGACGTACGAGTGCCCCGTATATCACTGCCCTGCCGGATTGGGAAGCGCGCACACTGCCCCCGCATAGTGCTAAATTACCGGGTTTCCACGGCAATAACGATGAGGGGAGAAGAGTGGCTGGACCAGAAATGCTGAAAGACAAGGTGGCGGTTGTCACCGGTGCGGGCCGTGGTATCGGTCGGGCGATTGCGTTACTGATGGCGGAACACGGCGCGAGCGTGATCGTCAACGATCTCGGGGGCGGCGTCGACGGCAGTGGATCGGATGCCGGTCCGGCGCAGGAAGTGGTCGATGAAATCACCGCGGCCGGCGGCAAGGCGGCGGCCAACACGGGGTCTGTTGCCGAACGCAAGGACACCGAGGAAATGATCCGCCAGGCGATCGATACTTTCGGCAAGATCGATATCGTCGTGAACAATGCAGGCATTCTGCGCGATACGATTTTCCACAAAATGAGCGAGCCCGACTGGGATTCCGTGATCGCGGTACACCTGAAAGGTGCGTTCAACATGAGCCGTACCGCGGCGACGTATTTCCGTGAACAGAACAGCGGCGCGTTCGTGCATTTCACCTCGACGTCGGGACTGATCGGCAACTTCGGTCAGGCGAACTACATGGCCGCGAAACTCGGCATCGTCGGTTTGTCGAAAGGTATCGCGCTCGACATGCAGCGTTTCGGCGTGCGCTCAAACTGCATTTCCCCGTTCGCCTGGAGCCGCATGATCGGCACGATCCCCGATGACACCCCGGAGCAGCAGGCGCGGCTCGAAAAAATCAAACAGATGAAACCGGAACACCAGGCACCGCTGGCGGTGTTCCTGGCGAGTGATGCCGCGAAAGACGTGACGGGACAAATCTTCGGGGTGCGGATGAACGAAATCTTCCTGTTCAACCAGCACCGCCCGATCCGCTCCGTGCACCGCAGTGAGGGCTGGACCCCAAACACGATCGCCGACCACATGGAGCCGGCGCTGAAGACCGCGTTTACTCCGCTCGACCGCTCGGCCGATATTTTCAGCTGGGATCCGATCTGAGTTTCCGATCGGGACGGGCGCGCGGGCGCCTGTCCCGATCCGTTGCAACCGGAGACCGACTCCCCGACCGCAGTCATCCGCGACCGCGGCGCCCGAATCAGCCCCCGTCGGCAGGCACCGAGCGGGAGTGCAGCAGTACGATTTTTTGCCATACCTTGCGCGACAGTCCGGTCGTCAGCGTTTCGATATCATTCACGGCAGCAATAATCACCGGGTCGTCGAGTTGCATGCTGTACAGCGCGGCAAGCTTGCCGGTCAGCGAAAACATTTCGCCGCAGTAATCGAGATAACGCGACAGCGCGAACGCGTCGAAGCTCGCTTTCGGTGACGATGGCGTCAGCACGAATTTCGGCTGCAGTACCCGCTGCGGGTCCTTGGACAACTGATGCATGTCGATGATGTGCGCAAGCGCACGCAGTTCGTGAATTGCCGCGAGGACCCGCTGCCGCTGCAAGCGTCGTTCGGCCGTGGCGAGGAAGAACACGGCGCCGCCGATCAGCACGATCAGATTGAGGGCCGCTTCCGACACCTGCACGAGTTCGGGCAGGGCGAAGGAATTCGGGATCTGCGCATACAACGGGCCCGCAATCAGGATCACGACGAGCAGACAAATCACGCTCGCCACGACGATACGCAGCGCGATGCGGGGTCTGGCGATGTCCACGGCCCGTTGCTGAACGGTTTGCGAGACCACGTGCAATTCGTGCGCGACCGCGGCCAGCCCCGATCCAGGGAAACGTTCCTCTACGCGTTTTGCGAGCGCTGCGCTCGTCGCGACGATCGCATCCGCGTCCAGGTTCGAGAGTGTTCGCATTGTTGATTCCGGCGATATTTCGCCGCCATCGTATACGAAAAATTTTGCCTCCCGAACTGCCCGCCGCGCGCGCTCGAAACGCCTGCGCGGCCCGCGTCCGTATGCTAGGGTGGCGCGCTGTTTACCGGGAAATACACCATGAATCGACTGCAGCACGAATCCAGCCCCTATCTTCGCGAACATGCGGACGACCCGGTCGACTGGCATCCGTGGGGCCCGGAAGCGCTCGCGCTCGCGCAGCGCGAGGGCAAGCCGATTCTGTTGTCGATCGGCTACTCGGCGAACATGCGCTGCCGCAAGATGGCGCGCGAGTCGTTCGCAAACAGGAAAGTTGCGGACTTCATGAACGAGCATTACCTGAACATTCTTGTCGACCGCGAAGAACGGCCGGACATCGACCGCATCTATCAGAACGCCCAGCAATTACTGAATCGCCAGCCGGGCGGCTGGCCGCTGACGATGTTCCTTGACCCCGAGGATCAACTGCCGCTGTTCGGCGGCACGTATTTCCCGCCGCAACAAACGCGCAATCAACCGAGCTTTCGCGACGTCATCAGCGGCATCGCAAAATCGTTCGGCAAGCCGAACGAGAAGATGCAGGACTTCAAGGCGAAAATGCGCGAAGCACTCGCGCCGGCGGCTCCCGGTTTCGTCGACGGCGATTTCGACCCCACGCTGATCGATCGCGCCTGTGGTCAGATCGACAGCAGTTTCGATCCGCAATACGGCGGTTTCGTCGAAGAGCCAAAACTGCCGCATCCCGCGGGTCTCGAACTGATGATCGATGCGATGGAATACCTCGCCGAACCGGTAAAGTCCGGGCGGCTCGCGCACATGCTTGATTTCACGCTGCTCGCGATGTCGCGCGGGGGCTTGTACGACCATCTCGGGGGCGGGTTCTTCGGCCGTTCCATCGACGCCCACTGGGATATACCGGATTTCGAAAAACTGCTCTCGGACAACGGCGCGTTGCTGTCCATTGTCGCCCGGCGCGCGGCTCACAACGGCGCGGACTGGTTTCGCACCGTTGCCACCGGGACGGCGGACTGGATGATCCGGGAACTGCAACTCGAACACGGCGGTTTCGCGGCCAGCCAGCCGGCCGATGTCGATGGCGACGAAGGACGTTTCTATCTTTGGTTGCGCGACGACGTCGCGGCGGCACTCGGTGACGACTACGAAGCGTTCGCGGCCGCCTACGGACTCGACCGGCGGGCAAATTTTGGTCTGCACTGGCACCTGCGCCTCGCGGCACCGGATCCGGAATCGTGGCAGATAGACGACAGCGCGGCGGCATTCGCCGCGGCGCGCGCCACCCTGTTCGAAGCCCGTCGCGGCCGTATGAGCGCCGTGTGCGACGAGCAGGTCGTGGCGACGTGGAACGCACTCGCGATCCGCGGTCTCGCCGATGCCGCGCGTCATCTCGGGCAGGCGGATTACGTCGATGCGGCGATCCGGGCGGTCGATTATTTGCGCGACAAACATTTCGTCGACGGGCGCCTGCTCGCGACCACGCATGATGGCAGCGGGCGACAGGCCGGTACCGTCGACGACTACGCGGCGTTACTCGACGCGCTGCTCCACGTCCTCGCGGTGCGCTGGCGTGATGTCGATCTCGAATTCGCGATCGCGCTGGCCGACGCGATGCTGGCGAACTTCGCCGACGAAACGGGCGGTGGATTTTTCCTCGGCGCGCATGACCAGGTGCCGCTGATCCAGCGTCTGCGTCTGTTCGGCGACGACATGCTGCCGGCCGGCAACGGTAACGCCGCGCTCGGACTCGCCGAACTCGGCATACTCACGGGTGAAGCGCGTTTCCTCGAAGCCGCTGAGCGCACCTTGCGCACCGGGGTCGCGGAAGCGGAGAGTTGGCCATCCGCGCATGCGACCCTGATGCGTGCGATCATGGACACGCTGCGACCGGCGCCGCGCGTCATCGTGCGCGGTGTGGACGCGGCCTCAGCGGCGAGCTGGCGGGAAGCCGCGGAGGCGGGGATCGGCCAGCGGGGCCGGTGTTATCTGGTGCCGGCTGATTCCAGCCGGTTTCCCGCGGACGGGGCGGCGGGCGCGACGCTGGCCGGCACCGGCGAGACGATAGCGGATCCGGACGCCTTGAAAGCCGCACTCGGGTAGCCCCGCTCGCCGGCGGGTGCCGGCGCGCAGGGAGGGCGCCGCGTGAAATGCGTCCACGCGGCGCGGGAACACTAGCGGTCCGCGGTCATGCGTAACACGACGCGCAGGTGCTGGTATTTCCATTCGCCGTCGATTTTTACGTAATCGTCGTCGTAGCGCAGTGCCATCCAGGTTTCCTTGTCGCCTTCGGCGAGCGTCCACGGACCCATGATGTACCACATGGCGGTCGCACGATCGCCGTTCACCTCGATGATCGGGTTCATGATGTTGTGCTGGGAAAACGTGAACATGTCACGAAATTTCTGGAACAATGCGCGAATTTCATCATGTCCCACGGCCTTGCCGAACGCTTCGCTTTCCCAGATCGCGTCCTCGGCAAACACCGAGGCAATGCGGTCGGGGTTGTGCAGGTCGTCGCAGATTTCGCAGTAACGCGCTTTCAGCTGTTTGATCGCCTCGATGTCTTCGAGGCGGGTGATCCGTTGTTCGAGAGCGGACATGTCCATGCTGGTGTCTCCGGGTTGCGGTTGATTTCTCGTTATCGTGGCGGGATTCTAAACCGGATGCGCCCGACTCGCCCGCGACCGGCAGGGCCGGTGCGGGCAGGATTCCTGCCGGGGTGAACGGACGCGCTGCGTTCCATGCGGAAGCGCAGCGCGGATTCATGCGCCGATTCGGCGCAAGCGCAGCGGGCGCCGTCATGCAGCGGCAGGGCGGATTCAGACGTCCGCGTACTCGCGAATGATCTGTTTGCCGAGCGCCATCATATGCACCTGGCACGGACCGTCAGCCTGCCGGCACCAGCGCGCATAGTTGAACGCTTCGGCCATGAAGTAATCGCCCGTGAGACCGCCGGCACCGTGGATCTGCATGCAGCGATCGATGACGGTTTGCGCCATGTTCGGCACGGCGATTTTCGATGCCGCGATCAGATCGCGGGCATCCTTCGCGCCGACTTCGTCCATTTTTCGCGCCGTCTTCAGGGTCAACAGCCGCGCCTGCTCGATTTCGAGGAATGATTTTGCGATGTCCTCGCGGATCGACTGATGTTCCGCGAGCGTCTTGCCGAACGTCGAGCGCGAGACCGCGCGACGGCACGCATACTCGAGCGCGCGCTGGGCGCAGCCGATCAGCCGCATGCAATGGTGGATGCGGCCGGGCCCGAGGCGCCCCTGTGCGATCTCGAATCCGCGGCCTTCGCCGAGCAGGATGTTTTCCGCCGGCACGCGCACGTTGTTGAACACGATTTCCGCGTGACCCTGCGGCGCGTCGTCGTAGCCGAGCGTCGTCAGCGGGCGGATGAGTTCGAGCCCCGGGGTTCCGCGCGGTACGAGGATCTGGCTTTGCTGGACGTGGCGGTTCGGGTTGTCCGGGTCCGACTTGCCCATGACGATGAAGATCTTCGTACGCTCGTACATCGCATTCGTGATGAACCACTTGCGCCCGTTGATTACGAAATCATCGCCGTCTTTCAGGATCGAGGTTTGCACGTTCGTCGCGTCGCTCGAGGCGACATCGGGCTCGGTCATCGCATAAGCGGAGCGAATCTCGCCGGCGAGCAGTGGTTTCAGCCACTGCTCTTTCTGCGCGTCGGTACCGTATTTCATGAAGACTTCCATGTTGCCGGTATCCGGGGCATTGCAGTTGAAAACTTCCGGACTCCACAACACCCGGCCCATGATTTCCGCGAGCGGTGCGTAGTCCGCATTGCTCAGGCCACCGTGCGCGGCCGGAACAAACAGGTTCCACAGGCCGGCTGCGCGCGCTTTCTCTTTCAGCTCTTCCATCAGCCCGACGGTCGCGAAGCGGTTCTCCATCCGGCTCAGTTCAGCGTGGTAGTTTTGTTCGTTCGGATAAATATGTTCATCCATAAATGCGATCAACAGATCGCGCAGTTCCCCGGCATTGCCGGAGATGTCCGCGTATTGTTCTGAGCTCATGTGTGTGTTCCGGTTTTCAAAAAAAAGTGCGTGGTGATCAGTGCAGGCCGAGCAGTTGCATGCGCGCGCCTTCGGGAACATGTCCCATCAGTACCTTGCCGCAGTCCTGCATGATTTGATCAGAGAGCAGGATATGTTGCAAACCCGCATGCGCATCGCGATAACATCGCTGCAACGCGCTCTTGCGCAAGGCGATCCCCCCGCCGAAATTGTAGGCGAACGTGCACACCTCCGACATCACCTCGTGCGCGTAGCGGAATCCGAGTTTGATCAGCGCGAGTTGTTCATTCGTGGCCGGCTCCTCATTCAACAGGGCGTCGTCGAGATCGTTCCAGGTTTCGAATACGAACGCCCGTGCGGCGCGCAGCCTGGCCTCGGCGCGCGCGTATTTTTCCTGGAAACTCGCGGAATCGGCGAGTACGCCAAACGGACCGGCTTTGCCCTTGGCGATCGCGGCGACTTCGTCGAGTGCGTGGCGGGTCACGCCGAGCGCGAACGACGTATGACCCCAGGCCGTGAACCCGACGATGCCGAGCGAATACTGGAACCCCCCGCGCTCGACCGTATTTTTGCTGTACACGTAGGTCAGCGCATCGGGAACGAAGATTTCTTCATCGATCGAATAATCGAAACTGCCGGTACCGCGTAAGCCGATAACGTCCCAGTTGTCCTTCATGATGATCGCCTCACGCGGGACATAGGTAATCAACACGACGGGTGCGCCGTGCTCGTCCGTCACCGGTTTACCGTCCGCCATGAGGACGCAACCGCTGTGGATCCAGCTGGCATGAAAGATCCCGCTGCCGTAACTCCAGTCGCCCCTGATCATGTACCCGCCGGTGACCTTGCGCGCGAGGCCACGCGGGATCCCCTGGCCGGCAACGTTCGTCGCCGTGCCCGCGCTGAATACCTCGTCGCGTCCGGCGTCGCTGATCAATGAACCGCAGCTGCCGTGCTGGACCCCGGCGACCATGAGGCACCAGCCGGTGGAGCCGTCGATCCGCGCGATCCGCTCGGCCACGGCGAGGCCCTCGGACCACGGTAATTCGGAGCCGCCGAGTGCGCGCGGTGTCATCATGTGAAACAGGCCGGCGTCATGGAGTGCACGATAAGTCGTATCACTCATGTGCCGCAGACGTTCGGCTTCGTCGGCCTCGGCTTCGATCAGTTCGCGCAGATCGTCGACGCGCTGTATCAGCTCGTTGAAATCCGGCGCGGTCGTCGTCGTTGCTGCCTGATTCATGCTCCGCTCTCCTGTCAGCGAACTCCCATAATGCCACCGGGCGGTCGTCGCCGCGAACCGCCCGGGCCGGGCACGGTCGCCCCGGGTCACACCGGGGGTGGCCGCTCCGTCGCGCGCAGGTCCGCCGCGAGGGCGGTGGCCGCGGCCCGCAACAGCAGCACATCGACGTCGCAAGCGACGAGGCTGAAGCCGGTGGCGATACGCGTTTTGACGTCCGCCGGATCGGTGCCGAAATAACCGACCGGTTTGCCAACGGCGGTAAACGCCGCGCGCACGGCGTCGATTGCGGCGCCGACTTCCGGGTGGGTGATCTCGCCCGGCACCCCCATGCTCGCGGACAAATCGTAGGGCCCGATGAACACGCCATCGATGCCGTCGACGCTCGCGATCGAACTCGCGTTCTCCACCGCGTCGACGTGCTCGGCCTGGACCAGCACTGCCGTCGCCGCGTTCGCGTTCGCGACGTACTCACCGCTCGCGTATCCGTAGCCATTCGCGCGGCACACGCCGAGGCCGCGTTCTCCCGCCGGCGTGAAGCGTGCCGCTTGCGCGATCGCGTGCGCCTCGCCGACGGAGTTGACCTGCGGCACGATAATGCCGGCGGCGCCGAGGTCGAGCGCACGCTTGATCCACGTCGGCTCATGGTTCGGCAGGCGCACGAGACAGGGCGTATCGCGAGCCGCGACGAGCATGCGTTCAAGGGCTGACAGGCCGTTGGGTGCATGCTCGGCCTCGATGAACAGCCAGTCAAAACCGGACGCGGCGATGATTTCGACAACCGGGATCGAGTCGAGGCTGACGATCGTACCGATCAACGGATCGCGCCGGCGCAGGCGCCGGCAGAATTCTGCATGCATCGGAGGGTCCTCTGATGATTCCCGAGGCCGGATTATATCGCCCGCATCAGCGTGGCGCCGGTCACGGACCGACGGGAAATTGCGTCGTATCAAATGCATACCCCGGTTGATGGCGTTATGCTGTGTCCGATGTCGCTACCCGTTCACAACTCCTCGTTTCCCGGCCATGCAGCCGGGTCGACTGCACCTGCGAAATCGCTCTGCCGACGCCTGTGAACGCAGCACCATCCGTACCCGTTGGTCGTTTCCAGTGGGCTGATGTCATTGCCGGCATCAGCGTCGGCCTCGTGCTCGTACCGCAAGCGATGGCCTACGCCGCGCTCGCCGGCCTGTCGCCGGTACACGGCTTGTACGCCGCGGCCGTCGCACCCGTCGCGGCGGCGCTGTTTGCCTCCTCGCCGTTTCTGCAATCCGGGCCGGTAGCGATGACGAGCGTGCTGACTTTCGGTGCGCTCAGCGTCGTTGCCGTGCCACTGAGTGAGCAATACACCGTGCTCGCGGCACTGCTCGCGATCATCGTCGGGGTGGTGCGCGTGGTCTTTGGTCTGTTGCGCGCCGGGTTTGTCGCCGATCTGATGTCGCAGCCGATTACGATGGGCTTTACCCGCGCCGCCGGGCTGCTGATCATCGGTTCACAGCTGCCGAAATTTCTTGGTGCCGAGGTGCCCGTTTCCGGGATCGTACCGTCGACGGTGTGGACCCTGTCGCATCCGCAGTCGTGGTCGCTCGAAGCGTTCCTGATCGGCAGCGCGACGCTGGCGCTGATCGTGCTCGGTCGCCGCCTGCATGTACTGTTTCCCGGCGTGCTGATCGCCGTCGTGGCCGGTATTTTCTACAGCGTCGGGACGCACTACAGCGGCCCCGTGATCGGTGAGGTACCGGCGGCGATCCCGCATCTGTCGTTCGCCTTGCCATGGGGTGACGTCCCGCATCTGATTTTCCCCGGGCTCGTCATTGCCCTCGTCGGTTTCGCCGAACCCGCCGCGATCGCGCGTACGATGGCGACGCAGACGCGCACGCGCTGGAGCCCGGACCGCGAACTGATCGCGCAGGGCGCGGCGAACATCGCAGCCGGCTGCGTCAGCGCATTCCCGGTCGGGGGCTCTTTCTCGCGCACGCTGATCAATCGCGGCGCCGGCGCAAATTCGCGCTGGAGCGGCCTCGTCACGGGCCTGTTCGTACTCGCGGTGCTGCCGTTCGCGGCCGAATTCAGCCCGTTACCGCTGTGTATCCTCGCCGCGATCGTGATTCATGCGGTCGTCAAGCTGTTGAATTTCGGTCCGCTGTTCCGCCTGCTGACGATCTCGCCGCCGCAGGCCATCGTCGGCTGGACGACGTTTGCGCTGACCCTGATCATGTCGCCGCGTATCGACCTGGCCGTCATGATCGGGATCGGGTTCGGGGTCGGGGTGCACCTGTGGCGCGAGCGCAACGTGCATCTGAACACGCTGTATCGCGATGGCGAGCTGACGCTCGAACCCGTGGGCGTTATTTTCTTCGGCTCGGTGACGGTGTTCGATGACGCGCTGATCCGCGAACTCGCCCAACATCCCGACGCCACGCGTTTGACGATCGACCTGAGAAAAATTGGCCGGCTCGATTTCACCGGTGTGCAGACGATACGCGGGGTCGTCGCCGATGCGCAGTCCGCCGGCCTCGCGGTCCGCATCATACCGGGCCACGCAATTCAGGGCGCGAAAGTGCTCAAGCGCGTGATCGGCGAGGATTCGGCGCTGTTCAACCCCGAACACGCGGTCGAAATCGATACGCGCGGCAAGGCCCCGGACTAGCGTTTCACTCGATGTGGTGGATCGGCGAATCCGTCAGTTTCGCCGTGCACACCGCGTAGACGCCGCTCATCGGCGCGGCGACCAGGGCGCGCAAGCGCACGGCGCCGTCGAGCGCGCGGGCGAAGTCCGGATCCGGTGGCGCCGCCCGGAACTGCGGGTGGAAATATTCTGCCGCGAGATCGCTGACCCCGTTTACGGCCGGGGTCCCGGTTTTGTCGACACTGAGGAATCCCCGCACCCGTGTGATGTATTCCGCGCACAGTTCGCGCGCTTGTGCGTTACCGACGGACGGCAGCGTGCGGCCGATTTCAATCAGGATCCGGCGTTCGTCCGCGGCGACATTCGCATTGATGAAGTAAGGCGGGACGCTCGGTTCGAGTGTCAGCGGATCGATGGCAAAAATTTCGAGCAGCGCCCGTCGCAGCCGGTCGAGTCCCCATTCGAGCCGCGAGACGGATTCTCCCGCCAGCGCCTCGACGGCCGCATCAGCGGGGGTGTCGCCGGCCGCGACCCACGGGGTCGACAAGACGAGGGCGAGCGCAAAACGGCGGAATACAATCATCATGGCCTGACTAAACTATCAGATCGGGGCGCCGGATGTCGTCACGGCGGTGCTCCGGGCATGATGGATTTTGCCCGATGGCGCCGTTATGCTGCGGAAAAAAACACGACGCTCAATCCGGGGGACACACGATGAAATACAGCCTGCACGTCTCGACGCGAATCACCGACTGGAAACTTATCCAGGAACTCGAGGCACTCGGCTACGACGCCGCCTGGGTGCCGGATTCACAGATGATTTGGTCGGACTGTTACGCGACGCTCGCGCTGGCGGCGGCAAATACTTCGAAAATCAGGCTCGGCACCGGGGTCGCTATTCCCGGCACGCGGATCGCACCGACGAGTGCGGCCGCGATCGCCTCGATCAACGCGCTCGCACCCGGGCGCGTGTTCTGGGGTGTCGGCACCGGGCACACGGCCATGCGCATCATGGGTCAGGACCCGATGGGGATCCGCGATTTCCGCGAATATCTGCGCGTAATGCGGGCACTGCTCGACGGCGAGGAAGTGGACTACACTTACAACGGTACGACCGCCGCGATCGAGTGGGGCGATCACGGTCCGGGTTTTCGCAACGTCGAGGACAGGATTCCGATTTATGTGGCCGCGAATGGTCCGCTTGCGCTTCGCACGGCGGGAAAAATGGCCGACGGTCTGATCGCCGTGTTCAACGACAAACCAGATGTGCTTGCCTACCACATGGGCTACGTCAGGGAAGGCGCGGAAAAGGCCGGGCGCGCGCTGCCCGAGGACTTCCACTCCGTGTCGTTGACGAATGCCGTGATCCTGCGGCCCGGCGAATCCCTGACGGACGACCGGGTGATCGACGACGCGTCGTCGTGGGCGATCGGCGCGCTGCATTTCGTGTACGAAATCTGGCGTTACAAGCGCGATGACGCGGTGGTGCCGGATTACATGAAGGGCGTCTGGGAGGAGTATTCGGACTACGTGGACAATCTCGACATTCCGGCGGATAAACTGCACCAGCGCCTGCATGCCGGACACTGCAGTTTCTGTCCGCCGGAAGAACGTCGTTTCATCACCCCGGCGATGATTACCGGCGCCGGGCTCGCCGGCACGCCGGAGGAAATCGCCGGGCAGATCCGCGCCGCGGAAGCTGCCGGTCTGAAGGAAATCAGCCTGCTCCCGGGGCTGGATTTCGCCCGCGACACGGCGCGCGAATTCATGGAGAAAGTCGCGCCGCTCGTATAGCGGCGCGTATCCGGCCATGTCCCTGACGATTTACGGAGATATCTATTCCGGCAATTGCTACAAAGTGAAGCTGCTGTTGTGCCGGCTCGGGCTCGCGCACGACTGGAAGCATGTGGATATTCTGAAAGGCGAGTCACGGGTGCCGGAATTTCTTGCGCTGAATCCGAACGGCCGCATTCCGGTACTCGTGGATACCGGCCGCGTGCTGTGCGAATCGAATGCCATCCTGCATTACCTCGCGCATGGATCGGCGCTGCTGCCGACGGATCGCTACCTGCACGCCCAGGTACTGCAGTGGCAGTTCTTCGAACAGTACAGCCACGAACCCTGTATCGCGACGTCGCGTTATATCGTGCGGTATCTCGGTTCCCCGTCCTCGCGGCAGGCCGAGCTCGAAGCCAAGCGTGACGGTGGCTACGCGGCGCTCGCGGTCATGGAGCAGCATCTCGCGAACGGCGACTATTTCGTTGGGGCGACGCCGACGATCGCGGATCTGTCACTGTACGCTTATACCCACGTTGCGCACGAGGGCGGCTTCTCGCTCGAAAAATTTCCCCGCATACGCGCGTGGCTGGACCGGATCGCGGCGGCACCGGGGCATGTCACGATGGATCAGTTCGCGCCGTGAGCGACGCGGAGCGGGTCGCGGCGGGCGCGGTGAAGCTCGTGCTCGCGCAGCCGGCCGATTGCCGCAGACTCGAACCGTTCGTACGTGCCTATCACGAGTTCGAACACATCACGAGCAGCCCGGGGTTACGACGTCTCGCGCTGCAGCAGTTGCTGGAGAATGCGGCGCTCGGCCGGATCTGGCTCATCGAGGTGAGCGGTGAAACGGTCGGTTACGTTGCGCTGTGTTTTGGCTACACGATCGAATTCGCCGGTCGCGATGGCTTTGTCGACGAGTTTTTCATCACCGAGCGCCACCGCGGACGCGGGATCGGTCGCCAGGTCCTCGAACGCATCGCCCACGAGGCCAGGCGTTGCTCGGTGAAGGCGCTGCACCTCGAAGTGGCCCGGACGAACGCGGCGGCCGCGCGCTTGTACCGCTCCTGTGGCTTTGTTGCGCGCGAGCGCTATCACCTGATGACGCAGGGTTTGGCCTAGCGCGTGTTGCGCTGCGCGTTGCGTCGGCCACCGAAGCACTGCACCATGGCGGTAAACCCAGCCAGCGGATCGATCATCGAATGAGAGGCCGGAATTTGCGTGCCGGATGCCTGGCGACAATCCTCGCTGCGGGATTGATTGCCGCTTGCGGCGAATCCGCCACTCCGGCGGACCCTGACCCGGCCGACCCCTGGCTGAATCCACCACCGCCGGCGCACGGCGCAGCGGAACAGCTTCCCGCCAGCGTGCATGCACTCGTCGCCCCGGAACACCTGAGCGAGGCCGAGCAGTTCCTCGCCACGGAACCGATCAGCCAGATCAGCCCGGGCGAGGTGAGCTATTTCGCCGGTTACCCGATCATCCTGCCGGACGTGAGCCGACCCTATCTCGTGCGCGGCGTCTACCGCACGCAAGCGACGTTCACCGTCGCGATACTCGGCGATGCCCTGTGGGTCGCGAGCACGGATAGCGCAAGCGACAATGCCCCGCTGCGGCATCAACCGCTCGTGTTGATCATGGACGAAGTGCCGGCCACGGTTTATGTAACCGCCGGTCCCGCGCCCTGACGGCCCAACGTACCAGATGAGTGGCAGCGGATTACCGCAGCGCGCGACGGTCGTGGTCATCGGCGGCGGCGTGGTCGGCTGTTCCGTGGCCTATCACCTCGCGCACGCCGGCATCACGGACACCGTGTTGCTCGAACGCCGGCAACTCACGTCGGGGACAACGTGGCACGCCGCCGGCCTCGTCGGTCAATTACGCGGTTCGCAGAACATGACGAAGCTCGCGAAGTACACCGCCGAGTTGTACGCGGGCCTCGAAGCGGAAACCGGACAGGCGACGGGGTTCCGCCAGCACGGTTCGATCTCTATCGCGACGACGAGCGGACGTTTCGAGGAACTGAAACGCATGGCCTCGATGGCCAAAGTCTTCGATTTGCCCGTCACCGTGCTCGACCGCGACGCCGTTGCCGAACGCTATCCGCTGATCGCCGTCGATGACGTCCGCGGCGGGATCGCGATTCCGTCGGACGGACAGATTAACCCCGTCGATGTGACGCAGGCGCTCGCGCGCGGTGCGCGCCAGCTCGGCGCACGGATTTTCGAGCACACGAAAGTCACGGCGGTGCACCGTGACGGACGGCGGATTACCGGGGTCAGTACGGACGCCGGTGATATTGCCGCCGATATCGTCGTGCTGTGCGGCGGTATGTGGACGCGCGAACTCGCGGCGGGGATCGGGGTGCACGTGCCGCTGCACGCCTGCGAACACTTCTACATCGTAACCGAGCCGATCGCGGATCTGCCGCGTGATCTGCCGGTACTGCGCGATTACGACGGCTGTGCGTATTACAAGGAAGACGCCGGCAAGATCCTGCTCGGCGCGTTCGAACCGACGGCGAAACCGTGGGGCATGGATGGTATCCCGGAAGCGTTTTGTTTCGACCAGTTGCCCGACGACATCGAGCATTTCGAACCGATACTCGAGGCGGCCATGCGGCGGATGCCGGTACTGCGCGACGTCGGGATCCAGACGTTTTTCTGTGGCCCGGAAAGCTTTACGCCGGACGTGCGCTACCACCTCGGCCCCGCCCCGGAACTCGATGGTTGTTTTGTCGCCGCCGGCCTGAATTCGATCGGCATCCAGTCCGCCGGCGGCATCGGCCGCGTGCTCGCGGCCTGGATCCGCGACGGACATGCGCCGATGGATCTGTGGGAAGTGGACATTCGCCGCAACCTGCCGTTTCAGACGAACCGGCGTTACCTGCGCGAGCGGGTCAGCGAAAGTCTCGGCCTGCTGTACGCGATGCACTGGCCGTACCGACAATTCGAAACCGCACGCGGCGTGCGTCGATCGCCGTTCCACGATCGTCTCGTCGCGGCCGGCGCCGTGCACGGCGCGGCGTTTGGCTGGGAACGACCGAACTGGTTTGCGCCCGCAGGCGTCGAACCGCGCGACACTTACAGCTACGGGCGCGCGAACTGGTTTGAACACACCGGCGCCGAGCATCGTTCGGTACGCGAGGACGTGGCGATGTTCGATCAGACGTCGTTCGCGCAGTTCCGCCTCAGCGGCGCCGATGCGATGCGGCAACTGAACCGGATCTGCGCGAACGATATCGACGTCGCGCCCGGCCGGATCGTCTATACGCAGTGGTTGAACGAACGGGCCGGGATCGAGGCCGATCTGACGGTCACACGGCTCGCCGAAGACGATTTCCGCATCATCACATCCGGTGAAACGGAAGTCCGTGACTTCGATTACCTCACGCGGCACCTCGATCGCGAGGCACGCGTCCATCTCGTGAACGAGACGTCCGCCTGCGCCGTGCTGTCCGTCATGGGACCGCGCTCGCGCGAAGTTCTGCAGGCCCTCACGCCGGACGATTTGTCGCACGCGGCGTTTCCGTTCGCGACGAGCCGCGACATCGAACTCGGCTATACCCGCGTGCGGGCATCGCGGATCACGTATGTCGGGGAGCTCGGCTTCGAGTTGACGATCGCGACGGAATTCGCGCTCGGGATCTACGAGATCCTCGCGGCGCAGGGGATCCGGCACGCGGGTTACCACGCACTCAACTCGCTGCGCCTGGAGAAAGCGTATCGTCACTGGGGTCACGATATCGGTGACGAGGACACGCCATTCGATGCCGGTCTCATGTTCGTCGTGCGACCGGACAAGGCGGGCGGGTTCATCGGTCGTGATGCGTTGTTGCGCCAGGTCGAGGGCGGACGCCGGCGCGCGCTCGTACAATTCCAGCTGCTCGATACGACACCCCTGCTGTACCACAACGAACCGGTGTTCAGGGACGGCGCGCTCGTTGGCTACATCACGTCCGGCATGTACGGTTACACGCTTGGCGGCGCGGTCGGACTCGGCTACGTCGCCGACCCCGACGGTATCGACGACGCGTGGCTCGCCGCGGGGCAGTTCGAAGTCGAAGTCGCCGGTACCCGCTGGCCCGCGCGCGCGTCGCTCACGCCGCTGTACGATCCGGACAATCGCCGGGTGCGCTGCTGAATACGCCCCCGCGATCCCGCAGCAATCGGGTTGCGGGCCGGGATCCGGCTTAGCCCCGTCGGCAGCGCCTCGCCCCCGGTTCGCGGGCAGCGGACGTTACGGCGAAATTATGGGGCGCGTGATTTCACCCGTGCGTTGCGCCGCATGCCCACTGTATCGACGGCTCGCGGTGTGGTGAGATAGACGTACGCGTCACTGTGCCCGGCGCGCCGCCGGAGATCCGAACATGAGCGAAACCGCGAACGCACCACGACCCGATTTCATCCGCCCGGATCTCGATCCGCTGTGGATGCCGTTCACGCACAACCGTTATTTCAAGCAGCACCCGCGCCTCGTCGTGGCCGCCGAGGGCGTCCACTACACGAGCGAGGACGGCCGCAAAATCATCGACGCGCTGTCGGGACTGTGGTGCTGCAATGCCGGTCATCGACACCCGAAGATTATCGAGGCGGTGAAGGCGCAGCTCGATGTGCTCGATTACGCGGTGGCATTCCAGGCGCACCATCCGAAGGCGTTCGAACTCGCGGAAAAACTCTGTGCCGCCGCGCCCGCACCGTTTCGCCATGCGTTCTTTACGAACTCCGGCTCGGAGGCCTGTGATACCGCGCTGAAGATTGCCCTTGCGTATCACAAGGCCCGCGGCGACGGCTCCCGTTTCCGGCTGATCGGTCGTGAGAAGGGCTACCACGGGGTGGGCTTCGGCGGTATGTCGGTTGGCGGCATGGTGCCGAACCGCAAGGCATTCGCGAGCGCGATGCTGCCGGGAGTGGACCACCTGCGGCACACCCACGACCTCGAACACATGGCGTTCAGTCGCGGCCAGCCCGCGTGGGGTGCGCATCTCGCGGACGATCTCGCGCGTCTCATCGCGCTGCACGACGCATCGACGATCGCGGCGGTGATCATCGAGCCGATGCAGGGCTCCGCCGGGGTAATCGTACCGCCGCTCGGTTATCTCGAACGTGTACGGGAATTGTGCACCGCGCACGGCATCGTGCTCATCTTCGACGAGGTCATCACCGGGTTCGGACGCCTCGGCGAGGTATTCTCACCGGATCGCTTCGGGGTGATGCCCGATCTGATCACGTTCGCGAAAGGTGTTACGAGCGGCATGATCCCGCTCGGCGGCGTACTCGCGACGGCGGAAATCTACGATACGTTCATGCAGGGGCCGGAACACCTGATCGAATTTTTTCACGGCTACACGTATTCCGGTCATCCGATCGCGGCGGCGGCCGGCATCGCGGCAATCGACGTGTATGAATCGGAGAACCTGTTCGCGCGTGCGCGCGCACTCGAACCGGTGCTCGAGCAGGCGGTGCACGCCTTGCGCGGGGAACGGCATATCGTCGATATCAGAAATTGCGGGCTTGCCGCGGCATTCGAACTCGAACCACGCCCCGGTGCGCCGAGCCTGCGCGCGATGGACGTGTTTCACCGTTGTTACGATAACGGTGTGATGGTGCGGTATGCGGGGGACGTCATTGCGATCGGGCCACCGCTGACAATCTCGGAAGGGCAGATCACGCAAATCGTGGAAACGATCCGCGACGCGGTCCGCGCCGTCGATTGAATCGCGCCACCGACCCGCAGCCGGGTACGGGCGGTGGCGTTTAGCGGGTGCGGGCTACATCGGTTCGCGATCACCACCCGGCCCGCCGGGCGGCCCACGGCGTCGGCGATTTTCGTGCTCCGCCATCATCGCGGCAAGTTCCTTGCGTTGCTCGGCGGTGAGTATCGCGCTGATATCGGCAAACGATTTTGCCGTCGCGCGGAACATCTTCTCGGCGATTGCCGCCTGTTTGGCCGCGAGATCCTCGATCTGCTGCGGATCGTAGTTATCGCTCGTGAGAATAGCCTGCAACGCTTTCTTGCCATCCTTCATGTCGAACATGAACTCGCGCATGAGGGGGCGATGTGCATCCATCACCGCGCCAATCTGCGTGCTCTGTTCGCGGTTGACGTCGAGCCGGTGCAGGAGTTTGAAGATGTGGTGCGGACTAAAGTCGCGCGAAGTGTGTCTGAGGCCGGGGGGCGCCGCCTGCGCGTTCGCCGCGATGCCGAAGCCGCCGCCGACAACGGTGACCAACACGAGCGGCAGTAACCAACGTGGGCCAAGGTTTTTCATAGTCTTGTTCCTGATTTGTTTTTCAATCACATCGTGATGTGATGCACGGTAGCGAAGATAATCGAAATCGTGCGTTACGCGCACGTAAATAGCGGTTTATATTATGTAAATCTGTGTAATCCCCGCGGCTCCGCAGAGTCCTTGTGCGAAACTGGCAGCGCTGATTCAGACCGAACGAGGAAATTTCTCCAGCCCATGACCAAGTTACTGCTCGTAGATGACGACGTCGAATTTTGCGCCTTGCTCGCGGATTATCTCGTCGGCGAACAATTCGACGTCGCGGTCGCGCATGACGGCGCCGCCGCCATCGCGAAGTTGCGCGAAGCGCCGGTTGATCTTGCGATACTCGATGTGATGATGCCGGTAATGAACGGGCTCGATGTATTGCGCGAACTGCGCTCGTCGTCCGCCGTACCCGTGCTCATGCTCACGGCCAGGGGCGAGGAGATCGACCGCATCGTCGGACTCGAACTCGGTGCCGACGACTACGTCGCGAAGCCATGCAATCCGCGTGAGATCGTCGCGCGTATCCGCGCCATCCTGCGCCGCGCGAAGAGCACCAGGGAACCGTCTTCCGCGAGCCCGCTGGTCGTCGACGACGTTGAAATGCGCGGCGGCGAGCGGGCCGTCTTTCATAACGGCAAGGAAATCGAGCTGACGTCAACGGAGTACGACGTGCTCGAGGTACTCGTCTCGCATGCCGGCAGCGTGGTCGAGAAAGCGACGGTTTCCGAGGCGGCACTGAAGCGCGAATTGGGTCCCTACGACCGCAGCATCGACATGCACATCAGCCGCCTGCGCCGCAAGCTCGGGCCGCTGCCGGATGGCGGCGAGCGCATCAAGACCGTTCGTGGCACGGGCTATCTGTACGTCCGCTCGATGGACGACCGCCGCGATTAATTCCGCTTTCGTGGTGCAAGCATGAGCCGCCTTTTCGCGAAGATCTTTCTCGGCTTCTGGGTGACGACGATCGCCGTCGTCATCGTCACGGCGCTGGCCATGATGCAGCTCAATCGCGCGCGCGGCGACGATACGGTCGCGCGTCACTTCGAACGCACGCAGGCAGCGTACGCGGCAGCGGCGAACGCGATCCTCGATTCCGGCGGGCTCGCGGAACTCGGGCAATGGTTGCGCGAACTGGACGGTCCGGGCGGCGCGCGGGGACATCTGCAGTTGCTCGACGATACGGGGCGTGGGGTATTCGGGCCGGCGCCCGCGGCCGATGTGAGCAAGGCGCTCGCGGAGCGCGAAGCCGGGCCCGGCGAACCGCGCATGGTCGGCGGCGTGTTTTTCGATCCGCTCTACGGGCCCGACGGCGCGCGCTACTGGTTTGTCAGCGACATGCGACGTGACGAACGGCGCGGGCCGGGAGGTTTCCCGCCGATCCGACCGGGCGAACCACTCGTCGCCAGTCTGCGACTCGCGATCGCGATCCTCGTCAGCGGGTTCGTGTGTGCCGGGCTCGCACGCTATCTGACGAAGCCGATCCGGAAACTGCAGGCGGCGAGTGCCGAAATCGCGAACGGCAACTTCGCGGTGCGGGTTGAAGAGGATGCGCGGCACGATGAACTCGGCGATCTGGGTCGCGATTTCGATCGCATGGCCGGTCAACTCGAACGTCTGCAGGCATCGCAGCAACAGTTGCTGCGCGACGTATCGCATGAATTGCGTTCACCACTCGCGCGCCTGCAGGTGGCGCTCGGTCTTGCGCGCCAGCGCGGTGGCGATGCGGTGGCCGGTGAACTCGATCGCATCGAGCGCGAGGCCGAGGCGCTCGAGGCCCTGATCCGTCAGCTGCTGTCGGTGGCGCGACTCGAAGCCGACGTCGGCGATTTCGGCGATGCCCGGGTCGACGTCGGCGAATTGCTCGAGTACGTCGTGCGCGATGCGAATTACGAAGGCGGGCACGCGCAAAAATCCGTGGTTTACGCGGCGCACACTCCGGCGAGCGTGCGCGGTGATCACGCGCTGTTGAAGAGCGCATTCGAGAACGTCATTCGCAACGCCCTGCACCACACGCCGATCGGCACGAGCGTCGAGGTGGATCTGACCCGCGACAGCGCGACGGAGCGGGTTCTCGTAAGCGTGCGGGATCATGGCGCGGGGGTCGACCCGGCGCTGATTCCGGATCTGTTCAAGCCGTTCGTACGTGCACAGTACGCCCGCGACCGCGACAGCGGCGGTTACGGCATTGGCCTCGCGATCGCCGATGCGGCGGTGAAACGCCATCGCGGCGAAATCGGTGCGCGCAACCATGGCGACGGCGGCTTGCTCGTCGAGATCCTGCTGCCGCCGGCCTGAACCGGCTTAAACACCCGCGCGTTTAACGTTATGCTTCGCGCATGCGTTACTGTCCACACTGCCGCAAGGCGCTCGAGAACCTGCACATGGGCGACCGTGAACGGATGGTTTGCCCCGATCCGCAATGCGGGTTCGTGCACTGGAACAACCCGATCCCCGTGGTCGCGGCAATCGTCGAACATGACGACCACGTGATCCTCGTGCGCAACGTCGGCTGGCCCGAGACCTGGTATGGCCTCGTGACCGGTTTCCTCGAAGCCGGCGAGATGCCGGAGGAGGGCGTCCTGCGTGAAGTCGAGGAAGAAACCGGCCTTAGCGGAACGATTGAATCGTATATCGGCATGTACGAGTTCTACCGCCAGAACCAGTTATTGATCTCCTACCACGTGCGGGTGAATTCCCGCGACGTGAAAATACCCAGGCACGAAATCGCGGACTATAAATGGGTGCACATCGAGGAAGTTCAGCCGTGGACGGCGGGTACCGGCAAGGCCCTGCGTGACTGGCTCGCGACGCGCGGAATCGAGCGTGAACTCGTCGACTTTGCCCGCGCTAACCGAACGCTTTAGACACCGCCTAGTCCGGCACCGGATCGAGGCCGCTCGTGCCCCAGGGGTGACAGCGCGCGATGCGTTTCACCGCGAGTATCCCGCCGCGGACCGGACCGTGTTTTTCGAGCGCTTCGATGCAGTATTCCGAGCAGGTCGGCAGATGGCGGCAACGCGGCGGCAGCAGCGGCGAGATCACGAGCCGGTAGGTCTTTACGAGCGCAATCAGCGTGCCGGACGCGATCCGGCCGGCGATATTCACGATGCCTCGCTGCTCGCTTTAGGCTTCAGGGCGCGCGCCTTCGCGAAGCGCCGGCTGCAGTAGTAGCAGTCGACGACGTCACCGTCGTCGAACGTAAGATAGACCGTCGGATGACCGAGCGCTCCGCCGCCGCCGTCGCAGCCGATGCTGTCGGTATCATCAGCCACCTGAACAATTTCGCGTGAATCCATGACTTCCCATTCTGTCTGACCTGAACCGCCATTATCGCGCGTATTCGACGCCGTGTAAGCAGGCGTGAAGTTTCCGCAGATAGGTTCTAATATTAGCCGAACAACGCGGCCGCGACGGCGGCCGCCCTGGCGCGGCTGCGACGACCGCGTCACGGGGAGCAGAATAATCCGGCGGGAGACACCATGAGCGACGCGAAATACAACGAGGAACATCTGTGGGCGAAGCTCGACGACCAGGACATGGTTGTCGTCGGGATCTCGGAGCATGCGCAGGAGCAGCTCGGTGATATCGTCTATGTCGAACTACCGCAGGTTGGCCGCGAGGTCACGTTCGGGGAAGAAATCGCGATGATCGAATCCGTCAAGACGACGAGTGAAATCAGCTCACCGGTGTCCGGCGAAATTCGCGAAGTCAACGAAGCGCTCGGCGACAGCCCCGAAATCATCAACGAATCCCCGCTCGATGACGGTTGGCTCATGCGCATCGAACCGTCCGATCTGAGCGAGCTGGACGAACTGATGGACGAAGACGCGTATCGTGAATTCGTCGATTCCGAAACCTGATCGCGCGCTCGTTTACAAGGAATTCGCGCGCAGGTAATCCGCCATCTCCGCGCCGAGGGAGATCTGCGGCAGCGACGCGGTTTTTCCCTCTTCGGCCTCACGCTTGCTGATCCGCTCCACGGCGAGTTCAAATGCCCCGACGAGCGATGCGCTGCGCTTCAGCGCATAGGCGAACAAGGCTTCGCCGAAATACGTCCAGTCGTTTTCGTGGGCGCAGCCGAACGAGGAGCGATCCGCCGCGGCAGCGGTCAACACGAGCGTTCGGGGGCCTGCGAGCTGTTCGATGAAACTGCCGGAATAGCAGGCCGAGACGATGATCACCCGCCACTCGATCCCGTACTCATCGAGTATTTCGCGGATGTCCCCCGCGGCCAGGTCGTTCAGGCCGAAGCCGCCGAGGTCGACGGAAATCGTCGCGTCATCGTCGCCGTGGGAACTCAGGAACAGCACGACGATGTCCTCGGATTTATCGATACGCTCGGCGATTCCGGCGACGGAGCGCTCGAGATTGTGGCGGTTCGCCATTGGTACGGTCTGCAGCGTCCGCGGGTTGTTGATCAGCGAAACCGCGCGACCTGTCGCGTCGAAGCGCTGTTCGAAGATCACTCTCGCCTGTTCGATTTCGCGCTGAAAGACATCCTGCCGGGCGTAAGCGGCGAACCCGATAAAATACAGATCGACGATACCCGGACGTTGCGGCGACAGCTCGTAGAGGCTTTGGCCGAGCAGATTCGGTTGCGCGTAGTACGTGGCCTCGATGTCGGGCATTGCGGTCGCGGTCGGCTCCCAGGGTTCGACGAACACGCTGTTGTGCGGCAGCAGTGTCAGCGTCGCGTACACCGCAAGCCCGTACAGCGCGGTGTAGGCGGCGGCAGCCCGTGGCCGTACGCGCACGGTACGCACGAGAACACGCGCGAACACGAGCACTTCCCAGGCGAGAAAAGCGGACCAGATGGCGAGGTAATGGGTGTCGAACGCCGCGATCCCGAAACCGTCGCTGATGCGCTCCGCGAGCGCCCAGACGATGAACTGGAACACGAGCACGCCCGCCATCGCGACGGCAATTCGCAGGTAGGCGCCCTCGCCGCGATCGATGACAACGATGACGGCGAGCGTTGCCAGCCAGAAATAACTCATCGCCGCCCACGACAACAGTCCCCACGCCGAGAACATCGCGGGCAGGCCGGCAATGAGCAGGTCATGGATCGCGGCGAGGATCGCGAGCGTCGCGAGCAGCGCGACGAGCTGACCGGTCGTGGCGGTAACCGGCGCCGGCCCGGCCGGCAGCGGCAGCGACAGGCGCACGCTCGCGAGCAGGTTCGCGAAGTAGCGCAGGCCGGCGCCGCTGAGCGCGCCGCGGATACGCGCGGCAATCCGCGGGAGTGAAACAGTTCTCGTCATGTTGGCCTATTATGCGCGCCGTACGCGGCGATTCCCGGTACCCGCTGAGCGCGAACTTCAATATACTCGATGCGTGGACATTCACGTTACGGATCGCCGGATCATCGTCAAGCTTCGGGACCCGCGGACCGCTAGTGCGAATGTGGAAGCAATTGCGGCAGCGGGCAGTCCGTGACGCCGTCACCAGACACTGACGGTCGGCGCCCAGGGAAGGTTTTGCCCCTCCCGCCCGCGCTATGACCACTCAGCGGGAATTCTCGAAATGAACACACAATCTGCCGCAAGCTGCGGCGGCACAGATCCCCACGCCGCGCTGCGCCCCGGGATGACGATTGCGGCGGCCGTGCGCGGCCCCGATCCGCGCCGTACGCCGGGGAACCCGCGATGACGCTGAACGCGGCACGCAAGAAATCCCTGCGCGCCGCCGCGCACGCGCTGAAACCCGTGGTGATGCTGGGACAGCGCGGATATACCGCGGCGATCGTCGCCGCGATCGACGAGGCGCTGACGGATCATGAACTCATCAAGGTGCGTGTGCGCGGGGTCGAACGCGAGGAGCGGAAACCGCTGATCGAGGCGATTTGCCGCGATCTCGACGCGGAATTCGTCGCCCTCGTGGGTAGCGTAGCGACGTTGTACCGGGAACGCCCGGCCGACGACGCTGCAACGATAAAGACAACGAAAGGACTGTAATAATGCAAGTAGATCTCGTGGTACTCGGCTCCGGCCCCGGCGGCTATACAGCGGCATTTCGCGCCGCGGATCTCGGGCTGAAAGTGGCACTCGTCGAGCGCGACCCGAATCTCGGCGGTGTGTGTCTGAATGTCGGCTGTATCCCGTCGAAAGCGCTGTTGCATGCGGCCAAAGTGATCAGCGAGGCGCGCGAAATGAGCGCCCACGGGATCACGTTCGGCGAACCGCAGATCGATCTCGGACAACTGATCGGCTGGAAAGACAAGGTTGTCGGGCAACTGACGGGCGGTCTGTCGGCGCTCGCGAAGCAGCGCAAGGTGGAAGTCGTCGAGGGCTACGGCACGTTTGCCTCGCCGACGCAGTTGCGCGTGAACTCGGCCAGCGGCCAGACCGAAATCGACTTCAAATACGCCATCGTGGCGGCCGGCTCCGAGCCCGTGCAGCTACCCGGTTTTCCGAACGACGATCCGCGCCTGATCGATTCGACCGGCGCGCTGTCACTGACGCAGGTACCGAACCGCATGCTCGTGATCGGGGGCGGGATTATCGGCCTCGAGATGGCCACGGTCTATATGGAACTCGGCGCCGAAGTCACCGTCGTCGAATTACTCGACGGCCTCATGGTGGGTGCCGATCGCGATCTCGTCAAGCCGCTGGAAAAGCGTCTGAAAAAGCGCCTCGCCGGCGTCTATACGGGCACGCGCGTGACTCAGGTCGAAGCCACGCCGGAAGCGCTCATCGCGCATTTCGACGGCGGCAGCGCGCCGGCATCGGCACCGTACGACGTCGTGCTCGTCGCGGTGGGGCGGCAGGCAAACGGGGCGCGAATCGGCCTCGACAGCACCGGGGTCGCGGTTGACGAGCGCGGCTTCGTCGCCGTCGATCGGCATCAACGCACGAACGTCGAACATATTTTTGCCATTGGCGATATCGTCGGTCAGCCGATGCTCGCGCACAAGGCGAGCCACGAGGGCAAGGTGGCGGCCGAGGTGATTGCCGGTCACAAGGTTGCGAATGACGCGCTCGTGATCCCGTCCGTCGCCTATACGGACCCGGAAGTTGCCTGGGTCGGCCTGACGGAAACCGAAGCGAAGGAACAGGGAATCGCGGTCGAGAAAGGTACGTTTCCGTGGGCCGCGAACGGGCGTTCGTTGACCATGGGGCGTAACGAAGGCATGACGAAACTGCTGTTCGACCCGAACGACGGCCGCCTGCTCGGCGCCGGCATCGTCGGACCGAACGCCGGCGACCTCATCGCCGAAGCAACGCTCGCGATCGAAATGGGCTGTGATGCGGAAGACATCGGCCTGACGGTGCACCCGCATCCGACCCTGTCGGAAAGCATCGCCATGGCGGCCGAGGCGTTCAGCGGAACCCTGACGGATTTGTACCTGCCGAAGAAGGCAAAACCAGCGAAAAGCTAGCGCCGTTGCGCAACGCCGCATGCTGCGTTGCGGCATGCGGCATCAGTGCGGGCCACGACCCGCACGCCTGCCCAGGCGGTACACTGTCGGTAATTACCGATCCCTGCCGTCATGGCCGTGAACACCGTCGCGACGACTTCCGCACGCGCCATCGTGCATTAATGCTGGAGGAAGGCATGGCCACCGATCCGAATCCTGACGAACTTGCGCAGGCAGTGACGAACGTAGCCGCGAGAACCGCGGGTCTGCTGCGCGAATTCATGCGCGAACACGGCGTTGATGTCGACGCCGAGCCGGACCCGTTCGGCCTGGTCCCGGCGTTTTTCGAACTCACCGCGAGCTGGGCCAGCAATCCGACGAAGGTACTCGACGCCCAGTTTGCCGCGTGGCAGTCCTATATGCAGATTTGGCAGCAGACGATGCAGGCCATGCTCGGGATGAGTACGGAATCGATCGTGCAGCCGGGCCGCGGTGATCGCCGCTTCAAGGACGAGCAATGGGACAGCAACCCGTTTTTTGATTACCTGAAACAAACCTACCTCGTCGCGTCGAACGCGATCCTGTCGACCGTCGATGATCTCGACGACGTCGATCCGAAGACCGCGCAGAAAATTGCATTTTTCACGAAGCAGTTCGTCGACGCCGTGTCACCGAACAACTTCGCCGCGACGAATCCGGAAGTGATCCGCGCGACGATCGAATCCGGTGGCAAGAACCTGCTCGACGGGCTCGAGAATTTTCTCGGCGACCTCGATCCGAAAGACGGCAGTCTGAAGACGAAGATGGTGGACACCGAGGCCTTCGAACTCGGGCGTAATATCGCCGCGACTCCGGGCAAGATCGTATTCCAGACGGATCTGATGCAATTAATCCAGTTCGAGCCGACCACGGAGCAGGTTTTCCGCCGGCCGCTGCTGATCGTACCGCCGTGGATCAACAAGTATTACGTGCTCGATTTGCAGGCGAAGAATTCGTTCATCAAATGGGCGACGGAACAGGGGCACAGCGTATTCGTTGTGTCATGGGTAAACCCCGACGAACGGCTGGCCGGGAAGGACTTCGAGGACTACGTGTTCGATGGTCCGCTCGCGGCGCTCGACGCGATCGAACGCGCGACCGGGGAAACCGAGGTCAATATCATCGGTTACTGCCTCGGTGGCACGCTCGTCGGCGCCGTACTCGCCTATCTCGCGGCCCAGCGCGACGGTCGGATCCGCTCGGCGACATTTTTCACGTCGTTGCTCGATTTTTCCGATCCGGGCGATCTCGGCGTGTTCATCGACGAAGCCCAGGTGACGAGTCTCGAACAGACGATGAAACAGCGCGGCTATCTGGATGGCGCCGAAATGGCCGCCACGTTCAATATGCTGCGCTCGACGGATTTAATCTGGTCGTTCGTGATCCACAACTACCTGCTCGGCAAGGAGCCCGTACCGTTCGACCTGCTGTACTGGAACAACGACTCGACGCGCATGCCGGCGAAAATGCACAGTACTTACCTGCGGCGCATGTACATGGAAAACGTGTTTCGCGAACCCGGCGGGATCACGATTGGCGAAACGCCGATCGATCTGAGCGCGATCACCACGCCGGCGTGTTTCGTCTCGGCGGCGGAAGATCACATCGCGCCGTGGAAAACGACGTTTCTCGGCGCCCAGATCCTGTCCGGTGACGTCAAGTTCATCCTGTCGAAGTCGGGGCACATCGCCGGCATCATCAATCCACCGGGGCCGCGCCAATACGGGCATTTCACCGGCCCCGCGGTTACCGGTCTCAGCGCCGATGAATGGCTCGCCGCGAGCGAGGTGCATGAGGAGAGCTGGTGGCCGCGCTGGGGCGAATGGGTGCGGGAATTTGCCGGCGACAAGGTCCCGGCGCGGATCCCGGGCGATCGGGAACTCGGCGTGCTCGAGGATGCGCCCGGGAGTTACGCGAAAAGCCGCCTCGCGTGACGCTGGCGCTCAGGCCGCGCTTTGGCGCGCGCCGGCCGCGGCATTCGGCAGCAACAGGCTCATCGCTTCGATCACGGCCTCGTCGGCCTGCTGCATGATTTCTTCCGTGCGCTCCGTGTCGAGATCCGTAATCTCCAGTGCCGTCACATCGAATTCCGGTACCGGTTCGTCCGTGTCGGAGCGCCACATCGCGGCCCGCGCAATGACGGCTCCGACGTGCAGCATGGCGGCATCCGTGCGCACCGGCTCGGGCGCATCGTCGAGCCCACCGAGGTGATAACGAATCGGGTTCGTGATGCCGTCCGGCAATTGCCAGCTCTCGAGTAGCGCGAGTCCGATATCCGCATACGTAAAGCCCAGATGTTGCTGCTGGATTGCGGCGAACGAACGCCCGCTCCCGACGGCTGCGGCCAGCAGTTCCGTGTACAGATCCGGCTGACGATACGCGAACACGAGGGTACCGGTATCGTGCAGCAGGCCGGCGACGAACAGGCGTTCCGGTGACCCGAAGCGTCCTTCCTTGCAAATTGTCCGGGCGACGACCGCGCAATAAACGCTGCGTCGCCAGTAGTCACTGATGTGCAGCGACGGCGACTGGATCTTTGTCAGCGAACCCACGGCGGCGCCGGCCAGCGCGAGGTCGTGCACCTGGTTCAGGCCGAGAACCTGCACGGCACGATTGACCGTTTCAACTTTCGCCGCGAGCGCCATGTACGCGCTGTTCGCGATGCGCAGGATGCGGCTTGTCAGCGCGGTGTCGTTCACGATCACTTTCGTGACGTCGTCGAGTGAGGAGTCGGGGTCGTTGACGAGTTCCTGTACGCGCAGATAGGCCTTTGGCAGCGGGACGAGATCCTGAATGCCGTGAACGAGTTCTTCGATGGTCAGCATGCGTAACTTCCCTTGTTTTACGGGTGCGCCCGGGTACGTTCGCGGGACGGTCACAAACGACGCCGCTTGCCTAGCGTGTCGGCGGGATCGTGATGGGGCTTTAGGACTTCTGCGTGGCGTGGATCAAATTGCGGGGGGCGTCACAGTTCGGAGCGTAAGCGGATGTTTTCGTGGGCAAAACAGCGCGCGCCGACGGCTCAGGGAACGGCTTCACGGGCGCGTTTCAGCGCGTGTAAATACTCGAAACAGCCGGGGCCCGCCGTTTCCACCGCGGTAACGATCGCGTCCTTGTCGACCGTGACCGTCAGGTCGCAGATATCGGCGGCGATGGTCCAGGGTTCGTAATCGCCGCCGGCGCCGCTCACGGTGACCCCGCGGCGCCCGCCGATGATCACGGGATTCGGCGCACCCGGCATCCCGCCCGACACCGCTTGCTCGCTCGAATAGCGCCACAGCGCCGGGGTTTTCAGCGTTGGTTCGCCGAAATCACGCTGCACGGCCGCGACGTTGTCCCCGATGTAGGCCTCGAGGTCGTGCCCTTGTTCGGCACCGCCGGGCGTGGCGGCGAGCGACAGGAGCGCGGCTGCAACAATCGTTAACGCGCGGGCGGGGCGCGCCGTGGCGGGTGCGGGACGTATGATGAGCATAAAATGATCCTCGCCGATTCGCTCGGCACTGTAGCGCGTTTACTGAGCTTTGACTGTCGATTCCGCCGAACTATCCCCGGTCCGATCCGTGAACCTGCGGGCGCGCCTGCGCGCCGGCGATCGGGACGCGCAATTTTGCTTTGCCGAAGCGTGCGAGCACGGCTGGGGTATGCCGCGCTCGGCGACGGCCGCGCGGCGCTGGTACCGGGCCGCGGCGAGGCAGGGCGATGCGGAAGCCGCGTTCCGACTCGGATTACTGTTGTTCTGCGCCGGACGCCGGCGTGCCGATGCCGCCGCCGCGATCTGGTTGCGCCAGGCCGCCGACGCAAACCACGGCGACGCCCAGGCCGCGCTCGGCACGTGTTACCGCAGCGGCCGCGGGGTTGCCGTGGATTACCGCGAGTCGTTGCACTGGACGGCGCTGGCGGCCGGCAATGGCAGTGCGAGTGGGCGTTACAATCTTGCGTTGTGTTATCGCGCGGGCTGCGGCGTCGGGCGCGACATGACGCGCGCCGTCGATTTGCTGACGCTGGCGGCGACGCAGGGTTATGCGCGCGCCCAACTCATGCTCGGCCACGTTTACGCGAACGGGGACGGCGTCGCCGAGGACCGCGGGGCAGCACGATCCTGGTACGCATCGGGGGCGCGGCAAGGCTATGTGAAGGCGCGTTACAACCTCGCCCTGTTGCTGCTCGCCGACGGCGATCCGCAATCCGATCGACGGGCGCTCGATGAACTGCATGCCGCCGCAGCGGCCGGTTATGCGAAGGCCATGTATCTTCTGGCGACAAATTACCGGCGCGGTATCGGGGTCGGCGTCGATCACGAGCGCGCGCGGACCTACCTGCACAAGGCGGCTGCCGCCGGCCTCGCGAAGGCGCAGTACCGCCTCGCACGACAGGCCGATCGCGAGAGCATCGAGGGCGAGCGCGATTACTGGCACTGGATCCGCCGGGCGGCCGCGGGCGGGCATGTGCAGGCACAGTATCTGCTCGGCAAGGTAATTGTGAGCGTACCGGCGGCAGAACGGGACGTTGCGTGGCACTGGTTGACCCGCGCTGCCGAGGGCGGCGAAAAGCGCGCGGCGTATTTGCTCGCAGCGTGCTTCGAGCGCGGACTCGGAGTCGCGCCGGATCGCGCAAACGCTTACCGCTGGATGCTCGTGGCCCGTGCGGCCGGGTCTACGCGGGCTATCCGGGAGTCGCAACGACTGCAGCGTATGCTGTCGCCGCAGACCGTTGCCGCGATCAATCTCGAAGTACTCGCCGCCGGCACGGTGCAGGCGGAAAAACGCGCGCGCCGACGCCTGCGCATCGAGTGAATCACGTCCCGACCTACAGCGCTTCGAGGATCAGCACATTGCGCTCGCCGGTCGCGTCCTCGCGTGCAACCTGGCGCCGCTCGAGCAGCCGGATCGTATCGAGGTAACGACGGATGCTGGCGACAAATTGCAGCGTCTCGTTTCCGCGCGCGCGACCGTAACGGGTTGTTTTCGCGACCTTGCTCGACGACAGCAATCCGACGTAACGACGTACGTCGTGCCACCGATCGGGATTGTGCCCTGCCTGTTGCGTGAGCCTGCGCGCGTCTTCGAGGTGGCCGAAACCGATATTGTAGGCGGCGAGGCCGAACCACAGGCGTTCCTCGCCTTCGATTGACGCGGGCAAGCGCGCGACGAGGTTGGCGAGATAACGGCCGCCGCCGGCGACGGATTCCTCCGGGTCGTTCCGCGATACGCCGAGCGCCGCCGCGGTGCGTCGGGTCAACATCATCAGGCCACGCACCCCGGTCGGTGAGCGTGCCGTCGGGTCCCAGTGCGATTCCTGATAACTGAGCGCCGCGAGCAGGCGCCAGTCGATCCCGGTCGCCGCCGCCGTGGCCTTGAAAAACCCGCGGAACGCCGGCAGGCGCTCCGCGTAGGCGCGCAAGAACTCGCGCGCGTCGACGAAATCGAATTCCTCATAGTGGCCGTAATACCGGTACCACAGGTTCTCGCGCAGATACGCGTGTTCGGTCGCGGCAAAAAAATCGACGATCGCGTTGTCGATGCTCGGTTCGAACTGCGCGGACAAGGCCCAGGCCGCGGCTCGCGGCGCGCCGAGGTCGAACGCGACCTCGAGCAGCGGGTACTTCGATCGCAGCACCTCGAAATCGAGCGACGGAATCACCGCGAAATCGATCGAGCCAGCGTCGAGGCGGGCGAGCAGATGTTCCGAGGAGGCATCGACGGGCGCGGAGAACCGCAAGTCGGGCAGCGTGCGGGCGTGGCGCGCGAGTTCGGCCGGACCACCGCCGCCCGCGACGGTCTCGATCGTCGCCCCGGCCAAATCCGCAACGGATTCCGGGCGGGTTCCGGCGGCGCGATAGATCACCTGTGACTGCAGCATCGCGTAACTCGGGCCGAAGCGAGTCCGGGTTACGGGATTCGCGGTCACGGGTAACAGCCCCGCGGCGAGGTGGACTTTTTGGTCCTCGACGAGTTTCGTCGCGAGCGCGCGGCTCGCAACGAGCGTCACGTTCAGGCGGATCCCGAGCTCGTCGCACAATGCACGCAACAGCTCGTAATCGAAACCGAGTATGCCCTCGGGTTCGAGGAAGTAGGTGTGCGGAACGGACACGAGTGCCACCCGCAGTTCACCGCCGGCACGCAGCGCGTCAATGGACGGACCGTGGCGCTCGCAGGCAACGAGGGCGCCGACGAGCAGACCGAGCCCGCAAACGCGGCGCGCCGCGCGAATGGCCGCCGCGGCACGACGGGTAAGCGCGCTAAACGGAACGGGCAATCCGGCGGCGATCATGCGGGTCGGTGCTCAAACCGCGGCCGCCCGCACATCGCGCGGCTCAGTCCGAACCCGCACCGAGAACGGTCTCGCAGTGCGCGACGATTTCCGCAACGGTGTCGTCCTGGGTATGGTTCCGGTAGGTTTGCGCGAATTTTTTCGCCTGCGCACGCAGACTCGCGTCGTTGAGCAGGGCCGCGATGTGTTCGTCAATCGCGGCGCTTGGGCGGTCGTTGTCACACACGAGTCCGGCCCCGAGTTGTTTTACCCGCATCGCAATCATTGCCTGCTCCGTGTGCGTTGGCAGCAACAACACGGGTTTGCCGGCAGCGAGCAACGCGGCGGTAGTGCCGACCCCCGCATGACAGATCGCGGCATCGCATTGTGTTCTGACCGCGTCGATACGCAGCGGTCTATCGACGATCACGAACTTGCGCGAACCGAGTTGCTTGCGTGTGCCCTCGTCGATACCGGGGATAAACGCAACGGTACGGGCTTTCGTTGCGGACAACGCTTTCCGGATCCCGTTCAGGTTCGCGCAATCCGGTCGCAGGTAAATGAACACCCGTGGCCCGTTGCCGGAGGGCCACGGCGCCGGCATGCCGGTGTCGAGATTTGCCACGGTGCCCCAGTAACGAACCGGTTCACGTTCAGCGTAATGATCGAGCTCCGCGTAAGTGCACAGGAACGTGGTTGCGGCGCGGAAAACTTCGTGCACACCCGTATACGGCGGCGCGCCGAGATTCTTCGTCACGGTGTTGATGCACTCGAGCACGCGTTCCTCCGCACCGGCAAGCGGTGGTGGCGGGTTTTTCAACCACCAACGGTACGGCGCGAGCGGTGAACGGGCGGGCGGGATGCCGTAGCCGGTGTCGGAAACGGCGGTGGGAATGTTTGTACCGCGGGCGGCGAGCAGCGCGGTCGGCGCAAAGTCGCAGAACAGGAAGTCCGGCGCCAGGAGGTCGTAAAGATTTCGCCACGCGCGACACAGGCCGGTGAGTCCTGCGGATTCGAGATAGCCAAAACGGATCAGCGTTTCCGCGCACATCGTCGGTGGTGGCAGGCCGGTGACGGTCGGTACCCAATGCGGGGCCTGGTAACAGCGATCCTCGTCACCGATCATCGTTTCGGCACGCGAGAGGTCTTTCAGGACGTAGCAAACGTCGTGGCCGCGCGCCTTGAACGCGTCGCCGAACGTCTTCAGTCGGCTGATATGCCCGTATTCACCGCCCATCTCCCAGGCGAGTACGATCCTAGCCAAATGACAAGTCCACGCGGGATTCCGGGTAACGCAAATACGACATCGGGCTTAATGTAGCAGCCGTGGCCTGCGTGTCCAGCGAACACATGACTGCCGAACGGCAGGGACGGAGCGGGCGCAAAAAAAAGGCCGGGCATTGAGCCCGGCCTTCACGACCGACGGGTCGGTTACAAGCGGCGGTTATTGTTTACGTCGCCGCCGCCGCAGGGCCGCCACCGAGAGCAGGCCGGCACCGATCAGGGCCGAGGTTGCGGGCTCGGGGATCGCCGCCTGTCGCACCGATGGCGAGTTCGGGATTCCGCCGCCAGTCTGACCGAGCGGGAACAGCGGGTCGCCCGTTCTCACCGGCAGGAACTGCCACGATGCCTGGTAGGGAGCATCACCGGCGTCATATGACGAGGTGAAGCCGAACCCTGCGCAGTTTTCGCCTTCAAAGATCAAGCCGCACTCTTCGCGTTCTTCCACCACAGCGGCAAATCTCTGCGGCTGGAACGCCTCGGTGTAGAAGTGGAGAACCTTTTCGACGTTCGTGAACGGGTTCGTTCCGCCGCCGGCAACGTCATAGGCGAGATCGAAGATGTCCTTCCAGGGATCGCCGTCGAGCGACCAGGCAGGTACCGCGTCGTCGGAATCCACATCGCCGTCACCGTCCGTGTCCTCGGCACCCCAGCCGGTGGCAAAATTCTGCACACCAACTTCTTCAATCGACCAGTTCCAGCCGAACGGCGTGACGATGTCCGTGATTCGGCCATCATCGAACCACGGCAGTTCCCAGTCGACAATGACGTTGTTACCGAAACCCGCGTAGTACGGGTCCGTCGTGTTGCACACCCGATAGCGGTACACCCAGTCCCCGTTCGTGTCCCGCTCCGGGTCGGCGCTGATCACGGCCGATGAGCGTTCGGTGCCGCCGGTGTTAACGTCGGGGCAGGCGCCTGGTACCGGGACGGCACTGACGTTTTGGATCATACCGAGTGACCCCAGTATCGCGAGCGTCGATACAGTTGCTCTCATCTTGTTCATACTAATATCCACCTGAGTTCGTCTGAAATTCTGTCGTCACCCGTCGCCGGACGGCGCTGTGCGGGCGATCTGTGTGGTTAATACAAGCAGGAATTGCGCCAGATGCGCATAGACTTCCTTTAAACCTATGAAATGTATATAGATATTCGTATTTCTGACAACGAGGCGGGGGGCTCGCGTGTACGGATTTGTCAGCGCCTTTTACACTCCCATTCGCGCTTCGGAATATCGGATTTTAAGCTACTGAATTTGAAAGAGAATTCGTGTTCACTTCGGAGAACTCCGCGCAAGACTGCCAGATCCGCCTGATAACCCTTTTTAATTCAATAAGTTGGGCGGATGGTTGACGACGGCTTTGTCAAATAATTTTACACATCGGATTATCCGATTCGTGCCGTGTCCGTCGGTTCCCCGCAGGCCGCTCGCCCGACTGCGCGTTCCCCGGTTACGGTCTTCGCATATAGAGCCGCTGCTGATCAAGACAGCGTTCAAGGCCAGGGATCGCGACGCAAGGAATGGTGAGTTGGTCCGACGGAATGCGCTACGAATCTCGTTCGTCGGAACGCTCAAAACCCGACTCACTAATGGTATGATTCGCGCCCACTGCGCAACGTCCACGGCGACTAAAGCGTGTCGGCTGCGCCCCGCAGGGGTGAGAACGCGCGAATAGCGCGGTCGAATCCAATCAGTTGACGTGCGATGCGCGAGCATCGCGCGGGCGGTTGAT
>MRWG01000374.1_pt1 | contig 60278 bp, 55 predicted proteins | sample 1013341 | NCBI WGS metagenome assembly MRWG01 (sample SAMN06117577, study PRJNA244670) | biofilm metagenome | biome: Water; feature: Cathode Biofilm; material: Biofilm; isolation source: microbial consortium enriched at the cathode of a solar microbial fuel cell | place: USA: District of Columbia ...
CCCCACCAGCCCGTCGGCCAACCGCCCACCCCAGCGCACCACCGGCGGCACGCGGACCAACAGACCGTAGCCGGCATAGGCGAGCAGGAAGATCCCGAGGCCGAGCTTCACCGCCTCCCGGTCCAGGAGCGGCAGCAGCAGCACGCCCACCGGCAGGCCGAGGAGCCCGCCCAACAGGAAGGGCTTGAGGCGCGCCCATTCGATGCCGTGGCGCACGAAGGCCAGCGTCGTCACATGGCTCGCCACCGCGATGGTGGCGGCGATCGGCACGGCGAAGGACGGGCTCGCCACATGCAGCCAGAGGCTGAGGGCGATCAGCGCGGTCCCGAGGCCGGTCAGGCCCGAGACGAAACCCGCCACCAGGGCGCCGCCCGCCATTGTCGTCAGGAAAAGCGGATCCATGGCTCGGGCCTCGGCCTTTCGGGCGGCTGCGGGAAATGCAGGGCGGACGACCCTTGCGGATCGCGGCGGATGCCCCAATCCTCTACCTGCCGGCCCGCGAAAAGAAAAGGAAGGGACGACACACCGCCATGCCGCTTCACCTCGCGACATCCGACCACGGGCTCGACCAGTCGGGCACGCCGATGCTGATCCTGCACGGGCTGTTCGGCGCCAAGAAGAACTGGGGCAGCCTGCAGAAGCAGTTCGCGCGAAGGCGCCCTGTCGTGGCCGCCGATCTGCGCAACCACGGGGAAAGCCCGTGGGACGACGCCATGCACTACGAGGCGATGGCCGAGGATCTGGCGCATCTGATCGAGACGCGGCTGGAGGGCCGGAAAGCCGCCGTCGTCGGCCATTCGATGGGCGGCAAGGCCTCGATGATGCTGGCTCTGGAACGGCCGGACCTGGTGGAGCGGCTGTGCGTCGTCGACATCGCGCCGGCGCCGACTTCCTCCGGCGGCCTCACCCCCTATGTCGAGGCGATGCGCGATCTCGACCTCTCCAAGGCCGCGCGACGCGGCGACGTCGACGCGATGCTGAAGCAGGCGGTGCCCGACCCCGGTATCCGGGCCTTCCTGCTGACCAACCTCGCGGTCGGGGCGGACGGGCTGTCCTGGCAGCCCAATCTCGACGTGCTGGCGGCCGAGATGCCCAGAATCGAGGATTTCCCCGAGACCGACGACCACGATCCTTACGAGGGACCGACCCTCTTCATCGCCGGCGGCAAGTCCGACTATATCGGCCCGCAGCACCAGGCGGAGATCGAGCGCCTGTTCCCGCGGGCCGAGATCGAGACGATCGACGGCGCCGGCCACTGGGTCCATGCCGAACAGCCCAAGGCCTTCATGCAGATGGTGGAGGATTTCCTGGAAGCGTAGCGGACGCCTAGAACTGCATCTCCGCCACCTTGCGCAGCAGGAAGTCACGGAAGACGGCGATGCGCTTGGAGTGGCGCAGTTCCTCCGGATAGACGAAATAGGCCTGGGTCGTCGGGCCGCGCAGCTCGGGCAGCACCTGCTCCAGGCCCATCTTCTCCGGCATCATGAATTCCGGCAGGCTGGCGAGGCCGAGCCCGCTGCGCACGGCGCGATAGATGCCGTAGACCGAATTGACGCGCAGGATCGGCCGGCGCGGCGTCTCCGGCCGGGCGCCCGCTTCCAGCAGCCAATTGACCGTCTTCACCGGCATCGGCGTCTCCTCGCCGAAGACGACGATGTCGTGGGCGTCGAGATCCTCGTCCTTCGCCGGGCGGCCCTTCGCTTCCAGATACTCGGTCGAGCCGTAGACCTTGGTCGTGTAGCTCATCAGCGGGCGCTGCACGAGGTCGGGCTGGCGCGGCGGGCTCATCCGGATCGCGACGTCGGCCTGGCGCATGCCGAGGTCGAGCTCCTCGTCGGAGAGGATCAGGCTCACCTCCACGTCCGGGAAGAGGTGGATGAATTCCTTGATCTGGGGCGTAAGCCAGGTCGAGCCGAAGGCGGTCGTGGTGGTGACCTTCAAGGGCCCGCTCGGCCGATCCTTCGATTCGGCGAGCCGTGCCTCCACCATCGAGAGCTTGTGGAAGACGTCCTTCACCGTGCGGAACAGCATGTCGCCCTGTTCCGTCAGGATCAGCCCGCGCGCGTGCCGGTGGAAGAGCGGGACCTTCACGCTCTCCTCCAGAGACGAGATCTGCCGGCTGATCGCGGACTGGCTCAGATTCAGCTTCTCGCCCGCGTGCGTGAAGCTGCCGGCCTCCGCCACCGCATGAAAGATGCGCAGTCTGTCCCAATCCATCGGCATGGCCGGGACGTTAGCCGAATCGCATGCGCCGCGCTAGCGGCTTGCGGCGGCGACGTTGCCCGCCTGCGCCTGCTCCAGAACCCAGCGACGGAAGGCGGCGCCCGGATTGCGCCGCGCCGTCTCCGGCAGATAGACGAGATAGTAGGCGCCGAAGGGAATGGTCTTCAGGCCGCCCGGGACCACGAGCCGGCCCTCGGCCAGATCGTCGCCGATCAACTCCAGCGGCGCCAGCGCGACGCCGAGGCCGCGCATCGCCGCCTCGATCGACAGGATCGAGCCCCGCACCTTCGTCGTGCGCCGATCCGGGCGCTCGAAGGTCTGGCCGTTCGCCTCGAACCAGTAGCGCCAGAGCCGGCCGTCATCCTCCTGCAGGAGCTTGGCGCCGATCAGCGCATCCGGACCGCTGCCGTCCAAGCTCGCGGCCACTTCCGGGGTCGCCACCGGCGTCATGCAGGATTCGAAGACAAGTTCGTGGACACAGCTGCACGCCTCCGGCGCCTCCGGCAGGAAGCGGATGGCGAAGTCGGCCTCGCGCCGGTCGACGTCGACGACCACGGGGGTCGCGTCGACATCGACGGAAACGCCGCCGGCCCCGGCCTCGAAACCGCCGAGGCGCGGCAGCAGCCAGCGCATGGCGAGAAACACCCCGCAGCTGACGGTGAGGCGCGCGGCGGCCCGCCCGGCGAGATCGTCATAGGCCGTCGCGATGCCGGAGAGGCCGTCGGAGACCGCCGCGATCAGCGCCTCCGCCTCGGGCAGCGGCTCCACCCCGCGCGAGGTGCGCCGGAAGAGCGCGACGCCGAGCTCGGCCTCCAGATTGCGCACGTGCCGGCTGACCGCCGCATGGGTCAGCGCCAGCTCGTCGGCCGCATGCGAGATGTTGCGCAGGCGGCCGACGGCCTCGAAGGCGCGCAGCGCGTTGAGCGGGAGGGGGCGACGGGTCACGATGCAAGCTTTCCTTATATCGACCCAAGATAAAGCCGTTTTTCGCCGCTGTCATTCCCCACCAGATTGAAGGGCAGGATGAACCACCACGCAAAGGGATGACCGCCATGAGCACCCCGACGACCACCTGCCACCCGACCCCGGCGACCGCCCTGCTGCCCCGGCTGCAGGCCGGGCTCGCCGCCCTCGCCGCCTCGACGCGCGAGACGCTCCACCGCCACCGGCTGCAGCGCGACATCGACCGGCTGCCCGACCCCATCCGCCGCGACATCGGCCTCGAGGAATCGGACGCGCACGCGCACCGCCGCGAGATCGACGCGCTGCGGCTCAGGTTCGACCGCTAGGTCTCTCACAGGGATCGGCACGGACCCCGTCCTGAGGAGCCGCCGCCGGACGGCGTCTCGAAGGGCGAGGTCTGCGATCGGTGCCGCTAGAATCCGAACATGTGGTCGAGCGAGAAGCTGTCGGCGCCGCCTTGGCCCGCCATCAGCCCGTGATAGCCGAAGAGGCGGCAGGTCACGTCGCGGATCAGGATATAGCCGGCATCGCCCGCCCTCGCGCAGTCGGCCTCCGAGAACAGGCCGCGCTGGGTGAAGCGGTAGCTGCCGCCGCAGGGGATATGGACCGTCTCGCTCGCCACCTCGTTGCCCGCGGCGTCGGTCAGGCACAGCACCGTCTCGCTCGCCGGCTTCCAGTCGGTCGAGGCCGGGTAGATCAGGTGGCAGAAGGCGTCGTAGCCTTCGGGCCCGATGCGCAGGAAGAGGCGCGTGGAGAGCCCCGGCGGCCGTCCGGCGTAGCTCTGCGGCTCACCCTTGTAGGTCAGGATGTGGTTGAACATGTGGGCGCCGAAGCTGGTCTCCGCCGCGTGGCCCGAACGCGTGTCGGTGTAGCGGAACAGGCCGTGCAGCCAGCCGTCCGCCTCGCCGCCGTCGCGGAAATCGTAGATCAGCTCGGCATGGCCGTAGTCCTCGGCCGAGAGGCCGCTGTCGAGCGCGAGGCGCGTCAGGTCGAGCGTCTCGGCATGGTCGCGCGGCAGGCAGCCGAAGGGGTGACGCGCGATCTCGTTGCCTTCGCGGTCGTAGAGCACAGCGGCGATCGGCAGGTTGGTCTGCGCCGTCGACATCGGCGTGGGCAGCGCGACGCTCGCATAATCCCGCGGCGGCAGGATCGGCGCGGGCAGGATATAGCCCTTGCCCATCAGGTTCGCGAGATCGGGGATCTTCGGATCGGGCGTGAGGTCCACCCGTTCCACGTTCGGGTGGCTGATCCGCAGCCGACCGTTCGGCTTGGTGATCTCGTAGCGCGGGCGCACGAAATGCTTGCCGGCCCGGATCTCGATCTGCTCCGGCCAGGCGAGTTCCGGCATCAGCGCGGCGACGTCGAGCGCGTAGGAGCCGAAGGCCGGCACCGCCTCCTCCAGCCGGAAGATTTCCTCGCGGCCCATGCGGTTGATGCCGATGGCGCCCTTCGGGATCGGCGCCGGGTGGCTGTTCTGGATCCAGAGCACCACCTGCTCGCCCGCCTCCGGCGCGGGCAGGCCGGCATAGAGGTCGGCCGGCCAGGCGTTGGCGTCGTGGGTGCAGGAGAGCACCGTCGCGTCGTCGCCATAGGTGTCGAGGGCGTACTTGACGATATCGTGCCCCGCCGCCCCGATCACATGCACGAAGAGCTGCCCGGTGAAGGGGCCGAGGCCGAAGCGCGCGCGCACCTCGCGGCTGTCGACCGTGAAGGTCCCGTTGGCGGGGCCGATTTCCTCGCGCCACTGGGCCAGCACCTCGCCCGCCGCGTCGAACAGGCAGCACCAGACCTCGACTTTCGGCGATCCGTAGCCGCCCCAGTAGTTGGCGGTGACGAGCCGCGTATGGTGCCCTTCGGTATCGCGGAAGAAGGCGAAGTTGGTCGCCCAGTTGAGATTGTCGAGATAGCGCTTCGGATTGGTCTGCATCTCTGCCGGGATGCGGATCGCGTCCAGCGTCACCAGCTCCGCGCCGTCGGGCAGCAGGTGGCGCATCTGGTCGCCCATGCGGTCGGCCTCGAAGGCGGTCAGCAGCACCACCTTCGCGCCGGAGCCCTTGAGGTCGGTCACCGGCGCGGCGGTCAGCCCGGCATGCACCTCGCCGATCGCCTCCACGTCCTGGACGTAGAGGCCGCAGAGGTCGAGGTCGGAGAGGTCGTAGATCGCGTTCACCGCCTCCGCCATGCCGAGCGGATCGTAGAGCGCGACGGGCCCGGCGTCCGCGAGCCGGTCGAGCAACCGGCGTGCCGGCGCGACGGCCAGCGGATGGCCGAGCGCCTTGAAGGTCGAGAATCCGCCGATCTTGTTGGAGAAGGTCTCGATATTGAGCGCCATGGTTCGTCGGTCCTCGGATCGTTCGCTTCGGATACGCCGCCCCTCAGGAGGCGAAGGGCAGCTTCTTCAGGAAGGCGGAGAGGCCGTGGCGGCGCTGCTCGCGCTTGAGGTAGCTTTCGTCCACGACCCAGTTGAGCTGGATCGCGCGGCGCGGCCCTTCGAAAGGCTTGTGGCCGTGCCAGGCGTCGTCGGTGCATTTGAAGAGCAGCAGCGTGCCCTCGTCCGGCGGCACCTCGGCGGCGTAGTCGTCGAGCGAATCGGGCGAGCGCAGCAGGCGCAGCCGCCCCCCATCGGCCTCCCAGCCGCTGTTCATGTACAACAGCGCGGTGACCAGCTTGCCCTTGCTGTCGGTGTGGATCTGCCCGTCCTTGGCGCGGCAGCGCGCGCGAACCGTCACCATCGTCGGTCGCCCTTCGAGGTCGAGATCGAACTTCTCGGCGACCGCCGCCGTCATCTCCGGCGAGCGCAGCGCCGCGATCATGGCATTGAAGGCCGGGCCCGGCTTCAACGCGAACAAGGGGATCGAGCCGCCCTTGTCGATCGACGGGTAGTCGTCGTTGACGGCGCGCCGGGCGTCTTCCTTCAGGAAGCCGGGCACGATCACATGGTCGAACGGATCATGCGCGACGGCACTCGCCCGAAGCTTCGGGATATCGATCGTGGAGAGCTCGCTCGCCTGCATCATGGACCCTTTTTTAGGCGACGGCGGGCGGCCACGCAAACGCCGCGACGCGGCGCCTCACGCGACCAAAGGACGCTTGGCCGGGCTCAGGCGATCGGGGGAATCTCCGCATCGAACCATGCGCAAAGCGCTGCGGCGCGGGCCGCCACCGGGCTGTCGGTCCGCCAGGTCAGGTAATAGCCCGTCTCCGGGTTCTCGACCGGCGGACCGACCGCGACCAGCGCGCCCTGCGCCACCGCCAGATCGGTAAGCGGCCGCCAGGCGAGCGCGATGCCCCGACCGGCCATCACCTCCTGAAGCACCAGGGGATAGTTGGTGTAGAGCACCTCCGGCCGGCGCACGCGGCCGGTGACCCCGTGCGCCCGGAACCACGCGCCCCAGGTCATCCAGGCCTGGTCCCCTTCGTCCATATGGAGAAGCGGCGCGGAGAGAAGCGATGCCGGCGCGGCCCCGCGGTACTGCGGATGCTCCTTCAGGAAACCGGGCGTCGCGATCGGGAAGACATGCTCGTTCGCCAGCGGGTGGGCGTTCGCCGCGCGCCGCGCGCTCCGCCCGCCGATCCGGACCGCGACGTCGTAGCCGCCGCCGTCGAGTTCACTCTCCCGGTCGGAGACCATCAGCCGCACGTCGAAATCGCGTAACACGGCGCACAGCGCCGAGAAGCGCGGCATCAGCCATTGCTGGGCGAAGCCGGAGTGCGAGGCGACGACGACCCGTGGCCGCTCGTCCGCGCGCCGGATCATATCCAGCGTCTCCGCGACGTCGTGGAAGGCGTGGCTGACGGAATGCCATAGGCGTTCCCCCTCCTCCGTCAGGGTCAGCCGGTTGTGCCGCCGCCGGAACAGCGGGCGGCCCAGCGCCTCCTCCAAGCCTCGGACATGGCGGGTCACGGCCGGCTGACGGATCGCCAGCTCCTCCGCGGCACGGGTGAAGCTGTTGTGGCGCGCCGCGCATTCGAAGACCAGCAGCGCGTTCGCGTTCAGCAGGCGGTGACGCAGGTTCTTCATAACGAAATATTATGAAAAACATCAGAATTTTCCAAGTGGAACAAGCATCGGTCCCAAGGGTATGGGATGGCTCGGGGCAAGCGCACCGGTGACGGCGGAAGGAGCGATCCAATGCGCGAGACGATCGAGGCGGCGGTGACGGTATCGGGCGGCGTGCATCTGCGGCATGCCGATGGGCGCACGGCGGATCTCCACCCGCTCTGGCTGCGCGAGCGCGGCGACGATCCGGTCCGGTTCGACGCGGTCAGCCATCAACGGCTGTTCGAGCCCTGCGAACTGCCGGCGGACCTCACCGTGCGTCAGGCCTCCGCGGGGGACGACGGGATGCTGCGCCTCGTCTTCAGCGATGGCGCGAAAGCGAGCCTGGCGCTCGACCAGCTCGCCATGGAACTCGGCTGGCGCGACGACCCACAGGCAATCCCGGCGCCGCGCCCTTGGACCAACGCGACGGCTCCGCAACAGCCGGTCGGTTGGGCCGATCTGGATGCGCCGGCGACGATGCAGGCCGTGCTGCATGACTTCTTCCGCGACGGCTATTGCCTGCTCTCGGAGACGCCGCGCACGCCGGGTACCCTGCTGTCGATCGCCCAGCGCTTCGGCTATCTGCGCGAGACCAATTTCGGACCGTTGTTCGACGTGAAGACCAAACCCGAAGCAATCGATCTCGCCTATACCGGCAACGCGCTTTCCGCCCACACCGACAACCCCTATCGACGGCCGGTGCCCGGAATCCAAATGCTGCATTGCCTGGAGACGACGGTCGAGGGGGGGCGGTCGACGCTGGTCGACGGCGCCGCGGTGCTGGACGCGCTCGCGGAGGAGATGCCGGACGCGCTGGACGCGCTGGAGACGGTCCCGATCCGCTTCGTCTATGATTCCGCGGTCAGCAGCTTCGAGACGCTCGAGCCGATGATCGAACGCGATACGAAGGGGCGGCTCAGGATCCTGCGATTCAGCCCGCGCCTCGACTATGTCGCGCCGGTCGACACCGAGACGCTGGACCGTTTCTATCGCGGCCGCCGGCGGCTTTTCGAACTGGCCGGCGACGCCGCGTTCCGGATCGAGTTCCGGCTGGAGCCGGGCATGCTGCTGATGATGGACAATTACCGCCTGATGCACGGTCGCACGACGTTCGATAGCGCCGCCGGCTTCCGGCATCTTCAGGGCTGCTACATCGATCACGACGGCCCGGAAAGCCTCTACCGCATGCTGGCGCAGGGCGTGAACAGCACGGCCGTCGGCCGAGAGGTCGCGTAGCGCGCGCATTTGGGAGAGCGAAGATGACCGAAACGAAGGCAAAGCCGAACGAAACCGTCGGCTTCACGCGAATGGTCGACGGGACCGCGGCCGACTACGCGCTATTGCAGCGGCTCGAGGCGCGTCATGCGGCAGGCCTCGCCGACCGGCTCCTCGGCCAACTCGAGGCGCTGTCGGGCGGGCTCGCCGGCTATCGCATCGACCGCCTGCAGCATTCGCTTCAATCCGCCACGCGGGCCGAGCGGGACGGGGCGGACGTCGATTGGATCGTCGCCGCGCTGCTGCACGATATCGGCGACGGGCTCGCCCCGTTCAATCACGACAGCCTGGCCGCCGACATCCTCGCCCCCTATGTGCGCGAGGAGGTGAGCTGGGTGGTGCGCCACCACGGCATCTTCCAGCTCGCCTACTACGGTGACAAGATCGGCACCGATCCGGAAGCGCGGCGGAAGTTCGCGGACAGCCCGCACTACGATGCCGCCGTCGCCTTCTGCGAGCGGTGGGATCAGACCGCGTTCGACCCGACCTACGACACCCTTCCGCTCGACCATTTCGCGCCGATGGTTCGGACCGTCTTCGCACGGCCGGCCTGGGATGAGACCGTGCTGCGCCCGGGGGTCCAGGTTCCGCTCGTCGCCGCCTGAGGCGCCGGTCAGTCGGCCCGCGCGGAGAGCAGCGCCTGCACCCGCCGGGCCGCGCGCGCGGTGTCGTCGATCGGCGCCGGCTGCCAGTCGAAATCGACCCGTCCCTCGAAACGCCGCGCCACGCCGGCCTCGACCATCGCCTCGTGGAAACGCTGGAACTTCCGAACCCGGCCGATCGCCGGCAGGTCGAGCAGGTAGACCGGCTTGCCCGTGGCCACCGCCTCGGAGACCATGTTGACCGAATCGACCGTCACCAGCACCGCGTCCGCGGTGCCGAGCCAGCCGAAATAGGGGTTCTCCCCCTGCAGGTCCCAGACGCGCCCCGGCACGGAATCGAGGGCCCGGCGCAGGATGCGGATATTCTCGGGCCCCGTCCGGCGCGAGGGCGTGACCAGGAAGCTCGCGCGGCTGCGCGCCGCGACCTCCTTGAGCTGGTGCGCGAGGCGCGCGGTCTCCACCTCGTCGAGGCGGTAGGCGCCGTTGGTGCCGCCGACCAGCACCGCGATCCGCGGGCGCGGCAGGCTGGCGAGCGTCGGGGCCAGCGCCTCCGCCGCCCCGGCCAGGCGCTCCGGCGTCACCCGGTGGACGGAGCCGGTCGTGACCTCGACATTCGGCCCGTCGATGCGGTCGTGCGCGGGTGCGACGATCAGATCGAAGCGCGACAGGCGCACATGCGGGTGCTGGATGTGGACCACCGTGGTGCGTCCGCCGCTGCGGCGCTTCACTTCCAGCGCCGGCCCGACCGCGTGGCGGCCGCAGGAGACGACCAGTCGTGGCCAGGGCGGTTCCAACGGTTCGCTGCGCGGGCTCAGCCCCATCACGCCCGGCGGCCAGACGGCGGCCGGCAGGAAGCGCCAGGGCATGCCGCCCCGTAGCCGTTTCATGGTAACCGGCAAGCCAACGGCCTCGGCGAGGCCCAAGCCCTGCGCCTCCATCCCGGCCTTGCCGTCGCTCAGGACCCAGCAACTGTCTTCGACGTCGGACATTGTCTCTCGGATTAGGAATGCGGTTGGCGGGCGGTGCGGCCGGGCCCCCGGCCCGACGGTTTTCCGACCCCGCTCCTTGGGAGGGCGGACTATGCCCATCCGTCCCGGGGCCGACAAGATGGTGTGACTATTTTCGCGCGGCGCCATGCGCGAACCGCTAACAATCTTGCGCGACCCCCGAGGTTCGCGCTAATCCATGACCCTTCGCACGCACCCGAAGAGGGCCCGAACCGTATGCGCCACCACAAACTCGACAAGATCGACCGCAAGATCCTGCGCGATCTTCAGGCCAACGGGCGAATCACCAATGTGGAGCTTGCGAAGAACGCCGGCATCTCCGCCCCGCCCTGCCTGAGGCGCGTGCGCGCGCTGGAGGAGGCCGGCTATATCCGCGGCTACCACGGCGACCTGGACGAGGAGAAGCTGGGCTACGGCGTCACCGTCTTCGCCTTCGTCGGGCTCGAGAGCCAGGCCGAGACGGATCTGGTCGAATTCGAGGAGCGGGTGCGCCAGTGGCCGCTGGTGCGCGAATGCCACATGCTGCAGGGGGAGACGGATTTTCTCCTGAAGGTCGTCGCCCGCGATCTCGACAGCTACAACCGCTTCCTCACCAACGAGCTGACGGCGGCGCCGAATGTGAGCCATGTGCGCTCCGCCATCGGCATCCGCACCTCGAAGCGCGACGTCGGCGTGCCGATCGATCCGGAGCGCCCCGACGACGGGTTGGAGTGACGGTCGGTACCGGCTTAGCCGCCTAGCGCCTGGGATCGCGGTAGTCGTCGACCGCCTGGTCGTGGCCCGACCGGTGCGAGCGCCGCATCAGCATCAGCAAGCCGACATAGAGGCCGAAGACGCCGACGAGCGCCAGCAGCACCGAAATCCAGCCATGGATCGAGAAGTTGAAGCCGGTCAGGCCATTGAGCCAGGCGGCGAAGGCGTCGAAGCGTTCCATACCAATTCAGGTAGCGCGCCGGCACCCGCCGGGCAACGGCGCGCGCCCGCTCACTTGTAGCTGACGGAGACGACCTCGTAGTCCTTGGTGCCGCCGGGCGTTGTCAGTTCGAAGCTGTCGCCGACGGTCTTGCCGATCAGCGCGCGGGCCAGCGGCGAGGCGATCGAGAGCTTGCCTTGCGCGATATCCGCCTCCAACTCGCCGACCAGCCGATAGACGGATTCCTCATCGGTATCGCAATCGGCGACGGTGACCGTCGCGCCGAATTTCACCTGATCGCCGTCGAGCTTCGAGGGATCGATCACGTCGGCGCGGCTGATGCTGTCCTCGAGCTGCGCGATGCGGCCCTCGACGAAGGACTGACGCTCGCGCGCGGCGTGATACTCCGCGTTCTCGGACAGGTCGCCATGCTCGCGCGCCTCCGCGATCGCCTGGATGATCGCCGGGCGTTCCTGCGTCTTCAGCGTCTTCAGCTCTTCCTGCATGGACTCGTAGCCCTGCAGCGTCATCGGCACTTTCTGCATCGAGACACCCCCGTCCCGCTTAACGTTGCGACGCTTCGATGCGCCCCGATCGATCCCGGGCGCCCGGCGTCCTTCTTTCCTAGCATCGCCGGCGCGGCCGGGACCGCCGCCACGTAGCGATCGGCGCGACCCAAGCGCCCCGCGCATCCGCCGCCCGGAAGGCCGGGAGACGAAACAAACCGATCGCCCGAAAAGCGGCCGGATTCATCGCTGCGCGGGAGGTCAGCGCCTACGCCGAACGCCTAAAGTACGACTGAAGCGGAGCGACTTCAAGGGTGCCAGACTTGAGCGCCTTGATCGCCTGGGCGGCGGCGCGCACACCCGCGACGGTCGTGTAGTAGGGCACCTTCTGGGTGAGCGCCGCTTGCCGCAGACTGGCGCTGTCCTCGATCGCCTTGCGGCCTTCGGTCGTGTTGAAGATGAGTTGGACCTGGCCGTTGATGATGGCGTCGACGATGTGCGGCTGGCCTTCGAGCACCTTGTTGACCCGCGCCACCGTCAGCCCGTGCTCCTCCAGGAAGCGCTGGGTGCCGCCGGTGGCGATCAGCGTGATGCCGCAATCGGCCAGCATGCGCGCCGGCTCCAGCACCGCCAGCTTGTCGGAATCCTTGACCGACACGAAGGCCGTGCCAGCGGTCGGCAGATCCGCCCCGCAGCCGATCTGCGCCTTCGCGAAGGCGGCGGCGAAATCGGAATCGAGCCCCATCACCTCGCCGGTCGACTTCATCTCCGGGCCGAGCAGCACGTCCACCCCGGGGAAGCGATTGAAGGGAAAGACCGCTTCCTTCACCGCGATGCGCGGCTTCAGCGAGCGATTCTCGAGATCGAACCCGGTCAGCTTCGCGCCCGCCATCACCTGGGCCGCGATCTTGGCGATCGGCACGCCGGTGGCCTTGGCGACGAAGGGCACCGTGCGGCTCGCCCGCGGGTTCACCTCCAGGATATAGACCGTGCCATCCTGCACCGCGTACTGCACGTTCATCAGCCCGACCACGCCGAGCGCGCGGGCCAGCGCCTCGGTCTGGCGCTTCATCTCCTCGATCGTCTTCTCGTGCAGCGAATAGGGCGGCAGCGAACAGGCGCTGTCGCCGGAATGGATGCCGGCTTCCTCGATATGCTCCATCACGCCGGCGACGTAGACGTCGGTGCCGTCGCTCAGCGCGTCGACATCCACCTCGATCGCGTCGCGCAGGTAGAAGTCGATCAAGACCGGGCTCTTGCCGCTGACCAGCACGGCGGAGCGGATGTAGCGCTTGAGCTCCGTCTCGTCGTGGACGATCTCCATCGCCCGGCCGCCGAGCACGTAGGAGGGGCGGATGACGACCGGATAGCCGATCCGGGCCGCGATCTCGATCGCCTGCTCCTCGGAGGTGGCGATGCCGTTGGGCGGCTGCGAGAGGTCGAGGTCGTTGAGGAGCTTCTGGAAGCGCTCGCGATCCTCGGCCAGGTCGATCGCGTCGGGCGGCGTGCCCAGGATCGGGATGCCCGCGGCCTCCAAGGCACCGGCGAGCTTCAAGGGCGTCTGGCCGCCGAACTGCACGATGCAGCCCAGCACCTCGCCCTTCTCCTGCTCCTTGCGGACCAGCTCGATCACGTCCTCGGCCGTCAGCGGCTCGAAATAGAGCCGGTCGGAGGTGTCGTAGTCGGTCGAGACGGTCTCCGGATTGCAGTTGACCATGATGGTCTCGAAACCCGCGTCGGAGAGCGCATAGGCCGCATGCACGCAGCAATAGTCGAACTCGATCCCCTGGCCGATCCGGTTCGGCCCGCCGCCCAGGATGACGACCTTGCGCCGGTCGCTGACCTCGGCCTCGCATTCCGGCTCGGTGATGCCGTCGCCCTCGTAGCAGGAGTACATGTAGGGGGTGGCGCTCGGGAACTCGCCGGCGCAGGTGTCGATGCGTTTGAAGACCGGCCGCACGTCGAGGCCCCAGCGATGCGCCGCCACCTCGTCCGGCGTCTTGCCCGTCAAGGCGGCCAGCCGCTCGTCCGAGAAGCCGAGCTTCTTGGCGCGCAGCATCGCCTGCCGGTCCTGCGGCAGCCCCTCGGCGCGGATCACCGCCTCGGCGGCGAGGATCTCCGCGATGCGCTCCAGGAACCAGGGGGCGATCTTGGTGATGCGGTGGGCCTCGGCGACGCTCATGCCCGCGCGCATCGCCTGCGCGACCTTGAGCAGCCGGTCGGCGGTCGGCTTCGCGATCGCGGCCCGCATCGCGTCCGGGTCGTCCGACATCTCCACGTCGTCGAGACCGGAGAGGCCCGTCTCCATCGAGCGATAGGCCTTCTGCAGGCTCTCCGCGAAGGTGCGGCCGATCGCCATCGCCTCGCCCACCGACTTCATCGAGGTGGTGAGGTAGGGGTCCGCGCCCGCGAACTTCTCGAAGGTGAAGCGCGGCATCTTGGTGACGACGTAGTCGATCGTCGGCTCGAAGCTGGCCGGCGTCACCTTGGTGATGTCGTTGTCGAGCTCGTCGAGCGTGTAGCCGCAGGCGAGCTTGGCGGCGACCTTCGCGATCGGGAAGCCGGTCGCCTTCGAGGCCAGCGCCGAGGAGCGCGAGACGCGCGGGTTCATCTCGATCACGACCAGCCGGCCGGTCTCGGGATCGACCGCGAACTGCACGTTGGAGCCGCCGGTATCCACCCCGATCTCGCGCAGGCAGGCGATCGAGGCATTGCGCATCAGCTGGTATTCCTTGTCGGTCAGCGTCAGCGCGGGCGCGACCGTGATGGAATCGCCGGTATGCACGCCCATCGGGTCGATGTTCTCGATCGAGCAGACGATGATGCAGTTGTCGTCCTTGTCGCGGACGACCTCCATCTCGTACTCCTTCCAGCCGAGTACCGATTCCTCGACCAGCACCGTGTGAACGGGCGAGACCGCGAGCCCGTTCTTCGCCATGCGCTCGAATTCCTCGCGGTTGTAGGCGACGCCGCCGCCGGTGCCGGCCAGCGTGAAGCTGGGGCGGATGATCGCTGGCAGCCCGACATAATCGAGCGCGCGCATCGCCTCCTCCATCGAGGAGACCTGCTGCGAGCGCGGGCTCTCCAGCCCGATTTCGTCCATCGCCTCGCGGAAGCGCTGGCGGTCCTCCGCCTTGTCGATGACGTCGGCGTCGGCGCCGATCATCTCGACGCCGAGCCGTTCCAGCGTGCCGTCGCGGAACAGGTCGAGGGCGGTGTTGAGGCCGGTCTGCCCGCCCATCGTCGGCAGCAGCACGAGCTTCTCGTCCGGATGCTCGGCGCGCTCGCGCTCCAGGATGCGGGCGACCGTGTCCGGGCGGATCGGCTCGACATAGGTCGCGTCCGCGGTCTCCGGGTCGGTCATGATGGTGGCCGGGTTGGAGTTGGCCAGCACCACGCGGTAGCCTTCCTCCTTCAGCGCCTTGCAGGCCTGGGTTCCGGAATAGTCGAATTCGCAGGCCTGGCCGATGACGATCGGCCCGGCGCCGATGATCATGACCGCATCGATGTCAGTGCGCTTGGGCATGGGGGCGCTTTGCCTCGGTCGATTTCGTCAGCGTTGCGCGCGGAACATTCGGGCCGCGCCTGGATGCGGCCCGTGCCGAAATGCGCGCGATGCGACGAGACCCGGCAGCGGACCGGGGCGTGTTTACATCATGGCGCGGGGGGACGCCAGCCCTTCCGGCGGCCGGTTCGCCCCAACCTGCTTGCGGCTATTCGGCCCGGGCGGCGGAAGCCGGCGGCAGATCCTCGATTCCGCGCGGCGCGGACCGCTCCGATTCGATCTGCGCGGCCCGCCGTTCGGCCGGGGTTGCGGCGGCACTGCGCCGCGCCTTCTCCCGCCAGGGCTGGCGCTTCAGCATGGTGCACCAGTAGGCGAAGAGGATCAGGATCGCCATGCCGCCCAGATTGACCAGCGGGAAGGTGAGCCAGCTCTCGCCCAGCAGGTCGAGCGCCATGCCGCCGAGCCGCGCGAGACCCATCGAGAGCAGGAAGACCGCCAGCGAATTGCGCCCGACCGTCACGATCGGCATCGCCCAACGGGAGAGAAGCTGCGCCTCCCGCCCCTCGACGATCCGCAGCGCCAGATAGGCGAGCGCCAGGAAATGCAGGTAGCGCACGATGCCGAAGTCGGTCTTGCCCTGGAACGCCCAGATCACCTCGCGCACCCAGCGGGTGAGCTCGTAGTCCTGCGCGGTGGGCCAGTGGGCGGTGGGAATGCTGACGAGCACGTAGAGCGCGCAGACCCAGGTCAGCGCCTTCGATTTCGGCGGCGGCGGCAGCCAGCCCATGGCGAAAGAGAAGCCGGTGAAGAACAGGAGCTGCCAGGCCAGCGGGTTGAAGAACCATTCGCGCGAATAGCCTTCCTTCCAAAGCTCCGCCGGCAGCCCCCAGCCGAGGAAATGGTTCGCCCAGTAGAGCGTCAGGCTGGCGGCGATCGGCGCCAGGCGGTGCACCAGCGATAGCGCCATGATCGCCGGCACCATGGCCAGCGCCACGATGTACATCGGCAGGATGTCGAAGAAGTTCGGCACCCAGGTGAGCGTGAAGAGCCCCAGGAGCGCGCGGTCGGTATGCTCGAAGAACCAGGTCAGGTTGAGCTGGCCGATATAGTCGCGGCCCTCCAGGACATAGGTGCCGGCCGCGACGATCAGGGCGATATAGAAGAACATCCCGATATGGGCGGCGTAGACCTGCCAGACGCGGTAGAGGATGCGCGCCACGCCATAGCCGAATCCGGCCTTCAAGAAGGTCCCGCCGAAGGCGATCGCCGCCGCGAAGCCCGAGCAGAAGACGAACATCTCCGCCGCGTCCGACCAGCCGAAGCGCGCCGGAATGTAGAGCGTCCAGACGTTCCCCGGCACATGGGCGATGAAGATGATCAGCATCGCGATGCCGCGGAAGAAGTCGAGCCGCGGATCGCGCGGCTTCTTGGCCGGCCGCTGCGTCGCCTGTGCGGTCTCGTCGGCGGTTGTCATCGCGCGCGCAATCATCCCTGGTCAGAGCCGCTCCGGCGGCCCGTTTCGTCCGGAAACATAGCGACTGCCCGCCCTTTGGGCGAGGTGCCGCCCGGTGACGTTCGCTCACAATACTGTCAACGGGGGGCAGCGCATGCGCCTACCTATTGATGCAAATCAAGGCGGAAACCAGATTGGCGATGCGTGATTGTGGGACAGCTTCCGGTCGCTGTTGTCTGACCGACTTGGCAAGGACGCAGGAGGTTTCCATGAGCGCCGATACCGTCGAAACCAATCCCAAGAGCACCCCGACCGCGCGGCCCGGTGCCGGCTGGCCGAGCTTCTTCGAGCCGTTCCGGCAGTTCGGAACCGCGGTCGCCAACCTGTTCTCGCCGTCGGCGGATGCGAGCCATTCCGATGATGGCTACGAGATCCGCCTGGAGCTTCCCGGCGTCGAGGAGGACGAGGTCGAGGTCTCCGTCCATGACGGCATCCTGACCATCGCCGGCGAGAAGCGCGAGGAGCGCACCGAGCAGGACGACGAACGCCGGATCTACTTCACCGAGCGCAGCTATGGCCGCTTCCAGCGCAGCTTCCGCGTGCCCGACGGCGTCGATCAGGACAGGATCGAGGCGCATTTCGACAAGGGCGTGCTGACCGTCGCGCTGCCGAAGAAGCCCGAGACCAAAAGCGACAAGCGCGTCGTGAAGGTCGGCCGGAAGTAGCGCGCCGCCTGGGTTCGTCCGACGAGAGGGCGCGGCAGGGGATCACCCCTTCCGCGCCGCCTCGCGGATCGCCGAGAGCGACTGCATCGGGGTCAGCGCCTCCGGATCGATCACCAGATGCAGGAGCGCGGGCCGTCCGGCCTCGGTCGCCGCCAGTGCCGCTTCGAAGGCGGGAAAGAACGCATCCGTCGTCTCGACCCGCGCCGAATGACAGCCATAGGCCGCGCCGAGCGCCGCGAAATCCGGATTCTTGAGCGCCGTGCCGCTGACCCGGTCCGGATAGTGGCGTTCCTGGTGCATCCGGATCGTGCCGTACATCCCGTTGTCGATGAGGATGACGAGGATGCCGAGCCCTTCCTGCGCGGCGGTCGCCAATTCCTGACCGTGCATCATGAAACAGCCATCGCCCGCGAAGGCGAGGACCGTGCGCTCGGGATGGAGCGCCTTCGCCGCCACCGCCGCGGGCGTGCCATAGCCCATCGAGCCCGAAGTCGGCGCCAGTTGCGTGCGCCAGCCGCGATAGGGGAAGAAGCGGTGCACCCAGGTCGTGTAGTTGCCGGCGCCGTTGGCGAGGATCGCGTCCGCCGGCAGCCGGTCGGCGAGCCAGCGCACGATCTCCGCCATCTGCAGGGGGCCGGGGATCGCGACCGGCTCGATATGCGCCTCGTAGTCGGCGCGGGCCTGCGCACGCTCCGACGCCCAGGCCGGCTTCTCGATCGCCGGCAGCGCGGCCAGCGCCTGCGCGAAGGGCCCCATCGAGGCGGCGATCGCCAGGTCCGCGTCATAGACGCGGTTGAGTTCGTTCGGGTCGGGATGGATGTGGATCAGCTGCTGGTGCGGGCGCGGCGGCTCGACCAGGCTGTAGCCCGAGGTCGTGGTCTCCCCCAGCCGGGCGCCGGCGACGATCAGGAGATCCGCCTCGCGCACGCGTTCGGCCAGCGCCGGATTGACGCCGATGCCGACATGGCCGGCATAGCAGGGATGGCGGTTGTCGATATAATCCTGGCAGCGGAAGGAAGCGCCGACCGGCACCTCGTTGGCCGCCGCGAAATCGGCGACGGCTCGCGTGCTCTCCGCGTCCCAAGTGCCGCCGCCCAGGATCATCAGCGGCCGCTTCGCCGTGGCGAGGCGGGCCCGCAGTTCCTCCATCGCTTCCGGATCCGGATGGCTCGCCACCGGCCGGTAGCGCGCGATCCCGCCCGAGACATGCGCCGGCACGCGCACCCGCTCGCGCAGCATATCCTCCGGCAGGGCCAGGACCACCGGGCCGGGCCGGCCGGAGGTCGCGGTGTGGAAGGCACGGTTCATATATTCAGGGATGCGCTCGGCCTGGTCGATCTCCGCCACCCATTTGGCGAGCGCGCCGTACATCTGCCGGTAGTCGACTTCCTGGAAGGCCTCGCGATCGACCATGTCGCGCCCGATCTGGCCGACCAGCAGGATCATCGGCGTCGAATCCTGGAAGGCGATATGGACGCCCGCGGCCGCGTTGGTGGCGCCGGGCCCGCGGGTCACCATGGCGATGCCGGGACGCCCGGTCAGCTTGCCGTAGGCATCCGCCATCATGGCCGCCCCGCCCTCCTGACGGCAGGTGACGAAACGGATGTCGCCGTCGACCAGCGCGTCCAACAGCGCCAGATAGCTCTCCCCCGGCACGCCGAAAGCCATCTCGACCCCATGGGTCGCCAGCGCGTCCGCCACCAACTGCCCGCCGGTCCTCAACTCCGCCCCGTCACTCATCGAGCGCCCTCTCCTTCCTGGTTCGGTCCGATCACTTTCTCGGGATCGAAGCCGATTCGCCATGCGCGCGGGCATCCTAGGGGGACCGGCGGGTCCCGGAAAGGCCCAGAGACCAATGGTTTACCACAAGGTCCGATTTTGCCGCCGCAGCGAGCGGATCGGCGGTCATCGACGTGACGGCGCGAACAAAACCTCGGATAAGATACGTACTCCTACTTAGGGGGGGCGGCCTCTTCGGTTGGCGAGCAGAGAACAACAGGATCAGTAAGGCCGAGGGGATGAGCGAAATCATCCATAGCTTCCAGGGTCGCTTCGCCCGCGCGGAGCTGTTCCGTGTCGATGCGCGCAAGGACGTGCACACCCATCCGCACCTGCAGATGGTCATGAGGGTCGACGGCACGGACACCGTCCATCGCGTCGAAGGTGGCACGGCGATCCTCGACGACCGCTCGGTCGTGCTCGTGAATCCCTGGACGGCGCATGCGCGCGATCCGCTCGGCGCCGGCGACGCCGCCGTGCTGCTGGCGCTCTATCTGGAGCCGAGCTGGATCGGCGTCCCGGCGACCGGGCTGATGGCGAGCGACCCGCCGCGAATCCTCGCCGCCGTGAGCGGCACCCTCGACGCCGCGACCCGCGCCGCGCGCGATCGCTTCATCAAGGCGCTGCTGGCGCACAAGCGACTGTGCGAGGCCTCGGTCTCCGGGCGCGAGGACGATACCGGGCTGGAGGAGCCGCTCTTCGCGCTGCTCGACGTCCTGGTCGGCGGCGCCGTTCGGGCGGCGGCGCGGGGCACCGACCTCAGCGACCTGCCGAACGGGACGCGGCCCATCGACCAGCGCATCCGCCGCGCCATCGCGCTGATGCGCGGAACCGTCTGCAAGGAACCGGGGGTGGATGCGATCGCGGTGGCGGCGGGCCTGTCACGCTCGCGCTTCTTCGAGCAGTTCCGCGATTGCTGCGGGATCACGCCGCGGCAGTATGCGGACACGCTGCTGCTGGAGGAGGCGGTGCGGCGGCTGACCGAGGAGGAGACGCCGATCGCCGAGATCTCCGACCGCCTCGGCTTCAGCGCGCAGAGCCATTTCACCCGCTTCTTCCGGCACAAGACGGGCGTCTCGCCCAGCCAGTACCGGCGAGCGACCCGACCCTACAAGAAGCGGTCCAGCCGGCATTTCGCGGGCCTGCTCGACGAGGGCGACGCGGCGGACGTGGCCGAGGCGTGAGCCGGGCGCAACGACGGGGCAGGCGCCGGTCAGTCCGGCGCATCCCCGGTCTCTTCCTTCAGGAAGGTCATCAGGTCGGCGCGCTCCTGCGGATCGGGCAGACGCTGGATCGGCATCTTGGTGCCCGGCAGCATGACGTCGGGCCCCTTGGCGAAAAGCTCCGAGACGGTTTCGGGCGTCCAGACGAAGTCGGCCGCCTTCAAGGCGTCGGAATAGCTGTAGCCCGGCAGTCCGCCGACCCGCCGGCCGAAGATGCCGTCGAGCGTCGGCCCCGCCTTCGGCGCGGCGTCCTTGTCGAGGCTGTGGCAGACCGCGCATTTGCGGAAATGGAAGCTGCCGCGTTCCACCGGATCGTCGCTGTCGGCGAGCGCGCGGCTCACCCGCTCGATCGGCTGGAAGGGCGTGACCTCGCCGCCGAGCGGCTTGCCGTCGGACGTGCGGAAGGCGCGGGTCACCCGGTCGACGCCCGAGGCGTAGACGGTCGCGCCGTCGGGCGCGAAGTCGATCGACCAGACGGCCCGATAGTGCTCCAACGGCACGTCGACCGACGGCGTGTCGCCCGCGTCCGCCGGCAGCCAGAGCAGCAGCCGCCCATCCGTCCCGCCGGAGGCGATGATGCCGCCGTCGGGCGCCGCGGCGACCGCCAGCACCGCGCCCTCATGGGCGTTGAGCGCGCGCAGCACGTCCCGGCCCTCCAGGTCCCAGACGCGCACGATGCCGTCGGCGGACGCGGTGACCAGCCGGTCGCCGTCGGCCATCACCGCCAGATCGTTGATCGGAAAGCCGGCATTGGCGAAGAGCTCGGCCTCGCCCGCCCCGTCCGCCACAGGCCACAGGCGCAGCGCGCCGTCATAGCCGGCGGAGATGAGCCGGTCGCCGCCGGGCAGGAAGCGCACCGAATTGACCGGCCCGTCATGGCCTTCGAAAGTGGCGAGCGGCTCGCCGCTGGCGACGTCCCACAGCCGCACCGTGCGGTCCCAGGAGGCGGTGGCGATCCGCGTGCCGTCCGGCGAGACGGCGACGTCGACGACCTTGCGCCCGTGACCCTCGAGCACCCGCACCGTCTCGCCCGTCTCCAGGCGCCAGATCCGCGCGGTGCCGTCGTCGCTGACCGTGACGGCGCGCGCCCCGTCGATATAGGCGGCCGCGTTGACCGCGGCGCCGTGGCCGTAGAGGCGGGCGCGCTGCGTCTCCTCGGGGAGCGACCAGACGATCGCGACGTCGTCGAAGCCGCTGGTGATCGCCTGGGCGCCGTCGCGGGCGAGCACCACGTCGCGCACCGGCGCACCATGGCCCAGCAGATCGGCCGTCGCCGGCGCGACCGGGCCGCAGGCAAGCAGGGCGGACAGCAGCAGCGCCGCCATCCGCCCCGATTTCCGCCGCCGCGACCGGGACGAAGCCCGACCGGGAACGGGAAGGACCATGCCGGGAACCACGCTCGTTCCGCGTCCCTCTCGGCGCCCGCGGCCGGCTACTCGGCCGGCTGGGCCGAGCCCGGCGAGGGCTTCTCGTTCATCACCTCCTCGACCCAGAGGCTGTGATGCTCGCGCGCCCAGTTGAGGTCGACCTGGCCGCTGCCCATGGCGGCGAAGGCGCCCTCCATGCCGATCGAGCCGATATAGATGTGCGCCAGGATGATGGCGATCATGACCAGCGACACCACCGTGTGCCAGACCTGGGCGAGCTGCTGCTCCTCCATCAGCGTCAGGTCCGTCGGCAAGCCGAAGCCGAAGACGTTGAGGAGCGCGAAGGTGTCCGCGAACATCGTCGTCGTGAAGGGGTCGAGCAGCGCCCAGCCGGAGAGGCTGAGCGACGCGCCGCCCAGGATCGTCGCCCAGAAGATGATCTTCTGGCCGCCGTTGAACTTCTTGGCCGGCGGATGGACGCCCTTCGAGAACAGCCCGCCGCCCTTGGCGAACCATTTCAGGTCGGTCTTGTCCGGGATGTTGTGCACCACCCACAGCACGAAGATCATCACCAGCCCGGCGATGAAGGCGAAGGCGACCCAGTTGTGCGCCCATTTGAAGGCGAGGCTGATGGTCGCGAAGGCCTCCTTGCCGATCACCGGCGGCAGCACGTAGCGGCCGTAGAGGATGTTCAGGCCGGTGATCGCCAGGATGATGAAGCTGCCGGCCGTGAGCCAGTGCCCGACCCGCTCGATCGCGCCGAAGCGCTCGATCGTGGTGCCGGCGGGACCGTGCTCGATCCGGATCCGTCCGCGCAGCGCGAAGAACAGGGCGAGCAGCGCGACGATGCCGATCATCACCCACACGCCGTAGCGCGAGACGGGACCGTTGCGGATGGCGCGCCAATTGTCGCCCTCCGACTGGATCATCACGCCGCCCAGCTGGTGCGGCTGCTGCACCGTGCCCGAGGCGCCGCGGCGGATCTGCCGCCAGAAGTCCGTGTCGCTGGTGACGCCGAGGGACGATCCGGGCACCGCCCCGCCGACCGCTTCCTCGGGCCCCTGCTGCGGCTGGGCCTGTTGCGAAGCCTCCTGGGCATGCCCCGGGGTCGCCGTCATCGGAACGGCCACCAGGACGACGAAGGCGAAGGCGGCGCAGGCCGCCAGAATGGACTTGATGTTGGGACGCATGGCTCGACCCTTTCCGATCCCGCGCGTCACATCTGCTGGCCCTGACGGCCGCGCTCGCGCAATGTATCCAAGGTTTCGGCCGAGAGGCTCTCGTCCTCCTGGCCCAGATAGGTGCCCGGTTCGTAGGTGAGCGGCCGGTCCTGCTCCGCTTCCCGGCAGCCGCCGAGCGCCAGCGCGCCCGCCAGCGTCAGCGCAACCAGCGCGATCCTGGGACCGCGCGCCGGATGCGATCGGACCGCATCGTTCGTGGCTTCGTTTCGCGACATCTTCGTCATCGACCTTCCCCGCGTCGCGCCACTCCCACGAAATATTATTTCGGGATTCGGCGCGTTTCGGAAGTCCTTACAAAGGTTCCGGTTAAGGCTCGGGGAAAAAGGGGGCGCCGGATCACGGAGCCCCCCATCCCTGACAAACTTTCCGCATGACTCCAGCATCGGCAGACCGAGGCCGGAAGCGGCCGGGACGATCCGTCATGAACCGTCCCGGCCCCGACCGATGCCTCAGGAGCCCTTCTGCTGGTAAGCCGTGCCCCAGCCCCAGGCGCCGGAGCCGAAGCCGCGCGCCACCACGCGCTCGCGGTAGATGTCGGCGATCATGTCGCCGTCACCGCCCAGGAGCGCCTTGGTCGAGCACATCTCCGCGCAGAGCGGGAGCTTGCCCTCGGCCAAGCGGTTGCGGCCGTACTTCTGGAACTCCGCCTGGGAGTGGTTCTCCTCGGGACCGCCGGCGCAGAAGGTACATTTGTCCATCTTGCCGCGGCTGCCGAAGTTCCCGGCCTGCGGGTACTGCGGCGCCCCGAAGGGGCAGGCGTAGAAGCAGTAACCGCACCCGATGCAGAGATCCTTCGAGTGCAGCACGACCCCTTCGTCCGTCTGGTAGAAGCAGTCCACCGGACAGACCGCCATGCAGGGCGCGTCCGAACAATGCATGCAGGCGACCGAGATCGACCGCTCGCCGGGCTTGCCGTCATTGATCGTGACGACCCGACGCCGGTTGATGCCCCAGGGCACCTCATGCTCGTTCTTACACGCGGTGACGCAGGCGTTGCATTCGATGCAACGTTCCGCGTCGCAGAGGAATTTCATCCGTGCCATCGTTCAGTTCCTCCCTTACGCGCGCTCGATGCGGCAGAGCGTGGCTTTGGTCTCCTGCATATTGGTGACCGAGTCGTAGCCATAGGTCTGCGCCGTGTTGGAGGATTCGCCGAGCACGTACGGGTCGGCTCCCTCCGGATATTTCGAGCGCAGATCCTCGCCCTGATAATGACCGCCGAAGTGAAACGGCATGAAGGCGACGCCCTGGCCCACCCGTTCGGTGACCATGGCCATGACCTTCACCTTGCCGCCTTCGGGGCTCACCACCCAGACCTGCTCGCCATCCTTGATGCCGAGATTGTTGGCATCGCGCGGATTGATCTCGACGAACATGTCCTGCTGCAACTCGGCGAGCCACGGGTTCGACCGCGTCTCGTCGCCGCCGCCCTCATACTCCACGAGACGGCCGGAGGTGAGGATCGTCGGGAAGTCGTTCGAGAAGTCCTGCTCCTGGATGGAGGCGAACTTCGTCGGCAGACGATACATCACGCGGTCGCTGTAGGTGGCGTATTTCGGCAGCAGGTCGCGCCGGTTGGTGTAGAGCGGCTCGCGGTGCAGCGGCACCGGATCCGGGAAGTTCCACACCACGCAACGCGCCTTGGCGTTGCCGAACGGCGCACAGCCATGCTCGATCGCGACCCGCTGGATACCGCCCGAAAGGTCGGTCTTCCAGTTGGTCTTGTCGCCGGCGACGGCCTCGATGGCGGCGCGTTCGTCGTCGGTCAGGTCCTTGTCCCAGCCGAGCGACTTCAGCATCGCCATCGTGAACTCGGGATAGCCGTCCTTGATCTCCGAGCCGACCGAGTAGGAGCCCTCGGCGAGGAGGTTCTCGCCCTCCCGCTCCGTGCCGAAGCGCGCGCGGAAGGTGAGGCCGCCCTCGGCCACCGGCTTGGACGGATCGTAGAGGATCGGCGTGCCCGGATGGCCCATTTCCGGCGTGCCCCACGACGGCCACGGCAGCCCGTAGTACTCGCCGTCGGCGGGACCGCCGATGGCCTGCAGCGTGGTCCGGTCGAAGGTGTGCTGGTTGGCCATGTGCAGCCTGAGCCGCTCCGGCGACTGGCCGGTATAGCCGATCGTCCACATGCCGCGGTTGAACTCGCGGGTGATGTCTTCGATCAGCGGCTCTTCCCCATTGACCTCGATGTTCTTGAACATCTCGTCGGCGAGGCCGAGCTTCTTCGCCAGCTTGTACATGATCGTGTGGTCGGGCAGCGATTCGAAGAGCGGCTCGACCACCGTCTCGCGCCACTGGAGCGACCGGTTCGACGCGGTGACGGACCCGTAGGTCTCGAACTGCGTCGCGGCCGGCAGCAGATAGACGCCGTCCGTCCGATCATGCAGCACCGCGGAGACCGTCGGGTAGGGATCCACAACGACCAGCAGGTCGAGCTTCTCCATCGCCGTCTTCATCTCCGGCAGGCGGGTCTGCGAGTTCGGCGCGTGGCCCCAGAAGATCATGGCGCGCAGGTTGTCGTCCTGCTCGATGTTCGCCTTGTCTTCGAGCACGCCGTCGATCCAGCGCGAGACCGGGATACCCGGCTTCTCCATCATGTCCTTCGAGGCGAAGCGATTCAGGAGATAGTCGTAGTCGGTCTCCCACACCCGCGACCAGTGCTTCCAGGAGCCGGTCTTGACCCCGTAGTAGCCCGGAAGGGTGTGGCTCAACACGCCGAGGTCGGTCGCGCCCTGGACGTTGTCGTGGCCGCGGAAGATGTTCGTGCCGCCGCCGGCCTTGCCCATGTTGCCGAGTGCCAGCTGCAGGATGCAGTAGGCGCGCGTGTTGTTGTTGCCGTTGGTGTGCTGGGTGCCGCCCATGCACCAGATGACGGTGCCCGGCCGGTTGTTGACCAGCGTGCGCGCGACGCGCTGGAGCTGGCTGCCCGGAACGCCGGTGACCCGCTCGGTCTCCTCCGGGTTCCACTTCGCGACCTCGGTCTTGATCTGGTCCATGCCCCAGACGCGCTGGCGGATGAACTGCTTGTCCTCCCAGCCGTTCTCGAAGATGTGCCAGAGGATACCCCAGACCAGCGCGACGTCCGAGCCGGGACGGAAGCGGACATACTCGTCGGCGTGGGCGGCCGTGCGCGTGAAGCGCGGGTCGCACACGATCAGCGGCGCGTTGTTCTGCTCCTTCGCCTTCATCAGGTGCAGGAGCGAGACCGGATGCGCCTCCGCCGGGTTGCCGCCGATGACGAAGATCGCCCGGCTGTTGTGGATGTCGTTGTAGGAGTTCGTCATCGCGCCGTAGCCCCAGGTGTTCGCAACACCCGCGACCGTGGTCGAGTGACAGATACGCGCCTGGTGGTCACCGTTGTTGGTGCCCCAGTAGGCGTAGAACTTGCGGAACAGGTAGGCCTGCTCGTTGTTGTGCTTGGCCGAGCCCAGCCAGTACACCGAATCCGGCCCGGAGGTGCTGCGGATCTCCTCGAGCTTGTCGCCGATCTCGTTGATCGCGTCTTCCCAGGAGACCTTCTGCCACTTCCCGTCGACCAGCTTGGTCGGATACTTCAGGCGGCGTTCGCCGTGCGCGTGCTCGCGCACCGACGCGCCCTTGGCGCAGTGGGCGCCCAGGTTGAAGGGGCTGTCGAAGCCGGGCTCCTGCCCGACCCACACGCCGTTATCAACCTCGGCAATGACCGTGCAGCCCACCGAACAGTGGGTGCACACGGATTTGACCGTCTTGACGTTCCCGGTCGTGCCCGCCTCGGTCGCCGCCTGCGCCTTGCGCACGACGAGACCCGAGGGTGCGGCAGCCATGGCGGCAACGCCGCCCGCCACCAGACCGGAACGCTTCAAGAAGGTCCGCCGATCGACCGCTTCGCCGGTAGCGCCGGCGAAGGCCGCGGACGAACGGGGGCCAATTGCAACCCCGTTGGTCTTCTTGCGGAGCATCTCTCTGCCCTTTCCGTTAGTGTTTTCGGATTCTTGTCTTTCTTACCCTTGTCGGAACCCCGACCCGCCTAGAAGCGGGAGAGTTCGTAGACCTTCTTCACGTGATCGGTCTCCCGATAGAGGTCGCCCGTGGGCTCCCCCTCATCGGCCGATGCCGATCCGGCCGCCGCCGTCGCGACGGCACCGACGCCGACCGCCACGGACTTGCCGACCGTCGAGAAGAAGGAGCGCCGGGTGACGCTGTCTTCCTCACGCTTGCTCATCAGCACGTCTCCCTTGCTGACACCCGTGTCCGCCGCCTCGCGGCCGCGAACCTCGAAACGCCCGGCCGTGCCTCACGCCCGGGCCATCATGGCGAAGCCATCGGCCTCGATCGCCATGAAGTGACGTCCGACCTCGCCCACGCGCCGATAGACGTCGGCCGTCTTGGCGGTGGTGAGATCGGTGAAAAATCGGTCCGCCCAGGGCTTCAGGTGGGCGGCGAAGAAACGATCCTGGTCGTAGAGCGTGACATCCCCGTCGCCCGCCGCTGCGAGCGCCACCAGATGCCCCATCAGGTCGCACAGGGTCGCGATGTTGTCCTCGGGCTCGCGCACGCCCTCGGCCCGCTCGAAGCCGAGCGCCTCCATGTCCCGGCGCAGCTCGGCCAGCGGCTTCTCGTTGAGGAAGCCCGTCATGTAGTAGGAGGCGTAGGGCACCAGCTCGCCGCGGCCCACGCCGATGAAGAGATCGTGGAATTCCTGGCCGAGACTATCGGGGCTCGCCCCCTCGAGCGCCTGTCGAAGCGCGATGAAGGACTGGCCCAGCTCGGTTCCGGAATCGCAGAAAGGCGCCATGCGGCCCGCTTCCGCCGGATCGATCGGCGCCGACAGGACGCGGGCGAGGAAATGATACAGAGCGCGCCGGCCCGCTTCCTCCGGGGACAAATCCCCGTCGGCGGACTCGTGCCGCTCGACCCTGTTGGGCTCCACCAAAGCCTGTTCCTACCCTTTGATCCCCCCGGGTCGTTGCTGCCCGGGCTTCTCTTGCTTGCCGCCCTTATCCCGAACCCCAAGGCCCGGTCGGCGGAATTGGTCTTACCACTCAGTATCGCGCCGAAGCGTCCGGCTGTCCAGTCGGATTAACGGACCGCTCCGTCATCTCACCCGGCGCGTTCGTCCTCCGACGGGTCGGCCTCGGCGACATCCGCCGCCGCGTCCGACGCCGCGTCCGCCGACTTCTCGTCGGTCCCGCTCTCGCCCGTCGTGCCTTCGGCCGTCTCGTCGGGCGCGTCCGGGCCGCCCTCGGGCGACGCCTCCTCGGCAGCCGCGACGTCTTCGTCCGCGGCGTCCGCCTCGTCCGCCTCGTCCGCCTCGGCCGCGACCGGCTCGTCGCGGGCATAGCCGCGGCCGACCTGATAGGCGCTCTTCATGTTGGCGACGACGGTGGCGGCGTCGGTGAAATCCTCGCCGTAGTCGACCAGCCCGTCGAGATTGGCGAGCAGCGGGTTCGACCGCCACAGCCGGCGCAGCGCCAGATTGCGCACCGCCTCGCTCACCTCCGGCGAGAAGAAGGCGCTGTAGTCGCTCTCCGCGTCCAACTCGTCGGGTTGCGGCAGATCCTCCGGCCATTGGGCCAGCACCGCCTCCTCGTCCTCCGGCGCGGCGTCTTCGGCGAAATCGGCCGCCTCGTCCGCTCCCACAGGCGCCGCCTTGGCGGGGCGCGCGGCCGGTCGGGTACCGTCTCGGGTCTCGTCCCCGTCCGGGCGGCGCCAGGCATTGGCGGGCGCCGGCTCCTTGGTCCGCTCGGCCAGGCGGCCGGGGCCGCCGGCGCGCGAGCGGCTCTTCATCCGCGACCAGCGGCTGAGGAAGCGATCGTCGCTCATTCCTCTTCGCCCTCCGCATCGTCGGACGCCTTCGCCAGCGCGTCGCGGCGCTCGTAGAAGGCGCGCTCTACCGGATGCAACACCTTACCGAATTGCGGCGCCTCCTGCACGTGCGGGCGGCGCTTGCGCTTCTTGAAGGGGGTTTCCTTGTGGTGGCGGGCGACGAAGTCGCGCACCCAGGCATCCACCGGCTCGGGGATCGGCACCCCCTCGACGATGTCGTCGCCGATATCGAGATAGTCCTGCGCCTCGTAGGGCGAGAGCGTCACCTCGACCAGCGCGACCGGGTGTTCGTCCTCCGGATCCTCCGACGGGCGCAGCACGACATAGACCGACGGCCGGTCGGATTCGAGATTGCCGAGATAGGCCTCGGAATCGGTGCGGTAGAGCACCGCGTCGCAGGTGCCGACATGCCAGCGGTTGGTCTCGCCCGCATCGTCCGAGTCCAGCGGCGCCCAATCCGCCGCCGGCGCGTTCGGAATCACCGCGACCGGCAGATACTGGTCGTCCGCCCAACGATTCCGCGTCGGCCGGCGCTCCACGATCACCCCCAACGCCATGGCGGAACGGCGTTCCTCGCCGGCATCCGTCTCCCCGGCGGGCGGCATGCGGTCGCAGGCGTTGTCGGCATTGGTCATACCAATGACGATCTCCCAGCCCGCACAGGCTGTCGAGAGACGAAATCATGCAACGTCTCTTCTTTCCTTGCGCCATTCAGCCACATTCGGTAATTCATGCAATCAAACGCATAAAAATGCATAGCGCAGGGTGGAAACGGAGCGATGGGCGCCTTTGAAGACGCGCTGGGCCAAGCCTGGGGCCTGCTGATCGGCGGGGACGCGGCGCTCTACGACATCGTCGCGCTGTCGCTGGAGGTGAGCCTGACCGCGGTGCTGATCGCGGCCGTGATCGGCCTGCCGCTCGCCGCCCTGATCGCCATCACCCGTTTCCCCGGCCGCGGCGCGGTGATCGCGATCCTCAACGCGCTCCTGGGCCTGCCGCCGGTGGTGGTCGGGCTCGTCGTCTATCTGCTGCTCTCGCGCGCGGGGCCGCTCGGGGATTTCGGCCTGCTCTTCACGCCGGGCGCCATGGTGGTCGCGCAGAGCATTTTGGTGACGCCGATCGTGACGGCCATCGCCCACCGCACGCTGGAGGATTTCCACGCCGAGTACGCCGAGGAGCTCGCCTGCTTCCGGATGAGCCGGATCGAGGTCGCCCAGACCCTGCTGGTCGAGGCGCGGCTCAGTCTCGCCACCGCGCTCGCCGCCGGCTTCGGGCGTGCCATCGCCGAGGTCGGCGCGGTCATGATCGTCGGCGGCAATATCGACGGGGTGACCCGGGTGATGACGACCGCGATCGCGCTCGAGACCAGCAAGGGCGATCTGGCGCTGGCGCTCGGCCTCGGCATCGTGCTGCTGGGCATCGCGCTCGGCATCAATGCGCTGGCCCACGCGCTCAGGGCCGTCGCCGCCCGGCACGCCGGCGAAGAGGCCCCGCATGCGCGGCTCAGGAGGGTATGATCCGATGCCACGCGACGGGCTCATGACGGCCGGCGCGACGGGCGCTCTGCCCGAGGCGGCCGCGCAACCGCTCGCCGCGCGCCTCGACCGGGTCGGCGTCCGGCGCCGCGGCCGCGCCATCCTGAGCCAGGTCAGCGCGACGCTTCCGGGTCGCGGTATCACCGCGGTGATCGGCCCGAACGGGGCCGGAAAATCGACGCTGCTCAAGCTGCTGAACGGCCTGATCGCGCCGGACGAGGGCACCCTCGGCTGGGGCGCCGACCGGCTGCCGCCCGAGGCGGTGCGTCAGGCGATGCTGCTGCAGCAGCCGGTGCTGCTGCGCCGCACGGTCACCGCCAACCTCGCCTTCGCGGCGAAGCGCGCGGGCCTCGCGCGTGCGGACCGACCGGCGGTGATCGGCCACTGGCTGGAGAAGGCGGGGCTCACCGCGCTCGCCGACAGCCCGGCGCGCCGGCTTTCCGGCGGCGAACAGCGCCGCCTCGCGCTCGCCCGCGCGCTGGTGATCGCGCCGCAGGTGCTGCTGCTCGACGAGCCGGGGGCCGGCCTCGACCCGAGCGCCATGCGCGCCTTGGAATCCCTGATCGCGGAAGCCGCCAGCGCCGGCATCAAGGTGGTGATGTCGACCCACGATCTGGGCCAGGTCCGGCGCCTCGCCGACGATCTGGTCTTCCTCAACGCCGGCCGTCTGGACGCCGCCGGTGCGACGGCGGCCCTCATGGAGGAGCCGCCGACCGCAACCTTCGACGCCTTCATGAAAGGAGATCTTCTATGGTGAGCGCCACCCTGCTTCGTCTCGCCCGCCGCCCGTTCCTCGCGCTGGCCGCGGCCGCCATCGCGCTGCCGCTGGCCATCGGCGCCGCCCAGGCGGACGAGACGTTCATCACCGTCGCCTCGACCACCTCGACCGCGAATTCGGGCCTCTTCGAATACATGCTGCCGAAATTCGAGGAGCAGACCGGCATCGAGGTCCGGGTCGTCGCGGTCGGCACCGGCCAGGCGATCCGGCTCGCGCGCAACGGCGACGCCGACGTGCTGTTCGTCCACCACAAGCCGTCGGAGGAGAAGTTCGTCGCGGAGGGCTTCGGGGTCCGTCGCTTCGACGTGATGTACAACGACTTCGTGCTGGTCGGGCCGACGGACGACCCGGCCGGCGTCGCCGGCACCGACGGCGTCGAGGCCGCCCTGCAGGCGATCGCGGAAGCCGAGGCGCCCTTCGCCTCGCGCGGCGACGACAGCGGCACGCACAAGCGCGAGCAGAGCCTGTGGAAGGCCGCCGGCCTCGAGCCGGGCAGCGACTGGTACCGCGAGACCGGCTCCGGCATGGGGGCGACGTTGAATACCGCCGTCGGCATGGGCGCCTACAGCATGACCGACCGCGGCACCTGGCTCGCCTTCGAGAACAAGGCCGATTACAGGATCGTCAGCCAGGGCGACCCGCAGCTCTTCAACCAGTACGGCATCATCGCGGTCTCGAAGGAGAAGTTCCCCCACGTGAAGCTGGATCTGGCGCAGCAGTTCGTGGATTGGGTGATCTCGCCGGAAGGCCAGAAGCTGATCGCCTCCTACGAGCGCGGCGGCGAGCAGCTGTTCTTCCCGAACGCCGGCGGGGCGAGCTGAGCCGGCCCGGCCACTTCTGAACGATCCCGTCCCCGGCCGACCGATCATGGCAGGGGGCGGCGATCAGCGCGTATCCGCGTCCGCCGGGGTTTCCGGCTCGACATCCGTCTCCGGTTCCGGATCGTCGGCGACGCGCAGCACCTCGCCGGCGCCGGCCTTGTCGTCCTCCTTGCCGGCCTTGGCGGCCTTCTTGGCCCCCTTGCGCACCTTCTTGGGCGCGTCCTTCTCGCCCACCCCCTTGGGCGGCCCGTTGAAATCCTTGAAGCCCGCCGTCAGCGCCGCGCAGGCGAGCCGGATGTAACGCGGGATCTCGAGCGCCTTACCGTCGCGCTCGCCCTTCTCGTAATACTGCACGACGCGGCGCTTCAGCCCCAGCGCATGCGCCGCATCCTTCTGCGAGAGCCCGAGGCTCTTGCGCCATCGCTTGAAATCGTCCGCTTCCATTCTCCGCCCCCTCCGGACGGGCGCGCCGCTGCGACGCACCTTGTGCGCTTTATAAAGTCCCCCATCGACTTCTCAAATTACATATTTGTTAATCAAAAGCGCACATGGTGCGCAAGAAAGCTTGAAAAGCGCACGGTGTGCGCGTATGTAGGAAAGCGGTAAGGCGCACGACATGCGCTTTCGACGACCAACCGCCAGCCCCGGACGGCCCTCGCGGCCCCGGCGCGCCAGAAGGTGAAAGGAGGGCGGCCATGATGATGCATGATGCCACGAACGGAACGATCCTGATCGGCCCGCATGCGGGCTACCGGGACGAGGTGACCTTCGCGCGCCACGAAGGGGCGGCGAGGCTGATGGCGGCGACCAGGGCGCGCACGCTCGACTGGGCCGCGCGGCTGGTCTATCGGGTCGCCTATCCGGACCATGAGGAGTTCGTCACCGACCCGGTCGAGGTCTACCGCCTGACCCGCGACCATGACGACGCCACGGTCGAGGTGATGCCGGTCCGCGGCCGCTGACGCCCCGCGCCGACCGGCTCCGAACGCAAGGCCCTCCGCGCCCGGGCGGCGTCCAAGCCGCTTGACCGCCGCGGGGGGCGTCGCTACCTTCCGAATCGATGGTCGCCAACCGCGATACCGCGCTCCTGCCGGAGCGACTTCTTCTCGGCCTACTCTAGGGGTGGGCGCGGGCCGCTAGGCCTTTGCCATCCCCCATCCAGAGCAGGCCGATCTCGACGACAGCCGAGATCGCTTTTCCACAGACGCCAGAAAAGCCCGAGAAGAAGATGACGCAGACGACCGATCCTCACCACCACAAAAGCGATCCCGACGACGGGCCGCGCGCCTCCGCGCCGCGCGCGCGAGCGCTCGCGCTACGACTTATCGGCGGCCGCCGGGTGGGGTCTGCGACCGCCGGCGGCCGTCCCATGGGTCGCACCGCATCGGATTGATTTGGTCTAGGATTGCGCGCCGGCGGCGTTTCGGGCACGGCTCTTGAAAAGGGCGGCGGAACCCGGCCAGGCGCGGAGAAGGGAAGGAAACGAGGTCATGGGCAATGCAGACACGGGGGCCGTCAAGGGGCCCATCAAGCGAATGCCCGTCGAGAAGTACCGGATGTTCGAGCGCATAGACATCCCCGACCGGACCTGGCCGGGCAAGGTGGTCGACCGCGCGCCGATCTGGTGCTCGGTCGATCTGCGCGACGGCAACCAGGCGCTGATCGAGCCGATGGGCCCCGAGCGCAAGCACCGTATGTTCAAGCTGCTGACCGGCATGGGCTTCAAGGAGATCGAGATCGGCTTCCCCGCCGCCTCGGAGACCGATTTCCGCTTCTGCCGCGAGCTGATCGAGCAGGGCCTCATCCCCGACGATGTGCGCGTGCAGGTGCTGACCCAGGCGCGCGAGCATCTGATCGAACGCACCTACGAGGCGCTCGAGGGCGTCAAGCAGGCCATCGTCCACGTCTACAACTCGACCTCCGTCGCCCAGCGCCGGGTCGTCTTCAACATGGACAAGGAGGGCGTGAAGCAGATCGCCGTCGACGGCGCGCGCATGGTGAAGGAGCAGGCGGCGAAATACCCCGACACCGACTGGACCTTCCAGTATTCGCCCGAGAGCTATACCCAGACCGAGATCGACTACGCGCTCGAGGTCTGCGAGGCGGTGATGGATGTCTGGCAGCCGACGCCGGACAACAAGTGCATCATCAACCTGCCGGCGACGGTCGAGGTGGCGATGCCCAACATCTTCGCCGACATGATCGAATGGATGCACCGGCGCTTCACCCGGCGGGATTCGATGATCCTGTCGGTCCATCCGCACAACGACCGGGGCACCGGCGTCGCGGCGGCGGAATTCGCCCAGATGGCGGGCGCCGACCGGGTCGAGGGCACGCTCTTCGGCAATGGTGAGCGCACCGGCAATGTCGACATCGTGACGCTGGGGATGAACATGGTCGCGACCGGCGTCGACCCCGGGCTCGACTTCTCCGACATTCCCTCGATGCGCAAGGTGGCGGAATACTGCAACCAGCTCCCGGTCCACCCGCGCCACCCCTATTCCGGCGACCTGGTCTTCACCGCCTTCTCCGGCAGCCACCAGGACGCCATCAACAAGGGGCTGAAGGCGGTGCGCAACTCCAACAGCGGGGTGTGGGACGTTCCCTACCTGCCGGTCGATCCGAAGGATGTCGGCGCCACCTACGAGGCGGTGATCCGGGTCAACAGCCAGTCCGGCAAGGGCGGCGTGGCCTACATCATGGAGACCGACTACGGCATGCGCATGCCGCGCAACCTGCAGATCGAGTTCTCCAACGTCGTCCAGGCCGTCGCCGACGAGACCGGCAAGGAGATCGCCTCCCAGATGATCTGGGACAGCTTCGAGGGCGAGTATCTCGCCAACGAGACGCCGTTCAAGTTCATCGACCACCGCACCACCGCGGAGACCCATGCCTCCGAGATCCGCACCATCCTGGCGGTCGTCGAGCGCGACGGCGAGGAGGTCTCGATCCACGGCCGCGGCAACGGGCCGATCGACGCCTATGTCAACGCGCTGAAGGAGGAGGCCGGCGTCGAGCTGCAGGTCACCGACTATTCCGAGCACGCGGTCGGCGAAGGGGCGGACGCGATGGCGGTCGCCTATGTCGAGACCCGCACCGGCGACGGCGAGCGGCTGCACGGCGTCGGCCGGCATCCGAACATCGTCACCGCGTCGCTGAAGGCGGTCACCTGTGCGGTCAACCGGGCCCACCGCCGGCAGCAGGAGCTGAAGGCGGCGGAGTAACACGACCGCCACCTTTAAACCGCCGCACCGGTCACCTAGCTGGGCGGGATGGCGCGCGGATTCCACATCGACCCTGCGGTCCGAGGGCGGCTGTTGCTGCCCTCGGCCGGATTCCTGGCGACCGCGGTCGCCTTCGGGCCGGCGCGGATGGGCTTCGGATTGTTCCTGCCCACCTTTCGCGAGGCGTTCGCGTTCGACACGCAGCTGGCGGGTCTGGTGGCGAGCGGCGCGTTCGGCGCGTTCCTGATCTCGCTTCCGCTGGCGGGGTGGCTGACCAACCGGCAGGGCCCGCGCGCGCCCGTTCTGCTGGGCGGCCTGCTCGCGGCCGCCGGCATGGCGCTCGTCGCCATGGCGCAAACGCTTCCCACGCTCGCCGCCGGGATCATGATCGCGGCGAGCAGCGCCGGCCTGTGCTGGACGCCCTACAACAATGCGGCCGAACGCATCGTGGAGCGGGAGCGCCGCTCGCGTACGCTTTCCATCATCAGCACCGGCACCACGCTCGGCATGGCGGGCGCCGGCGCCCTCGCCCTGGTGGTTGCCCTGCGCGATATCGACTGGCGTGTGGCCTGGGCGGTATTCGCCGGCCTGGCCCTCCTCACCACCCTGACCAATTGGCAAGCGTTGAAGCCGGTGGCCGGCGACCCCGGCAGCGGCCCGGGACGCCACCAGGCCTGGCAAAGCCTCTGGAGCGTGAAGGCGCGGCCGCTCGCGCTCGCGGCCCTCTCGTTCGGAACCACCAGCGCGCTCTACCTCGCGTTTGCCGTCGACCGGGCGAGCTCGGCCGGCGCGCTCACCATCGGGTCGCTGGAGAGCGCGGCGCCGCTGCTCTTCGTCGCGCTCGGACTGATCGGCCTCGTCGGCCTCGCGACGGGGGAGATGGAGAACCGCATCGGGCTCGTCGCCCTGGTGCGCGCCACCTTCCTCGCCTCGACGGCCTCGATGGGCCTGATCGCGCTATGGCCCGCGGAGGGATGGGCCGTCGTCGCCTCGGCCGGCCTGCAAGGCGCGGTCATCATGGTGATGAGCGCGACCTTCTCCTTCTGGAGCGCCCGGCTCTTCCCCAGCCTGCCGTCGGTCAGCTTCACCGTCGTGCTGTTGTTCGTGGCCGGCGGCAGCGTGGTGGGCCCCTGGCTGGCGGGCACGCTCGCCGGAGCGATCGGGATGAAGGCGGTCTTTCTCGCCGGGGCGGGTCTTTCGGCGGCGACGGCGTTCGCCGTCAACGCCCGCCTCGTGGCGGCGGCCTCGAGCAGGGACTGGCGCCGCGGCACCCGAAGCCGCGTGATTGCGCCGCCGCCGGAATAAGGGGCGGCGGACAGGCTCAGTCGAGGCCGAGCGTCCGCCAGCGTTTCAGGTAGATGCGGAACCAGGGGGCGAAGCGCTCCGGCCGGCTCTCGGCCTCGCGCATCAGCGTCTCGGGGCGGGCCCAGCGGACCGCACCGACCTCCTCCGGGTCGGGGTCGAGCGCGAAGTCCTCCCGCACCTCCCCCCGGAAGACGACCACCTCCTCATGCTCCGTCAGCCCGCCGCCGACATCGGCGCGATAGTCGGTCGTCACGGTGCGGGCGAGCGGCACCACCGCGCCCAGCTCCTCCGCCAGTCGGCGGGCGGCGGCGCTCGCGTGATCCTCGCCCCAATGGGGATGGGAGCAGACCGTGTTCGCCCACAGGCCCGGGCAATGGTACTTGCCCGCCGCCCGGCGCTGGATCAGCAGCTCGCCACCGCGGAACAGGAAGACCGAGATCGCCTGGTGGTGCAGGGCGCGGCGGTGCGCCTCCATCTTCTCGACCGGATAGAGGCTGCCGTCCGCCGCGATCGCCGGGATCATGACCGGCGCCTTGGCTTTCAAGTGCGTCATCGCGCCCCCCTTCGCGGCCCCGCCCCGATCAGGCCCCGGATCAGGCCGCCACCTTCTCCAGCCCGAGCTCGGCCCAGATGGCGGTCAGCGCGGCGATGAACTTGTCCATCTCGCGGTCGCTGTGCAGCGGGCCCGGGGTGATGCGCAGCCGCTCCGTCCCCTTCGGCACGGTCGGGTAGTTGATCGGCTGGACGTAGATCCGGTGCGCGTCCATCAGCCGGTCGCAGATCTTCTTGCAGCGCACGGGGTCGCCGACGACCACCGGCACGATATGGCTCGGATTGTCGATGTGCCGGATGCCGGCCGCGTCGAGCCGCTGGCGCAGCTCCCTGACGCGGCGCTTCTGCGCGTCGCGCTCCAGCGCGCTTTCCTTCAGATGCTTGACGCTGGCCCAGGCGCCGGCCGCGATCGCCGGCGGCAGCGCGGTCGTGAAGATGAAGCCCGACGCGAAGCTGCGCACATAGTCGCACAGCGCCGCCGAGGCCGCGATATAGCCGCCAACCACCCCGAAGGCCTTGCCCAGCGTGCCCTCGATCACGGTCACCCGGTCCATCAGCCCCTCGCGCTCGGCGACGCCGCCGCCGCGCGGCCCGTACATGCCGACCGCATGCACCTCGTCGAGATAGGTCATCGCGCCGTACTTGTCGGCCAGATCGCAGATCCCCGCGATCGGCGCGATATCGCCATCCATGGAATAGACGCTCTCGAAGGCGATCAGCTTCGGCCGCGCCGGGTCGATCTCCTGGAGCTGGCGCTCCAGATCGGCCAGATCGTTGTGCTTCCAGATGCGCTTCTCCGCCCGGCTGTGGCGGATGCCCTCGATCATCGAGGCGTGGTTCAGCGAATCCGACAGCACCACGCAATCCGGCAGCTTCGCCGCCAGCGTGCACAAGGTCGCCCAGTTCGAGACGTAGCCCGAGGTGAAGAGCAGCGCCGCCTCCTTGCCATGCAGGTCGGCGAGCTCGCGCTCGAGCAGCACGTGATAGTGGTTGGTGCCGGAGATGTTGCGGGTGCCGCCCGCGCCGGCGCCGCACTTGTCGATGGCGGCATGCATCGCCTCGATCACGACCGGATGCTGGCCCATGCCCAGATAGTCGTTCGAGCACCAGACGGTCACGTCCTCGCTCGCGTCCGCGGCGCCCGACTTGTAGCGCCGCGCCCGCGGGAAGGCGCCGGCGCGGCGCTCGAGATCCGCGAACACGCGGTAGTTCCCCTCGGCGCGCAGCATGGCGAGCCCGTCGCGGAAGAATCGTTCGTAGTTCATCTGAGCCTCCCGTTGCCGGTCGGGGTCGTTGCCCCGGCCGCTCGGTTGAGAGTGTTTCCTCCCCCCGACGCGCCCTCGCGCGCCAGCGGGTCCGGACCATCGATCGAGGGGCGGGCCCCGGGCATCGCCCAGCGCCACAGGGCCGCGTCCGGAAGCGGCAGAACCAGAAGCCAATGTTCGAGCAGCCCGAGCACGGCGAGCGCGGCGAGCAGGCTGGTGCCGGTGTGGCTGCCGGCCGCCAGCGTCGGGTCGAGCGCGCGCCACACCAGCCAGCCGACCAGCACCGTCACCGCCGCGACGGAGGCCGGGAAGAAACCGTTGCGCCGGCGCGGGCCGAAATAGCTCTTCAGATGCGCGACCGAGGAGGGCAGCAGCTCCTCGCTCATGTTCGGCACGCCGAAGAAGATGTTGAGCTTGGCCGACAGCCGCATGACGAAGAGCAGCGCGAAGGTGCACAGCCCCACCTGGTTCGCCGTGCCCCAGGTGAGCCAGGCGATCGCCGCCCCGGTCGCGACCAGCGCGACCTCGTGATAGGCGAGCGCGGCCGCCGCCAGCCGGAAGCGCGCCCAGGGGCCCGCGCCCGGCGGACAGGCGGCCTTGTTCGGACCCGTCACCAGGCCGGAAAGGAACAGGAGCTCGTTCCAGCCCCACAGCACGATCGCCGCGATGAAGCCGACATAGGCGCCGGCGGTCGTGGCCTCGCCCGCGATCGCGTCCAGCGCGTAGAGCGCGCCCGCCGCCATCAGGAAGGCGCCGCCCATCGCCCAGCGCTTCGCCGCCGGCGGCAACCCGTCGGCATAGAGCACCGCGCCGGTGCCGAACCACCAGACGAAGACGGCGCACAGGATGGGAAGCACGATCGCGGTCATGGGTCGGCTCGCTCCCCTCGCCTCACCAGGCCGGCTGCAGCCGGCTGGTCTCCGGCAGCTCGTTCGGCACGCCCGGCAGCAGGTAGAGCCGGGCGAAGGCGGTCGCGGCGGCGAGGCTGAGGGCCGCGCGCTTGACCGCCCCGATCGGGCCGCCCTGGTGGCGCGCGGCGTCGATCTTCACGCTGATCCGGCGCAGCCGCTCCAGCCCGGCGCGGAAGGCGAGATTGTCGAGATCGAGCGTCACCGGGAAGACCTGCTTCGAGATCTCGGTGCAGATGTTGAAGACCTTGTAGTCGTACTCCGTCGGATCGAGGCCCATCTCCCGATGGAAGGCGGGCCGCGCGTGATCGCGCACATACATCGTCGCGAAGACGGCGAGCTGGAAGAACTTCACCCACAGCTTGTTGCGCCCTTCCAGCAGATGCGGATTGGCCCGCATCAGCAGCGAGAAGGCCTCGCCGTGGCGGAACTCGTCATTGCACCATTGTTCGAACCACGTGAAGATCGGGTGGAATTGCCGGTCCGGGTTCTGCTGCAGGTGCCGGTAGATGGTGATGTAGCGGGCGTAGCCGATCTTCTCCGACAGGTAGGTCGCGTAGAAGATGAACTTCGGCTTGAAGAAGGTGTATTTCTTCGTCTTCGTCAGATAGCCGAGATCGACGCCGAGCCCGAATTCCTTCAAGGCGTCGTTGATGAAGCCGGCGTGGCGCGCCTCGTCCCGGCTCATCAGCTTGAAGAGCTTGCAGATGTCCGGGTTGGTGCCGCGCCGCTTCATCTCGGCATAGAGCACGCAGCCGGAGAATTCGGCGGTCAGCGAGCTGACCAGGAAATCGAGCAACTCCTGCTTCAGGTCGGCCGGCAGGGCGTCGAGATCGACCGTCTCCCAGCGCTCGTCCTTCTTGAAGTGGCGCTTGTTGGTGTCTTCCTCCAAATCGGCGATCAGCACGTCCCATTCCTCGCGCACCGGCTCGACCGAGATCGCGTCCAGCTCGTCGAAGTCGGTGGTGTAGAAGCGCGGGCTCAACACCGTGTTTTCCATCGCCTTTCGGGTGCTGTCCGACGGCGTGATGGAGAGGGTCTCGATGGTCATGCGGGCCTCCCGGGCGTGAAGCTGACTTCAAACATCTCGAAGACTTCCAAGTCGCCGGTGAGCTTCGTCCACCAGCGCCCCAGCGCGCCGGCGCGATGCACCGTCGCCATGCGCTCGAGCCTCAGGCTCTCGCCATAGGGCACGGAGACCGGGTCCCCATGCACCTCGACCCGGTCGCCGGGGTTGATCGGCGGATCGCCGGCCAGGACGACATGGGCGTGCAGGCTCTCGAACGTGTTCTCGATCTCGATCGTGCAGGGGACGTCGAACCGTTCGACGACGAGGAGATTAGGCGTTCTCATGACGCGCCTCCTTGGGCCGCGGTCAGCAGGCGGGCGAAGGCGCCGGCATTGTCGATGCCGAAGCCGCCCAGATCGATCAGCCGGCCGGTCGCCAGGTCGCGGATCGAAAGGCGGTCGTCCGACCAGCGGACCAGCTCGAAGCCCCCCGCGGCCCCCATGCCGTTCAGCTGGCGTTCGCGGGCGAAACCGCGCAGCACGCCGCGCACGAAGTTCTGCTGTCCCGTGGCGATCTCGGCGATCAGCGCGCCATTGTCGGGCGATAGCAGCAGGACGCGCCCGTCCGGCCGGTCGGCGACGGTGAAGGCGAGGCGCTGGACCGGTTCCGCCGTCGCCACCGTGAAGCGTTCCAGCGTCCCGGTGCGCGCACCGAGCGCCAGCAGGATCGTCGCCGCCACCACCGCCGTGGCGGCCCAGATCGCCCAGCGCGGCACCTGGTCGCCATGCGTGGGATGGCGGTTGGGGCTGATTTCGGCGTTGCTCATCGCATGACCATCCTTTTCTTGTCGGTTGCGCCCACCGGCCTAGAGGCTCGGTCCCGCGACCGCGGGCGCGCGACCCGCCGTCTGGGCCCCGCCGGCGCCGGCGGTGGAGCGGATACCGGTCATGCCCGGCCGGGCGAGGCGCGCCGACTTGCTCGCCGGCGCCGGGGTCTCGCCGGTCGCCTCCGCCTCGACGAAGCGGGTCAGCGCGTCGGCCAGGATCGCCGCCGCCTTCTGCGAATCGGGCAGCGCCTTCATCGTCGGCTCCGGCTGGCGCAGGTGCCAGGGCCGGGCGAAGGGCCAGAGATGCAGCCAGGCGATCCGTTCGCCGCGCTTCAGCGCCAGCGGGATGTCGCCCGTTCCGTCCCGGCCCAAACGATGGGCCGCGGCCTCGATCCGGGTGAAGGGCAGGTTGATCGCCATCGGAAGCGCCAGGCCGAAGCGCATCACGACGCGCCGGCTGGTGATCGTGAAGACGCTGGTCCGTGCATAGAGATAGGCGAAGAGCAGGAGCAGTCCGATCGCGCCCGCCGCCAGCGGCAGCAGGCCGCCGACCGCGAAGGCGATCTCCATCGCCCCGCCGCCGCCATGCAGCGTCTCGGCCACGGTCCAGGCGGCGAGCAATCCGAAATAGATCGCCACCTTGCGCACGTGGAAGGCGCGCAGCGCCAGCCCCTTCCAGCGGGGCGCGCCCTGCCACAGGATCTCCTCGCCCTCGGGCGGCTTCTCGGGCAGGCCCCGGATCGGCTCGAAGGCGAAATCGTCGTGGCCGTGCTCGCGGATGCGGGCGGCGGCCTCGCTGGAAGGGGCGGTGCTCATAGCAGCGGCTCCGCGCGTTGCGGCGTCGCGTAGAGGTGACCGGCGGCGTAGTAGGCCGTGATCTTCTCCTCCTCCAGACGCGTCACCTGGTCGGGGTTGGCGAGCTTCGGCACGTCGGCGAAGTGGCTCGCCTTGATCGAGGCGACCGAGACGCCGGCCTTGCCGACCCGCGCCATGGTCATCGGCAGCAGGACCGACCCGCTGCCGCCGGTGTCGACCTCCAGATAGCGGATCAGATGCTCCGCCCGGTCGATCCAGATCTCAGAGACCCGGCCGCCGACCTTGCCGTCGCAGCCCACGACCTCCATCCCGACCGGGTTGGGGTCGCGCTCGTCCACGTGGAAGTCGGTGGCGACGCGGTTCGGCACCAGCTTCGGCCGGCCGTCATAGGTGAGATCGGGCTGGTCGCGGCGTTCTGCGTAGGAGCCGGGGCCGACGCAATCGAGCATCGGGTTGCCGGTCGGCACCAGCGGGGCGCCGGGCCATTTCGCCGCCGGCGTCGCCGCGATCGGACGTTCGTCGTACTTGCCGTTGGGGTAGCTGTAGGTCACCCCCTGGGCGTCGCGGAAGGTCTTCGGGGCCGGCGGCTCCGGCCAGCCGATCACGCTGACACGACTGTTGTTGCGGTCGGAATCGAGCGGGTAGCCCTCGCGCTTGTTCTCCTTCACCAGATAGATGATGAGCCCGGCGAAGAAGACCCAGAACACGTAGAGCACCACTTGGGCCACGTCGATGTAGCCCGTGATGTCACCGATGGTATCCATGATCCCATACTCCTCGCTTGCCGGTCAGCCGGGGAACTCGGCCAGACCGAATTTCGTCCTGCGCCGCGCGCGCGCCTCGTCGTCGCGGAACCGCGTCAGCGGCCCGATCGCGGCGAGCGTTGCGAACAGGAACAGGATCTCCAGGTGATAGACGAAACCGTAGCCGACGGCGGGCCCGACGAGCGCGGGGCCCAGCGCCCCGGCGTCGGCCAGCCCGCCGACATAATCGCGAAGCGCCCCGCCCAGCGCGATGGCGAGGCCGGCGGCCGTCGCCTGCACCGCGCCCCAGGCGCCGAGCGCGAGCCCGCTGCCGCCCGCCTCGGCCAACGACATCGCGGCCGACAGCGTGCCGACGGCGAAGAGCCCGCCGCCGAAGCCGATCAACCCGGTACCGACGCGGAACAGGACGGGCGAATCGACCGGGGCGGCGAAGATGACGCAGGAGAAGGCGACGACCCCGACGAGCGCGCCGAGCGCCGCCAACCGATAGGTGTCGGTGCCCGCGCCGAGCAGCTTCGCCGCCAGCGCGAAGCCGGCGAGCGTGCCGCCGGCGAGCAGCGCGGTGAGCGCCGTGGTCTCGCCGACCGTCAGGTTCAGGATCTCGCCGCCATAGGGCTCGAGCAGGATGTCCTGCATGCTGAAGCCGGCGGTGCCCAGGCCGACCGCGACCAGCAGCCGGCTCGCCCGCCCGCCCGAAACGAAGGTGCGCCATTGCGTGCGGAACGGGATGCGCGGCCGGTCCGGGCGGGTGGCGTCCGGATCGCGCGCCTCCTGCTTCCACAGCGCGATCACGTTGAGGAAGAGGGTGACGACCGCCGCGCCCTGGATCACCTGGATCAGCTTCTTGTGGCTGTAGGCGTCCAGCAGCTCGCCGAAGATGAGTGCGGCGGCGACCATGCCGACCAGCAGCATGACGTACATCAGCGCCACGACGCGGGGCCGCGTCTCCTCGGTGGCGAGATCGGTCGCGAGCGCCAGGCCCGCGGTCTGCGTCGTATGCAGCCCCGCCCCGATCATCAGGAAGGCGAGCGCGGCACCCGCCTGCCCCCAGCCGGCTGAGCCGACGCCCTGGCCCGAGAGCACGAGCAGCGCGAACGGCATGATGGCGAGCCCGCCGAACTGGATCAGCGTGCCCATCCAGATATAGGGCACACGCCGCCAGCCGAGCAGCGAGCGGTGCGTGTCCGAGCGATGGCCGATCAGCGCGCGGAAGGGCGCGAAGACGAGCGGCAACGAGACCATCGCCGAGACCAGCCAGGTCGCCACCCCGAGTTCCAGGATCATCACCCGGTTGAGCGTCCCGGTCAGCAGCACCACCGCCATGCCGACCGAGACCTGGAAGAGCGACAGCCGCACCAGACGGCCGAGCGGAAGGTCCGCCGTCGCGGCGTCGGCGAAAGGCAGGAAGCGCACAGACACGCGGCTCCATCCTTCGGCGATCATCACGGAGACGGGCTTTTCCATCGCTCGGGCTTCTTCCTTCAGTCCCGGGTCAGTTCCTGGGCGCAGCTCATGTAGAAGCCGCTGGTGATCTTCGCGTGCCGGCCGATCCGCCACTCGGCGAGGCCGGCATGGCGGTCGATGTCGCGGTGCATGGCGCCGCGCGCGACCGGCACGATGGCGGGCGCCCGGTCGCTGCGCGGGAAGAGCCGCCCGACCATGTGCATGGTGGCGAGGAGCGGCGTCTTCGGCGCGAAGGTGTAGAGGATCGAATGGCGCGTGCGCTCGGCCAGACCGGCCAGCGCGCTCACCATGTCCGACCGTTCGTAATGGATCAGCGAATCCATCGCGACCACATGGTCGAACCTGCCGAGATCGGGCGAGAGCATGTCCCCGGAGATGAAGGTGAGCCGCCCATCGAGGCCCCCCACCGGCGTGCGCTCGCGCGCCAGATCGACCAGCGTCGGCGACAGGTCGATGGCGGTCACGTCCGCGCCGCGGCGCGCCGCCTCCACCGCCAGGGCGCCGGTGCCGCAGCCGGCGTCCAGCAGGGTCCGACCGGTCATGTCGTCGGGCAGGCAGGAGAGCAGGGTCGCGCGCATGGCGTCGCGGCCCGCGCGCACCGTCGCCCGGATCCGGCTCACCGGCGCGTCGGAGGTGAGCTTCGCCCAGGCATCGGCCGCGGTGCGGTCGAAGTAGGTCTCGAGCTCCCCCTTGCGCGCGGTATAGCTGGCCGTTTCCATCATGACCGCCCTTCCCCCTTCTCAGTCGAAGCCGAGGAAATCGAAGATTTCCCGGTCCTTCATCGGCGTCGCCTCCAGCGGGTCGACCCCGTCCCACAGCGCCTGGGCGAGGCGGAGATACTCCTCCTTCACCGCGGCGAGCGCGGGCGTGTCCTCCATCTCGAACAGCGTCGACTTCTTCAGCCGCGAGCGGCGGATCTCGTCCAAATCCTGGAAGTGCGCGAGCGTCTTCAGGCCGACCGCATCGTTGAAGCGGTCGATCTCGTCGGTGGCCCGGCTGCGGTTCGCGATGACGCCGCCGACGCGCACCTCGTAGTTCTTCGACTTCGCCTTGATGGCCGAGACGATGCGGTTCATCGCGAAGATCGAATCGAAGTCGTTGGCGGTGACGATCAGCGCGCGCTCGGCATGCTGCAGCGGCGAGGCGAAGCCGCCGCAGACCACGTCGCCGAGGACGTCGAAGATGACGACGTCGGTGTCCTCCAGCAGGTGATGCTCCTTCAGCAGCTTCACCGTCTGGCCGACCACGTAGCCGCCGCAGCCGGTGCCGGCGGGCGGGCCGCCGGCCTCGACGCACATGACGCCGTTATAGCCTTCGTAGACGAAATCCTCGGTGCGCAGCTCCTCGGCGTGGAAGTCGACTTCCTCCAGCGCGTCGATCACGGTGGGCACCAGGCTCTTGGTCAGCGTGAAGGTGCTGTCGTGCTTCGGATCGCAGCCGATCTGCAGCACCCGCTTCCCCAGCTTGGAAAAGGCGACGGAAAGGTTGGACGAGGTCGTGCTCTTGCCGATGCCGCCCTTGCCGTAGACGGAGAAGATCTTCGCCCCGCCGACATCGACGTCCGATTGCGGATGGAACTGGACGCTGCCCTCGCCGTCGCCGCCCCCGCGGGCCGGCGTGCGATTGCGCTCCAACGTGCCGAGAGCGTAGCTCATGCGGCGGCCTCCTCTTCATGAATCCCTTCAAGGCGGTTCTCGAGTTCCTCGCCGGCGGCCTTGAGCGCCGCGAGGGTGTCTTCGTCGGGTTGCCAGTAGCTGCGCTCATGCGCCTCCAGCAGGCGGCCGGCGACACGCGCCGACGCCTTCGGGTTGAGCGTCGCGAGGCGCTTGCGCATCTCGGGGTCGAGCACGAAGGTCTCGGTCAGCTGCTGGTAGACCCAGGGCTGCACCTGGCCGGTCGTCGCCGACCAGCCGAGCGTGTTGGTCACATGGCTCTCGATCTGGCGCACGCCCTCATAGCCGTGCTTCAGCATCCCCTCGTACCAGGCGGGGTTCAGCATCCGCGTGCGGGTCTCGAGCGCGACCTGTTCGGAGAGCGTGCGCACCTTGCCGTCGGCGCCCGTCTGGTCGCTGACATAGACCGGCACGGACGTGCCGCCCTTGGCGCTGGCCACCGCGCGGGTGATGCCGCCCAGGCTGTCGAAATAATGGTCGATGGTGGTGACGCCGAGCTCGACCGATTCCAGGTTCTGGTAGGCGAACTGGATGCCGGAGAGCATCGACTTCAAAAGCCCTTCCTGGTTCGCCGACTGGCCGTTGCGCCCGTAGGCGAAGCATTTCCGGCGCATGAAGACGTCGCCCAGCTCGTCCTCATCGTCCCAGGTGCCGCCGTCGACCATCTGGTTGACGTTGGAGCCGTAGGCACCGTCGGCGTTGGAGAAGACGCGAAGCGCCGCCGTCTCGAAATCGCAACCCTCGGCCGCCGCGTAGGCGAGCGCGTGCTTGCGCACGAAATTCTGTTCCGCCGGCTCGTCGGCGCTGGCGGCGAGCCAGGCGGCCTCCGCCAACAGCTTGGTCTGCAGCGGCAAGAGGTCGCGGAAGATGCCCGAGAGCGTCATCACCACGTCGATGCGCGGCCGGCCCAGCTCCTCGAGCGGGACGAGCTCCGCGCCGGCCAGCCGGCCGAAGCCGTCGAAGCGCGGCACCGCGCCGATCAGGGAGAGCGCCTGGCCGATCGGCCCGCCCTCGGTCTTCAGATTGTCGGTGCCCCACAGCACCATGGCGATCGATTCCGGGAAGCCGTTGCCGTCCTCCAGATGCCGGGCCAGCAGGCGGCCCGCCTGGCGGGCGCCATCCTCGACCGCGAAGCGGCTCGGCAGGCGGAACGGGTCGAAGCCGTGCAAATTGCGCCCGGTCGGCAGCACGTCCGGATTGCGCAGCACGTCGCCGCCCGCGACCGGGCGGATATAGCCGCCGTCGAGCGCATGAATGAGGGCGGGCAGTTCGTGATCCTCGCCCAGATGCCGCGCCGCCTTGGAGAGGTCGCGGAAAATGCTGCGGTTGTGGTCAGTTGCCTTCAGGCCGGCGCGCTTCAGCGCCTTCTCCGGCGCCTCGCCCGCGACGAGCGCGTCGACGACCGGCGCCTCCAGCGTCAGCCCGTGCCCGGCGTCCGCGATTGCGGCGAGGTAGTCGCCGCGCTCCGAGTTCGCGACCGCGCCGCCCAGCACATGCAGGCCGAAGGGCACCAGCGTCTCCTCCAGCTCGCGCACGTCGGTCTGCAAGGCGGCGATCTCGTCGACCGCCTCGCCTCGCCATTCGATTTCCGCGCCGGCGAGGTCGAGGGCCTGCGCCTGGGTCAGGATCAGGGCGGCGAGACGCTCGCGCGCGTCGGCTTCCGTGGGTTCGGTCCGGCGCCAGCGCTCGATCGAGTCCTTGAGGTCGATCAGCCCGTTATAGAGCCCGGCCTGCTTCACCGGCGGGGTCATGTAGCTGAGCAGCGTCGCCCCGCCCCGGCGCTTCGCCAGCACGCCTTCGGACGGGTTGTTGGCGGCGTAGAAGTAGAAGTTCGGCAGATCGCCGATCAGCCGGTCGGGCCAGCAGGCCTCGGTCAGGCCGGTCTGCTTGCCCGGCATGAATTCGAGCGCCCCGTGGGTCCCGAAATGCAGGACCGCATGCGCGCCCAGATCCTCGCGCAGATAGCGGTAGAAGGCGCTGAAGGCATGGGTCGGCGCGAAGCCCTTCTCGAAGAGGAGACGCATCGGGTCCCCCTCGTAGCCGAAGCCCGGCTGCACCCCGACGAAGACGTTGCCGAAATGCGCGCCCAGCACATGCAGCGACCGGCCGTCGGTCAGTTGCCGGCCGGGGGCCGGGCCCCAGGCGGCCTCGATCTCCTTCAGGTGCGGTTCGCGCCGCACATGGTCGTCGACCGGGATCAGATGCGCCACGTTGGCGTCCGCGCCGTAGGTCGCGGCATTGCCGTTGAGCAGGGTGTCGCGCAGCGCGTCCACGCTCTCCGGCAGCTCGACCGAATAGCCCGCGTCCTTCAGCCGGTGCAGCGTGTTGAAGAGGCTCTCGAAGACCGCCAGATAGGCCGCCGTCCCGGTCGCGCCCGCGTTCGGCGGGAAGTTGAAGAGCACGATGGCGAGCTGCCGCTCGTCGCGCTTCGCCTGTTGCAGCGCGATCATCCGGCCGGCGCGCCGGACCAGCATCGCGACCCGCTCCGGATCGGCCGTCATGCGCGGGCCGGCACTGTCGCCGTCGACCGCCGCCTCGCGCCGCCCGCCGAAGACCGTCGGCTGGATCGCGCCGTCGAGCTCGGGGATCGCCACCATGATCGTGCTCTCGACCGGCAGCAGACCGCGCGCCGAGCCGCGCCAGGTCTCCAGCGTCTGGAACTCCAGCGCGTGGGCGGCGAGGAAGGGTACGTCGAGCCGGGCGAGGAACGCGGACGCCGCCTCGCTGTCGTTGTAGGCGGGCCCGCCCACCAGCGAGAAGCCGGAGAGCGAGACGACCGCATCCACCGTCCGCCCACCGTCGGCGTCGAAGAAGAAGCGCTCCGCCGCGGGCCGCGAATCGAGGCCGTTGGCGAAGATCGGCAGAACCTTGTAGCCGGCCGCCTCGAAGGCGCGGATCGCGCCGTCGTAGTGGCCGGTGTCGCCCGCCAGCACGTAGGAGCGCATCAGGATGAGGCCGACCGTTCCCTTGGCCTTCACCCCCCTGGGCAGCGCCGGCAGTTCGGTCGGGTCGTCGGTCGTGCGGCCGGCGAGATCGGGGTGGTAGAGGCCGATCTCGTGATAGTCGACCGGCGCCTTCGCGGGCAGCGCGCCGCGATAGACCTCGCGTGGGCCGGCGGCGTAGCGGTCGATCAGGAAGCGCACCATGCTGACGAGGTTCTCGTCCGAACAGGCGAGCCAGTATTGCATGGTGACGAAGTAGGCCCGCACGTCCTGGGCCGAACCCGGGACGTATCGCAGGATGCGCGGCAGGCGGCGCAGCATCGCCATCTGTTTGGCGCCCGAACTCGTCCCCGGCTTGCCGGAGCCCTTGAGGCGCTTCAGCATCTTGATGGCGCCGGACTGTTTGGCGCCCATGTCGAAGCGGCCGAGGCGGGTGAGCTTGATCACCTCGCCCGCCGACATGCAGCAGACGATGGCGTCGCAACGCGCGCGCCGGGCCTGCAGATCGGGCATCACCGGCTGGATATGCTCCTCCATGAAGAGCATGGTGACGATCAGGATGTCGGCCTCAGCGATCGCCCGCTTGGCGGCGGCGAGCGTCTCCGGCTCCTTCGCCCAGTCGACGGCCGCGTGCAGCGACAGCTCCAGCCCCGGCAGGTCGCGCTTGAGTTCGCCGCGCACCCGCTCGACCGCGCCGCGCAGGTGGCTGTCCAGCGTGATGATGGCGACGCGCACGGGGATCGCCCCCGCCGCCTCAGCGTGAGAAGTGCGCTTTGGCATCGTAGAGCGTATCCAGTGAGATGGTGGAAAGGCCGTTGTCGGCCGCGAACCGTTCGGTGTTGCGCCGCGCCTTGCCGCGCACGAAGAACGGGATCTTCTTCAGCTCCTTCTCCGCCTCGGCGGACCAGGAAAGCGCCCCGTCCGCCAGGGCGGCCGGGCGTTCCAGCGTCGCGACGTCGGCCTCTTCAGCGGGCGCGGTCGCGGCGGGCGCAGACGCGTCCGGCTTGTGGCCGAGATGGGAGGGGGCGCGGTCGTTGAACTCGAAATCCTCGCGGAACATGCCCAAGAGATGTTCCTCCAGCCCCATCATCAGGGGGTGGACCCAGGTGTCGAACAGCACGTTCGCGCCCTCGAACCCCATCAGCGGGGAATAGCGCGCGGGATAGTCGTGGACGTGGACCGGCGCCGAGATCACGGCGCAGGGGATGCCGAAGCGCTTGGCGATGTGGCGTTCCATCTGGGTGCCGAGGACGAGCTCGGGATGGAGTTCGGAAATCGCCTGCTCGACCTCCAGATAGTCGTCGGTGATCAGCGCCTCGAGGCCGAGGCGTTCGGCGGCGGCGCGCACGTCGCGCGCCTGCTCGCGGCTGTAGGTGCCGAGGCCGACCACCTCGAAGCCGAACTCGTCGGCGGCCACCTCGGCCGCCGCGATGGCGTGGGTCGCGTCGCCGAAGACGAAGACGCGCTTGCCGGTGAGGTAGGTCGAATCGATCGAGCGCGAGTACCAGGGCAGCCGCGCGATCTCGCGCGCCAGCAACGGCTCCGCGTCGACGCCGGCGACGTCGGCCACCTCGCGGATGAAGCGCTTGGTCGCGCCGACGCCGATCGGCACGGTGCGCACCGCCGGTTGGCGGAAGGCGCGCTCCAGCCACTTGGCCGTGGTCTCGCCCAGCTCAGGATAGAGCACGATGTTGAAATCCGCCGCGCCGAGCCGCGTGATATCCGCCGGCGTCGCGTCCAGAGGCGCCACCACGTTCAATTCGACGCCGAGCGCCTCCAGGATACGGCAGACTTCCGTGACGTCGTCGCGATGCCGGAAGCCGAGCGCGGTCGGCCCCAGGATGTTGCAGCTCGGCGCCCGGTCCGGATCGCGCGGCGCGCGCTCCTCCCCCTGGGGCAGCGCGTGCGGGCCGGCGAGCGCGCGGGTCAGATGGTAGAAAGTCTCCGACGCGCCCCAATTCTCCTTGCGCTGGTAGGAGGGCAGTTCCAGCGGCACCACCGGGATCGGCAGGCCGAGCGCCTTGGCGAGCCCGGCGGGATCGTCCTGGATCAGCTCCGCCGTGCAGGATGCGCCGACCAGCATGGCCTGCGGCTTGAAGCGCTCATAGGCGCCCGCCAGCGCGTCGCGGAAGATGACGGCGGTGTCGGAGCCCAGATCGCGCGCCTGGAAGGTCGTGTAGGTGACGGGCGGACGATGGTCGCGCCGCTCGATCATGGTGAACAGAAGGTCGGCATAGGTGTCGCCCTGCGGGGCGTGCAGCACGTAGTGCAGCTCCTTCATCGCGGTCGCGACGCGCATCGCGCCCACATGCGGCGGCCCTTCATATGTCCAGAGGGTCAGCTGCATGGCGCTACACCTTCAGCCGGCCGCGGCGGTCGAGCGGCCGGCGGAACAGTTCCGCCAGATCGCCCGCCTGCTCGTAGCCCTGGATCGGGGTGAAGACGAGCTCGATCGACCATTTGGTCGCGATCCCCTCCGCCTCCAGCGGATTGGCGAGGCCGAGGCCGCAGACGGTGAGGTCCGGCCGGTCGGCCCGCGCGCGGTCGAGCTGGCGCTCGACATCCTGTCCCTCGCTGAGGCGCGTGCCCTCGGGCAGCAGCTTCAGCTCCTCCGACAGGTGCTCGCGATGCAGGAAGGGAGTGCCGACCTCGACCAGCTCGGCGCCGCATTCGCGGGCCAGGAAGCGTGCGATCGGCGGCTCCAGCTGGCTGTCCGGGAAGAAGAAGATCCGCTTGCCTTCGAGCGCGTCGCGATAGTGCGCGACCGCATTGCGCGCCCGGTCGCGCGGGGCCGCGGTAACCGCGTCGAAGGTCGCCTTGTCCACGCCGAAGGCTTCCGCGGCCGCCCCGAGCCAGCCGGTCGTCCCCTCCTCCCCCAGCGGGAAGGGGGCGGCGAGGCGCTTGGCGCCGCGCTCTTCCAGCGCCTTGGCCGTGTCGGCCAGGAAGGGCTGCGCCAGCAGGAAGCGCGTCTTCGGCCCGACGGCCGCCAGATCGGCGGCGCGGCGCGGCGGCAGGAAGCCGACCGGCCCGATGCCGAGCGCGGCGAACAGCCGACGGAACTGATCCTCCACCACGTCGGCGAGCGCGCCGACGACGAGCAGCGAGGGCGCCACGTCCGCGGCCTCGGCCGGCATCTCCGGCACGAGGGCCGCGAGGCAGGCATCCTCACCCTGGGTGAAGGTGGTCTCGATCCCGCTGCCGGAATAGTTCAGCACGCGAACATCGGGCATATGGCGCTTCGAGAGCCGCTCGGCCGCCTTCGAAAGGTCGAGCTTGATCACCTCCGACGGGCAGGAGCCGACGAGGAACAGCATCTTGATGTCGGGCCGGCGCGAGAGCAGCCGGTCGACGCATTTGTCGAGCTCCTCGTTGGCGTCGGCGAGGCCGGCCAGGTCCCGCTCGTCGATGATGGCGGTGCCGAAGCGGGGCTCGGCGAAGATCATCACGCCCGCGGCCGACTGGATCAGATGCGCGCAGGTGCGCGAGCCGACCACCAGGAAGAAAGCGTCCTGGATCTTGCGGTGCATCCACACGATGCCGGTCAGCCCGCAGAAGACCTCGCGCTGGCCGCGTTCCTTGAGGACCGGCGCGTCGGCGCACCCTGCGCCCGTGGCGCGCGCTTCCGGCCGCGTGTCGAGGCTGTAGAGGGTTTCGCTCATCCGGTCGCCCCCACGCCGAAGGAGGACTGCAGATCGTCCTCGTCGTCGGCCGCCTGCTGCAGGCGCGCGCGGCGGAGCTTGAGGAGGAACTGGGTGGCGTTGATCACGTAGGCGCCATAGGCGGCGAGCGCGATCGCCATCTGCGTCGGCCCGTCGCCCCATCCGGCGAGGAGCGCCAGCAGATAGGCCGTGTGCAGCGCCAGCACCAGCATCGAGAAGACGTCTTCCCAGAAGAAGGCGGGCGCGAACAGCCAGCGGCCGAACACCACCTTCTCCCATATCGAGCCGGTGACCATGATGAGGTAGAGGATCGCGGTCTTCAGGACGACCGAGCCGGTCGCGGCCGCGAAGCCCTCGCCCGTCAGCAGGTAGCGCAGCACCAGAGCCAGGCTGACGAGGAAGACGAGGAACTGCACGGGCGCGAGGACACCCTGCACCAGGGTCCATCTGGTGCCGTCCCGGCGCCGGCGTTCCTCCGCGCTATAGAGAAGGGGGCTGCGACCGTTCAGCGTCCGTCCCCCACTTATCCCCGTCATTGGCTCGCTCCTAATCCGTTGAGGCCCTTTGATGGGCATGAGCCTTATCGACTGCACAGTGTAAGGAAGGGTCATGGCATATGTCAACTAAAGTTGACGTTTATCAAAGCTTACATTTCTACCCAGATGCGTTATGATGCCCGGAGGGCTCGGGGTGCGGGTCGTTCCGCGTTCCGATCCGTTCCCGACTGAGCGGGCCGGCAAGAGCCTATTGGAGAATCGACGGGGCGAGCGCCTAGAGACCGCTTTCCAACGCCGACCACGACCACGACGACGCGACCCGGCGCCGAGGCGACGACAGCCGCTCCGCCGACCCGGGCCGGAGGGGAGAGGAAGAGCATGGTTGGCACCTCGTCCTACGAAATGCTGCGCGGCGACCAGGGGGCGGCGCGCGAGCGGGATGACCCGCTCGACGTCCCGGACCTGCCGGCCGGCGCCCGAAGCGCCACCGTCGCCACCATCGCCGCGCTCGGCCGGTTGAGCCGGACGGTCGACCGGGAGGTGATCCCCCGCCTGATGGACGCGCATGACGGCGGGCCGCAGTACCCCGGGGATCCGAGCCTCGCGGCGGCCGACGCCGTCGCGATCGAACCGCGCGACGTGGTGCGGTTCGCCCGCGCGCTGGCCGCGCCACAGGCAAGCGATGCCGGCGCCGACCTGCAGGACTTCAGACGGCAGGGCGCGAGCGTACCGACCCTGATGCTGGATCTCATGGCACCCGCGGCCCGGATGCTGGGCGAGGACTGGATCGCCGATCGGCGCGGCTTCGCGGAGGTGACGCTCGGGCTGTCGCGCCTGCAGCGCCTGCTGCGCGAGCTGACGGCGAGCCATGGGCGCGTCCCGGCCCGACCCGATTCGGGTCGGCGCATCCTGCTGGCGACCATGCCGGGCGAACAACACAGCTTTGGCGTGTATATGGTGGAGGAATTCTTCCGTCGTGCGGGGTGGGACGTGCTGCTGCAGGCGGGCACCGACGCCGATGGATTGGTGAAGCTGGTGTCAACGCAACCCTTCTGTGTGATCGGCTTGTCGTTAAGTCGGAATGACTTGATTGCCCCCATGCAATCGGTTATCGACCGGCTGCGTCAACATTCCCATAATGCTAATGTGTCTATTATAGTTGGCGGTCGGGTCTTTGCGGAGGATCCGGAATTGGTTGCGGCGGTCGGTGCCGACGGCACCGCGAGGGACGGTCGCGATTGCGTCATTCAAGCGGAAGCGCTGACCGGCGCCGCCATGCGCGCCTGAGGTGCTTCTCGGGCCGAAGAGGGGCCAGGAAGGTTGAAAGCGATGCAGACCCTGGTTTCGAGGGACGTCGACATCCGGTTCCAGAACCCGGAAGACGTGCTGAGCGGTCTGGACGCGGAAGGCGCGGGCCATCTGATCGCCGCCGCCTCGGACGTCGCGCTCGTGCTCGACGCCGACGGGGTGATCCAGGACGTCGCCTTCGGCAACAGTGAATTGGCCGGTCAGGTCGATGGCGGTTGGCTCGGCCGCCCCTGGGCCGAGATCGTCACGCTGGAGAGCCGGCCGAAGGTCGAGGAGATGCTGCGCGAGGCGGGCCAGGCCCGCACCCGCTGGCGCCAGGTCAACCATCCGGTCGAGGACAGCGAGACCGACATCCCGGTGAAGTACACCGCCGTCTCGCTCGGCCAGGGCCGCGTGCTGGCGGTGGGGCGCGAGATGCGCGCGCTGGCAGCCCTGCAGCAGCGGCTGGTCGACACCCAGCTCTCGCTCGAGCGCGAATACGCCCGGCTGCGCACGGCCGAGACGCGCTATCGCCTGCTGTTCCAGATCGCCGCCGAGGCGGTGCTCGTGGTCGACGCCACCAGCCAGAAGATCGTCGAAGCCAATCCGGCGGCGGCCGAGCTGCTGGACGTGCCGATCAAGCGGCTGGTCGGCACCAACCTCTACAAATCCTTCACGGCGGAGAGCGCGCAGGGCCTCGACCAGATGCTCGCGCGCGTGCGCGAGACCGGGCGCCCGGGCGAGGTCGACCTGCAGACCCGTGCGGGCGACGCGCCGATGAAGGCGCTGGCGTCGATCTTCCGGCAGGACGGCGTCTCGATGTATCTGATCCGGGTCACGACCGCTGCCGGCGCGATCGACAGCGACCTCGGCCGCGAGCTGCAGTCGGTCGGCCAGATCGTCGGGCGCGCCAGCGACGCCTTCGTGATCACCGATCCCACCGGGCGCATCCTGTGGACCAACCCCGCCTTCCTCGACATGACCCAGGTGCCGACCGAGGACCAGGCGCGCGGCCAGCCGCTCGACCGCTGGCTCGGCCGCTCGGGCGTCGACCTCAACGTGCTGATGGCGAACCTGAAGGAGCACGGCACGATCCGGCTCTTCGCCACCACGCTGCGCAGCGAATACGGCACCGACCTCGAGGTCGAGATGTCGGCGACCGCCGCGCTCGACACCACGACGCCCTGCCTCGGCTTCCTGATCCGCGGCGTCGACGGCCGGCTGCCGGTCGAGCCGGAGGGCGAGCCGCTGCTGCCGAAATCGGCCGAGCAGCTGACCAACCTCGTCGGCCGCGTGCCGCTTAAGGATCTGGTGCAGGAGACCACCGACATCATCGAGCGGCTGTGCATCGAGGCGGCGCTACGGCTCACCGGCGACAACCGGGCGTCGGCCGCCGAGATGCTCGGGCTCAGCCGCCAGAGCCTCTACGTCAAGCTCCGCCGCCACGGGATCGGCAATCTGGACTAGCCGGCCGACCGTTCTGTCACTTTTATCTTACATTTCGATCGTCTCGACTGTCTCGTTTGATTGACAGTCGGCGCGCCGCGCCGTACCCTTTCCGGGTCATGGAGACACAGGCCAAGACCCTACCGCCAGCCCGGTTTCCCGAGGCGTCGGCCACGCTGACGCTTCTGAAACCGCTCACCTGGTTCGCCCCGATGTGGGCCTTCGGCTGCGGCGTCGTCTCTTCCGGCGTCGCGCTCGAGGATCGCTGGCTTGCCGCCTTCGGCGGCGTGCTGCTGGCGGGGCCGCTGGTCTGCGCCGCGAGCCAGGCGGCGAACGACTGGTACGACCGCCATGTCGACGCGATCAACGAGCCCGACCGGCCGATCCCATCGGGCCGGATTCCCGGCCGATGGGGCCTCTATATCGCGTTGATCTGGACCGTGCTCTCGGCCGCGATGGGCTTCGCCCTCGGCCCCTGGGTCGCCGCCGCGACGGCGCTCGCGCTGCTCCTCGCCTGGGCCTACAGCGCGCCGCCCGCGCGACTGAAGATGAATGGCTGGTGGGGGGCGGCGGCCTGCGCCATCGGCTATGAGGGCATCCCCTGGTTCACCGGGGCGGCCGTCATGCTGGACGGGCTGCCCGACGGGCGCATCGTGGCCTTGGCCGCGCTCTACGCGGCCGGCGCCCACGGGATCATGACCCTCAACGACTTCAAGGCGGTCGAAGGCGACCGGCGGATGGGCATCCGCTCGCTGCCGGTGACCCTCGGCGTCGCCCGCGCGGCCAAGCTCGCCTGCTGGGTGATGGCGCTGCCGCAGCTCGTCGTGATCGGCCTGCTGGTGCATTGGGACGCGCCCTATTTCGCCGCCGGCGTGGCGGCGCTGCTGCTGGCGCAGCTGGCGCTGATGCCGCGGCTGCTCAAGGCACCGCGTGAGCAGGCGGCCTGGTACAACGCCACCGGCACCAGCCTCTACGTCCTCGGCATGCTGGCGAGCGCCTTCGCGCTCCGCGGCCTGCTGGCGGGAGGCGCGTGATGGCGGACGCACCGGCGCCCCGCGAGATGGGCTGGATCGGCATCGTCCGCTGCGGCCTCGTCCAGGTCGCGCTCGGCGCCGTCGTGGTGCTGACCACCTCGACGCTGAACCGCGTGATGGTGGTGGAGCTGGCGCTGCCCGCGATGCTGCCCGGCGCGCTGGTCGGCTTCCACTACGCCGTGCAGCTGAGCCGCCCGCGCTGGGGCTACGGCTCCGACATGGGCGGGCGGCGCACGCCCTGGATCCTGGGCGGCATGGCGGTGCTGGCGACCGGCGGGCTGCTGGCGGCGCTGGCGACCTATCTGATGGGGGATGCGCTGACGCTCGGCCTCGTGCTCGCCGTCCTCGCCTTCCTGTTGATCGGCGCCGGCGTCGGGGCGTCGGGCACCTCGCTGCTCGCCTTCCTCGCGACCCGGGTCGCGCCGGAACGCCGGGCGGCCGCAGCGACGATCTGCTGGCTGATGATGATCGCCGGCATCGCGGTGACGGCGGGCGTCGCCGGCGCGCTGCTCGACCCCTTCTCGATGGAACGGCTGCTCGCCGTCTCCGCCGGGGTGACGCTGGCCGCGCTCGCGCTCACCGGCGCGACGCTCTTTCGGCTCGAGCGCACGACCCGCGCGCTCGGCGACGGGCGGCCGGCAAGCCGCGAGCCGGGCGGCGCCAAGCCCGCCTTCCGCACCGTGATCGCGGAGATCTGGGCGGAGGGCGACGCGCGGCGCTTCACGCTCTTCGTCTTCGCCTCGATGCTCGCCTATTCGATGCAGGATTTGATCCTGGAGCCGTTCGCCGGCCACGTCTTCGCCATGACGCCCGGACAGTCGACCCAGCTCGCCGGCACCCAGCATGGCGGCGTCTTCGTCGGCATGGTGCTGGTCGGCATCGCCTGCAGCGGCTGGGCGCGCGGACGCTTCGGCACCCTGCGCGACTGGACGATCGGCGGCTGCCTCGCCTCCGCGGCGGCGATCGCCGCGCTGGCGCTCGGCACCTTCGCCGGACCCGGCTGGGCCCTGCAGGCGAACGTCTTCCTGCTGGGCCTCGCCAACGGCGCCTTCGCGGTCGCGGCGATCGGCCAGATGATGAACCTCGCCGGCGCCGGCAAGGCCCGGCGCGAAGGGGTGCGGATGGGCCTGTGGGGCGCGGCGCAGGCGATCGCCTTCGGGCTCGGCGGCTTCCTCGGCACCGTCGTGGTGGATGCGATGCGCGCGCTGTTCGCGGCCGACGCGCTCGCCTATGCCGTCGCCTTCTCGGGCGAGGGGCTGCTGTTCCTGATCTCGGCGGCGCTGGCGGCGCGGGTTCGCGCGCCGTCGGCCCGTCCCGTGCGGCACGCCCGCGCGACCGACACCCCCTCGCCGGCGCACTGACGCGCAGACCGGCGACTTTCGAGGAGACACGACCATGGCGCCGCAGCATGAAACCGGGTCCGGCCCCCGCTATGACGCGGTCGTGGTCGGCGGCGGCCCCTCCGGCGCGACGGCGGCCGAGCGCCTGGCCCGCGCCGGCCATTCCGTGCTGCTGCTCGACCGGGCGGGGCGCATCAAGCCCTGCGGCGGGGCGGTGCCGCCGCGCCTGATCCGCGATTTCGACATCCCGGCGAAGCTGATCGTGGCGCGCATCGATACGGCGCGCATCGTCTCGCCCAGCGACCGCGAGATCGACATGCCGATCGACGGCGGCTATGTCGGCATGGTCGACCGCGAGGATTTCGACGAGTTCCTGCGCGAGCGGGCGCGCGCGGCCGGCGCCCATCGGATGGCCGGCACCTATATCGGGATCGAGCGCGACGCGGCGGGTCGCGCCCAGATCCTCTTCCGCCGCAAGGGCGCCGGCAAGGAGGACGCGCCGGAGCGCGTGACCGCCCGCCTGGTGATCGGCGCCGACGGCGCCAATTCGGCGATCGCCAAGGCGGAGGTGACCGACAACAGCCGCAACCCGTGCGTCTTCGCCTATCACGAGATCATCGAGGTGCCGGAGGAATTGGCCGGGACGCAGGGCACGCGCTATGGCGGGGCGCGCTGCGACGTCTATTACCAGGGCCAGCTTTCGCCCGACTTCTACGCCTGGGTCTTCCCGCACGGGAAGCATGCCAGCATCGGCACCGGCAGCGCCAACAAGGGCTTCTCGCTGCGCGGATCGGTGGCGGAACTGCGGGAGGCCGCCGGCCTCGCCAATTGCCGCACGGTGCGCAAGGAGGGGGCGCCGATCCCGCTGAAGCCGCTCAAGCGCTGGGACAATGGCCGCGACGTGCTGCTCGCCGGCGACGCGGCCGGCGTCGTCGCGCCGGCCTCCGGCGAGGGGATCTACTACGCCATGCTGGGCGGACAGCTCGCCGCGGAGGCGGGCGACGCCTTCCTCGCGACGGGCGACGCGAGGGCCCTCGCCGGCGCGCGCAAACGCTTCATGAAGGCGCATGGCCGGGTGTTCTGGATCCTCGGCATCATGCAGAAGTTCTGGTACGGCAGCGACCGGCGGCGCGAGCGCTTCGTCTCGATGTGCGCCGATCCGGACGTGCAGCGCCTGACCTGGGAGGCCTACATGGAGAAGCGGCTGGTCCGGGCGCGGCCCGGCGCGCATTTCCGCATCTTCGTGAAGGATCTCGCCCATCTCTTCGGGGTCGTCTCGGCGCGATGAACGCGCTGGTCGAGAACGGACTCGTCGCCAATCTGGTCCTCGCCCTGCTGGCGCTCGAAGCGGCGGCGCTCCTGCTGCTTTGGCGGCTCAGGGGTCGCGGCATCGCGCCCGGCCGGCTGTTGCCGATGCTGCTGGCCGGCGCCTTCCTGCTGCTCGCCCTGCGCGCGGCCCTGACCGGCCAGGGCGCGGGCGCGATCGCCCTCTTCCTCGCGCTGGCCGGCCTCGCCCACGCTGCCGACCTCAAGAGCCGCTGGCGCTGAGCCGGGAACCACGGCCAGCGGCTCTTCAGCCCGCCATTCGCGGACGAATACCGCGCAACGCGGCAAACGCACCATTACACAAAATGCGTAATTCGCGAGCTTCGCATATAGGTAACGGTGGTTTCGGTGGGCCCGGGTCGTCGAGGGATCCCGATCGGCGGGCGCGGAGCTGGTTCATCGCGACGACGCGGCCGCCGAGAAGACCCTAGAGCAAGGCGCGCTCCTTTGGAATCGCCTGAAATCGGTTATCCGGGGTTCCGGCCAGGAGAGGGCGCGCCATGCTCTAGCTGCCGCTCTCGGCGCCGGCCTCGGCGCCCTCCTCCATCATGCCGCCCTCTTCGCCGCCGCCTTCGGGCATGCCGGCCGGGGCCTCGACGCCCTCGGGCAGGTCGATGCCCTCCTCGACCAACTCCTCCGCGCGGGCGAAGGAGACGTAGAGGCCCGTCGCCCCGCTCGGCGGGCTTTCGACCGCGGTCTCGTAGCGCACCGTCTCGCCCGGCAGGATCCGCGGTTCCTCGGTGCGGAAACTCCAGACATGGACCTCGAGCCCCTGGGCGTTGCGCAGGGCGCCGCGCAGGATCGGCACCTGGATCGCCTCGGCGCCGGTGTTGGTGATCTCGCCGGTCACCTCCAGCACGCGCTTGTCCTCGCCGATGACGGCGCGGGTCTGCGGCTGGCCGATCGAGAGACCGAAGCCCAGCGTGTCGACCGGGAAGCCGATGGCGGAGAAGATCGCGTTCGCCGGCCGGTAGGCCTTGACGATGTCGTGCCGGAAGAAGAACCCGCCGACCGCGGTGCCGACCACCAGCACGACGAGGAAGATCCAGGCGCCAAGCGGCGATTTCTTCTGCACCTTCGGCTTGCGCTGGCGGGGGACGATCTCCTCGTCCGGGCCGAGCGGCGGCTCCTCGAACGCCGGCCCTTCGGAGCGCGCGGGCGGCGTTCGAGGAGCCGCC